>SWCB01003682.1_pt1 | contig 110319 bp, 111 predicted proteins | sample 4692901 | NCBI WGS metagenome assembly SWCB01 (sample SAMN10267276, study PRJNA491770) | bioreactor metagenome | isolation source: DHS bioreactor inoculated with subseafloor sediment | place: Japan: off Shimokita Peninsula | collected 2006-08 | reverse complement strand
CCGTTCAGCGCCGTATTTACGAGGTAGTTCTCGAGGCGGCCGATGCCGGTTTCGCGATCTCCCGGCCAGGCACCAAGTTCCTTGATGTGCACATGGCAGCCATGGAGGTCATCGAGAAGCGCCTGACCGAGTGGGGCATCGTTCCCGATGCCGAAGACCCAGAATCGAAGCTCTACCGCAGGTGGATGGTCCACTCCACGTCGCACCACCTCGGCATGGACGTGCACGACTGCGCGGCCGCCAAGCGCGAGCTCTACATGGAGGGCACGCTCGAGCCCGGCATGGTCTTCACCATCGAGCCGGGCCTGTACTTCAAGGCGGGCGACCTGACGGTCCCAGAGGAGCTGCGCGGAATCGGGGTGCGCATCGAGGACGACGTGCTTGTCACCGAGGATGGCTGCGAGAACCTCTCTGCAGCGCTCCCCCGCGATCCAGACGCCGTCGAGGCGTGGATGGCACGGCGACAGGGGTAGTCGCGCGTCATGAACCGGCGCCTGTGGTCCGAGAACCGCCGCACCTGGTGGAGGCGCGGCTGGACCGCGCTCATCACAGGGCTGCTGCTGTGCCCGGTGACAAAGGTCAGCTCGTGCTCCTTGCCCGCCGATGGCGTCGAGTGGTCGGGTGACACCTGCACCACGGCGTACGTCCCACTCCTAGGGATGGTCACGCCCCTGCGGTACCAGGTGTCCTAGAGGGCAATATTTTGACCCCGCGCTTGGCCCCTCACGTAGCCTTGCGCGCTCAACTCGCACATGTCAGACACATGTGCCAAAATGTCTGACATGACAATCATCACAATGCGCACCCTTTCGCGCGAGACCGCGCGCGTGCTCGATGAGTTGGGCGCGTCACCGCAGGGCGTGGTCGTGACGCGTGACGGCGTTCCGTGCGCCAGGGTCGTCGCCCTCTCTCCCGTCGAACTAGCGATGTGCGAGTCCCTGATCGAGCGCGGCCTCGACCCGAGCGCGCCCCCCACAGTGCGCCAGGATCTGGTGGCGCTGGCTGGAGCGCGGCACACGGGCGCGTCGGCATCGTCCCTACTGCTCGACGACCGTGCAAGCTACTACACCGAACCGTGAGTCGCTACCTCGACTCGAGCGCGCTGGTAAAGCTCGCGGTTCTTGAAAGCGAATCTGGCGATTTGAGCGCGTATCTCGTGGCGTCCCCCGCGGCGCTGTGGACCTCGCGCATCGCCGTCACCGAAGTGCTGCTCGCGGTGCGCCGTCGCTTTCCCAAAACCGACGCCCCCATTGACGTGTCTGAACCTACCGAATTGAGACTGCCTGGATTCACGGCGCGCGTCGCCGACGTTCCTCCGCACGTCGCGGTCAGCGCCGCGTTGATCGGTGCGGACCTTGGCCTTCGCGCTCTGGATGCACTACACGTGGCGACCGCGCTCGCGCTGCGGCCGGGCTTGACCGAGGTGGTGACGTATGACGCGCGCATGGCATCAGCGTGCCTCGCGCTGGGTCTCGCGGTGGTCGCACCAGGCGACGGCCCAACGGCGGCCAAGTAGACCGCGCCACCTTGAAGAATGAAGCGATCTAGAAAAATGAGCGGAGCGCGAGCAACAACAACGCGACGAGCGGGAACGCGCCCTGCTTGAGTGCGGCCGACGTCTTGGTGGGGTCCGACATCATCAGCACCGCCGCTGCCGCGAGCATCGATCCCACTCCCGCTATGACGAGCGCCACACCCACTTCGTCCGCGCCCCGTGCATGGGCGGTGATCCCCACCGCCGTGACGATCGCCAAGAACAAGTTGTAGAAGCCCTGGTTGAAAGCCAGTCCCCTGGTCACTCTCGCCTGCTCCTCCGTGGTGCCGAACGTGGCCCGCACGCGCGGCGACGTCCACCACAGCGACTCCATCAAAAAGATGTAGACGTGCAACAGGGCCGCGAGGCCCGCGACAACAAACGCGGAAACAACCACCGAAGACTCCTTGGGACATGTGACGTAACACCACCATCATGCCGCGCGCACGCTCGGGAAGAGTCCCGACCCGCGCATGGTTGACCTGACTATGCCCCTCACGCTTTCGGTGCTCGACCTTGCCCCCATCGCTCCCCAGGAGACTCCCCTTGAAGCGCTCGCGAACACTGTTCGCATGGCGCGCGCGGCAGACGAGGCAGGCTACAAGCGTGTCTGGTACGCCGAGCACCACAACATGCCCACCATCGCGTCCTCCGCCACGAGCGTGCTCATTGCCCACGTGGCCGCGCATACCGAACGCATTCGCGTGGGCGCAGGCGGCATCATGCTCCCCAACCACTCGCCTCTCACTATCGCGGAACAGTTTGGCACCCTCGGTGCCCTCCACCCCGGCCGCATCGACCTGGGGCTCGGCCGCGCGCCGGGCGGCGACCGCGCCGTGTTCGCCGCACTGCGTCGCTCCCCCTCCGATTCGGACCGCTTTCCCGATGACGTTGTCGAGCTGCGTGACTACCTCGCCGGCGCCTCAAGCGTGGCCGGCGTGCAATCCGTGCCAGCCGCAGCATCGGCCGCCGACGCTGTACCGCTCTTCATCTTGGGATCGTCCCTGTTTGGGGCGCAACTTGCCGCGGCGTTGGGCCTGCCGTACGCGTTCGCGTCACACTTTGCGCCCGCGGCCCTGCACGAGGCGGTGCGCGTATATCGCGACACCTTCCGCCCTTCCGATGCCCTCGCCGAGCCGTACGTCATCGCGGGGGTGAGCGTCTACGCGGCCGACGACGCTCGCGATGCGGCCATCCAGTTCGCCACGTCGCGACGTCGCAGGGTGCGCGGCATGATCCAGCGCGGTCAAGGCACACGTGAGTACTCCGATGCCGAGGTCGACGCATTCTTGGCGGGTCCCGGTGGGGAACAGATCGCGCAGATGTCCAGGTACACGGCTGTGGGTACGCCGCACGACGTCGCTGCCTACCTCGAGGACTTCGCGGGTGATGCGCGCGCCGATGAACTCATCACCGTTCATGGAGCACTTGATGTGGACGATCGCGAGCGCTCTCTTCGCCTCGTGGCACAAGCCGTCGCCTAGTCGGGAGGTCCCTGAACCATCGGCCGTCGTCAGACCTAGTGCCTACCTGCGGGCGGAACCCTCTGTCTACACTGACGGATCACCACGCCACCCGTCACTCCACCCGCCGGTAGGACGCCCACGATGCCCGTCACCTATGTGCCCAAACGAGCAGCGCTAGCGTGCGCGCTCGTGTGGGGATTCGCCCTGCTGGTATGGAGCGTATTCGGCCTAGCTAGCCCCGCATCGGCCGCACTGGCGACACAAGCCGACCCTGACGCGGACCTCGTTTTGTTCTGGGGAGACGGGTGCCCCCACTGCGAATCGGAACGAGAATGGCTCGACGCAGTCACCGATCAGTACCCCGAACTCCAGATCACCCAATTCGAGGTCTGGAACAACGCGGCAAACCGCGACCTGCTCATCGCGGAAGCTGAACGCCTGGGCTTTGAAGCAAGCGGCGTCCCCGTCACCGTGGTCGGCGAACGCGCGTGGGTGGGCTGGAGCGCTCAAATCCAGCAGGAGGTCGCCGCAGCTCTCGACGAGGTTCTGCAAGCACAAGAAGAGCAAAGCGGCACCCCTCTCACGCCAGAGCCCGAGGTGTGCTCAGCAGGGGACGCCAACTGCACCGTCGATGGAGATGGCCAGCTGATCGAGGTCCCCTTCGTTGGCGAGGTAGAACTCGGTCACCGCTCACTGCTGGTGTCTACCGTCATCATCGGCTTTGTCGACGGGGTCAACCCGTGCTCGCTGTGGGCCATCTCCATCCTGCTCACCATCGTGCTGCGCACTGGATCAAGACGCCGGGTCATCGCGATCGGCTCCACGTTCCTCCTGGTGACAGCCGCAATGTACGCGCTGTATATGGGAGCCATCTACTCAGCTCTTGCCGTTGTGGGGTTCATCGGCGCCATCCAAATTGCCGTGGCAACCGTCGCGGGAGTGTTTGGTGTGGTGAGCGTCAAGGACTACTTCGCTTTCAAGAAGGGCCTATCCTTCACGATCAGCGACTCGGCCAAACCAGGTATGTACCAGCGCATGCGTGCTGCCGCAGGCCAAAGGGCACTGATCCCCGCACTTGCAGCGACCGCCGCGCTCGGCGTCGCTGTGTCGCTTCTGGAGACCCCGTGCACGGCAGGGTTCCCCGTGTTGTGGACAGGAATGCTGCAGGCAAACAACGTCGGAGCCGCTGAGACGGCAGGGCTGTTTGTTGCCTACATGGTGCCGTTCCTACTCGACGAATTCCTCGTGCTTGCCGTCGCGATCTGGACCATGCGCGCCATGAAGATGCAAGAGAAGCACGGCGAACTGCTCAAATTGTTCGCAGGCGTCACGATGCTGGTGCTCGCTGCTGTCATGGTGATCGACCCCGCGCTGATGGAGAATCCCATCGCTGCGCTCGCACTGTTCGCGGGAGCCTTCCTCGTGGCTACCGCCATTCACCTGGTGACGCAACGGATCAAGAGTGCGACTGAAGAGCGCACAACGCTTGAGTAGCGTCGCAAAAGCCTTCTACGCGGCGTTCTCCGCGAGTACCTTGATGCCCAGCCTCATTTCCTCTGGAGGCAGGTAGAACGGCAGTCTGAAGTGGTCGGCTCCTGCCCCTGGCAATACCTCGAACGCCGCTCCTGCCGCCACTGGCACGCCTGCCTCCGCTGCTCGCACGGCGAAGCGCGCTGCACCACCATCGGGAAGCCTCACCCACAGGGCGGGTCCCCCAAGGGGCCGCGAGTACTCCCAATCGAGCCCGAGTTCTGCCACCGCCTCATCGACCGCGTCAAGCGACTCGCGTAGAGCACTCAAGCGCCAGGCCTTGGTCTCCTCATAGTGATCGGTGAGCAGCCTCGCAGCGACCTTCTGAAAGAGCAGCGGAGAGCCAAGGTCCATCGCTGCACGGCGGTGCCGCAATTGCTCCGCAAGGGTCGCGTTTGTGTGCAGCCAACCCACGCGTAGCCCTCCCCAGAACATCTTGGACATCCCGCCGATGGTGATCACTGCCGCGCCAGTGCCGAGCGCCGCAAACGGAGTACGCACCACACCGTCAAGCGAAAGCTCACCGATAGTTCTGTCGTCGATTACCGTGGTACCGAGCGCCGCCGCGGCCTCGAGTAGAAGCCGCGCGTCATCGTCGGTAATCGCGGTGCCAGTGGGGTTATGGAACGTGGTCACATAGGCCAGATCCGGCCTTGCCGCGCGCAAGAGCTTGATCGATGCTGGAACGTCGAGACCATCGGGACCCATCGGCAGGGCGAGCGGCCTCGAGCCCGAGGCTTGCACAGCGTCAAATACGCCTGGGTAGGTGACAGCTTCCAATGCGACCGGCCGCTGCGAGCCAGCAAGCATCGTCACCGCTAGCCAAATGGCCTGCTGGGAGCCGGCCGAGATGACCACCTCTTCGGGCCTTGCGTCGATGCCGTCAGCACGCAAGCGGGCGGTGATTGCCAGCACGAGGTCCCTGTCGCCGAGCGCCGCATAGCCGTTCCCCTGGACCGGAGAGCCGCCCAAGAACGAAGCCAGGTCCTCGAGCGCCGTCTTCACGATGGGAGCGGGCGGGGGCGAGGCGGTGTTGAAGGCAACCAAGGGCTGGACAGGACCCGTCAGGATCTGCGCGAACCGCTCCTGAGGGCTGAGCCCAAGCACGCCGCGCGCACTCACGCCTAGCGTGGGAGCCGCGCCAGGTCGCACCTCGAGCCACCCCGCATCGCGCAAGCGTTGATAGGCGGCCGTCACTGTATTGCGCGACAAGTGCAGGTGATCCGCGAGTGCCCGTTCGGAAGGCATCCGCATACCGTGATCCAAAGAGCCCGATTCAGCGAGCGATACGATCGCGTTCGCGAGTTGGACGTAGAGGGGCCCCGTACCCGTCTGCCAATGGTCGAGGACGTCCGAAAGCTGTTCCGCCGTGGTGCGCATGAGGGCCAGCATGACGCAAACTGGCGCCTCTTGCCTAGTGCCAGTGAGGGTGAACCGGCACCGCCCCCATGGGGCCAGTTGGGACTAGCGTTGCATCCATGTCCCCGCACCTAGAGAACGCGCTCGCCAACGCGCGTGCCAACCCTGCCGCCGTCGCCCGCATTCGCGAGCGTATTGACCTCACGTTCGATGCGAGCCGCCGGGCCGAAAACTACCTTGCCGCGTCCCCCCATCGGCCCATCGCCCCCACGGCCGAGGCAATTGCGGGCCTCGACATCTTCAAGCGCCCGCTTCAAGACGCCCCACTCGCAGCGACCGACGTGCTCGCGCAGCTCGACGAATATGGCTCGCCCGCGACTGTCATCCAGAGCGCTGGCCGATACTTCGGCTACGTCAATGGCGGCGTCGAGCCGGTAGCAGGGGCTGCGGCGATCCTTGCTGGCGCGTGGGATCAAAACGTCGCGATGCCCAGCCAGTCCCCCGCAGGCGCCGTCCTCGACGAGGTCGCCGCGGGATGGATCGTCGACCTTCTTGGATTGCCCTCCGATGCCGTAGCCACCTTCACCACAGGGGCCACGCTCGCGAACTTCACCGCTATCGTCACGGCGCGAGACGCCCTCTTGGCGCAAGCGGGTTGGAGCGTCGAAGACAAGGGACTCTCTGGAGCGCCCGCGATTCGGGTGATCGCAGGTGCCGAGGTTCACGCATCGGTGCTCAAGTCTCTACGCATGGCAGGCATCGGCGCTGCGTCCGTCGAGCGAGTGCCCGTCGATGCACGTGGGGCGATCGACGCCAACGCCTTCCCCACCGACACCGACGCACTCACGCTGGTGTTGCTGCAAGCGGGCAACGTGACCTCGGGAGCCTCGGATCCGTTCGCGCGCATCATTCCCGGCGTTCGCGAGCGCGGCGGTTGGGTCCACATCGACGGCGCCTTCGGGCTATGGGCCGCTGCCTCTCCCACGCGACGGCACCTTGCCGAGGGAGTTGACCTCGCTGACTCCTGGGCGACGGACGCCCACAAGTGGCTTAACGCGCCGTACGACTCAGGCGTGGTCATCGTGCGCGACAGGGCCGATCTCTACCGAGCCATGGCGATCACGGCACCGTACCTCGCGACCACCGACGAGCGGCCACTCCTTCACCTTGGCCCGCATATGTCGCAACGCGCCAGGGGCGTCGAGACCTGGGCACTCATCGCGGCGCGGGGCCGCCACGGCATTGCCGAACTCATCGACCAAACTTGCGAACGCGCCACGCAGTTCGCCCAGCTGCTCGACGCCGCGGGTGTCGAGATTCTCGCGCAACCCGTCTTGAACCAGCTTCCCGTCGCGTTCGGCGCGATCCCCGGCGGGGCGGGCGATGACGCAATCACCGATGCTGTGATCGCAGCCATTCAGCACGAGGGGACGCTGTGGGCCAGCGGGAGCGTGTGGAAGGGAAGGAAGATCTTGCGCCTTTCCGTGTCCGACGCGGCCACCACGACGGACGACATCGAGGCGGCAGCGTTGGCGATCATCACGTGCTGGGAGTCGGTGCGCACCGCCCGAAAACTACACCAACGCTAGCGTCGATCCACCGCAAGGCGGACCCGCGCCCACACTGAGCGATGGCATTCTGGATCACTACGGTCCGACTCGCAGTATTACGTCCCCTTTATGGGAGAGGTGACCCACAACACGCCCAGCGTGTCGTTGTATTTACTTGCTATATCAAACACATGCGCCCACTCCTATGGTGGTGGACATGACCTTCACCGCGGCCCCGTCAGAGGCCGAGGTGAGGGTGGACGCCGGCCTGGTGAGATCCCTCATCACCACGCAGATTCCCGAAGCTGCCGACTACGCGCTCGGCGAGAGATACGAAGGCAAAGACGCGATCGTCTGGCGGCTGGGAGACGCGTGGGCGGTCCGACTACCGCGCCGGCAACTCGCCGCCGATAGGGACTCGACAGAAGTTGATTGGCTCCCGCGTATCAGCTCCACCTGGCCGTTCAGGGCTCCGGTTCCAGTGCGAGTGGGCTCGCCATGCTCGGTGTTTCCGTGGCGTTGGAGCGTGGTTCCGTGGGTACCAGGCGAATCCTCGACTCAGGCACCCCTTTCCCCCAAGGGCGCCACCCAACTGGGCGCGGCGCTCGCCGCCCTCCATACCGATGCTCCGATCCAAGCTCCACGCCACCCCAGGAGGTCGCAGCCCCTCCTGTTGCGCGCTTCGCGTTTCGAGGACCGACTGCACACCCTTGAACGCCGTACGGACGGCACCTCGTGGAGGCTCAACGTCAACGCCGCACAGCGGATCTATCACCGTGGCGCGGACATCCCCCGCCCGGCAATCACGTGGGCCCACCTCAACCTCAAGGGGCATCACGTCCTGACCCATCGTGGGGTCCTTGCAGGAATCATCGATTGGCGGGAGGCAGCCGCCGGGGACCCCGCAACCGACATCGGCCAGGCCCTGGTCTTGCTGCCTCCCAGCCACTGGGACGCCCTCGTTGCCGGACTGGGCGGCGTCGACATGCCGACGTTTGCGCGGGCTCGCGCGGAGGCTCTCGACCACGCGGCCATGCTTGCGCTGTCGTGCAAAAAGACAGATGTCGCGGCCGGCTGGCTCGGCCTCCTGAACCTCGGTGTTGCCCAGCACCACCGGTAACCTCCCGAAACCAGTCCGTACCGACAGTACGCTGACCCTATGAGTACGGGAGCCGACCGAATCTTTGTGGCACGCCTTGCGGGCACCACCGTTTTTGACCCCCTTGGCGACCCCGTCGGTAGGGTGCGGGACGTCGTTCTCCTCTTGCGCCGGTCCGGCGCCCCCACCGCAGTGGGACTCGTGGTCGAGGTTCCTGGGAGACGGCGAGTCTTCATGCCACTCACCAGGGTGACCTCCATCAACCCTGGACAGGTCATTTGCACTGGAGTGATCAACCTGCGCCGCTTCCAGGCGCGCGCTTCGGAGACCCTCGCCATCGGCGAACTGTTTGAAAGATCGGTGACCCTCAAAGCGGGCCGCACCGTCGCGTATATCGAAGACATCGCGATCGAGCAGGGCAGGGGCAAGGTGTGGCAGGTCACCAAGTTGTACGTTCGCAGCGGCGAGCGCAGGCGCGGCGTGCTCGGCCTCTCCCTCAAGGGAGCGTCGTCTGTCGTCGATCTCGATGAGGTGACGGGTTTGGCGACCAAGGACAAAGACCAAGGCGCCGCGCTTGTCATCCAATCGTTCGCCGATTACAAGCCAGCGGACCTCGCGGCCGCACTCATGGAGATGACTCCCGCCCGCTCCGCGGAGATCGCGGGGGCACTCGACAACGAGCGACTGGCCGATGTTCTCGAGGAACTTCCCGAAGAAGACCAGGTGGCACTCCTGAGCACTCTGCGCAGGGACCGCGCCGCCGACGTCCTCGAGGCGATGGACCCGGATGACGCTGCGGACCTCCTAGGAGATCTGCCGCCCGCCGAGGCTGCAGAATTACTTGGACTGATGGACCCCGAGGATGCTAAACAAGTCCGCCAGTTGCTGGGATATGAGGATGACACCGCGGGCGGGCTCATGACGACAGAGCCCGTCATCGTTGGCCCCGAGACCACAGTGGCAACGTGCCTCGCTCTTGCGCGCAAGGAGACGCTCGCTCCGGCGCTCGCCTCGATGGTTTTTGTGGTCCGGCCGCCGCTTGAGACTCCCACGGGGAGATTCCTTGGCCTCGTTCACCTGCAAAGGCTCTTGCGCGAGGCTCCTCACGACAGCGTCGGCAACTACGTCGATGTGGCCATTGCACCACTCGCGCCCGCAGATCCACTCGCGGAGGTGGCGCGCCGCATGGCCACCTACGACATCCTTGCGCTGCCCGTTGTCGACGAGGACAACCACCTGTTGGGTGTGATCTCGATCGACGACGTGCTCGACCACTTGTTGCCACGCGATTGGCGTGAGCACGACAGTGCTACCAAGTCAGCGGTTGTCGTAGGTGTCGATCCCGACGAGTCCGTGGCGCTTGGAGGCGCAGATGGCTGAGCGTCTTGATCGCCCCAAGGGCGAACGTCGGCTCTTCGCGCCTCGCTCCTCTGTGCACGGTTCCGATACCTTTGGGAGGATATCCGAAGGCATAGCGCGATTCCTTGGCACGCCCACATTCTTGGTCTACCTCACGGTGTTTGTCATCGTGTGGCTCATCTGGAACACGTGGTTGCCTGCGGGCTTGAGGTTTGACTCTGCCTCGAACGGCTACACGGCACTCACCCTCATGCTGTCACTCCAGGCGTCGTACGCCGCTCCCTTGATCTTGCTCGCACAAAACCGCCAAGCAGATAGGGACAGGGTCTCTGCGGAACAAGACAGGCAGCGTGCCGAGCGCTCGCTCGCAGACACTGCATACCTCGCGAGGGAGGTTGCGGCACTGCGTCAGGCGCTTGGCGAGACCGCTACCAGGGACTTTGTTCGCGGCGAACTCAGGTCCTTGCTCGAGGAACTCAAAGACCTCGATAGCCGTCAGAACGAGGCTTAGCAGCCTTCCTTAAGCGGGGTCCGCAGCGGGGGTTGCGACGTGTTGCGCTTTGTCCTTGGCCTTGCGTCCGCCCAAGAACGCAAAGAGCAACGACGCGGCGACGAACACGTAGCTCAGGAAGTCGCTGAAGTACACCTCCAAAGCGAATGCGTAGTCCACATCGCCGAGCCACTTCATGCCGTCGGGAATTGAATCCGCCGCGGTAAAGACCACCAACAGGATGACAGCGGCAAGCGTCGCGGCCGCCGCAATCACCAGCGAGATCATCCCGCCGATCCATCCTGGGCGTCCCGACACACTGCGCACAACAAACCCGACCACCATGCCGATGGCAATGATCGCTATCAAGACCTCTCGCTCAATCGCGTAGGAGATGGCGGCGTACGCAAATGCGGCGACGGCGCCAGCCACCAGACCAGCAGCAATCGCAAGAATCCAGGGCCTGCCTAGATCATCTGGCGACACGTAGGCGGCGGGCATGGGCGCCGGTGCCGCCGCTTGCCGTGGCTGCGCATAGGGAGGCGGCTGGAGGGGTTGCTGCTGGACATAGGGAGACGGCTGCACGGATTGCCCGACCGGAGCCTGCGGTTGCCCATATGCGGGCGGTTGGTTACTTGGTACCTGCGATGCAGGTACCCCTTCAGGCAGGAATTCGGACATGTTGAACGGCCCCCTCATTGACGTTTCCCAACTACCTGTAGCGCACCCTACTCTGCGTCGGAGTGCCACACAAGCACCCGTACGATGGAACTATGCCCACCGAAGACATGTTGAGAGCCGCCCTGTCGCTCGTGATCGACCCAGAGATTCGTCGACCCATCACAGAGATTGGGATGGTGCGTTCAGTCGAGATCACTGACGAGGGTATGGCGACCATCGGAATCGACCTGACGATCGCCGCGTGTCCGATGCAGGACCGCATCTCCAAGGACGTCGATGCGGCCGTGCGGTCAGTGGAGGGCGTGACCGATGTCGCCATCGAACTCGGGGTGATGAGCGACGAGCAACGCCTAGCATTGCGCTCCAAACTCCGTGGAGGCAAGCCCGAGGCCGTGATCCCCTTCACCGAGCCAGGCAACCTCACCAAGGTCTACGCCATCGCGTCGGGTAAGGGCGGCGTAGGCAAATCAACGGTGACGGCCAACATCGCGGCTGCGATGGCAGCAGACGGGCTCAAGGTCGGAGTGCTGGACGCCGACATCTTTGGCTTTTCCATCCCAAGCATGCTCGGCGTGAAGGGTCAGCCAACGCGCCTCGACGACATGCTCCTGCCCCCGATCTCCCACGATGTCAAGACTGTCAGCATCGGCATGTTCGTCCCTGAGGGTCAACCCGTCGTGTGGAGAGGCCCGATGCTCCACCGCGCGCTCGAGCAGTTCCTCGCCGATGTTTTCTGGGGCGACCTCGACGTGCTCTTGCTTGACCTACCCCCTGGCACCGGCGACATCGCCATCTCCGTGGCGCAGCTGCTCCCCCACGCCGAACTTGTGGTGGTGACTACCCCTCAGACGGCGGCCGCTGGAGTGGCAGAACGCGCCGGGTCGATCGCGACGCAGACCTCTCAGTCAGTGGCAGGAGTGATCGAGAACATGGCGTGGCTCGAACAGCCCGACGGCTCGCGCCTCCACCTTTTTGGAGAGGGAGGCGGCCAGCGTGTGGCGGAGCGTCTCACCGCGACGCTCGGAACCGACGTTCCGCTTCTAGGCCAGATCCCGCTCGAGATCACCACGCGCGAGGGCGGCGACAGCGGCCTGCCCGTGGTGCTTGGTGCTCCCGATACGGCCGCGGCTAAGGCGATGATCGCGATAGCGCGCGCACTTGCGGCGCGTGGCAGGGGTCTCGCTGGACGCAAACTCAACGTCACACCCGTGAAGGGCGCCCGCCCCGCCGATAACGATCACGCGGGCCACAGCCACTAAGACCGACGGCGTCGCCCCTGAGTCAGAGGCGACGCCCTCAATTTACGAGTGAGTGTTCTCGGAGTCGCGTAGTCCCCAACCGGCGATGATGGCCGCGATCAGGCCGCACACGACGGCCCCCGTGGACACAGCGGGCGTGGCAAGCGCGCCAACGAGCGCATCGTCCCAACCGAGGCCCGAGCCTGCGCCCCCTGAACCACCAAATCCGCCGGAGAGAAGGGCGCTCACGTCACCAAGCTTCTGGTTCACCATTCCGGTGGTTGCCAGGATGTGTACGCCTGCCGTTGCGAGGACAAAGGCCGTGATCTGGTGCCTCACACCGCGGCAGTCCGAGAGGTACCTGACCGTGAAACCTACGGCAAAGGCCTCTGCAAGGCCCAGGATTCCGAGCGCGAGCAGCAGGTTCGAGTCGGGAACCAGCACGGAGAGCAGTAGCGCCACTGCCACCGCGACAATGAGCCCTCCTAGAACTGCGCCCATCCGGTTGCGCCTCAGTCGTTCGAGCACTGACGGCGTCTGGGGAGCGGGGGACGCCACGGTGGCGACCGGCGCCGCAGTCGCTTGCGGCGAGGCAGGCGCCTTGGCTGCCACGGGTGCGGCAGAAGCTGCCACTGGGGCCTTCGCCCTAGCTACCTTAGGCTGCACTGGCTCTGGGCTTGCGGGCGAGCGGGGAGTGCGAGCGGCCATGAGAAAACTCCTTGTGTTGACTACAGATCCGCCACCCATCATCGCATGAGCGAATTGAATCTGGCAGGCGGATATCTCTAGCCGAGGTCGTAGTCGATGGTGAGTGGTGCGTGATCCGACCACCGCGCGTCCCACGCTGCCGCCTTGCCCACCACAGCTGCCGTGGCGGCATCGGCCAGTGCACGGGTCGCGAACTGGTAGTCGAGCCTCCAGCCGGTATCAGTATCAAACGCCTTGCCACGCTGGGACCACCACGTGTACGGGCCGTCATGGAGGCCCTCGATGGCGCGGTGCACGTCCACAAACTCTGCGCCCACCCAGCCATCGAGGTAGGCACGCTCTTGGGGCAAGAAGCCTGCAGACTTGAGGTTGCCCCTCCAGTTCTTGATGTCGTGCTCGGTGTGCGCGATGTTGATGTCCCCCATGACCACAACCCGTTCGTAGGTTGCCTGGAGCAAGGCCAGGCGGGCCGTCATGAGGTCAAGGAACTCGTACTTGGCGTCCATCTTGGGCGTGCCTGCTTCACCCGAGTGGACGTAGACGGATACAACGCGCACTGGCCCCGCGGGTGAATCAACCGTGGCCTCGACCCAGCGACCCGTATGCGTCGCGGCAAGCGCGGCGTCGCCCAGTGCCTCGGTACCCACCACGACGTCTGACAACGGCGTCCGCGACAGAATCGCTACGCCCGCCCTCCCCTTGGACTCGCACTCTTGGTGAACAACGTGCCATCCGTCACCGAAGGTGTCTCGCACCAAGGCATCGGGCGCGCGCACCTCTTGGAGGCACACCACATCGGCTCCCGATGCGTCGAGCCATTCCTGGAATCCTTTGCGAAGGGCGGCACGCACCCCGTTGACGTTGATGGTGACGATGCGCATGATGCCTAGCCTACCGACGCCGTCAGACGCGCAATCAGCCCGCTTGGCGCTCGGCTGACTCCACGACGTTGGCGAGCAGCATGGCCCGCGTCATAGGGCCTACGCCACCAGGGTTGGGCGAATACCACGATGCCTTTTCACGGGCTTCGATGGCGATGTCTCCCACCACGCGGGCCTTGCCCGTCACGGGATCGACCGCGCGCGAGACGCCCACATCGATGAGGATAACCCCCTGCTTGACCATGTCTGCCGTGATGATGTCAGGCACACCTGCCGCCGCGACGATGACATCGGCTGTGCGGGTGTGCTCGGCGAGATCGGCGGTGCCCGTGTGGCACAGCGTCACGGTGGCGTTAACGGCCTTGCGAGTCAGGAGCAGCCCAATGGTGCGGCCAACCGTTGCCCCTCGGCCCACCACCACGATGTCCCTGCGACCCAGGTTGAGCCCGTGCCGTTCGATCAGTTCGATGATCCCCTTGGGAGTGCACGGCAATGGGCTGGAGATGTCCTCGCCAACCCGCAAGACCAGTCTTCCCAGGTTGGTGGGGTGCAAACCATCGGCATCCTTATCGGGGTCGATGCGCTCCAGGATCGCGTTGACATCGATGCCAGCGGGCAAGGGCAGTTGCACAATGAATCCGGTGCATGCGGGGTTCGCGTTGAGGCGATCGACAGCGACTTCAACCTCGGCCTGGGTGGCAGTGGCAGGCAAGTCTTCACGCAAGGAGGCGATGCCTACCTCGGCGCAATCGGCGTGCTTGCCCTTCACGTACCAGGTTGAGCCAGGGTCGTCCCCCACTAACAAAGTGCCAAGACCGGGGACGATGCCGCGCTTCGCGAGCGCCGCGACTCGCTCGGCAAGTTCCGCTTTGATCGCCGCGGCGGTCGCCTTACCGTCGAGAACCTGCGCCATTACTGGACCAATCCGGGGTACAGCGGGAAGGCATCGGCCAGCTTGGTGACCCTCGCGCGCAAGGCGTCGATGTCGGCGCCGCCTTTGAGCGTTGCCGCAATAATGTCGGCCACCTCGGCAAACTCGGCCGTGGCAAAGCCACGTGTTGCGAGTGCGGGGGTGCCGATGCGCACACCGGAGGTCACCATCGGCGGACGCGGGTCAAACGGGACTGCATTGCGGTTGACCGTGATGCCTACGTCGTGAAGAAGGTCTTGTGCCTGCTGGCCGTCGATCGGACTATTGCGCAGGTCAACAAGCACCAAGTGCACATCGGTGCCACCGGTGACCACGTTGATACCCGCGGCAATGGCGTCGGGCGCCGTCAGACGTTCGGCGAGGATACGGGCGCCCTCAAGGACGCGCTCCTGGCGCTCCTTGAACTCGGCCCCTGCGGCGATCTTGAGCGCCGTCGCCTTGGCGGCGATGACGTGCATCAATGGCCCGCCCTGCTGGCCAGGGAAGACCGCGGAGTTGAGCTTCTTGGCGAGTACCTCGTCGCGGGAGACGATCAGCCCAGAGCGAGGACCTCCCAGCGTCTTGTGAACGGTGGTGGAGACGACGTCGGAAAAGGGAACGGGGTTAGGGTGCAGACCCGCGGCCACCAGTCCCGCAAAGTGGGCCATGTCGGTCCACAGCTTGGCGCCGATCTCATCGGCGATTTCACGGAATGCGGCAAAGTCAAGGTGACGTGGGTACGCGGACCAGCCCGCGATGATGACGTCGGGGCGCTCGGCGAGCGCTTGCTCGCGCACCTGCTCCATCTCGATGCGGTGGCTCTGCTCGTCGAGGCCGTACGCGGCGACTTCGTATAGCTTGCCAGAGAAGTTGAGCTTCATGCCGTGGGTCAAGTGGCCACCATGGGCGAGCGACAGACCCATGATCTTCTGACCCTTATTGATGAGTGCGTGCAGCACGGCCGCGTTGGCCGTGGCTCCGGAGTGAGGCTGCACGTTCGCGTAGGCCGCCCCAAACAGGGTCTTGGCCCGCTCGATCGCGATGGCCTCGGCCACGTCGACCTCTTCACAGCCGCCGTAGTAACGCTTGCCTGGGTAGCCCTCCGCGTACTTGTTGGTGAGCACCGAGCCTTGCGACTGGAGTACCGACCGCGGGACAAAGTTCTCAGAGGCGATCATCTCGAGGTAACCACGCTGGCGGCCCAGTTCACGGTCGAGCACCGCGGCAATCTCGGGATCAACCTGCGCCAGGGGCGCATTCATGATGTCCTGCGTGGCAGTGGGGTTCGCGGATTCGGTCATCGCGGTTCCTTCGTATCGTTCGGCGCTCGCGGCGCCGAGGTGAACTCATCGGCGACCGTGGCCCAGGCGGACGACCGTGGTCGATGTCCAAACCCTAGGGCTTAGCCATCATGTCGCTTCCTCGCGGTTACCCGCGTGCGCCAGTCGCGACCGCGCCAGTCTATCGCACGAGGCGCCTGCTGCTTCCAGACGAGCCTCACTTCCAGACGAGCGTGCCATCCAGTCGCGCGAACACGTCATCGGACGTGTAAACCCAATCGGCCTCGTTATACGCGTGGATGATGAATCCACTGATCTGCGTGCCGTCGGCAAGGATGCGCGGCTCTGGGAGCATCACCACATCAAGTCGATAGGCGGCGTACTGGTCGAACGTGCAGTCAAACTGCACAGCTGGCAGCCCGCCAAGTTCGATCGGAGTTTCGACGATGTTGGTAGCGCCACTTTCCGGCAAGAGCGTGTCGCGCACGTAGTCGGACACCGGCTGCACATCGGTTGAGCCGAACTTGGTGGTCAAGAACTCGGTCGTCAACGTCTCGAACGAGATTGCCGCACCCGCGCCACCGGAGCCAAAGAGATTGATCTCGTCATCCACCGCGCCGCTCTTTGTTTCCCACCACAACTCGCTAGCCGGCTCACACCCCTCGATGTCGCCTTGCACGACCCACCACGCCTCGCCGTCCATGGTGAAGCACGGGGTGTCAATCGTGGAGCCGTCGTACATACCGTCGTTGGCATCCGTCACGCCATACATGTCGAGGTACGCCGCATACGCGGTATCAAACTGCGACGCCGCAATGCCTGCTTCCGTGAGGAGCACGCCCTTGGAGGCCGCATCGGTGGTGGGCTGAGCCGTCTGATCGGAGTTTGTCGTGACCGGCGTCGACTGAATGAACGTTGGGTCATCGCGCCCTGCCAAGAAGAACAGAAACCCCACGATGGCAGTGAGCGAGAACAGAAAGCCCAGAATTCCCGTGACGATGCCAGCCACCTGCTTGCCACCAAACCCTGACCTACGGCCAGACACGATGCCGAGCACCACGGCTACCGGTCCCGCGATGGCTCCGAGCCCACACAACGCAATGGAGCCGATGCCCGTGACGAGGGAACCCACGGCCAAGCCGCTCCCCTGTTGGGACGATGCGGGGCGAACGTGACCATATGGAGGCGGTGGCAAAGTCGGGTCAATCATCGTTCCCCCTCGTAGAGCACAAACGGACTAGTTGTCATCCACGATGTTGCCGGCCTCGAGAATCTTGCGCAGGTACGCGTACGTCAGGTCTCCAGATACCTCATCAAACTGGTGGTCAAAGCCCGCCTTGTTGTACAGCGCGATGTTGTGCTTGGAGTTCTGGCCGGTGAAGACCCAGACCTCCTTGGTGGACTCGGGCAAGTATTTCAACACGGCAAAGAGCAGTTGCGTGCCGATGCCTCTGTTCTGGAGGTCTGGCACCACGGCAAGCCTGCCAATGGTCGCCTTATCGTCTTCAATCCCCACGCGAATCGACCCCACCATGCGCGCGTCGAGCCACGCACCCAGAGTGACGACATCTTCGCGCTTGATGTCTTCCGCTAGTTCTTCGAGCGTCTGCGTCAGGGCGGGGATGTGCGGATCGTTGTACAGCTGGGCCTCGGCAACGAAAGCCGCGCGACGAATCGTCAGCAGTTCTCCGGCATGTTCGGTGCTGATCCGGTCAATGTGGACGTCGGGGTCGTCGCTCATGGTCCTATCGTGTCAGGATTTTTGCCATAACACGACTAGCGTGGAGCCCGTGTCCAACGAATCGACCGCCTGGGTTCTGTCCCTGTCCTGTCCCGACCGCGCCGGAATCGTCCATGCGGTCACCGGGGCGCTAGCCGACCACGGTGGCAACATCACCGAATCCCAGCAATTTGGGGACCCCGACACTGGGTTGTTCTTCATGCGCGTCCAGGTAGCGAGCGCCGCGTCACGCGAGGTACTCGAAGCGACGATCGGCGCGCTCGCCACGCGATTCTCGATGACGTGGAGCCTCTATGTTGCCGGGCACCGCATGCGCACCATCGTCATGGTCTCCAAGTCCGCACATTGCGTCAATGACCTTCTTTTTCGTGAGCGGGCGGGCACGCTTCCCGTCGATATCGTCGCCATCGTTGGCAATCACCCGACACTCAAGAACCTCGCGTCGTTCTACCAGAAGCAATTTGTCCACATCCCTGTCACGGCGGAGACCAAGCCGCAGAGCGAAGCAGAAATGCTTGCGCTCGTCGAAAGCCTCGATGTCGAACTTGTGGTCCTCGCCCGATACATGCAGATTCTTTCGCCCGAACTCGCGGCGGCCTTGCGCGGCAAGGCCATCAATATTCACCACTCGTTCTTGCCCAGTTTCAAGGGTGCCCGGCCGTATTTCCAGGCCCACGACCGCGGGGTCAAACTCATTGGCGCCACCGCGCATTACGTGACGGCGGACCTTGACGAGGGCCCCATCATCGAGCAAGACGTCGAGCGAGTTGACCACACACATACCCCCGAGTCGCTCACCGCTATCGGCGCTGACGTCGAGCGCCGGGCGCTTGCCAAGGCTGTGCGCTGGCACGCCGAGCACAGGGTCCTCCTCGACGGCCATAGGACCATCGTCTTCAAGTAATTCGGCCGCCGCTCGCCGCACCGATAGTGTCAAGTCATGAAGCGCACCTCCCTCCTTGCCTTTGCCCTTGCTAGCACGTTGGTCATCGGTGGATGCACCGACTCCACCACGGTGGACCCCAGTGTGTCCGCCTCACCGTCCGACGGAATTGACCGCAGTTATCTTGATGCCTCGCGCCCCGTCAGCGAGCGCGTAGAGATCTTGGTTGGCCAGATGACGATGGCTGAAAAGCTTGGACAGATGACTCAAGTTGAGGAGCACTCGCTCGAGCCAGGGGACGTCGCGGCCCTACATCTCGGGAGCGTTCTTCACGGCGGTGGCAACGTTTCCCCACAGGGCGATGTCGACGATTGGGCGGGCGCGGTGCTCGCGCGCCAGCAAGAAGCTGTCAATGACACCCGCCTTGGAATCCCCTTGCTCTACGGCGTGGACGCAGTCCACGGGTTTGGCGGCATGTATGGCGCCACCGTGTTTCCGCATGAGATCGCCTTGGGCGCCGCACACGACCCCGCTCTTGTGAAGCAGATAGGTCAAGCGACGGCCCAAGAGCTCTCCGCTACGGGAATCCGCTGGAACTTCGCCCCCATGCTCGCGCTGCCACAAGACATCCGTTGGGGACGCACGTACGAGTCCTACTCGCAAGACCCAGCACTCGTGGCAAGCCTGGGAGCGGCCTACATCGAGGGTCTCCAGTCGCCTGGGCTTGACGATCCCTCGGCGGTTCTCGCTACCGCCAAGCACTTCATCGGCGACGGTTCGACCGCGTACGGGTCATCTACTCAAGTGATCGATACTCCGTACTTGCTCGATCAGGGCAATACGCCTGCCGACCCCGATTTGCTCAAGAACTCACTCCTGCCGCCTTACGAAGCAGCGCTCGCCACGGGAGCGCGATCGGTCATGGCCTCGTTCTCCTCATGGGGCGGGGTCAAGACACATGGCGACGGGTCTTTGCTCACTGACACTTTGCGTGGGGAGCTCGGGTTCACCGGATTCGTCGTGTCTGATTGGGGAGGCTGCGACCAGATCAACCCTGCGAGTTTTGACGACTCGGTCGCGCGTTGCATCAACGCTGGCGTCGATATGGTGATGACTCCCTACGACGGGTTGGCCTTCCAGACCGCGCTGGCAAACGCGGTCGAAAGCGGCGCCGTCTCACAAGAGCGTATCGACGAGGCGGTGGGGCGTATCCTCACGGTCAAGTTCGAGATGGAGGTCTTCGGAAGCCCCTACGCCGACCCTGCGGACGCAAGCGTCGTGGGTAGTGCCATCCACAGGGAACTTGCCCGCACGGCCGTCCAGAAATCGCAAGTACTGCTGAAGAATGACGGCGCTCTGCCCATACCCGCTACGACACAAAGCATCGTCATCATGGGAAACGCCGCGCAAGACATCGGGATCCAAGCCGGGGGTTGGACCCAATCGTGGCAAGGCGATCCGGGCAACGTCATCCCTGGCACCACCATCGGGTTCGCCATCAAGGAGAGGGCCGTCGCGGATGTCTCTGTCACCTTCAACCTCCCCGACACGGGGACGGTGGATGTGTGTATTGCCGTCGTCGGGGAACGTCCCTATGCCGAGGGCAAGGGTGATTCACCGGACCTCGCCCTACCTGGCCTGGACGTGCTCGACAAGCTCACGGGCCGCTGTGGAAGCACCATTCTGGTGGTGCTGTCAGGCAGGCCCGTCATGATCACCGACGCGCTATCGCAGGCAGATGCCGTCGTCGCGGCCTGGCAGCCAGGCACGGCGGGTGAAGGGGTTGCCGACACCCTGTTTGGCGATGCTCCATTCACGGGCAAGTTGCCCGTCAACTGGCCACGGGACATCAGCCAGGTGCCCACGGCCCCCGCCGGCCAGGAATACCTCTTCCCCATGGGGTTTGGGCTAGAGGGCTAACTCAGCCCGAACACGCGAGCCGGCACGGTGGTGGCCGCGGCCAGCACCTGATCCGCTGGGATTCCGGCGGCCAGGCACACCTCGACCGCACGGTCCATCGTGAGTGTCGACCCCGCAAGGGTGTCGGTCCCAGTGATGACAGCGCGGCCGTTGGCGACATCCACGTCGAGTCCGCCCAGGACGTAACGCCCATCAGGCGCGGCCGCGGCCGCCATGGCATCGGTCATGAGCGCCACGCGCCCTGGAGCCGCCGCGAAGAGCATCGCGATGAGGCGCGGATCCACATGGATGCCATCGGCGATCACTTCCAGAGTCACGCGCTCATCTGCAAGCGCGGCACCAACGGGACCAGGCGCACGGCCCGCAATCCCTCGCATCGCATTGAAGGCGTGGGTGACGAGTGTGGCGCCGCGATCAAACGCCGCGCGAGCGACGTCGGCATCGGCCTCGGAATGACCCACCGCCACCACCACTCCAGCGTCCACAAAACGCTCAATCGCATCGAGTGCATGGGGAAGCTCAGGCGCGATCGTGATTTGCCGCACAATGCCCTGGGCAGCCTCCAGAAGCGCCTCCACGACATCGGGGGTAGGGATCGCGAGTGACGTCGTGTCGTGCGCCCCCTTGCGCAGTGGCGCAAGGAACGGGCCCTCGAGGTGGACGCCCAGGATTCCGGCATCCATCGCCATGGCCTCCCTGATCACGGACATGGCGCGCGCGGTGCGTTCAATGGGTTCAGACACGAGAGAGCAAATCACCCGCGACGTGCCGTGCTCCCGATGGGTCGCAAGCGCTGCGAGAGTGCCCTCGACGGTATCGCCAAAGGCGTATCCGCCTCCGCCGTGACAGTGAATGTCCGTGTACAAGTCAGATCCCTTGCCACGAGGGCTTGTTCGCTTGCGCCCACCTGTAGTAGTCACCAAAACGCAGTGCTGAAGCAGACGCCTCGTCGAGAACCACTGTGACGTGCCGGTGGAATTGGATTGCTGACCCGGGCATGCTGGCTGACATCGGTCCTTCGACGGCGGCCGCGATTGCCTCAGCCTTGCCCTCTCCAAACGCGAGCAACACCAAGTGCCGAGCTCTCAGAATGGTGCCCAGACCCTGAGTCACACAGTGGATCGGCACCTCTTCGGGTGACGCAAAGAAGCGCGCGTTGTCCGCCCGCGTGCGCACCGTGAGGGTCTTCACCCGGGTGAGCGACGCGAAGCTCGATCCCGGCTCGTTGAAGCCGATATGCCCCGTGGTTCCTATGCCGAGGAGTTGAAGGTCCACCCCGCCGTGGTCCACGAGCGCCTGTTCGTAGCGCGCCCCCGCTGTCGCGATGTCTGCGCCGGAGCCATCCGGTACATGAACCCTCTCGGGGTCAAGTCCAAGCGGCACCGTGACCTCGCGCTCGATCACATTGCTGTAGCCCTCGGGGTGATCGACTGACAGCCCCACATACTCATCCAAGGCAAACGCCGACATGGAGGAGAAGTCGACCCCACTTTCCCTGTGAGTTGCCAGCGCCTGGTAGACGGGTAGTGGTGTGGACCCCGTCGCCACGCCCAAGGTGAAGTCAGGCTTACGGCCGACTTCCTTGGCGATGTGCGCGGCCACAAGGGACGCCGCGTCCGCCTTACCGTCGAAAATCAGTACCTCAGCCACGGTAACTCTCCAATGTGGCCGATTCAGACGGCACCGTGGCCAAAATTGCGCCGCCGTGGGCCCTCGACTGAAGCGTCGAAGCACCCAGTGCCGCGAGAGGCGCATCAGGATCATCGAGCAGTGTCATTCGCCCAGCAAGGTCAAGCGACGCGAGGAAACTGCTCGCCGCGGCCCAACTGTCGATGACGCCCTTGGCGCCCTCGACGAGCCGATGCCCTTGGCCAGCGAGGCCTCCGCCTACCACGATGGTCTCAACATCGAGGGTCAACACGAGCACCCTGACCGCCGACGCTAGTCCGTAGAACAATCGGTCCCTGATCTCCCCAGCTCGTGGGTCGCCCGCATCCGCCGCGTCGAGAACGTCGCGAGCGGAGGCTCCCTCAACGCCCCATTGCCGCACCACACCGCCGCCAGAGGCATAGACCTCAATGGCTCCGTGGAGGCCATCTCCATCGACTGGCCCCGCAGGGTCGATCGAGATATGACCGATCTCCCCTGCCGCTCCCCTCGACCCGCGCCACAAAGTTCCGTCAAGGATGATGCCCGATGCAAGCCCAGTTCCGAGGTTGAGATAAGCGAGCGACGAGCCGCCCGTGCGCAGCGCCCAGGCGCCGAGCGCAGCCGCGTTGACGTCGTTATCCACCACGGGCCGCACACCCCACGCGCGTTCGAGTTCTCCCGCCAAATCCACGCGATCAATACCCAGATTGAGTGCATAGGAGACCACGCCATCGACAACCGATCCAGGGATCCCTACGCCTACCGACTCGACGTCGGACCAGACAATCGCGGCATCGGCCATGAGGGTCTCTACTGCGGTCAAGGTCGATGCCACGACGGCCTCGGCCCCGTGTCCTGACGCCGTCCGGTGGCGCGCAACGATTTCACCGTCGTGTACGGCGACCACGTCTGTCTTGGTCCCCCCGATGTCTACCCCAAGCCGCACGATTCACGTCCGATCAGTTCGATCAACGCCTGCCCGTTCACGCGGGAGACGCCAAAGGTGGCGATGTCGATACAGTCGAAGTCTGGCTTGCGCCAACCCCTATCGACGAAGAGTACGTCGCGCATGGTGAGCGCATTCATCCCTTGACCGCTCCTCCCACGAGGCCCGCGGTCATGCGGCCTTGTACCAGGAGGAAGAAGATGATGATGGGGACTGCTACGAGGGTCGAGGCGGCCATCACCTGTCCCCAGTCGGTCTCACGAGTGGCCGATGCTTGGATGAATCCGCGCAGCCACAAGGGCAGGGTGTGGCGGTCTTCGCTCGGGAGGAGCACAAGCGCCACTGTGAACTCGTTCCACGCCTGGAGGAAGGCGTAGACGCCAGACGCCACCAGACCCGGTGCGAGCAGAGGGAACGTGATCCTCATAAACGCGCCCGTACGGCTCAGCCCGTCCATCATTCCGGCCTCTTCAAGTTCAATCGGAACGCCAGCGACAAACCCGCGTAGCATCCAGATGGTGAAGGGCACCACGGCTGCGGTGTAGATGACGCTCACTCCGATGACGCTATCGAGCTGGCCAAGTCCCGCCATCATCTTGTACTGGGCAATAAACAAAGCCTCAGCGGGGAGCATCTGGACAAGCAGGACGCCCACCAAGAAGGACTTGCGCCCGCGGAAGCGGAACCGTGAGATGGCGACGGCTGCCAAGAAGGCGAAGGCGATGCAGACCAGCACCACCACCAACGCGATGGAGAGGCTCATGCCCAAAGCGGTCATGAATGAGCCGTCTTCTACGACTGCCGAAATATTATCGAAAGAGCCGCCGAAAGGCACAAACGTAGGGATGAACGACTGGAGGGTGCGGTTGGGCAACAGGGCCGAGTTGGCCATCCAGTACACGGGGAATACCCACATCAAGGCAATGACGATGGCGAGCGCCGAAAGTGGCAGGCGCGAGGCTCGGCGGGCGTTCATGACTCATCCTCCTTGAGGAGACGGCGGACATACCACCAGCTAATAGCAACAGTAAGAAGCAGGACCAGGACGGACGCGGCCGATGCCGTCCCAAAGTTCTGCGCTCCGGTACCGATCTTGAAGATGTAGGTACCTAGAAGGTCGTATGACGTGCCACTGGCCCCCGCGTCCTGCAGCATCGTGATCTGGGTGAAGACTCTGAGATCCCAGATGACCTGTAGCAGCGCGACGATCGCGATCACGGGGCGGATGATGGGCAACACCACCAGCCGCAGCCTCCGCAGACCGGAGGCCCCGTCGAGCGAAGCCGCTTCGAGGACCTCCTCTGATACTTGGCTCAGCCCCGCGTAGATCGAGAACGCCACAAAGGGGACCGACATCCACACCACAATGACGAGCGCGACGATAAAGAAAGTGCCTGGACTTGCGAGCCAATCGAAGCGGTACATATTCACGCCGGGAATCTGGTCGAGCAAGTAGTTGATGGCGCCGCGCCTGCGGTCAAACAACCAGGTCCACACCGTCATGGCGGCGACCACGGGCATGGCCCAGGCGAGTAGCAACGAGATCTGGAGCGTGAGCCGTGCGGCAGTGGTGACGTTTTGCATCAACACCGCGAGCGCGAGCCCAATCACCAAAGTGATGGAGGCCGCGGCGGCGCAGAAGGCGAGTGAACGCCCGATGACTCCCCAGAATGCGACATCGGTCAAGAGCGTGACGTAGTTGTCGAGCCCTACGAACGGTGCGGCCTGACCGAATTGCTGCTTGAGGCCAAACTCCTTGAGTGACGTGACGAACTGCCACACCGTGGGATAGCCGGTACCCACCACAAGAATGATGATGGCGGGGACGATGAGCAGGTACGGCACCTTATTGCGGCGCTTGCGGCGCTTCGCTATGGCGACATTGGCGCGGGTGGCGGTGCTGACGGTCACGACGAGGGCCTCCTTTCGGTATGCAGGCAAGTCAAAGAAAACTGAGGGGGTGAGGGGTTTCGCGGATCGGGCCGCGACGCGTTGCTTCGATGCAGCGCCGCGGCCCGATCGTGCGATGTACCACTTACGAGGTACTACGTACGAACTGTGGCTAGGTTCAGCCGTTCAGAATTGCGGTAATCTTGGCGTCGTACTCGGTGGCCAGAGCGGCGACATCGCCACCGGCGGCAACCTTGCCAAAGAACTCCTCAAGGATCTGCGCGCCCTCGACTGCTGCCCAACCTGGGGCTGCAGGGGTGAGCTTCGAGTTTGCGGCAGAAGCCACGAGTGCCTGGGCGAACTGGTCCTCGCCAAGCGCCGACGCGTAGTCCAGGTTGGCAGGGCCAAGGCCGTTCTCGCCGAGCAGCTGCTGGTACTCGGGGGAGAAGATGATCCTCATGAGGTCGCGAGCGCCCTCTTGGTTCTTGGACGCAGCGGAGATGGCAACGTTGGATCCGCCGGCGAACACGGGGGCCGCGCCGCCGTCAACACCCGGAAGAACAAACACGCCGAACGTGTCATCGTTCCACGCAACCGTGTCATCGTCAGCAACGTCACCGATCGACCAGTGAGCCCAACCTGGTGCGATGATCGTGGCGGCCTCGGGCTTGCCCGTGGACTCGTTGTTGTTGATGTTGACCCACGGGGTGGAGTCGAACTCGCCCACCGGCGCCTTGGAAGACGTGACGAACAGGTCCTGGAACATCTCGATGCCCTTGATGGAGTTGGGGTCAGAGAGGGTCGAGACCCACTGGCCGTCTTCCTTCATTGCGAGCTCTCCACCATTAGCGAAGATCCAAGAGATGGCGTTACGCCAGTCTGAACCACCAATGTAGAAGCCAGAGGTGTCTGCCGTCGTCAGTATCGCAGCAGCATCGCTGAAGTCCTGAAGTGTGGTCGGTACCTCGACGCCTGCAGCGGCGTAAAGGTCCTTGCGGTAGAAGTTGTAACGCGATCCAAAGTAGTAAGGAAGCGCAAACTGCGCGCCGTCAACCTCGCCGACCTCCACGAACGAAGGCAGCAGCTTGTCTCCGCCAAGTTCCTGGTACATGTCGGACAGGTCAGAGAAGGCCCCCACATTGGTGAAGGTCGGGGACCAGGTGTTACCAATTTCCGTAACATCCGGAGTATTCTCTGCGTCAGGTAGTTGAGTGGTGAGCTTGTTTAGGGCATCGCCCCACGACTGCTCCTCGATGGTGAGGGTGCCCCCGTTGACCTCTGCGTATTGCGTAGTCAGATACTCGCGCAAGGCCTCCGGGGTGTCACCACCCATGAGCCAGAACGTGATGTCCTGGGGGGTAGCGATAGGGGCGTCGGTGGTCGCTGATGCGCTAGGCGTGGTCTCGGCGTCGGACGACGTACATCCCGACAGAACGAGCGCACCGGCTGCCAGGATGGCGACCGAGCCAATCATCGTCTTCTTCATTCGGTGTTCCTTTTCCTTTGTGTATGTCGTACGTGAACCAAAGTGGTCACGTGCTAGAAGGGGTTTACGAAACCCCCAGTTGGCCCGTGAGGACCATGACCGCTGCGCCGAGCACGATGATGTCGCGCCCGAGCGTGGTCATCCGCACCGCAAGACCGCCATGGAAATCGGCCATCGTGCGTGCGCGGAGCGTCTCGGCGGTGCTGCTGAGCAACGTGCCACCGAGAAGTTTTGAGGGGCCGGAGAGGATGACCTCGGCCAGGTTGAGAGCACCAACGACGGGAGCGATGGCGATGCCAAGACGGTCTCCCGATTCGGCGAGCACCTCATCCCTATTGGCGCCATTCACGGCGAGGCGGGCCTCCAAGCGGGGAATCGCGAGCCAGGTCTCGAGGCAACCATCCTTGCCGCAAGCGCACCGCTGTCCACCATCGGTTCCCACGACAACGTGCCCAATTTCGCCTGCTGCCGAGCGCGCGCCCTGCACGGCCACGCCGCCCACCACGAGGCCGGAACCCACACCACGGCCAACCCGGATCAGCATCATGTCGTCTTGGCCCTGGCCAAAGGTGCGCTCCGCGAGAGCGGCGACGTTGGCGTCGTTCGCAACCTGGACGGGTAGGCCTGTGTGCTGGGCAAGGATGGCTTGCAAAGCGAGGTCGTGCCAGCCGAGGTTGGGTGCACTGAGGATCGTGCCGTCGGCGTCCACCACACCTGGGGAGCCCACGCCAATCCCAAGGACCGGAGTGGTCGCCTGGGCGAGGAGGCTGTCGAGAAGCCCCTTGACGGCGCTCACGGCCTCGTCACCGGCGAGGCCCTTCGCCTCGACCTCCGCGCGGTGAAGCACGGTGCCGTCGAGGTCCATGAGGGCCCCGCGGAACATCGCGGCATACGACAAGTCGAGGCCCACAATGGTGAACCCTGACCGGTTGATATCGAGCACAGTGGCGGGTTTGCCCGGCCTAGCGTCTGAACGCACGCCGAGCTCGATCACGAGGTTTTCGTCGATGAGGTCGGACACAAGATCAGAAATGGTGACGCGAGTGAGTCCCACTTCTCGCGCAACATCGGCCCTGCTGAGGCCCGATGTGCGGTAGAGGGATTGGAGCACGAGCGCCCTGTTGTGGCTGCGTGCGTGGCCAGGCTGGATCCTTGCGCCGGGACGCACCGCAGCAGCGGGCGTGTGCCTGGGCTTGATTGCCTGGGTATCGCCTCGTGGTGTCGACTGCATCGTCATGTTTGTTAGTAAAGATTACAAACAAAAAAAAAGCAAGTGCTAGCCCCCAAGGTTATGAAAAAGTTACGTTGGGGGCACCTATCCGCAAGATGGCCCAGCTGCTACAACAGCCCGAGCTCCCTCACGGCGTCGCGCTCCTCGACAAGCTCGGCCACCGACGCATCGATCTTCTCGCGCGCGTAGGCATCGATCTCGAGCCCTTGAACGATTTCCCATGCGCCGTTCTTTGACACGGCAGGGAACCCACACACGAGGCCCTCCGGAACGCCATACGAGCCGTCAGAGGGCATAGCGACGGAGGTCCAGACGCCGGTGGCGGTGCCGTTCACCCAGTCGTTGACATGTTCCATCGCGGCGTTCGCGGCCGACGCTGCCGATGACAGGCCACGCGCCTCGATGACCGCCGCGCCGCGCTTGGCTACCATCGGGACGAAGGCATCGCGCACCCACGCATCATCCTTGACGATGTCCACTGCGCGCTTGCCGTCAACGACGGCGTGAGCGATGTCAGGGTACTGCTTGGCGGAGTGGTTTCCCCAGATGATGACGTTGTCGATGTCGCGCACTGGCACGCCCGTCTTGATCGCCAGCTGTGCAAGGGCCCTGTTGTGGTCAAGGCGCATCATCGCGTTGAAGCGGTGCGCAGGGACGTCGGGTGCGTGGGCCGAGGCAATGAGCGCGTTGGTGTTGGCGGGGTTTCCCACCACAAGGATGCGTACGTCCTCGGCGGCCCCCGCGTTGATCGCGGTGCCCTGGGGCCCAAAGATGCCGCCGTTTGCGGCAAGAAGGTCGCCGCGCTCCATACCTGGACCGCGCGGGCGAGCACCCACCAAGAGACCCACATTGACGCCGTCGAAGGCCGCCGTCGGGTCGTCGTGGATGTCGATCCCCGCAAGCAGCGGGAATGCGCAGTCCTCGAGTTCCATCGCCGTGCCTTCCGCAGCCTTCATCCCTTGGGGGATTTCAAGCAAGCGCAAGCGCACGGGAACGTCGGGCCCAAGAAGCTGGCCTGACGCCACCCGGAAGAGCAGCGCGTAGCCGATCTGTCCTGCAGCTCCGGTGACAGTGACATTGACGGGGACAGTCATGGTCGTGCCCTTCTTTTTGGCGACGTTGCCAGTGTGGTGATGGTGGTTAAGCGAGGCGTGCTGCGAGGTTGTGGTCGAGCGCTTCGAGGAAGGCCTCTGTGGTGAGCCATTCCTGATCGGGCCCGATGAGGGCGGCGAGGTCCTTGGTCATCTTGCCGGATTCGACCGTCGTGATGACGACGTCCTCGAGCGTCTCTGCGAACCTGGTGACCTCGGGGGTCCCGTCGAGCTTGCCGCGGTGCTTGAGCCCACCAGTCCACGCGAAGATCGATGCGATGGGGTTGGTCGACGTTGGCTTGCCTGCCTGGTGCTGGCGGTAGTGACGCGTCACCGTGCCGTGCGCGGCCTCGGCCTCGACGGTCTTGCCGTCGGGAGTCATGAGCACAGAGGTCATGAGCCCAAGCGAGCCAAAGCCCTGCGCAACAGTGTCCGACTGGACGTCGCCGTCATAGTTCTTGCACGCCCAGACGTAGCCGCCCTCCCACTTCATCGCGGCCGCCACCATATCGTCGATGAGTCGGTGCTCGTAGGTGAGGCCTGCCGCGGCGAACCGTCCGGCAAACTCGGCCTCGAAGACCTCGGCAAAGATGTCCTTGAATGAACCGTCGTAAGCCTTGAGGATCGTATTCTTGGTCGACAAGTACACGGGGTAGCCGCGTTGCAGCCCGTACGCAAAGGACGCGCGCGCGAAGTCCCTGATCGAGTCGTTGAAGTTGTACATCCCCATGGCGACGCCGCCGCCTTCGGGATAGGTGACGACCTCCTGGTGGATTGGCTCAGAGCCATCCGTGGGTGTGAACGTCATGGTGAGCGTTCCGGCGCCTGGGACCTTGAAGTTGGTGGCGCGATACTGGTCGCCGAACGCGTGCCTGCCGATGATGATGGGCTTGTTCCAGCCGGGAACCAGGCGAGGGATGTTGCTGATGATGATCGGCTCGCGGAAGACCACCCCGCCAAGGATGTTGCGGATGGTCCCGTTGGGTGACACCCACATCTTCTTGAGGCCGAACTCCTCGACGCGTGCCTCGTCTGGCGTGATCGTGGCGCATTTCACACCCACGCCGTGCTTCTTGATGGCGTGCGCGGCGTCGATCGTGATCTGGTCGTCGGTGGCGTCCCTCGACTCGATCGAGAGGTCGTAGTACTCGAGGTCCACATCCAGGTAGGGATGAATCAGGCGGTCCTTGATGAAATGCCAAATGATCCTGGTCATCTCGTCGCCATCGAGCTCGACGACAGTGCCTTCTACCTTGATCTTCGCCATGGGGCGGCTCTCCTCAACAACGCGGTTTGGGGGACGCCTCAAGGCTAGTCCACGCGCGGCGTCAACCCACGCACACAAATTCACCACACACACAGAATCCATGCCACGATTCGTTCGAGCGCAGTGTTGCGCGCCTAGTGAAGGAGAATCATGAACGACGAAGCGATGGACACCGGTGCAACGGATATCGCAGCCGCAGAGCTCGGCGCCGATATGGCGACGTACGTCATCGAGCCCGACCCCTCGGGGCCAAGCCTCCTCGCACGCGTGGGTGCGGAGGTCGCGGGCACGTTCATTCTGGTGATGCTTGGCGTTGGCATGGCGCTCATGATCACGCTAGGAGTCGGCAGTAACGGCACCTTTGTGGTGGGCCTTGGCTTCGGGATTGGCGCACTCATCGCGACTGTCGCCTTCGGCAGGGTCTCTGGCGCGCACCTCAACCCTGCGGTGACGGTGGGCGCCTGGATGGCGGGTCGCCTGTCGGGTCTCGACGTCGTGCCCTACATCCTCGGTCAAGTGGTGGGCGGAATGCTTGCCGGCCTCTTCCTCAACCTAGGCATCGGCACGCTCGACGGCATCGGCACGAAGCAAGTCATGGGGCTCATGGCCTCCGTCTCAAACGGCTTTGGAGATCATGCTCCCTTGGCGAGTGCCGGCCTCACCTGGGGAATCTTTGTCGCGCTCGGCGTGGAAATGCTCGCTACCGGGTTGTGGATGCTTGTGATGCTGAGCGCCACCGCCAAGAAGTCGCCGGCGTCTGCCGCTCCCTTCTCCATCGCCTTGACGTTGACAGCACTCGTGACGTTCGCCATTCCCTTCACCAACGCGGCCCTCAACCCGGCCCGTGCCACCGCGACGGCCTTGTTTGCCGATGACTGGGCGCTCGGCCAATTGTGGGCCTTCTGGCTAGCGCCGATCGTCGGGGCCGCGATGGTGGGGCTTGCCTTCCGCATCTTTGGACCCGCAGAAGATCTGGTCGCCGTGCCCTTGGCCGACGTCGAGGAGTAGACCGATGCGGCGCACCAAGACCACCGCCGCTGTGCGGTCTAGTCGGTGAGCAGTCCCACCGTCGGGACGCCGAGTTCATGCAAAAGTGTGAGGATCCGACCGCGGATCTCATCACGAATGGGACGTACGGCGACGATCCCTTGTCCTGCGGGATCCTCCAGCTTCCAGTCCTCATAGCGCTTTCCGGGGAAGATGGGACACACGTCTCCACAACCCATGGTGATGACAACATCGGACGCCTGGACAGCGTCGGCCGTCAGTACCTTGGGCTGCTCGGCGCGGATGTCGATGCCCACCTCGAGCATGGCATCGACTGCCGTTGGGTTGATCTGATCGGCCGGCATCGAACCTGCGGAGCGCACCTCGACCGCACCTCCTGAGAGTGTCCGCAGAAACCCGGCCGCCATTTGAGAACGGCCGGCATTGTGGACACATACGAAGAGGACGGACGGCGCTGCGGCGGTGTCGTTTGTCATGATTGCTCCAAGCGTGAGTGGGGTCGTGTGCGGGGCGTGCGTTGTTGCGGTGCGGTTCAGTTGGGGAGTTCGAGGCTCGGCAGAAGATCGGTGAGGAGGGCCCGCACGCGCCGGTCAAGTTCATCGCGGATCGCGGCAATGCCCGCAGGGGAAGCGAGCGCCGGGTCGCCCACGAGCCAATCCTCGTAGCGAATACCTGGGAGGATGGGGCAAACATCGCCGCACCCCATCGTGATCACCACGTCGGCGGCGCGGACGGCATCGTCCGTCAGCGGCTTAGGGAAAGCATCGTCGCCTGCTCCAAGGTGGGCAAGGACGGGGCGCACACCAGGGTGCACGTCTGCGGCTGGCGTTGACCCGGCGGAGCGGACCACCACCTGGTCGCCTGCGTAGTGGCGGACCAACGCCGCGGCGAGCTGGGATCTGCCAGCGTTCGCGACGCACACAAAGAGCACTTGGGGCTTGGCATCCGCCGGTCGAATCGTGTCCGCTAGGCGCTGCCTTGCAAACCGCTCGGTCAGCGTCAGGAGGTGAACAGACACAGTGGCCGACCTGGCAAGGGCTGTGTACGACTCCCGCACAATCATGCGCACGGCTTCCGTCGGCACAGCAGGGAACTGGGGTGCGAGGTGCTGTGACAAGCGGTCCAGGGATGAGTCGACGTCCGCGATCCCCTTGAGTTCGCCGGGAGTAGGCGCCGTCGTCAAGGTTGCGGGGGCGAACGATTCGAGTAGCGTCGATATCGAGCCTTTGAATTGGGGGGCAATGCGGTACCAGACCCATGTTCCTCGTCGCTGCGACGTCAGCACACCGACTTCGCGCAAGACCTTCAAGTGGTGGGAGACTGTCGGCTGGGAGACGTCGGCGAGTGCGGCGAGTTCGCACACACAGGCCTCCCCCGCTGCAGCGGTAGCGATGAACGACAGCATCCTCAGCCGTAGCGGCTCGGCGAGGGCCTTGAGCGCGGTCGCGACGGCCACCGCGGACTCCGCAGAGATCGCATGAGACTCGGCTCTTGGCGTGCATGCCACGTCCACGTCGTTGCCTGCAGACGTCGTGGTCATCATGATCTGACCTCGTCCGCGATCTTCGCGGCAGCGGCGCCCGTATAGGGATCGACCGCGAACCAGCGGCGTGCGAACCACAAGGATACGTAGACGAGACCAACGAGGACGGGAACCTCGATGAGCGGCCCCACAACACCAGCGAGCGCCTGCCCGGACGTCGCGCCGAATGTGCCGATCGCGACCGCGATCGCAAGCTCAAAGTTGTTTCCAGCGGCAGTAAAGGCAAGCGTTGCTGAACGCGCATAACCAAGGGAAAGCGCCTTTCCGAGCGCAATCCCCGCCACCCACATCACCGCAAAGTAGGCAAGGAGCGGGAGCGCAATGCGCGCAACGTCGAGCGGGTGGGAGGTCACGGCCTCACCCTGGAGCGCAAAGAGCAACACGATGGTGAATAGCAGACCGTAGAGAGCCCATGGGCCCACGGCAGGCACAAATGTCGACTCATACCAGGTGCGGCCCTTTGCCCGCTCGCCAATCCACCGTGAGGCGAAGCCCGCAATGAGCGGAACGCCAAGGAACACAAGGACGTTGAGCGCGATCTGGCCGATAGACACCTCAAGCCCCTGCGTATCCAAGCCGAGCCATCCCGGAAGCACCGTGAGGTAGAAGTATCCGAGCAGTGCAAAGGCAAAGACCTGGAACACGGAGTTGATCGCGACCAACACGGCCGCAGCCTCACGGTCACCACACGCAAGATCATTCCAAATCACGACCATGGCAATGCAACGGGCGAGGCCCACGATGATCAGTCCCGTGCGGTACTCGGGAAGATCCGGCAGCAGCATCCACGCGAGCGAGAACATGAGCACAGGACCCACGACCCAATTCAGGACGAGGGATGAAACAAGCAACTTCTTGTCGCCCGCTATCGCGGCGACCTTGTCGTAGCGGACCTTCGCCAGCACCGGGTACATCATCACCAGCAGACCGAGCGCGATCGGAACCGATATTCCCCCGACCTCCATCGACGTCAAGAGACGCGAAACCCCCGGGATGAGGCGCCCCAGGGCGACACCGCCGACCATTGCAAGACCAATCCACAACGGGAGCCAGCGATCAAGAGTGGAGAGTCGCCCGGGAGCGGAGAGCGTCGCGACGTCGCTCATGCGAACACCAACGTGATGACAAGAACTCTGATCTGTATCGACATGTGTCTATATTGACACACTTCGATGCAGGTGTCGTGCCGCAGCCGTAACTAGTGCGACCGAGTTCACCCAAGCGGCGTGGTCAACCCCAGGTACGCGAGTGCTCCGCCCAAGACCAGCAGCACGCTGACATCGACAAGTCGGCGGCGCACCACAAAGGCCCTGCGGGTTGGAGCGAATGCGCGCGCGCCAGCGCCCGCGAGGGCGAACACAGCGAGCGAGAGGATCGCGACTTGCGCCGACACGAGCCCAGCGAGCGCAACCAGCACTCCGCTGGCCGCGAGCACCGTAGCCGCAACGCGCCATGACGTGAGTTCGGATCCAGACATAGGCATCAGTGGAAGAAGTGTCGGGTTCCGGTGTGAAAGAGCGCAATACCAGCGTCCTCGGCCGCGGCAATGACCTCGCCGTCCCTCACCGACCCTCCGGGGGAAACGACAGCCGTCACCCCCGCATCGATCAAGACCTGCAAGCCGTCGGCAAACGGGAAGAATGCGTCAGACGCCGCGACGGAGCCGCGCGCTCGATCGACGCCCGCCCTCTCCACCGCGAGGCGACACGAGTCGACACGGTTGACCTGTCCCATCCCGATGCCAACGGCGGCCGTGTCCTTGGCCAAAAGGATCGCGTTGGACTTCACAGAACGGCAGGCTTTCCATGCGAAGTCAAGATCAGCGAGCACGTGGGCGGACACGGGCGCTCCGGCCACCTGATTCCAGGTCGATGGATCATCCCCTGGAGCGTCTATGCCGTCGGCAGCCTGGACAAGCACTCCCCCAGAGATGCGGCGCCACTCGGTGCCAGCGGGCACATGCGTCACCACCATCAGCCGGAGATTCTTCTTGACGGACAGAATCTCGATCGCCTCGGGTGAATACGCGGGAGCCGCCACCACCTCCGTGAAGATATCCGCAATCTGGTGGGCTGCCTCCGCGGTGATGGTGCCGTTGGAGGCGATCACGCCTCCGTATGCGGAGATTGGATCCGTCGCGTGCGCCTTGCTGTGCGCCTCCGCGATGGTGGCACCGACGGCGATTCCGCACGGGTTGGCGTGCTTGATGACGGCCACAGCAGGGCCTTGCTGGTCGTAGGCAGCACGCACTGCCGCATCGGCATCAACGTAGTTGTTGTAGCTCATCTCCTTGCCGTGGAGTTGGCGAGCATGCGCCAGACCCCCAGGCACGAGAGGGTCGCCGTATATCGCCGCGCGCTGGTGCGGGTTCTCGCCGTAGCGCAGCGTCCCCAGCTTTTCGAAAGAGGAACCCATCCATGACGGGAAGCCGGTGCCCTCGTCGTCTGGCGCAACAACGTTTCCCATCCACGACGCAACGTGAAGGTCGTAGCCGGCGGTGTGGCGAAACGCCTGCGCCGCAAGCGAGCGCCTCTGGTCGAGCGTGGTGCCCCCCTGCGCAACGGCCGCCGCAATCGCGCCGTAGGCACCGGGATCGACAACGATGGCGACCGAGGGGTGATTCTTGGCCGCGGCCCGCACCATCGATGGACCGCCAATATCGATCTGTTCGATGACGTCGTCTGCGGCTGCGCCCGACGCCACGGTAGCGGCAAAGGGATACAGGTTGACCACCACAAGATCGAAGGGCTCGATGTCCAGGTCGGCAAGTTGCGCTCGGTGGGACGCGAGGCGCCTATCGGCAAGGATCCCGGCGTGCACGCGGGGGTGAAGCGTCTTGACTCGCCCATCGAGGCATTCGGGGAAACCGGTGAGCTCCTCGACGGGAGTGACGGCAACGCCCGCGGCAGCGATACGGGCAGCCGTCGAGCCGGTCGACACGATGTCCACCCCTGCCGCGCTGAGAGCCTTGGCAAAATCCTCGATTCCCGTCTTGTCGTACACGGAGATCAAAGCCCGTCGCACGGGTTGGCGCTCACTCATGCCGTGGTTCCTTCCGTCGTTCCTACTCGGGCAATCTTGCCCTCGATCGTCCATCCCGACCGCAGCATGGCTCCCACGGTCTCGACAACCAGGTCCTTCTCGATTGTCTTGATGCGTTCATGGAGCGTGGTCTCGGTGTCATCCTCGCGCACTTCGACCACACGTTGGGCAAGAATTGGACCCGTGTCTATTCCCTCGTCAACAATCATCACTGTGCAACCCGTGATCTTCACACCAGCTGCGAGTGCGTCGGCGACAGCGCGTGCCCCTGGGAATGCTGGCAGCAGAGCCGGATGCGTGTTGACGATGTGTCCGGGGAAGGCGCGTAGCACCGGCTCGCCAAGAAGCCTCATGAATCCCGCACACATGACGAGGTCGGGGTCAAAGGCCGCTGCGGAGCGAGCCACAGCCACATCCCACGTCACGCGGTCAGGAAAGTCACGCGGCGACACGATGGCGGTAGGGATCCCGGCTTCCGCGGCCCATGTGAGGCCTTCGGCATCGGCCCTGTCTGAGATCACCGCGGCGACCGACGCCCCGAACGTGGGATCCTCACAGGCCGATACAAGGGCGGCCATAATCGACCCTGCGCCCGAAATGAGCACCACGATGCGGGCGCGCCGGTTTGTCACAATCAGACCCTATAGGCATGCTGGGACCGTGACCGACTGGAATTCTCGATGACGCCCGCGCCCGCTCCGCCTACCCCGTCTCCCGAACTGCTCAAAGTTCGGCGCTACTCGCGCCTCTTTGTGTGGTCGATGATGGCCGCATGGTTGCTCAGTTTCGCGCCCATGATCTATCGCCTGGGGATACTCCCACTCGCGCTCATTGCGGTGGTGCTAGGGGTCTTAGCGTTCTGGTCTACCTTTGGCGTGCCCAACATGGTCAGCATGAGGATCATGCTCGGCATTGGCGGCTTTGGCGCCGGAGTTTTTGCGATCATGGGGATTGGGTGGCTCGCCATCGCCCCGGACGTGCTGCGGCTTGATACCTGCAACCGCACCTCGCTTACTCCTCAGGGAGATCGCGTGTGTCAGCAGCAGTTTCAAGACTCTGTGAAGGACCGGTACGGGATCGAGATTCCGGCGACGTAGTGCGCATCAGCCCGAGGACGCCCATGAGTGTCACCGCAAGGACCGCACCTAGCGCCAGTTCAAGCCCGATCATGAGCCCCGCGATAAGTGGCTGAGGCCCAACGACGGCGAGAGTGCCTGGGCCGATCGCTCCCCTAGCGACCCGCGACGCGAGTCCAACCGCTACAGCGACAAGAGTGACGGCGATGCCAATGGCAGGCAAGGCGTGCACACCGCGGCCGATCCTCTTCCGCAAGATCACAGTGAGGACACATCCAAGAACGCCGATGGCTAGGGGGCTCAGCGCAAGCACCCCACCCGAGGCGTGCGGCAGGGTCGCCAGGAGCGGCACAGCCGGGATGGTGCCAGTGGCCGCCTCTGCAGAGGAAGAAATCACTCCGCCTAGGACGTATCCCGCCCCACTGAGCCACGAGATTGTCCACACGACGAGTGTGGGGGCGTACAGGGTCTCAAGGAAAGCAAGTGCCAATCCCCCCGCCGCATCGACTCCCAGAGACGTCGCGGTTTCCGCGATCAGGTGCCGCGCAGCGACAGTCGACACGATCAGCGTGAGCGCTGCGAGAGCGATTGTCCCTGACCCCATTGCGACGGCGAGCCGGACCCCTGCCCGCACCATCGCTGGGATTCTCACCAACCATGCGAGGGTCGCTCCTCGCTGGCGTAGCAACCCCCACGCGACCGCGGGCGCTCCAATAACAATCGCGACGATGACTGCCCTGACCATCCTGCCCTGAAGGTCCCCCGCGCCGGCCCACGCTATGGATGTTGTCAGCCCCACTGTGACCGCAAAGGCTACAACTGCTGCCACGCCAGCGGTCCAGGTAGCGGAGGCGAAGCGCCGCGCGAGCTGCACGAGCATCAGGAAGGTGAGCAAAGAAATCCCGAGCGGCACCAACGTGACGGGGACGCCCTCGACGGCCCACGGAACGCCAAAACCCGTGAGCCATACGCGCGAGGCAACGCCCGTCGCTCGACCCCAACTGATCTGCGCATCGGCGGCAGACGCCGCAATCACCCACATGGGGACGAGCACAAGTGCAAGAGAGAAGGCAGCGCCCTGCACACCCGCCAGCGCACCACCCAGCCATCCGGGGGCCTCGGTCCGCACTTTTGAGATGGCCTCTGTGACCGCCCGCGCGGCGCCCGCCACGTGCCCAGTGGCAGTGGCGGGTTTCGCTGGGGGGTGCACCGTCATGTCGCTATGGTCGCCCGCGGAGGCGGCCTCGTCCGGGAACGGCGCGCGCTAGCCGCCGCTTGGTCTATGAGTGCAGGATGTCCCGCATGAGTTGAGCGGTCTCGGAGGGAGTCTTGCCCACCTTGACGCCCGCGGCCTCGAGGGCCTCCTTCTTGGCCTGTGCCGTGCCAGCGGAGCCAGAAACGATCGCGCCAGCATGTCCCATCGTCTTGCCCTCGGGGGCTTCGAAACCCGCCACGTATCCGACAACGGGCTTGGTGACGTGGTCCTTGATGTACGCGGCAGCACGCTCCTCGGCGTCTCCGCCGATCTCGCCGATCATGACGATGGCGACGGTCTCGGGATCGTTCTGGAACGCCTCGAGGCAATCGATGTGGGTGGTACCCACGATCGGGTCGCCGCCGATGCCCACCGCGGTGGTGAAGCCGATGTCGCGCAACTCGAAGAGCATTTGGTACGTCAGGGTGCCCGATTTAGACACGAGCCCGATCTTGCCTGGGCCTGTGATCGTCGCGGGGGTGATGCCCACGTTTGACTGACCAGGCGTGATGAGACCAGGGCAGTTGGGCCCGATGAGACGCGTCCCCGCGGCCTGCGCGTGGGCGAAGAACTCAGCGGTGTCCTTCACGGGGACGCCCTCGGTGATGATCACCACGAGCGGCATGGACGCGTCGATTGCCTCGACGACCGCCGCCTTGGTAAACGCCGGCGGTACAAAGACGACCGAAACATCGGCACCCGTCGCCGCCATCGCCTCGGAGACGGTGCCGAACACCGGAATAATGACTCCATCGAAATCGACCTGTTCGCCCGCCTTGCGCGGGTTGACTCCGCCAACGATAGTGGTGCCCGAGGCGAGCATGCGAGCTGTGTGCTTCATGCCCTCCGCACCGGTCATTCCCTGGACGATGACCCTGGATGCTGCTGTCAAAAAGATGGCCATGATGTCTCCTTAGGCGGCCGAGGCGGCGAGCTCGGCGGCCTTAGCCGCGGCGCCGTCCATGGTGGCTTCGATGGTCACGAGTGGGTGGTTCGCTGCGGCGAGGATGGCTCGGCCCTCGTCGACCGAGTTGCCGTCGAGGCGGACAACGAGCGGCTTGGTCGCCTTGTCGCCAAGCGTCTCAAGCGCGCCCACAATGCCGTTGGCCACCTCGATGCACGAGGTAATCCCACCAAAGACATTGACGAAGACGCTCTTGACCTGTGGGTCATTGAGGATGACGTCCAGACCGTTCGCCATCACGGCGGCCGAGGCGCCTCCGCCGATGTCAAGGAAGTTCGCGGGCTTGACCCCGCCAAACTGGGTGCCAGCATGCGCGACCACGTCGAGGGTGGACATCACCAAGCCTGCGCCGTTGCCGATGATGCCCACGGAGCCATCGAGCTTCACATAGTTGAGGTCCAGGGCCTTCGCCTTGGCCTCGAGGGGGTCCGCTGCGTCCTTGTCCTCGAGTGCCTCGTGGTCCGCGTGGCGGAAGCCTGCATTCTCATCGAGGGTGACCTTGCCGTCCAAGGCAACAATCTCGCCGTCTTCCGTCAGTACGAGCGGGTTGACCTCCACGAGCGTGGCGTCCTCGTCGCGATAGACCACCCACAGCTTCTGGATGGCATCCGCGACTGCCCCTGCGATGTCCTCGGGGAACCCTGCTGTGGCGACAATCTCAGCGGCCTTCGCCGCATCGATGCCCACGATCGGGTCAACGGCAACACGCGCAAGCGCCTCCGGACGCTCGACGGCGAGATCCTCGATCTCCATACCGCCCTCGACGGAGCACATCGCCAGATAGCGGCGCTCCGATCGATCCAGCAGCACGGAGAAATAGAACTCCTGCGCAATCTTGGCACCCGCGGCGATCATGACCTTGTGGACAGTGTGGTCCTTGATGTCCATCCCAAGGATTGCTGCAGCGGCGGCCTCGGCGTCGGCAGGGTTGTGAACAACCTTGACCCCGCCTGCCTTGCCGCGGCCCCCTGTCTTGACCTGGGCCTTGACCACGACGGTGCCGCCGCCAAGGCTCTCGGCCGCGGCGCGCGCCTCGGCTGGTGTGGAAGCGACGATGCCTGCGAGCACGGGGACACCGTGCTTCTCAAACATGTCGCGTGCTTGGTATTCGAAGAGGTCCATCGGATTCCTTGACGCATCGGGGCACACGGATCACGTGGCCTGGGGGACGATAGGCCCAGCCTATCCGCGCGTGCGGCGTGTCATTACGCCCCAGCGCCGGGAGACACGAATCCAGTCTCGTATGCAGCAATGACCGCCTGCGTGCGGTCGCGCACCCGAAGCTTCATGAGGATCGAGGCGACGTGCGACTTCACTGTCTCGACTGACACAAACAGCGAGGCGGCGATCTCCCCATTTGAAAGGCCGGTCGCAAGCAGACGCAAGACGTCGCCCTCCCTGTCTGTGAGGTCGGGAAGGACAGCGTCGCTCGCAGGCCCCGCGAAGCGTTCGATCACGGACCGGGTGGACGCGGGGAACAAGAGCGACTCCCCCGCGGCGACAATACGCACGGCCTCGATGAGCTCTGACGGTGGCACGCGCTTGAGCACAAACCCAGAAGCACCCGCGCGCATCGCCTCGAACACGTACTCGTCCACTTCGAAGGTGGTGAGGACCAAGACCTTCGCACCGCTATCGCCCGACGTGATCTCGCGCGTGGCGGCCAACCCGTCGAGGTGAGGCATGCGCACATCCATGAGCACAATATCGGGCCGATGCTCGGCCACCACCGCGAGCGCTTGCAGACCGTCGCCCGCTTCGGCGACAACCTCCCACCCGGGCTCCGAGCCCACGATCACCTTGAGCCCCATCCGGACCAAAGGGTCGTCGTCGACAATGACAATTCTCACGGTGTCACCCTCTCACGCAAGGACGCCCAGCGAGACGCCTCCGGACCCTCGGCCGCGAGGCTAGCCCCGAGCGGCAGCAGAGCCCGTACAAAGAAGCGCCCGTCGACCTGGCCCACGTGAGCGCGCCCTCCTAGCAAGGCCGCCCTGTCCCTAATGCCGCTGAGGCCGCTCCGGTTAGCTGTGCCCAATGTCGGTGAATGCTTGTGAGGCACATCGTTCACCACCTCGATCGCGATGGCGTCAGCATCCGCCGCGACCGTGACACTCACCACTTCGCCGGGCGCATGCCGCGCCGCGTTGGTGAGCGCCTCCCTCACAATCGTGAAGGCCGCGCGGCCCACCGCCGCCGCGACCGGTGGCGCGTCGAGGTGGGCGTCGATCGTCATGCCTGCCGCCCGCGACTCCTCCACAAGCCGCTCAAGGTCGTCCGCCCCCGCGAGAGGGACCCTTGTCTCGTGCCTGTCCCCCCTGATCGCGGCGATGATGCGGTCGAGTTCGCCCATGGCCGCCCTCCCCCTGTCTTCGATGTTCTTGAGCGCTTGGCGGGCAAACTCTGGGTTGGAGTCAAAGACGTGCGCACCTGCACCCGCCTGGATGATGTTCATCGTGATCATGTGGCCGATCGAATCGTGAAGTTCTTGATCGATACGGAGTTGCTCTTCTGCGAGGTCCGCGCGCTGGTTCGCTGCGGCCACTTCCTCGTCGCTTGAGGATCCGAGCGCCCACCGGCCCAAGAGCCGCGTCACGTATGCGAAACCCCGCGATGCCCAGGCAAACAGGGGCGCGGCAAGCAGGATGACGGGCGTGCCCACAGCGGTCCAGAACGTAGACACGTCGGCAGCGTGGAGCGCGCCCGTGTCGAGAGCGTCGATGTGCAGCCATGCCGAAAAGCCGAGCTGATACAAGATCGCCTGCACCACCGCCGCCACGAGCGCGATCGGCATGATCGCAGCGAGCAGCGCCACCGTGAAGCCCACGCCGCCAAGAACACCCCTGGCAGACACCCACACGAGCACGCGCCACACGCTGCCATCGTGGAGCAACTCGTCCAACCAGCGGCGCGTGACCTTCCACGTCGCTGCGTCGTCAGGCTCTATGGGTGCGTGCGCCCGCTGCGGTCCAGCCACACTCTCGCCCAAGAGGGCATTGAAGGACATCCGCTCGAACACTCCGATGGCCCGCATCGACCAGTGGGTGACGATGAGCAAAGGAATACCTATCCAGATAATCGCCAGGCTGATTCCCGTGGCATACATCGTCACCGCGTAGATGAACCACACCAGCCCGAGCGGCAGACCAAGCAGCAAGTAGCCGATCTCCCTCCACGTCTGGAGGCTCCAAGTCACGGAGAGGTACTGGCGAACAATTGTCATGCCGCCATCGTGCCCTGACCGACGGGCTCCGCACCACACCCAAGCGCCGGAACCTTGCCTCCCTCATGCGGGTGACCGTCCCAGCGCTCTTCCCCCCATAGGTCAGGTTCCTGGCTCTTGCCCTTGGGAGGCCCTGATCTTTCGGATGTCGACACGGCCGTTGCGGAAGGGGACTCCCTCCGCCTCAAGCAGGGCCCTGGCGGCGCCGTCGTGACACGGCGCTGGCGTGCCATCTGCGTAGATCACTCGCCACCACGGCGCGCCCTCATCAAGCCTGGAGACGGCCCTTCCCGCTTGCCTGGGGCCGATGCCCACTGCCCTACCGATCTCTCCGTAAGAGACAACACGGCCAGCAGGGATGGCGACCACCACGGCCCTCACGAGTGCGTCGAGGTTCATCTCATTCCTCCTTGCGCGGCGGGTCCATGGCGGTCGGGGCGCGGACTGGTCGCGCAGTGTGGGCCCGTCATCTCACTCACGTTACGTGAGGTTTCATAGAAATGAGGAGGGGCGATGACCGCACCCGCAGGTTGGTATCAGGACCCTGGCATGGCCGGGTACGTGCGCTACTGGGACGGCGTCCAATGGTCGCCTCACACTGCGCTAGCTCACGGCGGGCCTACGGCTCCACCACCGCACGGGGGGGCGGCGATGAGTATGGACCGTCGTCTGTCCTCCACTACGTGATTCCAGTGGGCAGGTCGTGGCAGTCCGTGGTCGCACCCTACCTTGGTCTCGCGTCGCTCGTGTCCCTACCCGTCGTTGGCCACGCGTGTGGTGTCGCAGGGATCGCGCTGGGGATCGTTGCGATGGCCCTAGGAACCATCGGTCTCGTGACCTCTACCCTGTTCTTGCTCTCCATCGTCTAGACGACGGGCGATGCCCGTTAAACGGCTCCGAATCGTTCTGCGACCTCGCGGATTGAACGTGCCGAAGCATCCAAGCCAGCGCTTTCGGCGGCATCGAGCGGCACGTCCACACGGTGCTTGACGCCGCTGCGCCCCACCACTGCGGGTAGCGACATGCATACCTCGCCCACGCCCGGATAGTCGATGAGCGTCGACACCGGAAGAACCCTGTTTTGGTCTTGCAGGACTGCTTCAACGATGCGGGCACCTGCCACGCCAATGGCGTAGTTTGTCGCGCCCTTTCCTTCGATAATCTTGTACGCCGATTGCAAGACGTCGCGGTGGATGCGCTCGCACACATCTGGCGTCATGACCACCTTGTCCGCGGCATCGTGCCACTCGAGCAACGGGACGCCGCCAATGGTGGCTGACGACCACAAGGCAATCTCGGAATCGCCATGCTCGCCGGCGATGTAGGCGTGCACGTTGGAGACGGCTACTCCGCACTCGACCGCCACTTGGTGACGCAGCCTCGAGGAGTCAAGCACAGTGCCAGAGCCAAACATCTGCGACGGGCTCATTCCTGACGACTTAATGGCGGCGTAGGTCACCACATCCACCGGGTTTGTCACCAAGATATAGATCGCGTTCGGGGAAACCTCCATGAGCGGAGGGATGATCTTGTCCATGAGCCCGATCGTCGCCTCGGCGAGTTCAAGGCGAGACTGTCCCGGCTGCTGCTTGGCCCCCGCCGTGATCACAATGACGTCAGAATCGGCACACACGTCTACCCGGTCAGAGCCCACCACCGTCGCCTCGGGCATGAACTGAATGCCTTGAGCGAGGTCCATGGCTTCCGCCTCGACCTTTGCCTTGTTGATGTCAAACAGCGCGACATTGCGGGCAAAGCCGCGCATGAGACCCGCGTAGGCCAAGGTCGCGCCAACCGCACCCGCGCCAACAATCGATACCTTTGACGTCCTGGATTCCATGGGGCTCACCTTTCGTAACAACGGGTCAAGCCTACCGTCGAGGGATGTTGGCCCCGAAGCCCTCAACTGGCGCATTGAAGCGTCGGGCACTGAAGCATCGGGCACTAGAGCTTGGTGAGGGAATTGAAGCGCAGCACCAGTCGCTTGACCCCCGCGTCGCCAAAGTCGACCTTGACCACTGCGGCCCTGCCAACGCCTTCGACGCCCACCACCTTGCCCATGCCGAAACCGTCGTGGTTGACCCTCTCGCCGGCCTCAAAACCGACATCTCCACCATCGGCCCCTGGGGGACTCGGAGGAACGGTGCGTGTGCGCACAGCTCCGGCCCTGGAATACGCGTTGCCGTCGTCCCGGTCCTGATTGCCACCATAGGTGCTCGACCATCCGCCGGCACCCCGGCGTTCTGTGCGTGCCCTGAGGGACGACATCGTTGTCTCGGAGCGCCGCCATTCCACGAGTCCATCGGGGATCTCGTCCACAAAGCGGCTTGGCGGCAGAAATTGCGGCGCACCCCACGCTGAACGCGCTTCCGCTCGCGTGAGATACAAGCGTTGCATGGCCCTCGTCAGACCCACATACGCGAGGCGGCGTTCCTCCTCGAGGTCCTTGATGTCACCGGATTCAATGGACCGCATGTGCGGGAACGTGCCATCCTCGAGGCCCACCACAAAGACCACCGGAAACTCCAGGCCCTTCGCGGTGTGAAGCGTCATCAGCGTCACGACCCCGCCGCTGCCATCGGCGTCTGGGATCTGATCGGCGTCTGCGACGAGCGCGACCTTCTCAAGGAAGTCAACCAGCGTGCCCTCAGGGTTTTCTTCCGCAAACTCCCTACCAACTGACACGAGCTCCATGATGTTTTCGATGCGGCTTGCGTCTTGCGGATCATCGGACATGCGCATGATGCGCAGCATGCCGGTGCGGTCAGCAATCGCATCCAAGATGCCGGCGGGGCCGTTGTCTGCAGCGAGCGACCTGAGATCGTCCATCAACGACACAAAGTCCTGGACCGGCTTGATCGAGCGTGTCGCTAGACCTGCCTCGTCGGCTAGCCTGAGCGCCGCGCCGAAGCTGAGCCCTCGCGCACCCTCACGGGCTGCGGCAAGCGAGAGGTCACGCCGCAGCCGCTCAATCGAGTCGACGGTCGTGTCGCCGATGCCCCGACGCGGGGTATTGATGATGCGTCGCATCGCAACGTCATCGTCCTCGTTTGACACGGCCGCGAGGTACGCGAGCATGTCCTTGACTTCCTTGCGTTCATAAAAACGTGTGCCCCCCACGATCTTGTAGGGAATGTCGGCGCGCATCAGGCGTTCCTCGATCGCGCGCGACTGGGCGTTCGCCCTGTACATAATCGCGATGTCGGAAGGAGAAACCGATTCGAGCGACGTGAGCCGCGTGATCTCCGTGGAGATGAAGAGGGCCTCGTCTTGCTCGTTATCCGCGGCGTAGCCGACGATGCGCTCCCCGTCGCCGGCGTCGGTCCACAGGTTCTTTGGCGGGCGGCCCACGTTATTCGCGATGACAGCATTTGCTGCGGAAAGGATGTTTTGTGTCGAGCGGTAGTTACGTTCTAGGCGCACCACCTCCGCGTCCGGATAGTCCTTCTCGAACTCCATGATGTTGCGAATGTTCGCACCGCGGAACGCGTAGATGGACTGGTCGGCATCACCCACCACCGTGAGGTTTCCGCTCTCCCCCACGAGTTCCCTCACAAAAATGTATTGCGCGTGGTTGGTGTCCTGATACTCGTCGACGAGCACGTGCCTAAACTGCGCGCGGTACCGCGCTGCAACCTCGGGGTGCCCTTGCAAGAGACGCACCGTCTTGACGATGATGTCGTCAAAGTCAACGGCGTTCGCAGCTTCGAGCCTGCGCTGGTACGCGCCGTAGGCCAACCCTGCAGCATGTTCAATCGAGAACTTCGAGGCCATCGACGCTGAAGCCGCAGCAACCTCGGGCTCGATGAGTTCGTCCTTATACTTTCCCACCCGGCCAAGCAGAGCCTTGGGAGTGAACTTCTTGGGATCCAGATCGAGCTCGTTCATGACGAGTTTCATGACCGCCACCGAATCTGCGGAATCGTAGATCGAAAAGGTCGAACGCAGTCCCGCTAGCTCGTAGTCCCTGCGCAGCATGCGCACGCACGCTGAGTGAAAGGTCGAGACCCACATCTGGCGCGCCTCGGGGCCCACGAGCGACTGGACCCGTTCTCGCATCTCGCCCGCGGCCTTATTGGTGAACGTGATTGCGAGCACCTCATGCGGCCGTGCGCGTCCGGTTTCCAAGAGATAGGCAATGCGATGCGTCAATACGCGAGTCTTGCCGGATCCCGCGCCTGCGAAAATGAGAAGCGCGGGCGCTTGGCTCATGACCGCCCGAGCCTGTTCCGTATTGAGGCCCTCCGTGAGCGCGGAGCCGGCATCTGAATCAAGGCTAAACAGGGAGTCCATAGGAGCCACAGTCTAGGCGCGGGGTGTGGCACCGAACGCCTAGCGCACACTGCGCTCTGGAGCGTCCTTGCGGTCGTACTCCTCGGGAGAAGGGCGACCAAGTGCGCGGGTTGGCTCAGCCACCCCCACCGCAACGATCCTGTCCCTTCCCTCCGCCTTAGCGCGGTAAAGGGCGTGATCTGCCGTGGCGATGCACTCGTCTGGGGTCTTGCCAATGGCTCCCATCGCGGCCCCAATCGACACAGTCACCCTGTGCACGTGATCATCGCAGTGCTTCTCGATGAGGTTGATCGACCTGCGTAGCCGCTCGAGGACGGGGACCAGATCGGCATGCCGAATGCCGGGAATAAGGACGAGGAACTCATCTCCCCCCCAACGACTCACCATGTCAGTGTCCCTGAAGTGACCCGTCAGAGTTTCAGCGACCGCCTGGAGTACCAGGTCCCCACAGTCGTGCCCAAACTGGTCGTTGATGTCCTTGAAGTGGTCGAGGTCAATCAGGGTGATCGCGTAGTTGCCGCGACCGCGCTGCGCCCACTCGCTAAGTTGGGCGATCACGGGCCTGCGGTTGTATACCCCAGTGAGTTCGTCAGTGGTAGCTCGCAACTCGCCGTAGCGTGCCGCACCTTCAAGAATTCTCCGCGTCCGCGCATGCCTCAGCTCAATCACGGCAAGTACCACGAAGAGGTAAAGCCCCGCACCGATGCGGTCGACATGGGCCACTTGGCGTGCGAGAGCCGCTGGCAATTCAGCGTCCCCTGAGCCCTCGGGAAAGGCGAACTCGCACACCAAATACGCCCCAAGGATGGCCGCCGACATCGCTGCCCGCACGAGCGGAATGTCGCGTCGCACCAAGAGGTATGGCATAGCCGCCGCGCCAAAGAGGAAACTCTCGAGGCTCAGCGCTGCGGACACTTGGGACACCGTCAAGACGATGCCCCCCGTGCTGACGGCCAAGACGGCCACGGGAGCCGCCATTTCCTGTCCACGCAAGAAGTACACGAAGCACCCGGTAATGAAGGCTGCACCCGCGAAAGTCACGTTGATGAGGAACTCGTGGCCCTCGGGCGCGGCAACCACGAAGACCAACGCCATCGCGAGAGTGCCCACCGCAGAGGCGGCCATGAACACTAGGCTCGTGATGTGTTCGTGCCGCTCCCCATCCGCGCGAGCGGCGGCGACTTGCGCGGGCGTTAACGGAACGGCGTGTGCACCGTCCACGCGTCGACGCCTATCCCAGCGCCACCGCCACCGCCTCATACCCGGCCTCCCTGCGAACATCTAATCAACGCCAGCGCAAAGACAGGCGTTGCACTACCTATCGGCAGGAGTAGCCCGTTTGAAACACTTAGGTGACCCCAAAACTGGAGTCAGGCCACCATGCTCGTGTGCGTACGACCTCGGACGCATTCCATGTGCCTTTTGCCAGGCATCAGCCAACTTTGCAAGCCTTCTTGCGCTACCAACAGCCCTCCAGAATTATCACACAATGCGGCGCTGTGCGGCCCAGCGGGCAAGTTCGTGGCGGTTCGACAACTGAAGTTTGTGGAGAACCTTCCCCACGTGGGTCTCGACGGTCTTGATGGAAATGAAGAGCTTCTCGGCCACCTCTCGATAGGTGTAGCCGCGAGCAATGAGGCGCATGACCTCTTGCTCTCGTTCCGTCAGGCTGTTGAGGTCCTCGTCCGCCTGTGCCACCTCGCCACCTGCCACGTTAAACGCGTCGAGCACAAACCCTGCGAGTCTGGGTGAAAAGACAGCGTCTCCAGACGCCACACGCCGCACAGCGTCCGACAGGTCCGGGCCTGAAATGGACTTGGTGACATAGCCGCGAGCCCCCGCCCGCACCACAGCCACCACATCGTCGGCCGCATCGGAAACGGAGAGAGCGAGCACTTTGGGCGCGCCGGTGCGGCCCAAGATCCCCGCGAGAACATCGAGCGCGCCGCCTCCTGTCCCCCCTGGGAGGTGGACGTCAAGGATGACCACCTCTGGCTCCGTCGCCATCACCGCGGCGATGGCCGATTCGACGTCACGCCCCTCGCCCACCACCTCGATGTCGGCCTCGAGCGATTCGCGCACGCCCACCCTGATCACGTCGTGGTCATCCACGATTACTACTCGCACTGTCATCGCTCATCCTTTCGAGGCATCGTGATGGCCACTTCGGTGCGCGATTGCGGCGCCGAAGAAATGACCGCGGAGCCTCCGTGCCTTGTGGCCCTGCCGATGATGGAGTTTCGTATCCCTGCTCGGTCCTTATCGACGGCGCGGGAATCGAAACCAGGTCCAGAGTCGCGCACGAAGACCTCGTACGTGCTCTGTGTCAGCTCGGCGTAGACGCTGATCGGTTCCATCCCGTGTCGCGCTGCGTTCGTCGCGGCCTCACGTGCCGCGTTCACCGCTGCTCGCAATGGGACTGTCGTGGGGGCATCTCCCACGCTCACCACGTCAATCGCGACGCCGTGTGCGTCCTCGACCTCCGACATCGCTGCCTGCAGCGCGGTCGCCACCGAGTCAGCTTCGGTACGACGATCTTGATAGAGGTATGCGCGCAGGTCCCTCTCTTGCGCCCGAGCAAGGCGCGCGACTGTATCCGGCTCGCCCGCCTTCGCCCTGATGAGGGTCAGCGTCTGCATCACCGAGTCGTGCAGGTGTGCCGCAATTTCGGCGCGCTCGAACTCTCGCACACGCTGTTCTCGTTCTACGGATACCTGCCTGATAAGCCGCGTCCACCACGGTGCAGCGACGAGCAAAGCCCCCAACACAGCGACTACGGGCACCACGATGGCCCGCACCACGGGCTGCGAGTTGAAATCCCACTGGCCAAGCCAGATGACGGCGCCGATGGCAAGCAGGATTCCCACGACAACGCGCGCCCACGCGTCCTTCGAGAAGAGACCGCTGACATCGGGCCTGCGAGCGTCGGTCTGGACCGCGGAGTCGAGAGGGCTCCACACCAGCACGAGCGCGGCAATGAAGACGATTGCGGGAAGAGCCCACGCAGACACCTGCTCGAGTCCCAGGCGGCGCGCCAGCAACGCGAGTGACATCGCGATCATCATGGCGCCGACGAGCGCGCGCCACCATTGCGAGGGCGCCGCCTCCCTGCGGAGGGGCCTCGCTACTCGCGTCGACTCGGTCACGGCTTCATCGTCACACACCCGCGCGTTCTTTTGCCTCAACCGCAAGACGGATCAGACCCACCTCGTCACCTCCACAAGATCAGGGACGATATCAGGGGTTCCCCTCATAGCGCCGATGCTTCCTCACGGGAGAGCATGGATTCAGTTGCAGAAGTCTGCGTTGAGGAACACCGGAAGGATCCACCATGAGCACATCACCCGAGCAAGCGCCTCAAGAGGCCGCGCTGTTCCGGACCATTCGCGGCTGGGGCATCACCCGCGGCGATCACGGAGTCGTTGGCGGCGTTGTGGAAGGTTTGGGAGAGCGCATCGGTATGGCGCGTGTCCCCGCCCGCATCATCGTGGTGGTGGCCGCACTCGTTCTGAACGGCATGATCCTCTTGGCGTACGCAGCCGCGTGGGCCCTCTTGCCCGATCGCAAGGGCAACATCATTGTGCAGAATTTCGGGCGCGGGATTCCCAATGTGGGCGCACTCATCGGGATCGCGATCCTGGCGCTCGTGGGGTTGAGCGACCTCGACCATAGAAGCAACTTCTTCTTTGACGCCGGGTCCTGGAGCAACGACATCCCCTGGAGTGGCTCCGGGGCATCGGACCTTGGGCGCGTCATACTCTTCGTCCTCGCGGTGGCCGTGCCTGTGCTCGTCGTGGGCGCCGTCATCACGGCGATCGTGCTGCTCGTGAAGAGGGGCAACAACCGGCCTCCTGCTGGCCCAGGCGCCGTCTACGCAGTACCTCCCACGCCTTCTTCACCCGCCGCCGCCCCTGGAACTGGTACCCCCGCACCCGCCGCGTCTCCAAGCACGGGCAGCGCCAGCAACGCTCCGGGCTCTCCCGCCACGGCGAGCGAGGCGCATGCAACGTCTGCCGCCACCCTCCCGCCCACTCACCAGTGGGCGCCGGCGCCTCCAGCACCGCCCCTACCGCCGCGGCTACCGCGAGTTCCTGGACCAGGGCGTTCGTTCTACTTACTGACCCTCGCGTGGGCTTCCATCGCCATTGCCTCCATCGTGTGGTTGGTACGAGAAGACCGGCTGGCAGTGCACCCTGTGGTCGCCAGTTTCGTTCTCTTTGTGACGGGGCTCGGCATCATCCTCATGCTCATCAGCCTCGCTGGGCGCAAACTCGGATTCCTCGGCTTCGTGGGATTCGTGGCCTTGATCCCACTGCTCGTCTTTGCGGGCAACGCCGATGGCCTTCGCTCCGCGTATGCGGACCACGGTGGCATCACCGACAGCGTGTTCTACACCGAGGTCTTCCCCACCGAGGCCATGCCCACCTTCGAGCCCACGTCGCTGTTTGATCCCACCCTCCAATTCCCCGGCCTTTACTCGATCACCTCCTTCGACGGTTATTGCGATCAGCGCACGTGGGAGGACTACGGCGCCAACAGCGTCGCACGTGTCAACCTTGCCTCGCCCGTGGCGGGCGCGCCGTCAGATTCCACCATCGATATCTCGGCGGAGGTGACCTACGTGACCATCACCGAGGGAACAAGCATCACCGTCGCGGGTGATGAGAACGCCCAGGCAACCGTCGTGTTCGCCGATCGCGACTTCATGTGCGACTTCGGAAACACAGGGCAGCAGTACCTGGCGCTCACTAACCCAGGCACTCCCACCATCAACCTGGTGGTGCATGACGATCAATACGCCAACACCATCGTGATCAAGGAAGTCACATCATGACCCGTCGCCGCCCCGCACAACGCCTCACGTCCGCCCTCATCGGCGCAATCATCACCGCACTCGGGCTCCTCACTGGGGCGCTGCTTTCCGGTCGCAGCCTCGACACCGAACTCATCGCGATCGTCAGCCTTGCAGCCATTGGGGTGTGGCTAGTGATGACCGCGCTCCTATCGGCCAGGCGCCCTCGGACCGAGGCGTGGGCATCGGCGCATGGCGCCTACGCGGCGGCTGAGCAGAGCCCGGCAGCCGAGTTCCCCAGCGACAAAGGCGCGCCGCCTCACGGCGAGGCCCCACTCACCGCGGCGGCCCGTAGCGCCGCAAGCAAAGCGAAAGCCAAAGGCGCCGACGCGTCATAGTGGCGGACGCCTGTCGAGCCACTCGCTCGCGCCCTCGAGCTGGGCGCTCAGCATCACGATGAGTGGCTCGGCATCTGGGGGCCCCACAATCTGAATACTCAGCGGAAGCCCGTCGGCGGTAAATCCCGCGGGCATGGAGGCCGCAGGGTTGCCAAGCGAGTTCCAGAGCGACGTGTACGACGACGTGGCTGTGGCTCGCAGCAACGCGCGGAGGGGCCCGATGCCGTCGAGTTGACCCACGGGTAGCGCCGCCGTTGGGGTGCTTGGCGTCACAAGCAAGTCAACATCGGCGAAGAGAGAGTCGAGGAATTTCGCAGACGTTGAGGTGAGGCTCCGCTCCGCCCACGCGCCAAAGCGGATGGCGGGGCGAGTAAGACGCGCGATGCGCACCGTCCTGTTCTCGAGCAACTCCGGATGTTCGACCCGCTGAATCTCGTCGCCGACTCCGCCCGCCACTTGCACCATGAACGGAAGAGACACGTTGGGGTAGCGAGGGTCGCGCTCGATCACCGTGTGCCCTAGAGCACGCAACAGGTCTGCCGTGGCCGCGAGCGCGGCGAGCGTTGCGGCATCGGCCCTTTTCCCGCCGCCAGGATTCTTGCTCGAAACCACGATGCTCAGCGGCGTGGGCGTGGCAGCCGCCGCCTCGACCATCGTTGTGCCCCACTGCCTGGCGCTGAATCGATCGGTCGCCGTCGTTCCCGCTATCGCGTCGTAGATCAGAGCCGAATCCGCAACGGTGCGCGTGAGCGGCCCGATCGTCCCGAGCGCCCGCCACAAATCCGCGTTGGGCGCCGCGCTCACTCGACCACGCTGCGGCTTAATTCCGTAGAGCCCACACCACGACGCGGGAAGCCTGATCGACCCGCCTCCATCCCCGCCGATGCCCGCGGCCACCATTCCCGATGCCACGGCGGCGGCGGTTCCACCCGACGAGCCCGCGGGCGACCTCAAGACGTTCCACGGATTGCGTGTCCAACCGTGTGACTGCGTCTCCGTGAAAGGAAAAATCCCAAACTCCGGCATACGCGTCTTGCCGATGATGATCGCTCCGGCTTCTCGGAGCCTCCTGACGACCTCGGAATCCGCCGGGGCCGGGGTGGTCACCGAGGCGCCGCCGTAGGCCGTTGGCAATCCCGCGACATCGTTCTCGTCCTTGATGGCCATCGGCACACCGTGGAGTGGGCCGCAGGTCTCACCCGACTCGCGTGCCGTGTCTAGCGCGTCGGCCTCGGCGAGCGCCTCAGGGCCGCGCACGTACGCGAATGCGTTGAGCGTGGAATCGAGCGCGGTGATCCGGGCTAACGAGTGTTCGACAAGTGCGCGTGCTGTGACCACTCCCGTAGCCGCCCACTCTCGCTGCTGAACCACGGCGGAGAACAAAAGCTCGGGCATCGTTGCCTCTTTCGTCACGCCTCAGACGGGGGAGTCCAACACAACCCCGATGGTGGGTACAAGTCCCGACCGTCCGCTACTCACTCACCGCTGCCACGGCGTTGCGGCCAGCCTTCTTTGCCTTGTAGAGGGCCTCGTCGGCCCGTTGGAGGGCAGACTCCGGCCGCTCCCCTTCCACACTTTGGGACACGCCAAGCGACAATGTGACGGGGCGCAAGACGCCTTGGCAACTGGAAGAAGACTCCTCGATAGCCCGACGAAGGCGATCGCTCACGCGTACCGCCTCGTCGATGGAGGTACGCGGCAGCACGATGAGAAACTCCTCGCCTCCCCACCTGGCCACCAAGTCACCCTCACGCATGTGGTGCTCCAGTAGCCCGGCAATGTTGATGAGCGTCTCGTCACCGCAATCGTGGCCGTAAGCATCGTTGAGTTGCTTGAAGTCGTCGACGTCCGCGATAGCCACGCTAAAGGGCTCGTGCCGTGCGTCGAACTCTTCAAGTCGCGCCCAGACGGGCCTGCGGTTGGCGAGCCCCGTCAGTGGGTCTGTCTCGGCCGCGAGGTGCGCCACACTCAGCGCCTGGTCAGCGAGTACCTTCCCGAGCCTTGCCACCCGGGTCAAAGTGAGCGCAAGGGCAAACAGCGCGATCGTCATGATGGTGCGGCTCACGGTGAACAGGGTGCTGGTCTGCTCTGCAGCCAGTGGCGCCCAGGCTCGCTGTGGAGTGAAGACCACTTGGATGACCACGATGGCGGAGATCAAGGCTGCGATCAAGACGAAACGCGCCCGCGCCGCCTCATCGGGAACCGTCACCACAACGCCGAGGGCCCCAACGAACAAGAGCGAAGAGAACCCCGTTTGGCCCGATGTCGCGCACGAATACGCGAGCACCAAAATGAGCGGAGACGCTTGGCTCAGGATTCCAGCGGCGGTGACGTGTCCACGGAGCACCATGCCCACACCAAAGACCTGAACGGCCGCCGTGACTGCGCCTACTAGCGCCAGCCACTGGTGAACCGTGTCCGAGGACGTCAGGAAGAACAGGGCGTATCCAAGGGACACCGCCGCGCTCGCAGAAAGGTAGACAACCACCAACGACCGCCGACGCGCAACAGACTTGGCGCGCTCCATCTCGAGCGCTGCCCGTGCGTCGGCTAGACCGGCGGCTAGAGCCATCGAGGCGCTCCCGCGCTCGAATTCCACCCTGCGACACCCGAACGGTCGCAGCCTGCGGCTACTCCCATTCGATCGTCCCCGGCGGCTTGCTGGTGATGTCGAGTGCGACGCGGTTGACGTCAGGCACCTCGTTGGTGATGCGATTGGAGATGTGTGCAAGTACCTCGTACGGCACACGGCTCCAGTCGGCCGTCATGGCGTCCTCGCTCGACACGGGGCGCAGCACGATGGGATGCCCATACGTGCGGCCGTCGCCTTGAACTCCCACGGACCGCACGTCGGCCAAGAGCACCACAGGGCACTGCCAAATGTCACGATCGAGCCCCGCCTTGGTGAGCTCTTCCCGCGCGATGGCATCGGCCGCCTGCAAAATGTCGATGCGCTCTTGGGTCACAGCGCCGATGATGCGGATTCCAAGCCCTGGGCCGGGGAATGGCTGCCGCCACACGATTTCCTCTGGCAAGCCAAGCTCAAGACCCACCGCACGCACCTCGTCCTTGAAGAGCGCGCGCAGCGGCTCGACCAGGTCAAACTTGAGATCGTCAGGGAGCCCGCCCACGTTGTGGTGGCTCTTGATGTTGGCGGCACCCTCGCCGCCACCCGATTCGACAACGTCGGGGTAGAGAGTCCCCTGCACCAAGAACTTCACCTCTTCGCCAAGCCCTGCATCGTGCACAAGCTTGCGTGCCTCTGCCTCAAAGGCACGGATGAATTCCCGACCGATGATCTTGCGCTTGGTCTCGGGATCAGTCACGCCCGCGAGTGCGTCAAGAAAGCGGTCCCTCTCGTCGGCGACGACGAGGCGCACGCCGGTGGCAGCCACAAAGTCCCGCTCGACCTGCTCGGCCTCACCGGCACGCAACAAGCCATGGTCAACAAAGACACATGTCAGTTGGTCGCCCACTGCCTTCTGCACGATGGCTGCGGCCACGGCGGAGTCGACCCCGCCAGAGAGCCCGCAAATGACCTGAGCAGATCCGACCTGGGCGCGGATCAGCGCGACCTGCTCATCGATGACGCTCGCACTCGTCCAATCGGGCGTGAGTCCCGCGACCGAGTACAGGAAGTTCTCGAGGGCGGCCTGACCCAAGGGCGAGTGCTTGACCTCGGGGTGCCATTGCACGCCGGCCATCTTGCGGTCGGCGTTCTCGAACGCGGCCACGGGTGCGCCGTCGGTAGTCGCCAGCACAGTGAAACCTGCAGGGGCCTCGTGTACGGAGTCTCCGTGACTCATCCACACCGTTTGCTCGGTGGGGCTGCCAGCCAAGGTGGCGCCAACATCGGCGATATGTGCGGTGGTGCGGCCATATTCGCGCTGGCCGGTCTTGGCTACGGTGCCGCCTAGCGCCTTGGCCATGAGCTGGAATCCGTAACAAATGCCAAACACCGGCACACCGGTGTCGTAGATGGCGGAGTCAACCTGAGGCGCGCCGTCTTCGTATACCGATGAGGGGCCACCCGACAGAATGATCGCGGCGGGGTTCCTCGCGAGCATGTCCGCAGCGCTCATGGAGTGAGGGACGATCTCCGAATACAGACGGGCCTCACGCACGCGGCGGGCGATCAACTGGGCGTACTGGGCGCCGCAGTCAACAACGAGTACGGGACGGTGCTTTGCAGGCAGACGTTGCGAGGTAGTCACGAGTCAAGGCTAGCGGCGACCTCGCGGGATACCCGCCGCTCCGTCACAAAGGACAGCCCTGGAACGACGCCTCCAAGCACCATCGTCAGCAAGCGGCCGAGGCGCCATTTCATGCGCCGCCATAGGTCCGCGCACGCGAGCACGTAGACCATAAAGATCCATCCGTGGACGATGCCAATGAAGAGCGCCACGGATAGGAAGCCCTCGTTCTCCCACCCTGCGGCCGCGCCGATGTACTTGACGAGCGTCACCACGGTGAGCAAGAGCAAGAACGACCCGGTCACGAACGCCATGATGCGATAGCGCGTGAGCGCTCCTTGGACGGGTGCGGGGGTCATGCGTCCTCCTCGGCAATCGGTTCGCGACCATTGTCCCGCATCCACCTCACGGAGAGGACCGCAGCGAAGAGCCCAAAGAGCCACCATTCGGCAGAGTACGTCAGCGATTTCAGGTCGAGTCGCTTCTGGTCGGGAGGCTCAGGGAGGGGCTTCCACCCTGGTGCAGGGACATCGGCAACGACAAGGTACGAATACACAGGAGCGTCCCAGTGCTGGGCGAGCGTTGCTGTCGAGATCGAGCCAATCCACACGCGCCCCGACACCGCGGCCTCGCCCGGCGGCGGCACAAGTCCCTCGCCCGCTCGCACGTATCCCGTCACTGTGGCACTTCCACGGGGCGTAGGCGCCGCCGCGGCCTCATCCGCAGGGAGCCATCCCGCCATCACTCCCAAGGTACCCTCGGCCCCTGTACCCGTGACATCGGCGGGGACAGTGAGAGGGAGGATGAGGATGACGGCGGCAACTCCCTCGAGCTCTTTGCCGGTCACGAGCCCAGCGTCGGCCCCCGCCCACTCTCCCGTGACCTCGATGAGGCGACCCTCACCCCTACCCGATTCACCCGGAAGCATCACCTCCGCGAGCGCCGCCCGTGGATCGGGCTCCACCGCGGTTGCCTGCTGATGGGCACGCTCCCACTGCCACGTACCCAAGAACCCTCCGACAGTGAGGGACACAACCGCCACCACTGTTGCTCCAGCGAGGGCACCCCATCGCAAGGGACGCGCACTAGCCGCCGGCGGTACCGGCTGGAGGTCTGATTCGAGAGGCACGTGGATTCTCCTCATGAGGCTCAGTGGGAGGTGGCGAGCTTTAGCCACGGATGCGGGCTATCTGCGCGCCCGCTACCCCTAAATCGTAGGCCGCTGAGTTGCCGCGTGCCGCACACAGTTTCGGCCCGCACCCTTTGCCTCGTAGAGCAGACCGTCAGCGGCACGCACGGCGGTCTCCCACGACACTCCAGCATCCGCGAGCGCCACGCCAGCGGAGAACGTGACCACGGCGCCGGCTTCTCGTAGCACAAGTGACTCGACAGCCGCCCTAGCGCGCTCAACTTCCCGGACTGCCCCCACGGTGTGGTCGTCGACCATGAGCACCAGGAACTCCTCCCCGCCCCAGCGGGCCACCACGCCGTGGCTCCCGATGACAACCTTGAGGACATCGGCGACCTCGGTGAGGACGGTATCGCCACGGCCATGGCCCATGGTGTCGTTGACCTCTTTGAACCTGTCCAGATCAAGGAGGGCGACAGCGTATGGGAGGTCGCGGGGAACGTCCGCAAGCAACTCGATCATGCCGCGGCGGTTCACAAGGTGCGTCAATGGATCGGTCCGCGCTTGATCTTGTGCGGTCTCAAGTTGGCGCTCAGCGCGACGGCGTTCGCGCGAAAAATAGTAGTGATTGAGCCCAGAAGTGGTAATCATCACGACGGTGACAAGGATGATGTTGCCTACCAACAGCCCATCGACCACGCCGGCACTCACGTCGAGCCTGGGCACCGCGAAACGCGGGTCAAGGAACGACCATGCGACAGCAACAGTCGATATGACAGTGAGGGCCATTCCCCACGGCAGCCTCTTGGGCGCGAACGTCACGAACGAGACGCTTGCCGTGAGGAGCATCGGCAAGAGGAATCCCGCCCTGTACGAAAGCATCCACGCAAGCGCGGTGAATGCCACGATCGGTGCCGCCAACTCAAGCACCGATGACACGCGCACCCAGCCTGCGGCGTTCAAGGCGAAGCAACCCAGCCACACCCCAATCACTGCCGCCTCGACGATCGCGGCGTGCCACAGCGCGCCCCCGTCATGCAAGAGGAAGAACACCCCAAACGGCAGGCCAGAGGTCACCGCGATGATGAGGTACTGATTGGACCCTTGAACGTACCTCGCTGTCGCCCGATCGACCTTGGACAGCCCCGTGCGACTGATGCGTGCGAAGGCGCGCCTCACCACGCCTCGTCCCATCTCTCCACGTTAGCCGCGCCTCTCGCAAACACCTAGAGATGGTGGTGGATCACACACAGTCCCAACCCGGGCCACAAGTCCTAGCCGAGACGTGGAATGCTGGAGGGGTGGCACGCAACATATACATCGCATCGGTAGAGGGCGACACAGGCAAGTCAACGATCGCCTTAGGCATCACAGCGCTTCTGGCGCGCAGCGTGACCAAGGTGGGAATCTTCCGCCCTGTGGCACGCGCCTCGGACGGCTCCGACTATGTCTTGCGCCTTCTGCTTGGGCACGACGGCGTCGATCTCGACTACGACGAGTGCATCGGCGTCACGTACGAGGACATTCACGCTGACCACGAAGCGGCGCTGTCGCGCATCGTGACCCGCTACCACGAAGTCGCGCGCAAGTGCGATGTTGTGGTCATCGTGGGCACCGACTACACCGACGTCGCTGGGCCCGCGGAATTCGAGCTCAACGCACGTGTCGCCGCAAACCTGGGCGCCCCTGTCCTTTTGGTGGTGCGTGGAGCGGGCCGCTCTCCCGAGGACATCGCCGACGTTCTCAGGCAAGCGCGCAACACCATGGAAGAACACCACGCCAAGGTGGTGGCCGCGTTTGCAAACCGCTGCGACCCCCAGCAGGTTGACGCCATCAAGGCGGTACTTCCGGAGGACATTGGCGTGGCCGCGCTTCCCGAAGAGCCTCTTCTGGTGGCACCCACGCTCGGGGCGATCTCCGAGGCCATTGGCGGCGAGATGATCGCTGGAGACCCCGCTCTGCTTTCGCGTGAGGTGCGCTCCATTTCGATAGGCGCGATGACGTTGGAACACCTTCTCGACAGGCTCAAGGAGGGCGGGCTCGTCATCGCACCCGGTGACCGGACCGACATCTTGCTCGCCGTGTTGACGGCGCATTCGGCATCCGGCTTCCCCGGACTTGCAGGGATGGTGGTCAACGGTGGATTCCGTCCCAACGCCTCTGTGCAACGCCTCATCGATGGCATCGGGCCCACTCTTCCCATCATCGCCACTGATCTTGGAACCTTCGAGACCGCCCAACGATGCTGGAACACACGCGGCAGGTTGTCACGTGAGTCCGTGCGCAAGGTGGATCTGGCTCTCAGCATGTTCGACGAGTATGTCGACGGCGCCGAGTTTATCAATCGCCTGAACCTTGCGCGTACCGACGTCGTCACACCGCTCATGTTCGAATACGCACTACTGGACAGGGCGCGCGCCCAGCGCAAGCGCATCGTGCTCCCCGAGGGTGACGACGACCGCATCCTGCGTGCTGCAGGGACGTTGTTGACACGCAACGTCGTGGACCTCACGATCCTTGGCGATCCCGCCGCCATCATGAATCGTGCTGGCGAGCTAGGAATTGACCTCTCCGCGGCCCAACTCATCTCCCCTAGCGACCCCGAGTACGTCGACAGGTTCGCCGCCGACTACTACGAGTTGCGCAAGGCCAAAGGCATGACTCCTGAAGCGGCCCGCGACAGGGTCCAGGATGTGAGCTACTTCGGCACGATGATGGTGCAACTTGGCCTCGCGGATGGAATGGTGTCCGGCGCCACACACACCACCGCGCACACCATCGTGCCCTCGTTCCAGATCATTAAGACCACGCCTGGCGTCTCTGTGGTGTCGTCGGTCTTCCTCATGTGTTTGGCAGATCGCGTGCTTGTCTATGGCGACTGCGCGGTCAACCCCGATCCCACCGCCGAGCAACTCGCAGACATCGCGATCTCATCGGCAGAGACCGCCATTCAGTTCAACATCGAGCCACGCATTGCGATGCTGTCCTACTCGACCGGTGAATCGGGAACGGGTTCCGATGTCGACAAGGTGCGCGAGGCAACCAGGCTTGTGCGCGAACGCCGCCCTGACCTCTTGGTCGATGGCCCCATCCAGTACGACGCCGCCGTCGAGCCCTCCGTCGCAAAGTCCAAGGCGCCAGACTCCCCCGTCGCAGGCCGCGCAACCGTGCTGATCTTCCCCGACCTCAACACGGGCAACAACACCTACAAGGCCGTGCAGCGCAGTGCTGGGGCCGTCGCCGTTGGGCCCGTGCTGCAGGGGCTCCGCAAGCCCGTGAATGACCTCAGCCGCGGCGCATTGATTCAAGACATCGTCAATACGGTCGCCATTACGGCGATCCAGGCACAAGGCTGACCGCGTTTCACGCGGCGGAGGGACATCTCGTGGCAGTGAATTACATCGGATTGGCGCTCGTTCTTAATTGCGGGTCGAGTTCAGTCAAGTACCAAGTAGTCGACACCACGGTAGACGAACCGCTTGCGTCAGGGCTCATCGAGCGCGTCACCGACCATTTTCTCGCCATTCGCGAAGTGATCGAAAGCCTCAGCGCCGCAGGTTCAGGCGTCGACATCAGCAAGATCACCGTCGTTGGCCACCGCGTCCTTCACGGCGGGGAGGAGTTTTCTGCTCCCACGATCATTGACGACGAGGTCGAACGCAAGATCACCCGCCTGATCCCGCTGGGCCCACTCCACATGCCGCCTAACCTCGCGGGCATCGCGGCGGCGCGTGAGGCATTCCCTGACAAGCCACACGTCGCAATCTTTGACACTGCCTTCTTCCAGACCCTCTCGGAGGCCGCGTACACGTACGCACTCGACAGGCACATTGCCGCCGAACACGCGATTCGCAGGTATGGGTTCCACGGGACCAGTTACGCGTACTTGGCTCACGAGGCGCCTCGCGTCATGGGCAAGCGCCCCGATGAGGTCAACATGATCGCCTTCCACCTAGGAAACGGCGCCTCGGTGACCGCAATGCGCGCAGGGCGCGCGATCGACACGTCGATGGGGCTCACCCCGCTCGAGGGTCTCGTCATGGGAACCCGCACCGGAGACATTGACCCCGCCGTGGTGTTTCACCTTGGACGCAGCGCAGGAATGACCCTTGACGAGATCGACCACTTGTTCAACCGCCAGTCAGGGATGCTCGGGCTCACCGGGTATTCAGACATGCGCGACGTGGAGAAGGCAGCGGACGAAGGCTCCCACGATGCCCAGGTTGGCCTCGAGATTTACTGCCGTCGTATCCGCGGCTATGCCGGCCAGTACTACGCACAGTTGGGCCACCTCGACGCCGTGGTCTTCACCGCGGGCGTCGGCGAAAACTCCGACGTTGTCAGGCTCCAGTCGATGGCGGGCCTGTCCGAACTCGGCATCATCATGGACGCAGAGCGCAACGCCGGTCGCAAGAAGCAGGCAACACTCGTGAGCGCCGATGAGTCGCGCGTTCAGGTGTGGGTGGTGCCAACGAACGAAGAGCGCGAGATCGCACTTCAGTCAATCGCCGCCGTTTCTTAAGCATCGTTTAACCCGCCGAGGGACGCCCACGGGCAGGTGCTCCTTGGAATGCCGCGACGTGCCATGCGCACGTCCTGACAAGTACCGCCTGACTCTTCCTCACAACCGACCACCCGCCGTCGATAGGTACAGCGGGTAAGGAAGGCAGCGCCGCGTGGGCGCGTGCCACCCAAGAGGGTGAAGCACCTGGAGGACATCATGGCAACGACGTCGAGTTGGGTGGCGTACGCATCGCGCGAGCCAAGTTCAAGCGTGATCGAGGCGCTCCACGAGTGGATCGACGACTCTGTGCGACTTTCCACAGCGTCGCCGGACTCGTGCCCTTTCCTGGCGGATGCCGTCTTTGCTGCCATCGTGGCCCACACAGACCGGGCGCTCCACAAACGTCGCCAACGCCCCACGTTCTTGTCATCGAAGCGGTGCGGACTCACTGCACTGGCCTCCCACGGCCTACGGCCCATGTGTGACCTCATCTCTGATGACGAATACGGGCCCGAGGATCTGCTGGTCGAGCACACCGGAGGGACGTCGGCGCTTGCCGAGGCCATCGCCCGCGCCACAGGTGTCGAGCGGTCCGCGCTTGTGCCCGTGTTCACCGAGTCCGAGTTCATGGATGCAGACCTCTTTCACCTCCACACGTCCAGGCTGCTTGATCCGCGTGACAGCGGCGTCGTGATTCCTTTCATGAACGTTCCAGGGGCTTGGGGCGCTCAGGACGCGCAAGACCGTGAAGAGGTGGTGCGGGTGTCGGGCTACACGAGCTATACCTTCGAATGCGATTGGGAGAACTTCACGATCGAGGATCACACGCGGCTCGCTCTCCTCATGGAGGACGTGCTCGACGACATCACCCATATCAAGGCCGATGCCGAGGCAGGGCTCTTCAATTCCGCGCCGCTATGGCCGCTCGTCGAGATGCGCTCGACCGCGCCCGCAAGTTAACCGCCGCACCCGTCCCCTCAAGGCACGGAATGTGGACCTCGCCACACATCTTTTGTGATTCCACATGAACGCTCGTAGGTTGTGAGTACCCCACATCACCGCGAGCCGCGTCATGGTCCGCGCCGACTCGCGAGGAGAGTCCGTTGAGCGCGCCGATCTCGAGTTGGCTAGCACACGCTAATCGCGAGCCCAGTGACCTGTTGCTCGACAGAATGGATGCGTGGTTACCCCCCGGTGCGCCGGTGGATGGCGCGGAGGCCTCATGCCCGTGGCTCACGAGCGAACTGCATCGTCTGCTCCTCGTCCATGTGGATCGTGCCGCACATAAGCGCAGGCACATGCCCACCTTCCTGAGCACGAGTCCTTGCGCGCTAGACGACCACGGTCACAGCCCCATGTCCACCATCGTGCGTGACGACCCGTACGGCGCGCAGTCACTATCGGTGGTTCACTCCCACCCGGAGACCGCGTTAGAGCACGCCATCAAGCTGGTCAAGGATCGCGACTCTGCGCTTGCTGTGGCGGTGGTGTCTGAATCCGAGTTTGAGGACCCGGATCGGTTCGACTTTCACCGAGGCGTATTGCTGTCTCCCATGCGGGACGGGGTAGTACTTGCTGTCATCCACGCGCCGCTCGACGCCAAAGAGAACCTTGACGATGAGATGGAAAGGGAGGATCTACTGAGGGCTGCTGGCTACGCCGCATACACGCTCGATCTATCGAGGGACGAGGATGCTCTCCACCTCCACCGGCGCTTGGCCTCGCTCGTCGAAGACATTTTTGATGAGATTACCCAGATCAAGGCCGATGCCGCAGCCCGGGTCTTGTCGAGCAACCCGCTGTGGCCCGCGCTCGTGGTGAGGACATCCCCCGACTGGCGCGCGAATCATGGAGAAGTGTCTTCAACCGCTGCCGTCCAGGTGGCAAGCGCAATCAAGTGACGCCGCCGCCGTCTACTCTTGACCCGTGGCACACCTAGTCGGAGCAGAAGGCATCGGAGTCGACTACGGCATGGGAACCGTACTTGGCTCGGTCACACTTGGCCTCGAAGACGGCGATCGCATCGGCGTCGTGGGCGCAAATGGCGCCGGGAAGTCCACCCTCACGCGCTGCCTTGCCGGCCTCGAGGCGCCTCACACGGGGCGCATCACGCGCGCGAGCGGCGTCCGCATCGGCGTGGTCGACCAGGGCGACAAGTTTGCAGAAGGCTCGACGGTGCTCCAGGCCATCGTGGGGGACGCCGACACTCACGAGTGGGCTGGGGATCCCAGGGTGCGCGACATCATGGCGGGGCTGGTTCCCGATCTAGGGGCCGATGCCTTGGTTTCGAGCCTCTCGGGTGGCCAGCGACGCAGGGTTGCCTTGGCGCGAGCACTCGTTGCCGATGACGACGTCTTGGTGCTCGACGAGCCGACCAACCACCTCGATGTGGATGGCGTCGCGTGGCTTGCGGAGCACCTCAAGCGCAGGTGGACGTCCAACAAGGGCGCGCTCGTGGTTGTTACCCACGACAGGTGGTTCCTCGATGAGGTCACCACGGCCACGTGGGAAGTCGTCGATACCGGCGTGGAGCAATACGAGGGCGGCTACGCCGCGTACATCTTGCAACGCTTGGAACGCAACCGGATCTCTTCCGTCACCGAACAGCGCCGCCAAAACCTGTTGCGCAAGGAACTCGCGTGGTTGCGCCGCGGGCCGCCCGCCAGGACAACCAAGCCTAAGTTCCGTATCGACGCTGCGAATGAGCTCATCGCCGATGTACCCGTGTTGCGCGATCCGATCCGTTTGCAGAGGACAGCTACCGCGAGGCTCGGCAAGGTCGTGGTGAGCCTCATGAACACCGACGTCACATACCCCTCCCCCGAAGGGGATAAAGAGGTTCTCAAAAACATCACATGGCTCATCGGGCCAGGGGAACGCACGGGCATCCTTGGCGCCAATGGAGCCGGAAAATCGACTCTCCTCAAGCTCATAACAGGTGAACTCGAGCCCACACGTGGCCATATCAAGCGCGGACTCACCATCCGCGTGGCGTCGCTGTCACAGCACCTTGTGGAGCTTGACGAGTGGGCGGGCCAGCGCGTCGCCACTGTGCTGAAGCAATACACGTCGATCAAGCTCGCTGACGGCACCGAGATCACTCCCGGCCAACTTCTTGAGCGCGTGGGTTTCGAGCCTTCCCAACTCAAGACCCTCGTCGGCTCGTTGTCAGGCGGCCAGCGTCGGCGCCTGCAACTCTTGGTAGTGCTGCTGAGCGAGCCCAACGTGCTCGTGCTTGACGAGCCCACAAACGACCTCGACACCGACATGCTGGCCTCGCTGGAGGACCTGCTCGACTCGTGGCCGGGAACTCTCATCGTCGTATCGCACGATCGGTATCTCATGGAGCGCATCACCGATCAGCAATACGCGGTGATCGATGGCGGGATGCGACACTTGCCCGGCGGGGTCGATGAATACATCGCCATCGCCCGCGAGCGCACCGGCACAGGGGGCGGCGTGGGGACGTTTGGGCCCGACTCGGCCGCAGCACAAGGCGCGGCCTCCCCCACTGCCGTCGACGCGTCACCCGCCTCGACAGGAGGCCTCGATGGGGCTGACCTCCGAGCGACGCAAAAGGAGATCGCCGCGGTCGAGAGGCGTCTCAAGAAGATCCTGCAGCAAAAGGCCGAACTCAACTCCAAGATGGCGTCCCACGACCCATCGGACTACCCGGGGCTCGCGGCCCTCGCCGCACGGCTTCCAGTGCTCGATGCGGAGGCCTCCGAGCTTGAGGACCGTTGGCTGGGACTCACCGACCTCTTGGGCTGAGGCGTCGTCGCCTAGAAATGGTTCCAGCCAAAGGACCTTTTGCCTCCCCGAAAGCTCTCTCGCGTGCAATGCTGGAAGCACCCCAAGAGAATGGAGAACAACGTGTCGTCCCACCCCTGGGCCTACCGCTCCACCGAGTCGACTTCCACTGAGGATGTCGCGGCCATTGACCGCTGGTGGCGTGCCACCAACTACATGAGCGTCGGCCAGATTTATCTGCTCGATAACCCCCTGCTGCGTGAGCCTCTTCATCGCGACCACGTCAAGCCGCGCCTCGTCGGGCACTGGGGAACCACTCCTGGTTTGAACTTCATCTACGCGCACCTCAACCGCATGATCAAGGCGCGCAAGCAGCCCACGATGTACATCATCGGCCCCGGACACGGCGGGCCTGGATTGGTCGCATCGAGCTTCCTCGACGGGACGTACACGTCCACGTATCCCGACATCTCCAACGACGAGGCTGGACTCAAGAGGCTCTTCAAGCAGTTCTCGTTCCCCGGCGGAATCCCCTCGCACGTCGCGCCTGAAACTCCTGGCTCGATTCACGAGGGAGGCGAGCTCGGTTACGCGCTGTCGCACGCCTATGGCGCTGCCTTCGACAACCCTGACCTGCTTGTTGCGGCTGTGGTTGGTGACGGCGAGGCCGAGACGGGCCCGCTCGCGACGTCGTGGCACTCCAACAAGTTCATCAACCCTGCTACCGACGGCGTCGTGTTGCCCATCCTGCACCTCAATGGGTACAAGATTGCCAACCCCACGGTGCTGGCGCGCATCTCCGAAGAAGAGCTCGACAACCTCATGCGTGGATACGGCCACAAGCCGCACGTGTTTGTTGGCGGCTTTGACGATGAGTCGCCCGAGTCATTCCACGCCCGGTTCGCCGAGGTGCTCGACACCGTGATGGACGAGATCGCGGCCATCAAGGAAGAGGCAGTGCGCAACCCCGACATGGCCCGCCCCATGTGGCCCATGATCATCATGCGTACCCCCAAGGGCTGGACGTGCCCACCCAAGATCGACGGCAAGATTACCGAGGGCTCATGGCGTTCTCACCAGGTGCCGCTTGCCTCCGCGCGGGACACCGACGAGCACCTGCACATTCTCGAGGACTGGCTCAAGTCGTACCGTCCAGAGGAACTGTTCGACGAGAAGGGCGCCCCGCTCAAGGAAGTCACCTCCCTGGCCCCTAAGGGCGAACTGCGCATGTCGGCACGTCCGGAGGCCAACGGCGGCTTGCTCTTGCAAGACCTCAAGCTTCCCGACTTCCGCCAGTACGCGGTCGATGTGCCGCAACCGGGCGCCGGGCAGGCTGAGGCCACCCGCGTCTTGGGCAACTACTTCAAGGGCGTCATGGCGGCCAACACGGACAACTTCCGGATCTTTGCGCCGGATGAGCTCGCGTCCAACCGCCTCCAGGCAGTGCTCGACGTCACCAAGAAGGTGTGGAACGCGCGCAGCGACTTCGACGACGAGCACATGGGCCACGAGGGCCGTGTGGTCGAGATGTTGTCGGAGCACCAGTGCCAAGGCTGGCTCGAGGGCTACCTGCTCACTGGGCGCCACGGCGTGTTCACGTCGTATGAGGCGTTCATTCACCTCGTCGACTCGATGTTTAACCAGCATGCCAAGTGGCTCAAAGTGGCAGGGGAACTCCCCTGGCGCAGGCCCGTCGCCTCGCTCAACTACCTGCTGAGCAGCCACGTATGGCGTCAAGACCACAACGGATTTAGCCACCAGGATCCCGGCTTCATCGACCACGTGGTCAACAAGAAGGCCGAAGTCGTCAGGGTGTACCTGCCGCCGGACGCCAACACACTCCTGTCGACGTACGACCACTGCTTGCGCTCGCGCAACTATGTCAACGTGGTCGTTGCCGGAAAGCAGCCCCAAGCGTCGTGGCTCACGATGGATCAAGCGATCGATCACTGCACGCGCGGCATCGGCATCTGGGACTTCGCGTCCAACGTGCCGCTTGGCGAGGAGCCCGATGTGGTCATGGCCGCGGCGGGAGACGTTCCAACGCTCGAGATCCTGGCAGCGATCGACATCATCCGTCAGGAACTCCCCGACCTCAAGGTACGCATGATCAACATCGTTGACCTCATGCGCCTGCAGCCGGAAAAGGAGCACCCGCACGGGATGTCGGACAGGGAGTTCGATCAGCTGTTCACCACGGACAAGCCGATCATCATGAACTACCACGGCTACCCGTGGCTCATCCACCGCCTCACGTACCGCAGGACCGGCCACGCCAACCTGCACGTGCGCGGGTACAAGGAAGAGGGCACCACGACCACGCCGTTCGATATCGCGATGATGAACGACATCGACAGGTATCACCTGGTCATGGACGTCATCGACCAGGTTCCGGGGCTTGGCACACGTGCCGCGTCGCTGCGTCAGAAGCTGTTCGACATGCGCCTGGCGGCCCGCCGCTACGCGCGTGAGTTCGGTGAGGACCAGCCCGAGGTTGCCGACTGGGTGTGGCCCGATGCCCGTGAGGTTGCGGGCGACACCAAGGTCGCTGCGACTGCCGCTACCGGTGGTGACAACGAGTAGGTTTCTTTGAGTCAATGCCGAGGCCCCGCCTTCCCCGTGGAAGGTGGGGCTTTGGCGTCTACCGCTTTTTTGCGTTCCTCGGGCCCGGCCGATGCTGGGGCCGGGTTTTGCGCGTGGCGTCGCCTTGGGGGCGCGCAAAGTGGTCACCAGCGCCACGCAGGAAGCGCCGGCACGCCGTAAGTGGTCACCAGCGCCACGTGGGGAGCACCGGCGTTAGGGGAAGTCGGACCTGTCGGGATACATGTCGAGGCTCCCGCCTTCGCGGCACTCTCCCGAGATGTAGTTGCTCCGCTGACGCTGGTAGTACTCCGCGAAGTAGCGCCTCTGTAACATCCGAGCCTGCTCGGGCGTCGCCCCGAGCGCCTCCGCAGTGAGGTGACTAAGTTGGACAGCCGCGCACTCGGCCACCGACTCCGACTGGACGCCGTTGATGTGCATCGCCTCATGCCCCACGAGATGCACCGCGAGGATCTGCTCTTCCGTAGGGTTCGCCTGCCCACCGTGGGCGTAGTCCCACAGCCCGTGGCAAACGTTTCGTCTCAAGTGGGCGACGTTGGAACCGTCAAAGTAGACGTAACCCTGGTACGGGCTGAGGTTGAAGACCTCCTCGCTCAAGCGCTCGCAGTTGACCTTGGCCCCGTCGACCTCGGACAGAACGCCCAGGGCCTCGGTGGCAAGCTGCTGGCGTTGATGATGGGCAACCTCGAAGTAGCCCGCGGTCAACGCCAAACCTAAGAGCACCCCCGTGATCACAGCGCGAAACCGGCGCCCGTCCGTCTGCCAATACCGGTTGACCACCCTGTATAAGGAAACTACAGACATCGCAGCCAGGATGACCGCGACAACTGTCAGCACACCAATATCCACTGTCACTCACCTTGCCATCGTCGAACTGTCCTGCGATTTGCCGTAGCGCGTAGCCCTGCTCTGAGGCAGGCCCTAACGGCGTTTGGGGATGTCAGCATCCTGCGATCCACGGTTTCGCCACGCGAACATTCCCGATGCGGCTAGGGCAATTGCGGCGGCAATTCCCGCTCCCACTCCCACGGTGAATGACCGCTCGCCGGCCTGCCTGCAACGTGCCGCGATGTCTTCTGCATCGGCAGGCGGGTCTCCGCCCGGGGAGTTCTGCGCGTCGTTGAGCACGGTGTCCCACGGCGCGAGGCACCGATAGTTGTCACCGTAAGAAGTCCCGCCGATGCGAGGGTTATAGAAGATAAACCAGAGCGCCATCAGGGTGAGGAGTACCCCGGCAAGCGCCAGATTTCCCGTCAATCTGCGTCGGCTCATGGCAGTGACTCTAGCGAGAAAGGGCCAGCGGCACCGAATGGCTTTTCGGCAGCCGCCACGTGGTCACCAGCGCCACACTCAACCCACAGCCTCACGCCTAGAAAGTGCCGATCTGCCCCGCGTCTACGACCTCTCCCACGAGTCGCTCGATGACGTCTTGGAGCATCGCGGCGCCAAGAACCTGGCCGTCACCGTTGCCGTCGCCGTCTCTCACCATCGCGATGTGAGTGCCCCGCGCTTGCATCGCCATGAGCGCCTCTTCGAGGGAAGCCTCGGCGGAGATGAAGGTCAGCGCCCTGATCGCATTGCGTGGAATCGGCTTGGTGGCGCCGCCGCGCTGCAAGTCAACGAAATCCTTGAGGTGGAGATACCCCGCATAGACACCGTGGGAATCCACCACTGGAAAGCGCGAGAAACCGGTCCGTACGCACTCCTTCAGCGCCTGCTGGGGAGTGACGCCCAAGGGCAGGGTGACCAGTTCCGACGTGGGGGTCATCACCTCGCGCACGCTTTCAAAGCTCAGCGACAGGGACCCAGCCATCACGCGGTGCTCGCTTTCGTCAAGCAGCCCTTGCTCGCGCGATTCCGCCACAAAGGCCGCCACCTGGTCAGCATCAAACGCACTCGCAACCTCGTCGATGGGCTTCACCCGAAGTAGCCGCAACACTCCATTTGAGATCCAGTTGAGCGACACGATGAGAGGCTTCAGCGCAAGCACGACCCCGTACATCGCGGGTCCCAACAGGATGGCCGCGCGTTCAGGGCTGGCAATCGCCATGTTCTTGGGAACCATCTCTCCAAGCACCATGTGCAGGGCAATCACGATCAGGAGCGCCACGGCGAAGGCAATTCCGTGCAGCCACGGCCCCGTCACGCCGATGGCCGCAAGGGGCTTCTCCAACTGATGGGCGACGGCAGGCTCGCCAATCGCGCCGAGCCCAAGCGAACACATCGTGATCCCTAGTTGCGCGCCAGCCATCATCAAGGACACCTTGTCCATGGCACGCACTGTGATACGTGCCGCCCATGAGCCTTCGGCGGCGCGTGGCTCCACTTGCGTGCGGCGGGCAGAAACGAGCGCGAACTCGGCGCCCACAAAGAACGCGTTGGCAGCCAGAAGTGCCACAGCGAGCCAGATTGCGACAGCGTCAGACATGCGCCACCCCGTTGTTGCCGCCCGCGACAGCGTCGGCGCTCGCACCAGAACCGTCGTGGAGCGGGATCACCGCGAAGACCAGTCGGTCCACTCGGTGCCCATCCACGCGGGTCACCGTGAGCCTCACCACGACGTGTGTGGCTAGGTCGTCGTCATCGAGGTTTTCCTCGTCACGCGCCTCAAGATCGATCGAGTCCCCGACCGCAGGAAAGCGCTCGAGCTTCTCGGTCAGGAGCCCCCCGAGAGTGTCAGACTCGCGCGCTTCTTCAATCTCGACGTGCGCGATGTCGCCCGCCTCATCGGGACGCAACAGGCCCGACAGCGACCATCGGCGCTCGCCGATGCGGCGAAAGCGAGCCACGGGCCTGTCTTGCTCGTCCTCAATCTCGCCAACGATCTCTTCGACGAGGTCTTCCAAAGTGACGATGCCATCGGTGCCCCCGTACTCGTCGACGACGACGGCCACTTGAGAGCCAGTCCGTAGCGCATCGAGCACCGCAGAGAGCGGCATTGAGGACGGCACGTGCTCCACGGGAAGGCAAATGTCCTTCATCGTGGTGGTCTTGCGCTGCCGCACCGGCACGGCGAGCGCGGTCTTGAAGTGCGCAATCCCAATGATGTCGTCCACGTCTTCACCCATGACGGGGAAGCGCGCATGCCCCGTGCGCGAAGCCGCCTTGAGCATCACGTCAATGGAGTCTTCGCCCTCGAGGAAGTCGACGCGCGTGCGCGGGGTCATGGCATCGGACGCCGTCTTGTCCTTCATTTCCGACGCACGGGAGAGCCTGCGAGCCACCCGAGGTTCAAGCGTTCCCCGTGCGGCAGATCGCTTGGCGAGCGACTCAAGCTCTTGAGCCGAGCGCGCCGAGGCGAGTTCCTCGCGCGGCTCCAAGCCAAAGGCCCTCACGATGCGGTTGGCTGAGCCGTTCAGTACGCGGATGAGGGGCCCTGCAAACCAGGTGAAGCCTCGGTTGGCGCCTGCGACGGCCCTGCCGACGCGCAGAGGTTCCGCGAGCGCCCAGTTCTTGGGTACCAACTCACCGAACACCATCTGCGTGACGGTCGCGATGAGGAAGGCGAGCGCGAGTGCTACGGCGAGCGACGACGCCTCGGGAAGACCGGCAGACTCGAGCGGGCCGCGCAACAGCACGGCAAGGGAAGGCTCCGCAATGAAACCCACAAGGAGCGAGGTAACGGTGATGCCGAGCTGTGCGCCCGACAGCTCGGTCGACAGCTTCTTGATGCCTGCCTGGAGAGACGCTGCACGCCTATCTCCATCCTTGGCTGCCTTCTCGACTGTCGGCCGATCGACAGTGACAAAGGCAAACTCCGCGGCAACAAAGATCGCGTTGGCCCCGATAAGAAGCAGAGCAAGGACAAGAAGCAACCAGGACTGGGTCATTCCTGAGATCCGATGGGACGGCGCTGCACGCCAGTCACCGAGGGTTCACACGTCGCACTATGGCCATCGGTCATACCCAAAGAATACGTCATCAGTACTGAAGCTCAGCCGTCGAGGCGAGGGCGAAGACGTCTAGCCCGCGCCCCGCAAACCGCTCAACACCTTGGCCAGCCTCCTAGCCCTCACCTCATGCGTGGGTGCGCTCATCAGCGGATGCAACGCGCTAAAGCGCTCGGCCCTCGAGAGCGCCTCGAAGCGCGCCCCCACCTCGGGCTCGGCCGCGAGCGCCGCCGTAAGATCATCGGGAACTACGGCATCGGCCGATCCGGCATAGGCCCTGTCCCAGCGGCCGTCCGCCTTGGCCTCGTTCACCCGTTGCCAGCCACGCGCACGCATGCGACCCTCCTCATCCAGCCTGGCGATGTGCCCCACGTTGCGGGCCGACCACATCGAGCGCGCGCGGCGCGGCGTGAAGCGCTGCAGGAACGTCGCCTGGTCCCTGCTGCGCTTCTGACCATCGATCCAGCCGCTACACAGCGCCTCGTCAAGCGCTTGGTCGTAGGTGAGCGATGTGGGCGACGTGGCGCCCTTCTTCGCAAGAATCAGCCATACCCCGTCCGATGCGTCCTCGTTGGCGTCGAGCCACCCCCGCCACGCGGCGACATCGGCCACACAAAACTCGTCAGGCATCGTTATGGCTCAAGCTTACGGACGGGGACCGACAGTTGTGGTGGGCCTGCTGGCTCACCATCTCCGCGCGACGGGCAGGGACAGTCCCGGGTCGCCGGTCGTTAAGATCTCCGCAGGCGCCTTACGAAATCCAGGAGACTCCATGAACCAACGCACCGTACGCATCAACGGGATGACGTGCGCGGCGTGCGAGGACACAGTGTCAGTCACATTCGCCTCCATGCCAGGCGTCTCCTCGGCATCGGCGTCGGTCAGGAGCGGGACGGTACTCCTACGGGGGGACGCCATCCCGGCGGACGACGCTATGGCGAGCGCCCTCGCACACACCCCGTACTCCCTGGGCGTGCGCGCGTGGCTCTCGCGCGATGCGACCGTATGGCGAGACCTCGCGTGGGGCGCGGTCGCGGTCACGGCGCTCATCGCCATCTTGGTGTTGTGGGACCCTAGCGCGCGCGTCGGTAGCCTGACAGGTGGCCTTGGAATCGGCTCGGCGTTGCTCGTGCTCGGCCTTGGAGTCGCAGCGAGCCTCTCGACCTGTATGGCCATCGTGGGCGGCTTGGTGCTGTCGCTTTCGGCCTCGTCCCCCGCCTCCGGGCGCCCTGCCTCCCTGCTCCCCAACGCGCCTGCACGACGCGGAGGCGCGGTGGCCACGCACGCGGCCTTCAACCTCGGCCGGATCGGAGGCTTCGGCGCACTCGGTGCGGTCGCGGGTGTTGCGGGGAAGGCGTTCGCGCTCAACGGCACTGCGCTGGCAATCTCGATGATCGTGGTCGCCCTCGCGACCGCCGTCCTTGGCCTGCGACTCACCGAGGTCTCCCCCAGGATCGGCGCATGGCAAGTCACTCTCCCCACGTCGTGGGCGCGCTGGGCACGGAAGTCGCCATCGGCGGCGGCCGCGAGCACGCAGGGCCGGGCCTCGCACACCAAGGCCTTCGCGCTCGGCGCAGCGACCTTCTTCTTGCCGTGCGGATTCACACAAGTTGCGCAACTCCTCGCGATCGCATCGGGAAGCCCCATGACGGGCGGCGCCATCATGGCGCTCTTTGCAGTCGGCACCACGCCAGGGCTCTTCGCGTTCGGGGTGGCCGCAGCATCGGCCCGTGGCAGAACTTCGCGCCGTCCGCTGCGCATGATCGGCGCCGTAGTGATCGCGTTCGCAGTGGTCACCGGCCTTGGCGGCCTCGCAGGTGCGGGCGTGCTCACGCCTCAGTTGAGCGCCACGCCCGCCACACGTTCAGTCAACGTCGCCGATGTCGACGGACGGCAAGTGGTCACTACTATCGTCGGCCTGGAGGGGTACTCCCCTGCCCACGCGGTGGTCTACGCCAACGAGCCCGTCACCTGGGTACTCCAACCCGTGGGCGCTGGCTGTGCGAGCATCGTCGACGCGTCCTCACTTGGACTTGGCGAACTGAACGCGATTTTCGAGCCCGTCTCGTCCGAGTTCACCCCCACCGCGACCGGCACGTTCCATTACCAATGTGCGATGGGCATGTACTCGGGGACCTTCACCGTGATCGATAGGCCAGCGGCGGTCAGCTAGCCGCGCCGACCGTTCCGTTACTTCTTGAGACCCATCCTCTTGGCGAGTACGCCAGAGATGACGCGCCATCCGATCAGGAAGGCCGCAAGGAACAGCGCCGCCACAATCACAAACGACGCCTGCACCCCTTGACCGCTCGCAAGCCGCAAGAACATGCCACCGACAAGGGCCGATGCCCACACGATCACGCCGGTTGGTCGCCACGCGCATGGCTTCTTCCAGCCCTTGGCAATGGCCCAGCCGATCGCCGCGCCCACCAGAAAAGGCCACGCGGTCGTTGCCAGCCCGATACCGCTACTCCCAAGGACCCCCTCAGAGTGGTTGGCACGCCCTATCGCCGCGAAGACCACAATGGCGCCGGCGTCGAGCGCTGCGGCACCCCTGGCAGCCTGAACAATCTTCATGGGCATACTCTGCCAGGTTCAGCCTAGGCAGAGCGCCCATCAAGCCGTTCGCGACCCGCTTCGCCTATTGGGTGATCGGGTCAATCGCGTACCTGAGGCTCTCCTCGGCATGAGTCTCTTCGAGCTTGATCGACCAGTCGTCACTCTGCATGTGCCACTGCTCGACACCGTCAGAATCGACAGTGACCTTTACCTTGAAGCCCATCACCTTGAGCGTGTCCGCGAATACGCGAGCCTCATCACTCGTGACCTCTGTGTAGATGTACTCCCATGAACTCGATTTCTGAGTTGCAGTCGCGAGGTTGCCTGGTGGTACCGGCAAACTCCCGTCGAGCCCTTCTGGACGCTCGCCCGGAGCGTCTGCAGCGGCCTCGGTAGCGGAATCCGGTGCGGCGCCGTCCGTGCCCGCCGTAGCAGCCGCATCGGCCGTCGCCACCGACTGCGTGGTGGTATCGGCTGGACTCGACCCTGAACTATCAGCCGAACACCCGCCAAGGAGCAGCGCCGTCATGGCCGCGGCGGCAAAGACCGAATAGTGAGTGCGGGATGCGGACATTTCTCTCCTTGAGGGGACACGGGGACTGCGTGAAGCCCACGCTAGGAGTCAGCGGTCACCATGTCGATGAGTAATTCTTGCTCAGAGGCCGCATGACGGCGTGACAGGTGCCTGCTCCTGTCACGGCTCAGCGCATTGCCGCATCACCCATTCCTGCGCCGCTCCCAGCGCGGAGGAATCGTAAAGCTCCATCGGATGATCCGGCGCGATGCCGTCTTCGTAGACTTTTCCCTCACGGTCCTCCATCAGCGCAAAGGAGAGAGTCACGTTCGCACCATCCGGGAGATCAAAACCGTCATTCATCGTCGTGAACCCCGCAGACTGCGAGCCAAACGTCTCTACGTGGGCCTGCCCGGCGAAGGCGATAATCAAGGCCTCCCCCGCACTCGCAGTCATGCCGGACTGCACGATTGCAATCGGCAGGCGCGCGAGCTTGCGCGGCTCCCCCGGCAGGCTCCCAAACTCCCTCCCGTCCCGGCCCAGCTCGCCACCCCACGTTACGGTGTTCCCGCTCACGCTGACTTGGGTTGTGTCACCGTCTCGGTCGCGGAAAGTCTCGACGTCGCCGTCTTCCAGTAAGGGGCTCACCGCCGCGAGCATCGTGAAGAAATCGCCTCCGCGATTGGAGCGCAGGTCGATGACCCAGCCACAAGCCGCCTGCGCGCTCCTCGAATCGAATACTCCGGCCGCAGCTCCCAGATACTCGTCTCTTTCGTACTGGTGTGCACTCGAGAATTCGGGAATCTCGACCGTCCCCACCGCGCCTTCATACGTCACCATCGGCGTCGGCACATCTCCGGAGGCGTAAGGACGCTCCCATCCAGCGGCCTCCGCAGGTGTCTGGAAGAAACTGTGTTTGCCACCGGCAATCGAGGTCAATCTGCGCAACGCCGCATATGTGTCGGGGATGGATTCGGCCTCGTAGAGCCCGGGAAGCTCCTCATCGACGGCGTCGTGCCACTCACGTGAATCAGCGTAGTAGCCCTCGCTCAGGCCTTCGATGGCCTCATCGACGTAGGCGCGCACACCGCCTTCGTCCGTCCGCGCACAGCTACTGACAGCAAGAAGCAGCACGCTCAGCACCGCAAGACCCGCACCCGCTCGTCCAGAGTGCCTGTGCATGATCACACGTGTCAGCCTAGATCGCCTGGGCAGTATCCGAGGGGCTCGATTCGCACACCAATGCGCCGCGAGGGACTAGCCGCCCTGGTAGGGGCTGACCACCACGTCGACGCGCTGGAACTCCTTGAGCTCCGAATAGCCAGTGGTAGCCATCGAGCGGCGCAAGGCACCCATCAGGTTGGTGGTCCCGTCGGTGTGAGTGCCTGGGCCAAAGAGAATCTCATCTAGCGGCGCGACCGTGCCAACATGCACGCGCTCGCCGCGAGGCAGTTCGAGGTGGTGCGCCTCTGGCCCCCAGTGGTAGCCACCTCCCGGTGCCTCCTCAGCACGAGCGAGCGCGGCACCCAACATGAAAGCATCTGCGCCACATGCAATCGCCTTGACCATGTCCCCAGAGCGGCCGAGCCCACCATCCGCGATGACGTGGACGTAGCGCCCACCCGATTCGTCGAGGTAGTCGCGACGGGCCGCGGCAACATCGGCCACCGCGGTCGCCATGGGCGCGTGAATGCCAAGCGAGGTGCGCGTCGTCGAAGCCGCTCCCCCGCCAAAACCAACGAGCACGCCTGCAGCGCCTGTGCGCATGAGGTGCAGGCCCGCTTGGTACGTCGACGCGCCACCAACAACGACTGGAACGTCGAGGTCGTAGATGAACTTCTTGAGGTTGAGCGGCTCGCCGTCGGCCGACACATGCTCGGCAGACACCGTGGTGCCGCGGATGACAAAGAGGTCCACGCCCGCCTTGAGTACCGTCTGGTACAGCTCTTGCGTGCGGTGCGGAGACAGAGCTCCGGCCACAGTCACACCTGCCGCACGGATCTCACCAAGTCGCGCAGAGATCAACTCCGGCTTGACCGGCTCGCGGTAGATCTCTTGCATGCGAGCCGTAGCCGCCTCGCGAGGCAGCGACGCAATCTCTGCGAGCTGCGCGGCGGGGTCGTCGTACCGAGTCCACAGCCCCTCGAGGTCCAAGACGCCCAGACCCCCGGCCTTACCGAGCGCGATCGCCGTCGCGGGAGACATCACAGAGTCCATGGGGGCCGCAAGCACAGGAATGTCGAAGCGAAAGGCGTCGATCTGCCATGCGAGCGACACCTTCTCGGGGTCGCGCGTGCGCCGCGAAGGCACAATCGCCACATCGTCGAAGGAATATGCCCTGCGTCCGCGCTTTCCGCGCCCAATCTCGATCTCGTTTGTCACGCCAACAGCCTACCGGTCGCAAACCCAATGAGGAGAGCCGGGCCCAACCAGGGCGTCGCCGCCCGCGTCAGTGCCGCAAGGGTTCCACTAGGGTGACCGGGTAGCCAAAGGTGACAAGGACTTCTGAGGGGGAATTGACTATGACAAAGCCCATCGATGCAGGATGGTTCCCAGATCCCACGCCGGCAAAGGCCGGTGACCTGCGATATTGGGATGGAATGCGGTGGAGCGAGCACACGCACACTCCGGCCGCTCCCGTGCCTGTCACTCCTGCACCGGCGGCTGTGACGCCTCGTCCCCCCGTCAAGGCTGTGGCTCACCAACCGGCTGCATGGCTCCCCGACCCCACGGCCGGAGCCCCTGCCGGACAGTTGCGCTATTGGGACGGAAGCGCTTGGACTGAACACAGGCACGCGGTGGCGGCCGTCGCCGCTGCGGACGTTGCCGCTGCGGACGTTGCCGCTGTGGACGTTGCCGTGGAGCCGGAGAGTGCACCAGTACCCGAACTCGCACCAGCGGGCGAACCTCCAGCGGGCGAACCTCCAGCGGGCGAACCTCCGGCGGGCGAACCTCCGGCAGAGCGAGCCGAGCCCGCAGCCACCATCGAACCAGTGAACCCCGTAGCCGCTCCCGCAGCCGCTCCCGCCACCACCCCCTTCGTACCGGCGGGTTGGAAGCCTGACCCAGCAAATGCGACTCGTCTTCGCTACTGGAATGGCACCGCCTGGACCGATCACTTCAAGACCCCACAGGGCCCACCGGTGGCCGCACAACCTGCCAACGCCGCTCATGGCATCACCCCGCCCAACCCGACCGCGACCCCAGCATCCAAGCCCAAACGGCGTGGACGGGGTTGGCTGTGGGGCGGAGTCGCTGCGGCGAGCGTGATGGTGCTGGGCGCTGCGGGGGTCGGCATCGTCAACGTGCTTGGCGTTGGAACAACCAAGGCGCTGCCTGAGTGCGCCGACATGTTCGAAGTGCCCGAGTCAAACGTGCCGATCGACCAACTGCCTACGGCCGACGTGGTCTGCACCAATAGCAACACGGGCTTCGACTACACAGCGCCCATGAGCCAGCTCACCGACCGCTCCGTGATCTTCTCCTTCCCTGCAGAGGTGTCACACAAGGACGACAGGCTCACTGCCGACATGACCGAGGTCGAGCGCTACACGTGGGGCTTCGAGGTATTTGGCGACGCGGGACTCAAGGTCGCCCTTCCCCTCATCGTCTCCGACAATGCCGATGGAGAAGGGTGGCACATCGAATCTTCCGAGCCGCCAGTGGGTACCGGCTTCTACTCCGATGCCTACATGGAAGACCATGGCCTCTCGATTGATTCCGAGTACTTCCAACTGCGCGAGAACTATGAAACGGAAGTCATTGACGGCACCGAGTACGAACGACAGTCCCAGTGGGGTTTCAGGGACGTCTACTACCTTGTCCGGTATGTGGATACGGAAGGTAAGCCCCTAGACCGTCCGGTTGTCTCGGAGTTCAGCTTCGAACACGAACTTGATACCCCCAATGTGACCATCGGGGACGACCCTACGTCGCCAGGCACCATCCAACTGGAGTGGAACTCCGTGCCAGGCGCGGATCGCTACCTCGTACTCACGGCTCACACTTTTGCCAATGCGGAAGGGGAGAACACCGGGCTTCGCAGCTATTCAGTGGTGGGCTTGACGGAAGATACGACGTGGTCTGCGCTCGAGTCTTTCTTCGGCAACCCCGATGCGGAGTACGCGTCGTCCGGACTCACTCGTCAGAACGAGGCGCTCAAGCTCTTCGAATATGACGATGAGTATGTGGCCGCAAACCCGGACAACGAGTACGGCACTTACATCGACTTTGAGTTTGGCGTGATCGCGATCACCGACACTGGCGCGGCCGACGAGGACATCATTGCCTCGGCCTTTGCCCCCGCTGGTGGTTCCGACGCGATGGCCGGTCGCACCTACAAGGTTGCGGAGGACACGTGGTACGACACTCACGGAGGCGCCTGGTTCCCCGGGAGCGAATTCGCGACGTTCGAAGAAATCCCCACCTCGATCCCCGTCATCACAATGGAGGGTCACATCGCGCAAGCAAGCGCGGTGTTGGTCGCGGCAACACTCTTGGAAGCCGATGACGTAGCGGGCCCAGGAAAGGTACAGATTGGCTTGTACGCCGCCGGCACCCAGATGAGCGTCCCCATCATCGTGGAGATTCCTGATGGGGAAAGTGCCTTCGCACTCATTGACGACTTCAATGCCCGTGCGGCGCAGGAAAGCGGTCAAACCAGTGCGATCCAGAACACGCTCAGCCACTTCGTGATTGACGACGCCACCATCCTGTCCACGGCACCCGACGTGGACTATCCAGTTCAAGGGACGCATCCCTTTGTGGAGTTCTTGGCCACCCACATGGTTGCCCGTAGCGAGGCGGTCGATGTTTCGGACTGGATTGGCCAACCCGGTCTCCCCGACATCTCCGACGCGGTACTCGAGGCTTGGGCACAAAACCCGTACGTCTATGTGGCCGACGTGTCGAGCTCGGGAAACACTATCTACTTCACGTACTCGTACCCCGAAGGTGAGTATCAACAGCACCAGGCCGAGCTCAAGGCGAATGTCGAGGCCACGGCCGCTTCCATCATCACCGACGGCATGACCGATGCCGAAAAGGCCGTTGCTATCAACAACTTCTTGGTGCAAAGCGTCGAATACGACTTCGACGCCTTCACGACCTTGAGCTATTGGTCGTACGACGAGTCGGGAACTGGGTGGCGTACCTTCGCGAAGGAGAACGGTGCCCTCCATGCCTGGGAGGCTAACGGCGCGTGGGATCAGCGCGCCATCGTGTGTGCCGGATACTCGATCGCCTTCGTGGCCCTATCGATGGAGTCAGACCTGGTCAGCGTGTATGTGACCGGCCCAGTGACTTACAACAACGGCCTTCATGCCTGGAACAAAGTGAATGTGGACGGATCCTGGTTGGCGGTGGACGCCACCTGGAACGATTCGCCCTATGGCAACGACTTCCTGCTGATCACCGATAGCCAATTCACGGGCGATTCGGACAGGAACGAGGACTACTACTGGGTACTCGACGACAACTTGCCGCGTTTCGCCACCCCGTAGCTTGACGTCGCGGAGCACGTGACCCACTGGCATTTCCCTCACTCGGAGATGCCCGGGCCACGTGCCGCCGCAAAGGTTGCCCGGCGAGGTGCAAGATAGTGGCATATGCGTCAGTTCTAGTGACTGGGAGAAAAGATGTCGGATCAGGAAGCGCAACACCACGAAGGTCCGCTCGCGGAGGCACTCGCTCAACTGGCCGGAGCCATCGAACACCTTGGCTACGACGCTGGGATGCACACGATGCTGGCAACGGCCCGCAGGGAGATGCAGGTCAGCGTCCCGCTCCGCAGAGACGATGGTTCCGTTGCTGTGTACCGCGGCTACCGAGTCCAACATAATTTCTCCCGCGGCCCGGCCAAGGGCGGGCTACGGTTCGCCTCAAATGTCGACCTCGACGAGGTACGCGCGTTAGCCATGTGGATGACCTGGAAGTGCTCGCTCGTCGATGTCCCGTACGGCGGCGCTAAGGGCGGCGTGGCAATCGATCCCCGTGCGCACAGCGCGAGCGAACTCGAACGCGTGACACGGCGCTACACGTCGGAGATCGCCCCCATCATCGGCCCCGAGGTGGATATTCCTGCCCCCGACATCGGCACCAACGAACAAACGATGGCGTGGATGATGGACACCTACTCGGCGATCAAGGGCCACACCGTCCCTGGAGTGGTGACGGGCAAGCCGGTCGCGCTGGGCGGTTCGCTTGGTCGCGCCACAGCGACCTCCCGCGGGGTCGCGCACATCGTCCTCAAGGCGCTTGAGGCAAACAGGTTGGCTCCCGCCAACGCCTCAGCTGCGGTGCAGGGCTTTGGAAAGGTCGGCAGGGACACCGCCCGCTTTCTCTGTGAGTCGGGCATGAAGGTACTCGCGGTCAGCGATGTCGACGGCGCCGTCTTTGCCAAAGACGGTCTGAACATCAAGGAACTCGGCGCGCATGTTGATCGCACGGGGACTGTCAAGGGCTTCGCCGGTGGCGATTCCATGGACATGAACGACCTCTTGACGCTCGACGTCGACGTGCTCGTGCCAGCGGCAGTGGAGGGCGTCCTCACCGGAAGCAACGCACCGGACGTACGCGCCCGCATCATTGTTGAGGGCGCAAACGGCCCTACCACTGCCGAGGCCGACGTGATCTTCCACGACCGCGGGATCGTGGTGGTCCCCGATATCCTCGCCAACGCGGGAGGCGTCATCGTCAGCTACTTCGAATGGGTCCAAGCGCACCAGGCCTATCAGTGGACAGAGCGCGAGGTCAACGACCGGCTTGAGGAGCGGTTGTCCAAGGCCTGGCACGACGTTGTCGACTACGCGGCGGAACACGAGTTGACGTACCGCGCGGCCGCAACCGCCCTTGCCGTGCGCAGGGTCACCGAGGCGCACCGCTTGAGGGGCCTCTACCCGTAGCGGGTCTCTCGCCGCGCCTGAACGCGCACGTCACACCGGCATGCCAGGCTATGGGCATGAGCTGGCTTGATGGACCTATGGTGGGATTCGATACCGAGACAACGGGGGTTTCCCCTACAACCGATCGCATCGTGTCGGCCGCGCTTATCCGTAGGGAGGGCGCGTCGGTGGACACCACGACGTGGCTCATCGACCCCGGGGTGGAGATTCCCGCGCGAGCTGCCGAGATCCACGGCATCACCACCAAGCGCGCGAGGGCCGAGGGCGTTCAGCCCGCCGATGCCCTCGAGCAGATCGCGTCTGGCCTCGCCGATGCCCTCAAATCCGGGGTACCCGTCGTTGGCTTCAACGTGCAATATGACCTCACGATTCTGGAATCGGAGCTCGAACGCCACGGACTGGCAACGCTATCGCGGCGCCTGCCGGGCGGCATCCGGCCCATCGTCGACCCGCTCGTGCTCGATCGGCACCTCGACCGCTACCGCAAGGGCCCACGCAAGCTCATCGACATGTGCCGCATCTACGTGGTTCCAGTGGTCGCGGATGATCTCCACTCTGCCGATGCCGACGTCCTCGCGACCCTGGACCTTGTCCACGCCATCGCGCAGCGATACCCCGCAATGGGACACACGGGGCTCACCGAGATTCACGACCAGCAAGCGTCGGCGCACCGCACATGGGCGCTCCACTTTGCCGCCTATCTCACGTCAAAGGGCACCGTTGACGATTTGCCGAGCCCCGACTGGCCGGTTCCCGCCCGTCCCGAGGTCGAACCAGAACAAGAGCCGTCGCTTTTCTAACCCGTACGTTCTGGGGCAGATGATGAACGATATGAGACCCGGAGTGGTCTAGCCAGCGAGCACTCTCGCCAGCATCCCAAGCGACATCACCACAATGAGCGCGCGCAGTACCAGCGGCTTCACTCGGAACAAGACGTGCGAAGCCACGTAAGCACCCACGAGTTGACCAACGATCATGACCCCTGCCGCGACCCACACGATGTGTCCCACCACTAAGAACACCAGCAGCGACGCGAAGTTGGTCGCAAAGTTGAGAGTCTTGGCGATCGCCGTCGATTCCACCAGGGTGCGGGCCCTCAACGCGACTCCTGACAAGGCAAAGAGAGATCCAGTACCCGGTCCAAACGCTCCGTCGTACGCCCCGATGACGGGGATCACCGTCGCACGAAACGTGCCTTCGCCGATGCGCGGTTCGGCGGGGGGTTGGTGGGCGCGAGGAACGAAGAGAAAGTACGCGGCGATCGTGGCCAACACCACGGGGATGAGCAACCGTAACCGTTCGGTGTCGACAAACTGAATGGCGACCGTCCCCAGCGTCGAGCCACCGAAGGCGATGGCCATCGGCCACTTGACCTGGTCCCACGAGACGCGTCTGCGCCGCAGCACCTGGTATGACGCCATGCCCGTGCCGAACGAGCTCTGCAATTTGTTGGTGCCAAGCGCCGATAGGGGCGGCAACCCGGCTAGGAGTAGCGCGGGAACTGTGAGCAGCCCCCCACCACCGGCGAGCGTGTCAACAAATCCAGCGACAAGCGCCACCACCGCGAGGATCGCAAGCGTCTGCCAGGTGAGTTCCACCGCTAATTGCGGCCGGAGTAGTTGGGCGCCTCAACCGTGATCTGCACGTCGTGGGGGTGGCTCTCCTTGAGTCCGGCAGGGGTGATGCGCACAAAACGTCCCTTGGACTGCAACTCGGGAATGGTGCGCGAGCCCACGTAGAACATCGACTGGGCGAGGCCGCCAACGAGCTGGCGCACCACGGAAGACACGGGGCCCCTAAAGGGGACCATGCCTTCGATCCCCTCGGGGATGAGGTCGTCGTCGCTCGGCGCATCAGCCTGGAAGTAGCGGTCCTTGGAGTACGAGCGGCGACCGCGTGAAGCCATCGCTCCCATGGAACCCATCCCGCGGTAGCTCTTGAACTGCTTGCCGTTGACCAACACCAAGTCGCCAGGGGTCTCGTCACAACCCGCGAAGAGCGAGCCGAGCATGACGGACGATGCCCCGGCCACGAGGGCCTTGGCGATGTCTCCCGAATACTGGAGCCCCCCATCGGCAATGATCGGAACTCCCGATGCCCTGGCGGCTAGAGACGCCTCGTACACCGCGGTGACTTGCGGAACTCCCACTCCGGCGACCACACGCGTCGTGCAGATCGAGCCTGGGCCCACTCCAACCTTGACGGCGTCGACGCCTGCATCGACGAGCGCCTGGGCTCCAGATCGCGTGGCGACGTTTCCTCCGATGACCTGGACGTGCCTGGTCGCGGGATCCGACTTCAACCTCTTGATCATGTCGATCATCGCCTGGGCGTGCCCATGGGCAGTGTCAACCACAAGAGCATCGACGTCTGCTTCGACGAGCGCCATTGCACGCTCCCAGGCATCCCCGTAGAAGCCCACGGCTGCGGCCACCCGCAGGCGGCCCTCTGGGTCCTTGGTGGCCTTGGGGTACTTCTCGGTCTTGACGAAGTCCTTGACGGTGATGAGCCCCGTGAGGCGACCCGCAGCATCGACAAGAGGAAGCTTCTCGACACGGTGCTTGGCCAGCAGCTCAGAAGCGTCCGCGTTGGACACACCCTCGGGTGCGGTGATGAGAGGCATCGGCGTCATTTGGTCGCGCACAAAGCGGCCGGCGTAGTCGCTCGGCGAGACAAAGCGCATGTCTCTGTTGGTGATGATCCCCACCAAGGTGCCAGTCGCATCAACGACGGGAAGCCCCGAGACTCGATACCGTGCACACAGCGCGTCTAACTCGGCAAGGGTGGCCTCAGGCCCGACGGTGACGGGGTCAGTGATCATCCCTGATTCGGATCTCTTCACTGTGACGACCTGCTGGGCTTGATCCTCGATAGACAGATTGCGGTGTAGCACCCCGATGCCACCCAAACGCGCGAGCGAAATCGCCATCCGAGCCTCGGTCACAGTGTCCATCGCCGCGCTGAGCAAAGGCAGCTCGATGTCGATCTCACGCGTGAGGCGGGTCTTGGTCGAGACCTCGGACGGAATGACGTCGCTCTCCCCTGGGAGAAGCAGAACATCGTCGTACGTCAGACCGGTGAATCCAAAGGGGTCATGTTCGCTGCTTGCCATGGCGCAAGTCTAGGGCGAGCGGCCGCGGGCCGAATCCGTGGCACCCTGCAGTGCCCGCCACGCCCATGCACGGGTGAGTTCCCAAGGCAAGGTCAAGGTGCCCCCATAAATGGGGTCTTCCCACGCGGCCAACAAAGGAGTAGAAACAGTCATGTAGGAAGCGAGCGACCAGAAACCTTGACGGTCCGTTTCGTCCGGTTTATGGTATTTCTGTCCCTTGCACGATGCCGGGGGCGGTCCCAAGTCAACGATGACTTGGGCGGGGCCCGCCGACCGAGGAGCACGATGGTGACAATTGCAACCCTGCCAGCACCCACCCAGTTTCAATGGGAATGGCAGTACGAGGGTGCGTGTAGAGACGCAGACCCTGACCTCTTCTTTCACCCTGAGGGCGAGCGCGGCGCGGCAAGGCGTCGACGGGCGGAAGCCGCCAAGCAATACTGCAACCGCTGTCCCGTGCTGGAGTTGTGTCGCGAGCGATCCCTCGCCGCACGCGAACCTTTTGGGGTCTGGGGCGGCCTGAGCGAGGACGAGCGCCATGGAATCTTGGCTGGCCGCCTCAAGCGGGCCAGCTGATCACACGTACAACCAGTCGCCGCCGCTGACGCACCCGTTCACTGGCGGCAGCGCGGCAAACACAAGGGCCCCGGAGAGGAATCTCAGGGGCCCTTGTGTTTGCGGCTCAATGGCCGCAACTTTCACGTGATTAGTGCGTCAGAACGACAGCGCCTACTCGACGATGGCGAGAAGGTCACGCACGGACAGAATGAGGTAATCCTCACCTGCGTACTTGACCTCGGTACCGCCGTACTTGCTGTACATCACGCGGTTGCCCACGGCGACGTCCAGCGGGACACGGTTGCCATTGTCGTCGATGCGGCCTGGGCCCACAGCGACAATCTCGCCCTCTTGGGGCTTTTCCTTGGCGGTGTCAGGGATCACGAGGCCTGAGGCAGTGGTCTTTTCGGCGGTCGCCGGCTTGACTACAACCTTGTCCTCGAGAGGCTTGATAGAGACCGACACAGCGGACCTCACCTTCCTTGAACGAACGAGTTGATGCGGCTACAAGCCCGCCGTCGCGGGGGTCAGGCTGTGGCCACGTCCCCTTGAGGGAACACGAGCAATTTAGCACTCTCCGGCGGTGAGTGCTAACCGAACACGGGACTTTCGCCACACGTGAAACTCAACGCATGCCAGGATCGATCCATGGACCTCGATGCTGCTCGGCTCGCTACGTCGCCCGCGACTCTGTCGCTACTGGCCTCAATGCCGCCGTACAACCCTGCGTCCGCGCTTTCACTCGCAAGCCAATTGCGCTCGGGTGAAGCATCCCCCGAGGTCGTTGCTGCGGCCATGACCCAATCACGACTCCGTGCGGCCGCCACCGCAAAGTTCGGCCCCTTTGCGCAGGGAATGCTCTTCACCCAGGACGGCCTCGAACAATCGACAAGGCTCCTCGTCGCCGCCCACCACGCCAAGCGCTACCTCGACGCTGGCATCGGCAAGATTGCCGACCTCACGTGCGGCTTGGGCGCAGATTCAATGGCCTTCGCCTCATTGGGGCTATCCGTTCTCGCCTTCGAGCGAGACGAGGCGACCGCTCTCATCGCTGACCACAATCTGCGCCACTGGGAGGACGCTCGCGTGGTTCACGCGGATGCGATGGTCACGTTGGCATCGGGCCGCATCGACGCACAGGCCCTCTTCGTCGACCCCGCCCGTCGGGACGGACGCGGCAAGAGGCATGACCCTCACGACTATTCGCCGCCGCTCGACGACGTCTTGGCGCTGCGAGGGCAGTGGCCCGACCTCGGCATCAAACTTGGCCCTGCCCTTCCGCACAGCGCGGTCCCCCCAGAGGCCGAGGCCCAGTGGGTAAGCATCGACGGCGATGTAGTCGAGATGGGACTGTGGATGGGTAGCCTCGCGACCAGCAACGGGCATTCCGCCCTAGTGATTCGCGGGGGCGAGTCTCACGTCTTGCGAGGCGAGCCCATCCCTGGCGATGCCGGAGAGCTCGGCGACTACATTTACGAGCCTGACGGAGCTGTCATCAGGTCTGGACTTGTGGGTCCCTTGGCGACAACGGTTGGCGCTCGCCTTGTGGATCCCCAGATCGCCTACCTTACGTGCGATTCTGCGCTGTCGACGCCGTTTGCGACCGGCTTCAAGGTGACCGAGGTCTTGCCCTTTTCAGAGAAGCGCTTGGCGTCGGCGCTCTCCGCACGCGGGATCGGGATCCTCGAGATCAAAAAGAGGGGCATGGATCTTGATCCGGCGGTCCTTCGGCCCCGCCTCAAACTCAAGGGGACCGCGAGCGCCACGGTCATCCTCACGCGCGTGGGGGGAGCACGGCTCGCGATCATTGCCGACAGGATCGACCGCCCTACTCCTACCCCGCAACCAAACTGACGGCGATCACGATCATCACGGCGGCGATTCCAGCATCGAGGACGCGCCATGCCCTGGGCCCAGAAAGCCACCTGCCCACGTACCTGGCGCCGTAGCCCAGCGCTGTAAACCACACGACACTCCCCGTCATGGCGCCCGCCGCAAAGAGCCACTTCGCATCGCCGTGCGCAGCCGCCACGGAACCCAAAAGGAAGACAGTGTCCAGATACACGTGCGGGTTGAGCCATGTCAGCGCCAAGCACGTCAACGCAACGCGCGCGGCGGTCTTGCCATCGGGTGCCAAGGCTTCCGGCGCAGAGGAACCGAGCCCATCGTCAACCGTGAATGCGCGTCGGGCCGCGAGGAGGCCGTATACCACCAAGAAGACCGCTCCCGCCCACCTGGCCGCGGTGAGGAGCCACGGATAGGTTGCGGCAGCCAAACCGATCCCCGATACGCCCGCTGCGATCAGGAGCGCATCGGATATCGCGCAGATCGCGACCACGAGCGCGACGTGTTCGCGCCGCAGTCCTTGACGGAGGACAAAGATGTTTTGCGCACCAATCGCAATGATGAGCGACAGGCCAAGTCCTAGTCCGGCGAGAAACGTCATCCAGATCCACAAGCGGGTGGCATCCCGTCCACTGCCCATTGACCCGTGGGCGCCACCGCTCCCGCGAGAACATCGGCGAGCGCCCCGAGCGCCTCGTCAGAGCGCCCATAGAGACCGACGTACACATCGGCCGTTGACCCAGGAAGCCCCCACGGGCCATCCATGGCAACCACGACATCGGCACGACCTGTGCCTGTTGACGAGCCCAGGAGCCTGATGCTTGTTCCTCCCCCCGTGGTGATGCCGTAGCCGGCAAGAGCATCGGCCAGCGCCTGCCGCTCGCCGTCCCCGCCCCCCGTGATGGTGACGCTTGAACCGACGAAGGGCCCTGTGCACGATGCCGCGGATACCGTGGCGGCCGAAGCGGTGAACGCGCGTGCGTAGCCCGCGACAGCGTCGCTCGGTTCGGCATCCAGCGCCGCGCCACGTTTGCCTTGAAGTGTCATGAGCGCCGACACTCGGGCAACGGCCTCGTCGAGCCTCTCGCGCGGTAGCGTTCCGTTCTGAACCGCCGCGATGATCGCCTGACGCGCCACCGCAGGGTCGCGCGGCAAGAGTACGAGGTCGGCACCTGCCGCAAGCGCGGCTACCTCGGAATCTCCCGGCGCATACGCATCGGCAATGCCACGCATGTTCATGGCGTCTGTGACGGCAACGCCACTGAATCCAAGGGACTGTCTCAAATAGGCGTACGCCTGGGGACTGACGGTGGCGGGCATGTCACCCCACTCGGGCACCACGATGTGACCCATCATGACCACTGGAGCGCCGTCCTTGATCGCCACGGCAAACGGCACCAGGTCGACAGCTTCAAGGTGTGCGACCGTGGAGGTCTGGATCGGCACTGCCTTGTGAGAATCCGTGGAGACGGATCCGTGCCCGGGAAAGTGTTTGATGGCAGGGACGACACCGCCAGCCACGAGCCCCCTGACGGCGGCGCTCACGGTCTCTCCGACACGCACTGGATCTGAGCCTGCCGACCGCACGCGAATCGTGGGGTCCGCTACACCCACAGTGATGTCGGCATCGGGAGCCCAATCAACGTTGACGCCGATTGCCCTCATGTCGATGGCCGCGGCCTCAAAGGTGCGCTCAACCGCACTCTTATCGGGGATCGAACCCGCCGCCATAAAGGCGGGCAGATCCGGGATTACGCCAGAGAGCCGCGATACGGGACCGCCCTCCTGATCGGTCGATACGATCGCAGGCCACCCGCGTCCGTCCTCTTGCGCGGCCGCCTGGACCGCCGCAGCGAGAGCCGCCACGTTGTCGGCGTCCGTCACAGCGCCTCGCATGAGGATCACGCCTGCCAGGTGCTCGCTACCAACCAACGCGGCCGCCGCAGTGGGGTCGGGACCGCTCACTGCCGCAACAATCACGTGCCCTGCCGCAACGTCAAGGGGCAAGGCGCGCGCCGTAGTAAGGGCGCTCGCGTAGTCGATCACGGATGGCCCCCACGCCATATTCGCAACGGCCGACGAGGACGCCCTCTCGACCGGGGCTGCGATCGGGATGACCGCGGTCACCGTCGCGGCTGCCACCGGCCCTTTCCCATCAGGGCGTAATGCACTCCACCCTGCTGCGCCTCCAGCGACCACGCCAACGACGATGGCGGCGGCAACGATCCTGGAGCGTCTCATACCGTGATGGTTTCCAGCGGCATTGATGAGTTCACCCCGATGGTGAGGGCGCTTGGCTCGACCCCGCGAGCGACAACGGCTGACCCGAGCGCGGCGATCATCGCTCCGTTATCCGTACAGAACTTGAGGGGAGGAATGCGCACCTCAATGCCTCGCTCAGCACCCCTCGCGTGAGCGAGTTCCCGCAATTGGCTGTTGGCAGAGAAGCCGCCTCCAATGACGAGCGTGTCGACCTCGTGCCTCTCGCACGCATCGAGCGTCTTGGTGACCAAAACGTCGGCCACCGCCGCGGCGAAGGACGCCGCGACATCGGCCACGGGGATGGGCTTACCTGAATCCTCTGCGGCCTCAACCCACCTCGCGACGGCAGTCTTGAGTCCTGAGAACGAGAAGTCGTAGGCATGGCGCTCGCGGTCCTTGGCCGCCATCAGAGCTCGTGGGAACCTGATCGCAGTGGGGTCACCCTCACGCGCGAGCCGATCCACGTGCGGCCCACCCGGATAGGGCAGCCCCAAGAGCCTGCCCACCTTGTCGAACGCCTCTCCTGCCGCATCGTCGAGGGTGTGCCCCAGCTCGGTGACGCGAGTGGCGATGTCCTCGACCAGAAGGAGTGAAGAATGACCGCCCGAGACAACGAGTGCCATCGTGCGATCGGGGAACGCTCCGTGGACCAGTTCGTCAACGGCAGCATGGCCGATGACGTGGTTCACGCCATAGAGCGGGCGATCAAGCGCGAGCGCGAGAGCCTTCGCGGCCGCGACGCCCACGGTGAGGGACCCCACGAGTCCAGGCCCCGCGGCAACCGCGATCGCATCGACATCGTCGAGCGAGCAACCCGCGCGCGCGAGCGCCTCTTCTACCGTAGGGACGAACGCCTCGAGGTGAGCTCGCGACGCGACCTCAGGGATGATGCCACCAAAGCGGGCGTGCTCATCCATCGAAGATGCGACCACGTCGGCGATGAGTTCGCGACCGCGCACTAGCGCCACGCCCGTTTCGTCGCACGTGGACTCAAGCCCAAGGACGAGTTCCATGGGAGTAACTCTAGATGCCGTTGCGAGTACCTAGCGAAAGGGCGGGGCTATCGAGTTGCGGTGCACGATGGTGCAGGCAAGGTGCTCGGTGGTACCCATGCGGGAGCCGCCGTCGATCTGTTGCAGAACGAGCCGCACAGCACGTTGGCCCATGTCGTAGTGGGGCAGAGCCACCGTCGTCAGTGCTGGATCGAGCGCAGCCGCGATGATGTGGAGGTCGTCAACACCGATCACCGAAAGATCCACAGGGATGCGCATCCCCAAACGCGCCGCCGCCTGGTACACCCCCATCGCCATCTGGTCGTTAAAACAGAAGATGGCCGTTGGGCGGTGCTTCGCTTGCAGGCATTCGAGCGCGACGTCGCGGGCAGCTTCGGTGGTCGATTCACTCGCGTAGAGGATTCGCTCCGATCCCACGGCGCTCATGGCGGAGAGGTATCCGGTGATTCGCCCATCGCGAGCGCACCCAGGCGTCGTTATCGATAGGTGCGCCACATCAGTGTGCCCCGCACTCACAAGCGCCTCCGTGGCGACGGCCCCAATCTGGACCTCGTCGGGCACGAGCGCCGTCACGTCGTCCTCGCGAGCGCGGGCGTTCGCAAGCACTATTGGCAAGCCAGCCGCGGTGACGTCCACATCGACATATTGGTGGAACATGCGTCCGATGATGAGCCCGTCAACGGGGAAGCTGCGCAGCAGCGCAATCTCTTGCGCCTCGAGTTCCGGATGAGATCCCGAGCTAGCCAAGAGTAGGGAGTACTTGCTCGCCAGAGCGGTGTCTTGGGCACCGCGCAGCATGGTCACTGCGAAAGGGGTAGTGGCGACTGTGTCGTCTAGAAAGCCGATGGTGAAAGATCTCTCGCGGCGCAGGCCACTCGCCATACGGTTGGGCCGGTAGTCCAGCTCCTGAGCGATCCTCGCCACCCGGCGCCTGGTCTCGTCCGTCATCGAACCCAGGCCGTTGAGCGCGTGCGACACTGTCGCCGTCGACACCCCCGCGGCGGACGCGACGTCCCGAATTCCTACTCGTTTCACAACCGTAAAGCCCCAACTTTGCCTGCGACTTGCGGGCTCGCCCCGAGCCTATCAAAGGGGCCTTCGGCTGCGGCGGGGTTCACGGTTCTTCGGCGTAGGGAAGGTCGGGCGTGTAGGGGTTCAGATCCTTACGCATCACGAGCGCATCGATACCACCAGGTTGGTAGTACTTCCGCCTGGTGCGCACTGTCTCGAAACCAAGCCTGCCGTACAGTCCCAACGCCTCCTCGTTATTGACCGCTACTTCGAGCCAGGCATCGGGCGCCTTGTGCCGCACGGCCTCAGCGACGAACTCCGTCATCAGTGCCTTCGCCAGACCTCGGCCGCGTTGTCCGGGGACTATCGCCAAATTCATGAGGTGGAAGACGTCGCCGTCATACCCATAGACCGCGTAACCGGCTGGGGCGCCGTCGGCCTCGATCAAGCGGTACCTGCACGTGCCGTATCGCCAGTCCTCGCGAATGAGCCCCTCTGACCACGCCGCGTCGGCAAAGATGACCCTCTCCACCTGGGCCATCCATGGAAGATCAGCCTCGACAAGATCCCTGACCCTGGGCTCGGTCATGCGCCGTGCACATCCGGCCTACGCAGATACAAGGGCTCCGTGGGCAAGGCGTCACCCGCTGCGACACGGCGTACGGCTTCCTTGGCAAGCCACAACGGATCGGGGTCGGCGTCGATGGCGCCCGCAAAGACGTCTGGATAGAGAAGCGCTCCCCTACCGACAACGACCTCGCCCTTGTCAACGCGCACCGATCCTGGCGCTCCCACATCGGGGCCCTCTACGCGTAGCCCACGTGCGTATCGCGCCCAGTAGACCTCCCGCCGACGCGCATCGGCGACGGCGACGACATCCCGATGTTGGGCACCCATCGCGTCGAGCGAACACACCCCCCATACGGGTACCTTCCATGCGAGGGCCAGCGTCCGCGCCGTCACGAGCCCCACTCGCAGCCCTGTGAACGGCGCCGGGCCGGTTCCGACCACGACAGCGGTGATGTCGGCCCTCGTGCCTCCCACCGTCGCGAGCGCTGTGCGGATGAGGTCGCTCAGGAGCTCAGCGTGGCCTCGAGGCGAAAACACGCTTTCTCTCGCGAGCGCCTCGAGCGCGCCATCATCCGTGATGGTGACGGAGATTGCCGACGACGTGTCAAATGCAACGATCATGACGAGGGCTCCTGCGGTTGCGGCCAAGAGCGGCCTTCCCATGCCGCGCCGCTCGTCACAATTGTCACGATGCGCTCGCCTGCCGCGGGGTCGTCCCCTTCGGCGAACGCTCCACGCGCGCGGTCTATCGTGATGAGCGCGTGGCCATCGGCAAGAGACTCGGCCTTGCCCTCTCCCCACTCGACCACAGTGACGGCCTCGTCTGTCGAATCGTCGAGGTCAAGGTGGTCCAATTCGGCAAGCGATCCCAACCTGTAGGCGTCGACGTGCACCAGCCAGGGACCGTCATCGGCGGGCTCGTGAGCGCGCGAGATAATGAAGGTAGGACTCGCGACTTGGCCGCGCACCCTCATCCCCGACCCAATGCCTTGCACAAGCGTGGTCTTCCCAGCACCCAGTCCACCCGCGAGGATGACCAAGTCGCCGGCCTTGAGGCAAGGCGCGATTTCGCGCCCCAACGCACGCATTGAGTCGCCGTCGTTGATCACATATCTCATGACAGCGTTTTGGGTCGCAGGGCGCCGAAGCGGCACACGATCTCGTAGTCGATGGTGCCCACCGCTGCCGCCCAGTCCTTGGCACTCGGGCCTTCGGGACCGATGAGGGTCACCTGATCCCCCACGCGCACGTCGGTTCCCAGCCCAAGATCGATGACGAATTGGTCCATGCACACGCGACCGGCGATGCTGTAGCGCTTGCCGCGTACCTCGACCTCCGCTACCGAACCAGCCGAGCGGAACACTCCATCGGCATAGCCAGCGCTGACAAGGCCGAGCGAGGTGGGCGCCGTCGTGACGTATTCGTGTCCGTAGCTGACCCCTTGGCCGCTCGCGACGTCTTTGACCAGGACGATCTCGCTCGTGACACTCATCGCTGGCCTCAGACCAAAGTTCATTCCCTCGGGATCCGCGACGGGGGCCAACCCATAGATGGCGAGCCCTGGACGGACGAGGTCAAAGTGGAGATCAGGCCGCGTGAGCGTGCATGCCGAATTGGCCAGGTGCCTTACCTCAAGAGCGAGGCCCGCGTGTTCTGCCATCGCAAGTGCGTCGCGGAAGACTCGAGCCTGGAGGTCGATGGTGGGATGGCCCGGCGCATCGGCCCAGGCAAGGTGTGACCACATGCCCACCACCTGCACAAGGCCTTCTCGCTGCGCCCCCACCGCGAGGTCGATCAATTCAGGGAGGTGGGCAAGGGTCACGCCTTCGCGCCCTAGTCCGGAATCGACTGCTAGATGCACCCGTGGGGTGCGACTCGCTTCCCGAGCCGCCGCGATGATGGCGCCGAGCACTTCAATCGAGCCCGCCGATACGTCGACACCGGCGTCGATGAGTTCGCGCGCGGGAAAATCGGGGCCGTAGAGCCACGTAAGAATCCGGCCCTCGTCACCAGCCGCCCTCAACTCAAGAGCCTCGCCTGGCTGGGCCACGCCCAGCCACGTGGCACCTCCAGCGCGCGCGGCAGCGCCTGCCGTCACAAGGCCGTGACCGTAGCCATCGGCCTTGACCACGGCCATGACCTGCGCGGACGTCCGCTCCGCAAGCAGCGCGACGTTGCTCGTGATCGCCGCCGCGTCGATCCTTACTGTCAGCCTGCTCATGGCGCCTCCGCAATCACGACCGCGGATGCCACCCCGGTATCGTGCGAAAGCGACACGTGAAAGGTGGCGATTCCAAGTTCTTGGGCACGCGCGGCCACAGTGCCCCTCACCTCGAGGTGCGGCCTGCCTGACTGATCCCTGACAACCTCGGCGTCACGCCACACCAACCCGGGAGGCGCGCCGAGCGCTTTCGCGAGCGCTTCCTTGGCGGCCCAACGAGCGGCAAGAGACTGGCGACCCAACTCTTGCTCTGCGGGAGTGAATACTCGTTCGAGAAATCGAGGAGATCGCTCGATCGCTCGATCGAAGCGATCCATTTCGACCACATCGATGCCAACGCCCACGATGGCCATGCATCACTCCACGGTGACTGACTTGGCCAAGTTTCGCGGTTGGTCCACGTCGTAACCCTTGGCCGATGCCAACTCATGAGCAAAGATCTGCAAGGGCACCACGGTGACGAGCGGCATGAGTAACGTGGGGGTAACTGGCACCGTGAACAGGTGGTCGGCGTGCTGCGCGGCCTCGGTGTCACCCTCTTCCGCGATGACGATGGTGCGCGCGCCTCGCGCCCTCACCTCCTGAATGTTGGAGATGACCTTGGAGTGCAGCACCTCTTTTCCGCGAGGGCTTGGCAAGATGATGAACACCGGCTGGCCTGGTTCGATCAGGGCAATGGGGCCGTGCTTGAGCTCCCCAGCGGCAAAACCCTCGGCGTGAATGTAGGCGAGTTCCTTGAGCTTGAGCGCCCCCTCAAGAGCGATGGGATAGCCGACGTGCCTGCCGAGGAAGAGCACAGTCTTTTCGGCCACCATCTCGCGAGCGAGGTCGCGCAAGGGCTCACTCGTGTCGAGCACGCGCTGGATCTTGGCTGGCATAGCGTCGAGTTCGGCAAGCAACGACGCGATCTCGTCGGGGAACTTGTTCCCACGCAACTCCGCCAAGAAGATCCCAAGCAAATAGGAGGCCGCGATCTGAGAAACGAATGCCTTGGTGGAGGCCACCGCGATCTCGGGTCCCGCGCGCGTGTAGAGGACGGCATCGGCCTCGCGCGCGATGGTAGATCCCTGCACATTGACGATCGCGACCACAGAAGCGCCCTGCTGCTGTGCATGCCGCAGCGCCATGATCGTGTCCATGGTCTCGCCCGACTGGCTCATCGCCACCACGAGCGTGCGCACCGTCAGCACGGGGTCCCTATACCTAAACTCGTGCGCGAGTTCGACTTCGACGGGGATGCGCGTCCAGTGCTCGATCGCGTACTTGGCCACCATTCCCGCGTATGCCGCGGTCCCGCACCCAATCACGATGATCTTGTCCACGGCGGCAAGGACGGTTTCGGCGATGATTCCTTCGTCGAGCTTGAGTCGACCGTGTTCGTCTAGGCGCCCACGCAACGTATCCGCGACAGCGCCCGGCTGATCGTGGATCTCCTTATCCATGAACGTTGCGAAGCCACCCTTTTGGGCCGCCGATGCATCCCACGTCACGGTGAAGGGTTCCCTCGTGACGATTTCGCCGCCAAGATCCGTGATCTTCACGCCGTCTGGGGTGATCTCCACGACCTCGTCCTGCGCCAATTCGAGCGCTGTGCGCGTGTACTCGATGAATGCCACCACATCGGAGCCTAGGAAGTTTTCACCTTCGCCAAGGCCGATCACGAGCGGCGAGTTGCGTCGTGTGCCTACGACGACATGAGGCTCGTTCGAATCGACGGCAAGGAGGGTGAACGCACCCTCGAGCCTGCAGGCGAGCTCGCGCATCGCGTCGACCAGGCTCAGGCCCTCGTCCACGTAGCGCGCGAGCATGTGTCCCGCGGCCTCAGTATCGGTATCGGACAAGAACTTGACGCCCGTGGCGAGCAACTCCGCCCGCAACGCCCCATAGTTTTCGATGATGCCGTTGTGGATGATCGCGATTCTGCCGCCAGCCGCGAGGTGAGGGTGGGCATTCGCGTCAGTGGGCGGGCCGTGCGTGGCCCACCGCGTGTGGCCGATAGCTGCGGTTCCGTGCGGCAAGGGGGACTCGGCAAGGTGCTTCGCAAGGTTGACGAGCTTGCCCGCCTTCTTTGCCATGGCGAGCTCTGGGCTTCCAGGCACCACGACGGCGATACCCGCCGAGTCATACCCACGATACTCAAGGCGCTCGAGGCCACCCATGACGACAGCCTCGGCCCTGGCGCTGGCCGGACCCGATCCCACATAACCCACGATTCCACACATGGGGATGATTCTAGTTTGCGTTGGTGGGCCGCGGTATCGCCGCGCGATCGACGGCGGCGAATGCACCACAATGGTGGGGTGACCGTGAGTAGCAATGACGCATCGGTAAGCCCGTTCTTGTCATTCACGCGCGCGGAGTGGTCCGAGTTGGCGCACAACACCCCCTTGCCCCTCACCGACGCGGATGTCGCGAGGGTACGAGGCCTTGGCGATCCCATCGATCTTGCCGAGGTAGACCAGGTCTACCGGCCCCTATCGAGATTGCTCACCATGCACTCGGAGGCCGTGGGCGCGTTGCACAAGGCCACGAGCGCATTTCTCGGGGAGCGCGCATCGCGCACGCCCTTCATCATTGGCATCGCCGGCTCGGTTGCCGTGGGAAAGTCGACTACCGCCCGCGTGTTGCGGGAACTTCTCGCGAGGTGGCCGTCTTCCCCACACGTCGAACTCGTGACAACAGACGGGTTCTTGCTTCCCAACGCGGTTCTTAACGAGCGAGGCCTCTTGGCCCGCAAGGGTTTCCCCGAGTCGTACGACAGGCACGCGTTGCGCAATTTCATCGCCGCAGTGAAGTCCGGTGTGGCCGAGGTGTCCGCGCCCGTGTACTCGCACGTGACGTACGACATCGTGCCAGGCGAACGGGTGGTCGTGAGTCATCCGGACGTGCTCATTGTCGAGGGCCTCAATGTGCTGCAACCGGCGTCGGTCCGCACTGGAGAGAGCACAGCCTTGGCGGTTTCGGACTACTTCGACGTGTCCATCTACGTGGATGCCGATCCCGCCGATGTACGCGCGTGGTACATCGAGCGGTTCCTGACGTTCAGGGCCACGGCCTTTGCGCGCGAGGACAGCTACTTCAAGAATTACGCCTCGCTTACCGACGCCCAAGCCGTAGAACGGGCCTCCCATATTTGGGACACCATCAACGCGCCCAACCTCACCGAGAACATCGAGCCCACTCGTTCGCGCGCCACGATCATTCTCCGCAAGGGCGGCGACCACGCGGTGCAGTCGGTCCACATGCGAAAGATCTAGTCGCGCCGCGCCACGATCGTGAAGGTGCATGGCACGAGCGACGATTCGTTCCCCGGCCATGCGTACTCGCCGTCCTCAGTGACCGTCATCCGCTGCGCGAATTGCCAAGGCAATGTCCTGCCCTCGTCGAGCGCGAGCAACGTGAGACCGTGGCGTAAAAGCACTGTGACGACTTCCGAGATGGGATGTGGCCACTCATAGGTGCGGGAGTGCTCGACGCGGCCATCACCTGCGTAGGTCCCCTCGTCGTCCCATTGCAAGGCCCCGCCATCGCGAAAGTATCGGTATTTGACGGTCAGAGCGTCGGCTTCCTCGTCGAGCGAATAGAGCGCCGGGTGCCCGTCCCTGATGTAGAAGATGCCCCCTGGTTTGAGCAGGGACGCCACTTGCGCGGCCCATGCGTCGAGGTCGTGGAGCCAACCAATGGTGCCGATGCTCGTGTACACAAGGTCGAACAGCCGCTCTGCGCCGAGGTCGCGGTCAACGGCGGCCCGAGCCTCGAGAACGTCCGTCTCCACCCACGCCGCCTCAACACCCAGGCGCTCCGCAAGGACTGCCGCTGCGGCGAGGGCTCCTGGAGAGAAATCAACGCCAACGACCTTTGCTCCTACCTTTGCAAAGGACAGCGTGTCGGTGCCGATGTGGCATTGCAAGTGACAGACATCAAGCCCCGCCACCGTGCCTCGGGGGAGATGGGCTGCCAGAGCCGCCAGATCCGTACGGGCGACAGTGCTCAGGTGTCGTGGATCGGTGACGAGTGCGTCGGTCGCGTATGCCTCAAAGTGGAGAGGAACTCGATCCTCCCAGTTGGCGAGGTTCGCGGCACGGGCGTCGGGCCAATCGATCTGGACACCGTCCACCGCGCTGTCACTCATCGTGGGCCCGTGAGTCCGTCTCGATCTCTTTCGCGAGGTCAGGCATCTCGGGGTCTGTGAGCCCCAAGAGGCCCATGACCTTCTCGACAGCAAAGCCCAGGACCACACCCCCTGTGATCCCGACTGCGATCGACAACAGGAGGTTATCGCCCAGCAGGCTCGCCGCCGCCGTGCCGATGAGGATTCCCCAACCGGCCCAGATGGTGGTCGCCACGCCATCGACCACCATGAATCGCCTGCGCGGATAGCGCAGTGCACCCGCGGTCAGGTTGACGGCGACACGACCCATGGGAATGAACCTCGCTGCGACGATGTACAACGCGCCCCTGTGCTCAAGAGCGTGCTCGGCCCAATCGAGCGCGGCGAGCACCTTGGGACGCCTGAACACTTTGATGGTGCGCACGTCCACTCGGGTGCCGATGAAGTACGCCGTCTGGTCACCGCACCACGCGCCCACCGCTCCCGCGATAAAGAGGAGGATCAGATTGGGTTCGCCCGTCGATTGCCACGCCGAGGCGGATCCGATGATGACCGATTCGCTGGGGACCACGGGAATCACGGCGTCAATGAGAGACACCGCGAAGACGGAAGGGTATATCCAGATCGACTCGACGAGGGAGAGAATGCCTGATTCAACGTTCTCCGAAAGGTGGAGAATCCAGTCCCAAAAGTTGCTCATAGAGCCAGTCTGTCAGCCACCGTCGCTGCAAGGGAATCCGCGTGAGTCTGGGCCTCGCCAATTGTGCTGGCCTCAACCATGATGCGAACGAGCGGCTCGGTTCCAGAAGACCGTAGCAACACCCGCCCCAAATCCCCCAGTTCGCTGCGCACGCGGTCCACCTCGCGCGTCACGTCCTCATCGGTATGGACGCGCGAGCGATCAACGCCTGAGACGTTGATCAAGACCTGGGGCAGCGTGCCGATGCCAGCCGCAAGGTCACGCAAGGGCCCCTTGGCTGCGACGGCCGACGCGAGCAACAGAGAGCTAAGCACTCCATCCCCTGTCGACGCATACCGCGACACAATGATGTGGCCCGATTGCTCCCCGCCCAGCGTGTATCCGCCTTCGCGCATCGCCTCGAGTACGTAGCGATCGCCCACTGCCGTCTCGACAATGTCGATGCCCGCGTCTCGCATCGCGTGGTGCAAGCCAAGGTTGGACATCACCGTTGCAACAAGAGTCTGGCGGTACAGCGACCCTGCAGCCTTCATGGAGAGCGCAAGCAGGCCCATGATGAGGTCGCCGTTCACAATTGCGCCGGTGTGATCCACGGCGAGGCAACGATCGGCGTCGCCGTCGTAGGCGACCCCCATGTCTGCCCCATGCGCAATCACGGATTCGCACAAGAGGCCCATATGGGTGGAACCTGAATTGGCGTTGATATTGCGGCCGTCAGGCTCGCAGTGGAGTCGGATGACCCTAGCCCCTGCCGCCTCCAAAGCCGCGGGACCAATGGTAGAAGCGGCACCGTGAGCGCCATCGGCGACGATCGTCAAACCTGCGAGCGGCAACGAGCGCCCAGCAAAGTCCGCGACGGACGTCGCAAGGTGCTCCACGTACTGCGCGCCAAGTTCTGAGGCGATGGTGATGTCACCCACGTCCGCCCCGGTGGGCCGGTCCCAGGGCTCTCCCACACGTGCCTCAATCGCTTCTTCGACAGAATCGGGGAGCTTGAGGCCCCCACGAGCGAAGAACTTGATGCCGTTATCCGGCATCGGATTGTGCGACGCTGAAATTACCACGCCAAGATCCGCACCCGTGGTGCCGGTCAAGTGCGCGATCGCGGGTGTGGGTATTGCTCCCACATCGAGCACGTCGACCCCTGCCGAGGCCAGTCCTGCCGCCACTGCTGACGACAGGAACTGGCTCGACAAACGGGTGTCGCGCCCAAGAACGGCACGAGGTCGGTGGCCCGAAAACTCGCCTCGTTCGGCGAGAACGTGCGCGGCGGCAACAGCAAGGTCGAGCGCTAGCTCGGCCGTGATGTCACGATTCGCCAACCCACGGACACCGTCCGTACCAAAAAGCCGCGCCATGCGCGCCTCCCGGTTAACGCTTCGAGTACTGAGGTGCGCGACGGGCCTTCTTGAGACCAGCCTTCTTGCGCTCCACCACACGAGGGTCGCGGGTCAGGAAGCCGGCCTTCTTGAGGGTGGCACGGTTGTGCTCGAGGTCAATGGCGTTGAGAGCCCGCGCGACGCCGAGGCGGAGTGCGCCTGCCTGGCCGGAGGGCCCACCGCCGCCGATGCGTGCGTGGACGTCGAACTTCTCCTCGATGTCCAGGACTGCGAACGGCGAGTTCACGAGCTGCTGGTGCACCTTGTTCGGGAAGTAGTTGTCTAGGTCGCGGCCGTTAATGGTCCACTTTCCAGTGCCTGGGACAAGACGCACGCGGGCGATGGCCTGCTTGCGTCGACCAAGACCAGCTCCAGGCGCAATCTCGGAAACACCCTTGCCACGCACAGGCGCGGTCTCGGAGGTGTACTCCGTGGGGTTGTCTTCGACTGTGTCGACGGCAGCGTCGTTGTCGGTTTCGGTTGAGGTCTCGACCTCGGGGGTTACGTCTGACATGTCACTCAATCCTTGTCCAGCGCCTTACTGCGCAACCTGGGAAATCTCGAACGGCTTGGGCTGCTGCGCGGCGTGCGGGTGCTCCGCGCCTGCGTACACCTTCAGCTTGGACAACTGGGCGTTGCCCAGCTTGGTCCTGGGCAGCATGCCCTTCACGGCGTTCTCGATCACGCGCGTGGGGTTGGACGCGAGCAACTCGCCGATCGCCTTGGTCTTGAGTCCGCCCGGGTAACCCGAGTGGCGGTAGACCATCTTGTCGGTGAGCTTGGAGCCCGTGAGGGCAACCTTCTCGGCATTGATGACGATGACAAAGTCACCTGAATCGACGTGAGGCGCAAAGGTCGCCTTGTGCTTGCCGCGAAGCAACACTGAGGCGTGGGTCGCCAAACGACCGAGGACCACGTCAGTGGCGTCAATGACGTGCCAGGTCTTGGTCACGTCACCCGGCTTGGGAGAAAACGTACGCACTATGAAGCCTTCTAATCTGTGTGAAGCGGTGGCACGATGCGGTGCACCGAACGGTCAGAGGGTCCTGCGGCGGCGACTGAGATAACACCGGTCACGTGGAACGCACAACGACAGGAGAGTCTACCGTCAGCGCTTGGCTCAGGTCAATTTGAGCGAAAGCGCACACCTAAGTCCCAAGGAAGCGATGTCCACGGCGACGACGCATGTCTTTCTTGCGTCAAAGCCTGGGGCATCCCTTCCAACAGGATTGTTGCCAACAGTACCGGCATATGTCTCCCGCCGCGAATGGCCGCCCGTCACCACGCGAATCAGACGGGCCAAGCGCCCGTCACTGGGCGCGTGCACGCCCTGCGGCGGGGCCTACGAACGCCGTGCTCGTGTGAGCTGGGCCCTGTGCGCGAGATCAGCATCGGGCGGATACAGCACCTCTTCGAGGGTGAGCCCCCTGGCCTTGGCGACGGAGATCGCATCACAGCGCGAGTCCCCCGCTGTGACACCGGCGAGCCAGTGAAAGTCCTTCTTGCCGCCACCGACGGCCATCACGGCCCCCACAAGGCTACGCACCATGGAGTGGCAGAAGGCATCGGCCCTCACCGTCGCGACCACAAGCCCAGCATCGGCTCCCACGAGAACTCTCTCCCACGAGAACTCGCGAAGCTCCCTCACCGTGGTGGCACCCTCGCGGGGCCTGCAGAAGACCGCGAAGTCGCGCAGCCCCAACAAGGTGGCGGAGGCCTCGTTCAACACCTCAACGTCGAGATCGCGAGAAACCCAGGTCACAAAGCGCCGCGTGAGGGGATCGCGCGCCGCGTGGTTGTCTGCAAGGCGATACGAGTATCGGCGCTCGAGAGCGGAGAATCGCGCGTCGAACCCCGGAGCTGCGACGAGCGCCGAGTGGATGACGATGTCCTTGGGCAAGACGCCAGTTAACCGTTCGCGCAGCACTTGAGTGGGCTCATGAAGGCGCCGGCCTCCAAGTCTGTTCCACGATTCGAGCGTGATATCGACGTGAGCGGCTTGATGGCGCGCGTGGACTCCTGCATCGGTGCGTCCGGCAACGGTGACCCTCAGGTCGGACGGTTGGAGTTGAGCCCCACCAGGGCCGCGCACAACGGTGCAGAGTGCCTTCTCGATCTCTCCTTGGACGGTCCGGAGGGCGGGCTGAACTCCCCATCCACTGAAGTGGGTGCCGTCGTAAGACAAGTCAAGGCGGGCCCTCACCACTTCGCTGCTGTGCAGCTCAGTCATGTGGACCCGCCTTATGCGCTGTTAAGGCGCGAATTACTTGTCGTCAGCCTTCACGTCGGCAGCCTGCGCCTCAGCGGCGTCGGCGGACTCGTCGATGACGGATTCCTCAATGGGGTCGACCTCGGCAGACTCAACCTTGTCGGCCTTGGGAGCCTTCTCAGCCTTGTCGGCCTTATCGGCCTTCTTGGGGGCAGCCTTCTTGGCGGCCTTGGTGGCCTCCTTGACGACGCCCTTCTTGGCGGGCGTACCGAACTCGACGAGCTCGATCACCGCCATGGGGGCGTTGTCACCCTTGCGGGGGCTGATCTTGACGATGCGGGTGTAACCGCCATCGCGCTCGGCGAAGCCTGGGCCGATCTCGGTGAAGAGCGTGTGCACCACGCCCTTGTCCGAGATCATTCCCATGACACGACGGCGCGTGGCGAGGTCGCCGCGCTTGGCAAACGTCACCATGCGCTCGGCGTAAGGACGCAAACGGCGCGCCCTTGCCTCGGTGGTGGTGATACGGCCGTGCTCAAACAGCGACTGCGCCAGGTTGGCCAACATGTGGCGTTCGTGGGCAGGTCCGCCGCCGAGACGAGGGCCCTTGGTGGGGGTAGGCATGGTGTGTGATTCTCCTTGTTACTCGTCGCCACCGGAGAAGTACACACCGGAAGCCGACGGGTCATATTCATGACCGCCATCCTTCAGGGTGAAGCCAAGCTCGATGAGCTTTTCCTTCACCTCGGTGATCGACTTCTGTCCGAAGTTTCGGATGTCCATGAGGTCCGTCTCGGAGCGAGCGGTGAGCTCGCCCACGGTGTGGATGCCCTCGCGCTTGAGGCAGTTGTACGAACGCTGCGTCAGGTTGAGGTCCTCGATGGGCATGTTGTAGTCCTCTTCGAGCGCCTCGTCCGAGTCGGACGGGCCGATCTCGATACCCTCGGCAGCCTCGTTGAGGCTACGAGCGAGCGAGAACAGCTCGACCAAGGTCGAACCGGCCGACGCGACAGCGTCGCGAGCGGAGATCGAAGACTTGGTTTCGACATCGAGGATGAGCTCATCGAAGTCGGTGCGCTGGGCCACGCGAGTGGCCTCAACCTTGTACGTGACCTTGAGCACGGGCGAGTAGATCGAGTCAACCGGGATCTGACCGATTTCCGCGTCGTAGCTCTTGTTGAGCGCCGCCGGCACGTAACCGCGACCGCGCTCGACCGTCAACTCGACCTCGAACTTTGCCTTCGAGTTGAGCGTGGCGACGTGCAGGTCGGGGTTGTGGATCTCCACGCCTGCGGGAGGCGCGATGTCCGCTGCGGTGACCGCACCAGCACCCGACTTGCGCAGGTACATGATGACGGGCTCATCGTGCTCAGACGAGACCACGAGATTCTTGAGGTTCAGGAGGATCTCGGTGACATCTTCCTTCACACCTTCGATCGTCGTGAACTCGTGAAGAACACCCTCAAAGCGCACGCTTGTGACCGCCGCGCCGGGAATCGACGAGAGCAGCGTGCGGCGCAGTGAGTTGCCAAGCGTGTAGCCAAAGCCAGGCTCCAGCGGCTTGAGCGAGAACTGCGAGCGGTTGTCCGAAATGACCTTCTCGGTCAAGGTGGGACGCTGTGCAATCAGCACTTTCTCTTCCTTTCCGAGCATCCACTATTTGATGCTCGTGCCCGCCGGCTGTCCTTTCCGGCGGGTGTCAACGTCTGATGTGGTGACGCACCTAGGCGCGTCGTGAACACGGAAGCCGACCGCCGCGCGTGGACCGCGCGACGGCGAATGGCACTAACCGCGGCGACGCTTAGGCGGACGGCAGCCGTTGTGGGCCTGAGGGGTCACGTCCTTGATGGACGTCACCTCCATGCCTGCGGCAGTCAGCGAACGGATTGCGGTGTCGCGTCCCGATCCGGGACCCTTCACGAAGACGTCGACCTTGCTCATGCCGGCCTCTTGGGCCTTGCGAGCGGCGGCCTCTGCAGCCATCTGAGCGGCGTAAGGGGTCGACTTGCGCGAACCCTTGAAGCCCACCTGGCCTGAAGACGACCAGGACACCACGGCACCCGAAGGGTCCGTAATGGAGATGATCGTGTTGTTGAACGTCGACTTGATGTGCGCTTGACCGTGAGCAACGGTCTTCTTGATCTTCTTGCGCGGCTTGCGGACTGGTGCAGCCATGGCCTACTTCTTCCTTCCGGCAACGGTCTTCTTGGGGCCCTTGCGGGTACGCGCGTTTGTCTTGGTGCGCTGACCTCGCACGGGCATGCCCTTGCGGTGACGCAGACCTTGGTAGTTACCGATTTCGACCTTGCGGCGAATATCGGCCGTCACCTCGCGGCGCAGGTCACCTTCGACCGTGTAGCTCGCCTGGATGAAGTCACGCAACGTGACGAGTTCTTCGTCCGTCGCGTCCTTCACGCGGGTGTCGGGGCTGACGCCCGTCGCAGCAAGAATCTGGTGCGAGCGAGTACGTCCAATGCCGTAGATATAGGTCAGGGCGATCTCCATGCGCTTCTCGCGCGGCAGATCGACTCCAACGAGTCTTGCCATGTGTATGACTCCATATGTATTCGGAGGTCTAACGATCGAACTTCCCGCGATATCTGGTACGGGCCTTGGCCTCCGAGCCGAGGGTTCCGGTGAACCGGCGTTCGAACGTGGTCTGTCTTGTCTTGTCTAGCCTTGACGCTGCTTGTGACGCAGGTTCTCGCAAATGACCATGACACGGCCATTACGGCGAATCACCTTGCACTTGTCGCAGATGGGCTTGACGCTGGGCTTCACCTTCATGAATGTTTTCCTTGGCCGACGCCGGCGAACCGACGGCGGCTTACTTGTAGCGGTAGACGATGCGCCCGCGGGACAGGTCATATGGGCTCAGCTCCACCACTACTCGGTCCTCGGGGAGGATCCTGATGTAGTGCTGGCGCATCTTCCCTGAGATGTGGGCAAGCACGAGGTGGCCGTTCGTCAGTTCCACACGGAATGACGCGTTTGGCAATGCCTCGACTACGCTGCCTTCAACCTCGATGACGCCGTCTTTCTTGGCCATGAACTCCGCTAACGTCGATGAATTGGATACGCAGGCGCGCAAAAACGCCCGACCGACAACACTAGCCCATATTTCCGTCGCGCTCAACCTGTCCGTTCTCGCAGGTAACGCCGTGGGACGTTGGTGCGCCATCCCAGGACGGCGTCGTGCCGCGCATCGGGGGAAAAAGCTAGCGGAAGGAGTTCCGCAGACGCTGAGCAGCGAGGTCGGAGATTCTCTGATTGCGATGGTCAGCCAGAGCCCGCACCACCGAAGAAGGCGTGCGGACGTTACGCAACAACACCTCGAGAACCGCCAAGTCATGGTCGTGGCCCAAGGAGATCAGCGCACCTGAGGGACAGTCGGTTCGTGCCGCCACAGTGGCGCGCACAGACGCATTGCGGTGCACGGCGTACGGCAGGAGGTCGCTACCTGTCACCGCTGGATCAGCGGCGCGCGCCACATCTACTGACGTACTCTGAGCGAAGGGAAGTCCCGTCATCAGTTGACACTGCCTCTCGTCCGATGACACATTGTGGCCAATTTGTCGCTTGTAGCGTAGGCCGGACACATGCCGTAAATCGACAACTTGTGACAAAGCCGACAGTTTGCCCAGGGAGGGCCCCGCGCTCACTCGTCGATCAGGAGGCGTCTACGGCGCTACGGGAACGATGCCATAGGCGGCGAGCTCGGCCGCTCCACCGTCGCGAGCCGTCAAGACCCAAATGCCGTCCTCGTGAACCGCGATCGAGTGCTCCCAGTGCGCGGCACGCGAACCGTCCGCCGACACCACTGTCCACTCGTCCTCAAGCACGGAGGACTCAGGAGTCCCGATCACGAACATCGGCTCGATTGCCAGGCACATGCCGGGCTTGATTTTGGGATGCTTTCCACGGGTTCGATAGTTCGGGACGTCGGGCGCTTGGTGCATAGCCGTACCAATCCCGTGCCCGACATATCCGCTCAGCGGATGCACCTTTGCCTCGTCGGCGACGTCTTCGATCGCGCCAGAGACCTCGTCGAGTCTGTGAGCAGTGGTGAGCGCTGCAATGCCCGCCCATAGCGCCACGCGAGTTTGTTCGACCAAGTGGGTATCTTGGCCGCCCCTAGCGGTCCCCGCGATGACCGACAGTGCCGAGTCCCCGTGCCAGCCCTCGATGATCGCACCGCAATCGATCGATACGATATCGCCGTCCTGGATGACGCGCGCGCCTGGGATGCCGTGGACAATCTCATCGTTCACAGACACGCACGAAACTGCTGGGAAGCCGTGATACCCAAGAAAATTCGAGGTCGCTCCTGCATCGGAGATCACCTTCGCCGCAGCCGCGTCGACGGCGGCCGTCGTGGCGCCAGGAACCGCTGCAGAGCGAGCGGCCGCAAGGGCGTCCGCTACAACAAGTCCCGCACGTGCCATGACCCGCATTTGGGGCCTGGTTTTGTACTCAACTCCGCGCGCCATGCCCTACCGCGCGTCGAGTGAGGCGACGATGCGGGATGTGACGTCGTCGACGTCACCGATCCCATCGACACGCACCAAGAGCCCGCGCGCCTCGTAGAAGGCAGTGAGGGGCGCTGTCGAGTCCGTGTAGACCTCGAGACGCTTGCGGATCACGTCTTCCGTGTCGTCGTCGCGGCCCTCGAGGCGTGCGCGCTTGAGCAAACGCTTTGTGACCTCGTGTGTATCGGCGGTGATTTCGAGCACTGCGTCGAGTTCCACACCGATTTCCGCAAGCATCCCGTCGAGCTCGATAGCCTGCTCGGGATTGCGTGGGTATCCATCGAGCAGAAAGCCAGCTGCAACGTCGTCCTGCCCCAGGCGATCTTTGACCATGGCGTTGGTGACCTCATCGGGAACCAAAGCGCCGGCCGACATGTACTCTTGCGCCTTTTTGCCAAGAGCCGTCTGGCCCTTCACATTTGCGCGAAAGATATCGCCGGTCGAGATGGCTGGAACGGAGTACTTCTCGGTGAGACGAGCCGCCTGGGTCCCCTTACCCGCACCGGGTGGGCCGATGAACACTAGACGCATTATCTCAAGAACCCTTCGTACCTGCGCTGCTCCAACTGAGCCTGAATTCTCTTCACGGTGTCGAGGCCGACGCCGACCAGAATCAGGATCGAGGTGGCACCCAAAGGAATCTGAGTACTGAGCCCCAAGAACACCAGCGCTAGCGTGGGAATGAGCGCGACGATCGCGAGGTAGAGCGAACCCGCGGCCGTGATGCGAGAGAGCACATAGTCAAGGTAATCGGCGGTGGGTTTGCCAGGGCGAATGCCAGGCACGAAGCCGCCGTACTTCTTCATGTTGTCGGCCACATCGTTGGGATCGAAGGTGATAGCCGTATAGAAGTATGCGAAGAAGATGATGAGCAGTGTGTAGAACGCCATGTTGTACGGCGACGCGGGATTGGCCAGATTGTTCTGGACCCACAACACCCAGCCTTCGGGGTTTTGGCCCGAGAACTGCACGAGCACATAGGGCAACTGCAGAAGCGACGAGGCGAAGATCACGGGGATCACGCCGGCCATGTTGATCTTGAGGGGGATGTACGTTGACGATCCGCCGAGCATCTTGCGGCCCACCATGCGCTTGGCGTACTGCACGGGGATCCTGCGCTGAGACTGCTCGACGTAGACGACGGCCCCGATGACTGCCAACACGACAAGCAACACGACAGTGGTGTTGCGGACGCGATCCGAGCTTTGCCAGATCGACATGATCGCGTTGGGGAACGACGCTGCAATCGACGTGAAGATCAAGAGCGACATGCCGTTGCCGATGCCGCGCTCTGTGATGCGCTCGCCAAGCCACATCACGAGGACGGTGCCCGCCGTCATGGTGAGCACCATGACGGAGATGACGTTCCATGATTCGTTCGGGATGATGCTCACCGAACACCCAGGGAAGAACACGTCGTTGCGAGCCATCGTGATGTACGAGGCCGACTGGATGGCTGCAAAGCCAACCGTCATATAGCGCGTGTACTGCGTCAGCTTGGCCTGGCCTTCGGAGCCTTCCTTCTGAAGGGCTTCAAAGCGTGGAATAAGCACACGCAACAACTGGACCATGATCGACGCGGTGATATACGGCATGATGCCGAGCGCGAAGATGGACAGCTGCAAGAGTGCGCCACCCGAAAAGAGGTTGAGCACCTGGAGCGGGCCGCCTGTGGTGCCCTGCGAACCAATGCACTGCTGCACGTTGACATAGCTCACGCCAGGGGTCGGGATAGCGACACCCAACCGGTAGATCGCGAGGATCCCGAGGGTGAACAAGAGCTTCTTGCGCAAGTCCGGCGTCCGGAATGCACTCAAAAAGCCTGCAAGCATGAATCCTCCGATGAAGCTGGCGTGGCGGGTCCGCTACATAGCGGACCCGCCACGAGCCTAGCCTTCGTTGACTGAACCGCCGGCCGCTTCGATCTTGGTCTTCGCGCTACGCGAAACCGCATCGGCATCCACAAGGGTCACCTTGACGGCAATTTCGCCGTCTCCGAGTACCTTGACGGGCAGGTTATTACGACAAGCGCCCTTGGCAATCAGGTCCGCCTTGGTGATCTTGCCACCCTTGGGGAACAGTGCCTCGAGCTGGTCAAGGTTCACTACCTGGTAGCGGACCTTGAATGGGCTACGGAATCCGCGCAACTTGGGAAGACGCATGTGCAGAGGCGTCTGACCGCCCTCGAAGGCGAGGGGCACTTGGTAACGCGCGCCCGTTCCCTTAGTACCGCGACCAGCCGTCTTGCCCTTGCGTCCACCTTCACCACGACCCACACGGATCTTGGTCTTGTGCGAACCGGGTGCGGGACGCAGGTGGTGCATCTTGATGGTCGTCACCTTGGGCTCCACCGCAGAGGCCTTGGCCTTAGCGGCAGGGGCCTTCTCGGTCACGGCCTTGTCAGTGACAACCTTGTCTGCAACAACTTTGTCTGCAGGCTTGGCCTTCGCTGAGGTCGTCTTCTCCGCAGCAGGAGCCTTAGCGGCAGCCTTCTTCGCGGGAGCCTTCTCAGCGGGGGCCTTCTCAGCCACAGCCTTGGTTGCAGTCGCCTTCTCCGCCGTAGCAGGAGCCTTAGCGGCAGCCTTCTTGGCGGGGGCCTTCTCGGCGGCAGCCTTGGCCGGAGCCTTAGCAGCCGTCGCCCTAGCAGCGGGCTTCTTGGCGGGCGCCTTGACGGCGTCCTTCTTTTCCTCGGCCATTACTCGACCTCCTCCACGGTCACCAAGTGGCGAACCGCATTGACCATCCCGCGAATCTCGGGCCGGTCTTCCTTCACGACAATGTCATTGACACGCTTGAGACCGAGCGAACGCAAGGTCTCGCGGTGCTGCGGCTTGGTGCCGATTTCCGAACGCTTCTGCGTCACCTTCAGACGAGGCATTACTTCACCCCTGCTGCCTGGGCGCGCAACATCGCTGCGGGTGCCACATCTTCGACAGGAAGCCCACGGCGAGCCGCGACTGCCTGTGGCAATTC
>SWCB01003775.1_pt1 | contig 111277 bp, 93 predicted proteins | sample 4692901 | NCBI WGS metagenome assembly SWCB01 (sample SAMN10267276, study PRJNA491770) | bioreactor metagenome | isolation source: DHS bioreactor inoculated with subseafloor sediment | place: Japan: off Shimokita Peninsula | collected 2006-08 | reverse complement strand
TTTTTTTTAAAGTATGCTTTGATTTCTTTTTTCATTAAAATTCGAACCTATATTTTAGACCTAATTCTGTTATTTTTTCTTCGAAACTATTTGTCTGTAAGACCGGATCTTTTCTTTCAAATCGCATAAAGAAATTTGGATTAAATAAATATTCAACTTTTACATTTGCTTGACTAACATTTTGAAATACGTCAGTTGTTCCACCAAAAGAATATTTTACATTTTTAACTCTGCCCGAAATACTAAATGTAGTTGCTTGCTGCGTTTGGCCAAGTCTAATATCATTAACAACTTCTCCAACTGCAGAATTCACAAAACCTGTTAAAACCGGGCCTAAAAATGAACCGGCAACATTACCAATTTCACTATTTATTTGATTTCCAAGTTCAGTTTTTTGATCCGCACTTAAATCATTTTTAAATTTCCCAATTAGCACAAAAGAGAAAGCATCTGAAACATCTAATCTCGGATCAGGGACATTATCTTGAATATTTCTTTGACCAACATACACATTTATATTGTTTGTATTTTCAGTAAGATTTCTGCCTAGATCACTTAGCGGTCCGGTTAATTTTAATTTTACTGCAACCGGTTTTGTAGTCTGTTCTTGAACATCAAAATAATCTGATTGATAAGTTGAAATAATATCTAAATAAGGATCGGTTACATCGCTCTCAAATCTTATAGAACCAACAGCTTCAAAAGTTTTTATGAAATCTAATTTGGAACCTGATAACACAGTAAATTCACCTTGAATAAATTGCTGCCCTTCAGTTCTTTCAAATTTCATTGTTCCGGCAGTGCTTACGGTTAATTTCTGATTTGACGCTTTGGATAGAATAAAAATGATTTCTGCTGGCTCTTCAATTGTAACGCCAAGTTCATAATCAAAATCTATATCCGGACTATTGTCACTAATTGAATTATTAATTTTATTTCCATTTTCTTCAAGTAATCTCCTTAGCAATAAATCATCTTTATTAATTTTTGATGTATCTTCAATAAATACATAATTAATCGATTCATTTAAATTAGTGTTTGAAACTTGTCCAGCTGAAAAAGTCAAATTTGCTCTTTTAATTAGAAGATCTCCGATTAAATTTGACTTTCCATTCTGAAATTTAAATACCCAGTCATCTACAGTCCCAATAAAAAGGTTACCATAAAGATTAGGCATAACTTCTTTTGACTTGTTTGACAAAACCGTTAAATCGCCGCCAAATGTAAACTCAGCTTTAGATATTCCGCTTGAAGAAAGCACAACTTCGCCTTTGCCTTTCATTTGTCCATGATCAGAAACCATAAGAGTATTCTTAATCATAAAATCTTTTATAGTTATTACTTCGTTTTCAAATACTGTGTGCAAGGCAAAATTATAATCCAAATTATTTGCGCGAAGAGTAAAATAGGAATCATCAATAAATATTTCACCGGAAAATGTCGGACTTTCGGGCGTTCCATTAATGGAAAGATCGGCATTCAAAATTCCCATCTGATTTTTTATATATGGTAGAATATCACCAAATGTATTTATTATAAATTCATTTGTAGTAATTTTTAAATCTATTTCTTTATTCTTTATTATTCTTTCTTCAACATTTATAAACCCAAGATCAATAGGAATATTTCCGAACATTTTTAAATTTGGGTCTTCATAAGTCTTCGAGGTATCAATAAACCTTATGTCGGTAATCATTAATTTATCCGAATAATTCAGATCACAGATTATTTTCCCAAATTGGAAATCACCAATATTTATATCAGTAAAAGACATTTTAAAATCTATAATTGGATCAGAAAGAGTTCCTTGCAATTTCGTTTCGGAGTATAGATTTCCGTCAATTGGTCTTTCACCATCTTCAACTAAAATTTGGGAAATTGAAGACCCTTTTGTATCTGAAAGTGTTAGCAAATAATCAAGATTTTCATCGTTATCTAAGGTTCCACTTAGTGATAAGGATGCTGAACCGCTGTACAGATTAAAATTGTCAATTTTATATAAATCTTTAGAAATTTTTAATGAAACTATTTCTTCATTATAGAATTCTTGATTGTTATATGTTAAGAAAAGATTTTCAAAAACAATATCATCATAATCAGGGTTGACTTGCAAAGTTCCATCTGTTTCAAAACTAATATTGGTATCAAGCTTAGCTCCGGCGTTGAAAAAGAGTTTCCCTTTATTAAAAATTAAGTCAGTTGAAATATCATCAATATTTCTGCCCAAATAAACTCTGTCAGTATTTAAGGAAATACTTCCGAACAAATTATTAAATTCATTTAAACGGTTATTACGTGAAAAGGAAAAGTTCGTTTTCAAATCAGACAAATAAATTACAGATGTATCAATAACATTAACAAAATAATCGATATTAAAATCAGAATTAATCCTAAAACTCTCTGTTGTATTGGAAATATCGCCGCTTCCTTCACCGGCAATGTCTAATTTTTTCAATCCCAAAAATTTGGAAATAGTTTCAAAATCTTTGAAAACAAAATCATACTTGAAAGAAATATCTTCGTTAATAATTGTTGTATCAAGTCCGGCTGTGTAATCAACCATTAGAGTATCGGGCTTAAGTAAATTCAATTCATCAATTTTATCCGAAACAATTCTAGTAATAACATCGCTTTGGTATGATAACAGATCGATTGCTTTGCTAAGGGAAAATTCACCATTGATATTAAAATCAATAAAATCTGAAATAAGAGAAATATTTCTTGTTGAATCTCCTTTATCAATAACTAAGTCAATCTGCGACTCAGGAATGGGATGATCATTAAATCGGGAAGGCTCCAATTTTGCTATAAATTTACTTCGCATTTCATCCAGTGTAAATTCTTCCCCCTTAAAACTAAAAGATAAATTTAGATCAGATGAGTCTTTAGATTCTCTTGTAAATTTTGCTAAATCAAGTTTTTTAATTTCTGCTTCGATATTATATCTTGTATTTGAAGAATCTGTAAAATCGAAAAATGCATCAGACGCCAAAGATGCATTTTCAATATTGGATAACAAATCTAAATGTATTTTTTGAGAATCTGCCGTTGCTTTTATATCTAAACTTTTTATTGAATAACCATCAAAAATTGATTTCTGAATTTTTATATTTGCATTTGCAATTAATTCTTCTGGACTTGTACCTTCGCCAGCAATTTTTGAGTTTGCATTTAGGTTTGTATTAATACCAATTACCGGGAAAACGTTCAAATTAGTAGTTGTAATTTTTCCGTCATAAACTAATTTCTCTTTTGTAAGATCGAGAAATATTGAACCATCAACTTTCCCTTTGTTAACATCTCCAAAAACCTTAGCAAAGAATTTTGTTGGCTCACCTTTATACTCTGCGTTAAAGTTTGATAGAATTACGTTTTTATAATCCGGAAGTTCCAATGCAGGTAAGAGTTTGGTAACATTTTCATAATTAACATAAGAGTCGTTTATTTTAACATCTAAAAATAATTTTTCAGGAGTATGGAGATTTTCTACTTTTCCAGTCATCTTTAATTTTGTATCAAAAAAATCAACATCAAGTTTTTCAACATTTAAATCTCCAAAATAACCTTGAACTCTCAAATGCAAACCTGGTTCACCTTTTAAGAAATTTGTAGCATCAAGAAATGAAGTAAGATCGTCAAAATTAAAAGAAGGTGTAATAACTTCAAGTTGTACAGGATATTTTTCAAATTGCTGTAGTTCTGTTCTGCCAAGTAAATTCAAGCTATCCAGCCGTGCATTAATATTAAAGCTTGTATTTTTGGTTGTTAATTTCAAATCTTCAACAGATGCAAAATTTTTCGTTAGGAAAAAAGAACCTTCCAAATTTTCTAAAGTAAAGTTTTTAAAATTCGGTTGAAAAGAAAGTTTTTCTAAAATAAATCTTATTTCTGATTTTGAAAAATCAGCGTATAATCTTGAAAATAAATTAAAATTTTCTATAACTAAATCATCACTATTAATTGTTTCATACAGTGTATTTGAGCTAATGTACTCGTAAGTTTTATTAGATAAATTTAGATTTGCAATACTCAGATTGTTGACTTGTATTTTAAATGGAAAACTAGATTCCGATTCTGCGGCAACTTTTTCTTCCGGTTCCTCTTTTGATTGAAAAAGTTTTGCAAAATTCAGGTTCCTATTTTTATCCTCTTCCAGCTTAATATAAATATCGGACAATTGAATTTTTCTAAGATAAATTTTACGAAGTAATAACTGCAACGGACTTGTCTGAATCTCAATTTTTCCAATATAGGCAACGGTTTGGGAGGAATCGCGCAAGGCAATATCATAAATTTTTAATGTTGTAAGGAAAGTTCCTTCAATTTCTCCAATATCTAAACTGCCACCATTTGTTGAAGAATTTACTATCTCAATAATATTTTCCCGCAGCAAATTTCTAAAAGAACTAGTTTGTGAATATCCGAATAGAACTAGAAACAATACAAAAAGAAACACAAAGAATGTGATAAACCCGTTAATGATCTTTCTAAATAAAGATCTTTTCGGCCTTTCTTTTTTTGGTTCGGTATTACTCTTTGTATCGCTCAAGTATTATCTTAATTATATTTGAAGTTGATTGTTGATTAACAAACTCAATTGTTTTTACTTCGCCGCCATTTCCTTCAACAGTTTCTCTACCAACTATTTTTGAAATATCCCAATCGGCTCCTTTTACAAGAATATCCGGCACAAGTTCATCAATAATTTCTTTTGGTGTATCTTCTTCAAAATAAGTTACAAAATCAACACATTTCAGATTTGAAACTACAAAAGCTCTTTCATCATAATCTACAATAGGTCTAGAATTTCCCTTTATTCTTCTTATAGATTCATCACTATTAAGAGCAACAATAAGAACATCACCAAATTCCTTTGCTTTGTTGAGGTAATCAACATGTCCGGCATGAATTATATCGAAACAACCGTTTGTAAAAACAACCTTTTTATTTTCTTCTTTAAACTTTTTTCTAAGAGAATTAAGTTCTTTTCTTTCAACAATCATAAAATTTCTTTTTTTACAGTGTTAAATAAATAGTCAATTTCAATTGGAATAATACCAACTTCTTCGCAGACTAAACCACCAGCATAATTTGCAAGATAGGAAGCAGTATTTATATCAGCTCCAGCTGCTAAAGCCATAGTTAGCGTGGAAATTACCGTATCTCCCGCACCTGAAACATCTGCTACTTTTCTAGCTTTTGTTGGAATGCGCCAAAAATTATTTAATTGATCAAATATTGCTAATCCCTTTTCACCCAACGTTAACAGAAGATATTGAGAATTTAATTTTGTAATTAATTTTTCACCTGCATTTTTAATATCCTCTTCTGTTTTTATTTTTATACCAAGTGCTTCTTCAGTTTCTTTTTTATTCGGCTTAAAGACAGTAACATTTTTATAATTAAAAAAGTTATTAAATTTTGGATCAACGGTTACAATCTTGTTTTTTGAATTTGCAGTTTTAATACAATCTTCAATAAGCTCAAGAGACAAAACACCTTTATTATAATCTTGCAAAATTATTGCGTCAATTTCGTTTATATTATCCTTCAAGTATGACGATAATTTTTTCACAGAGTCATTAATTAAATATTCTTTACTTTCTTTATCAATTCTGACAACATGCTGACCATCAGCAATTACACGGCTTTTAGCGGTTGTAGGTCTGTTTGAGTCAGTCACAATACCGTCAGAATCAATTCCGGATTCCTTCAAAAGATTTTTAAAAATCTCACCATCGTTGTCATTCCCAATAACCCCAATAGGCAAAGGAGTTCCGCCTAATTTTAGAATATTTAAGGCTACATTTGCAGCTCCGCCAAAACGAAAAAATTCATTATCAATTTCAACAACGGGAACAGGTGCTTCAGGTGAAATTCTATTTACTGAACCCCAGAAATAACAATCCAACATCATATCGCCAATGATTGCTACTTTTTTCCCGGAAAATTTTTCTTTTAAATTCTCAAATTTTGAGAAGTCTACACTTTCCATTTTCTTCCTTAAAATTTTGCTAAACTATTTGTAAGAGAAATTCTATAAATACCGCTATCTGAAGCTAACCAAAGAAATTCACCGTCGAAATAAATATCTAAAATTCGGCTTGGTAATTTTTCGTTATAAATCACTTTTATTTGTTGTGTATTCATATTTAATACTGCAAGACCTCTGCCAAATTGTTCTTTAGTTTCTCTGCCAAATTGGTAAGTTGAAATCCAAAGAAGATTGCCTGTTCTTTCAATTGCATAAATTCCATTACCGCTTAAACCTCTTGAAGCATCATAACGCTGCCAATCATTTTTTCTATCAAATCTGTATAAACCACCAACGTTAAATCTTGGACGCGCCGGAGTTGTAAATTCATCTGTACCAACCCAAACGTTGTTTTGCTCAACTAAAATATCCGATATAGAAACTTCATCTCCATCACCTCTAAAGTAATTAAGACGATTATCATAAAATGCAGAACCATCATCCGAATTCAAATCTAAACCTTTATAATACTTGTGAAGACCGGCTTCAGTGCCAAACCAAACAAGGCTGTCACCATCTACTTCAATGGTTTTTATTGTATTTGTTTTTTCATTTTTCTTAATTGTTAAATCGTAATCAGTAAATCTTCTTGTTGCAATATTATACTTAGTTAAAAATTGAAACCTGCCAATCCAAACTGAATTAATTGTTGGATCGAACTTTACTGCTCTAATCCAATTGCCGAGTTGACCTCCAACGCTAAATTTTCTTTTAATCCAGCGATCACTTTTTTTATCAAGTATAAAAAGTCCATCTGAACTTCCGGCAAAAACCAAATTTTTATTTACTGCGATGCAATGGAAAAAATCTTGTTGAATATTTTTTTTCGAAGAAGAATAATCTTTCCAATTGTTTTTTGATTTATTAAACTTTAGAATTCCATTACCGTTTGTAGCAAACCACACTTCATTTTCATAACCTGAGATTTGATACACATCAGATTTGGGATAAAAAACTTCAATGTTAATTTCATCTTGCGCTTTTAATGAAATAAAAGAGAAAAATAAAATCGATATGTATAGAATTAATTTCTTCATTCAACTAATAACTTTCATCTTCTGAAGGAAAATTTCGCTCTTTTACATCTTTTATATATTTAGTTACTGCATTGTTTATTTGCTCAGATAAATTTGAGTAATGTCTAACAAATCTAGGTTTGAAATCTATATTTAGTCCAAGCATATCCGGAGATACTAAAATTTGGCCGTCACACCCGCTCCCGGCGCCAATTCCAATCGTTGGAATTGATAAACTTTCTGTAATTTCCTTAGCTAATTTAGCTGGAATTTTTTCTAGTACAATTGCAAAAGCCCCGGCTTCTTGAAGAATAATTGCATCCTCCTTTATTTCTTTTGCTTCCTCAAAATCTTTAGCACGAACTTTATAGCTTCCAAATTTATGAATACTTTGTGGAGTTAAGCCAACATGCCCCATAACAGGAATTCCAGCATCAGTTATTTTTTTAATAGTTGGTGCAATTAATTTTCCACCTTCCAATTTTACAGCTCCGGCCGGTGTTTCCTTCATAATTCTTCCGGCATTTCTAAAGGCTTCATCCGGATTTGTTTGGTATGACATAAATGGCATATCAACAACTACCATTGCTCTGTTAACTCCTTTGCAAACGGCTTTTGTGTGATAAATCATTTCATCCATAGTTACTGGTAATGTAGTTTCATTTCCTTGAAAAACATTACTAAGTGAATCCCCTACGAGAATTAAATCAATTCCAGATTCATCAAGTAATTTTGCGGTTATAAAATCATATGCAGTTAAGGAAGCTATTTTTGTTCCTTTAACTTTCAATAGCTGTAATGACTTTGTAGTTACTTTTTTAAATTCTTTTTCAATACTCATAATTTTCAAATTTCATTTCAAAATATTTTTCAAAACCTGATTTAATGCATTCAGTTAATTTTTTATAGTCAACGGATTCATTTAGAATAGACTCTATTTCTATAGTTTTATCGTCCATTTCTTGTTCAATAATTTGAATATTTTCTTTAGATAAATCAAAGTATTGTACTAGTTTTTTATGATAACTTCCACACAAAATTGAGCCATGCTGTAAAATTGTATTATTCAATTTTCTTTGCGCACTTCCAATAATTTTTTTCCCGGAAAATTTAACTTCATTTTTTGCCGTACTTGCAAAACATACTGGACCAGAAACTTGATTAAGAATCTCTTTAAAATTTGGTTGAATTGTCTCGAGTTCTGTTATTGCAAGTCTAATATCATATAGTGAAAGAGACAAAGATAATGCTTCAGAAATTTTCTTGTATAATATTTTAGGTGAATTCTCTTTTGTGATATTAGTTATTGCTGAATATGTAATTTCTTCCGCATGAAGAATTGCTCTTCCACCGGTTGGTCTTTTTACAAATTCTAATCCATCAGATTTTATTTTTGATTTGTTTAATTCATTTTCAGATTGGTTTTTACCTAACGATATGCAGTAAGGTTTCCATCTATATAGTCTTAAAATAAATGTATTTGGTGGGAGATTAGAAGCGAGTTTAAAATCAAAATCCATGTTAAGCTCGCCTCTGTTTTCTGTCAGATCAATAAAAAGCCATTTCATTTTGTAAGAATTGTGCGAGATGTTTTACTCATGAATTCTAATATTTCTGAACTAAATTCATTATCTGGAAATTCTGTATTCACTTTTTCCTTTGCCTGAGTAAAATTTAATCCGCTATTATAAAAAATCTTATAAATACTTTTTATTGAATTAATTTGAACGGCGGTAAAACCTTTTCTTCTTAATCCAATAGAATTGATTCCGGCAAATTTAGCCGGATTACCGGCAGCAAGAACGTACGGCGGAATATCAGATGCAATTTTAATATTTGCACCTAACATCGAATTTTTTCCGATTCTGCTAAATTGGTGAATTGCCGCAATTCCACCAATAATTACGTTGTCCTCAATTTCAACATGACCCGCAAGCTGAACACAGTTTGCCATAATAACATTATTACCAACAATACAATCGTGCGCAACATGAACGTAAGCCATAATTAAACAGTTCTTTCCAATTATGCTAGATTTACCATCATAAGTTCCACGATGCAAAGTTGCGAATTCTCTAATTACGGTATCATCACCAATTTCAAAATATGTTTTTTCATCTGAAAATTTTAGATCTTGAGGAACATTTGAAACTGAAGCAGATTGGAATATTTTAACTCTATTTCCTAATCGAGCTCCATCATAAATTACGGCATGAGATTGAATTTCAGAATCATCGCCAATTATAACGTCATCATAAATAATAGAAAATGGTCCTACTTTAACGTTATTACCAAGCTCTGCTTTAGGACTTACAATTGCTGTTGGATGAATTTCTACCATTTTTATTCTTCTTTATTGTTTTCTTTATCCATAATTCCTGCAGTTAATTCAGCTTCTGCAACAATCGTTTCATTAACATAAGCCTTTGCAGTAAAAACAAAATATCTGCTTTTCCTATTCTTCATTTCCGCTTCAATATATAATTGATCGCCCGGAACAACAGGCCTTCTAAACTTAGCATTATTAATTCCCATAAAAACTACAAGTTTAGATGACGGATCCAAAAATGAATTTAGCAGCATCACACCACCGGTTTGCGCCATTGCTTCAATTATTAAAACCCCCGGCATTATTGGCTGTTCCGGGAAATGTCCTTGAAAGAATGGTTCATTTACAGTAACTGATTTTACTCCAATTACTTTCTTATCTAATTCTAAATGAATAATCTTATCAATTAATAAAAATGGGTATCTATGAGGAAGTATTCTCTGTAATGCATTTATGTCAAGAACTACTCCTTCTTTTTTTACAAATTGAAATTTCTTAACTAATTTTCTTTGTTGATAAAGCTTTCTAATTTTTTTTGCAAATTCAACATTTGCTTTATGTCCTGGACGAGCAGCTAAAATTTGTGCTTTTATCGGAACTCCAATCAATGCAAGATCACCAATCATATCAAGCAATTTGTGCCTAACCGGTTCATTTCTATATCTTAAGGATTTATCATTTAAAAATCCACTTTCACCAAGCTCCATTTTTTCTTTTAAACCAAGCTTTGCAGATAAATCATCTAATTGCTTTTCATTTACATCATGATCAACAATCACAACCGCGTTATCTAAATTTCCACCTTTTATTAATCCTTGAGATGCTAATTGCTCAACTTCACTTAAGAAACAAAAAGTTCTAGCCGGAGCAAATTCAGTAACAAATTCTTTTTCTAAATCAAATAAACCTGAATGCTGACTTCCAAGAGCAGGATTTTGATAATCGACCATTACAGTTAATCTGTAGCTATCAAGAGGAAGTGCAACAATATCAACTTGTCTTTCTTCATCATGATGAATTACTGTTTCATCAATAATTAAATAATCTTTTGGCGCATCTTGATTAACAAGCCCAGCTTCAATTAACTTTTCGACATATGGCATTGCGCTTCCATCACCAACAGGAGGTTCAATTCCATTCATTTCAATTACTAAATTATCTATTTGCAAACCTACAACTGCTGCAAGAACATGCTCTACAGTATATACTTTTGCTTCACCCAGTCCCAAAGTTGTTCCTCTTGAGACATCAACAACATAATCTGCTAACGCAGGTATTTCTGGATTTCCACCTAAATCAACTCTTATAAACTTTATTCCGCTATTTTCAGGAGCCGGCTTAAATGTCATTGTACATTCAGTTCCAGTATGCAGTCCGGTTCCTGAAATTGAGACTGATGTTTCTATAGTTCTTTGTAACTCTCTCATCTATTTTGACCTAGTTTGATTCATTATTTTTCTTTTCTAATTCTGCAATTTTATTTTCGAGCTCTTTAATTCTATCTGCGTACTTTGGTAGGTTACGTATATGTGCTTCGGTTCTAAGCGCTGTAGAAATCTCCTTTGCAGGATAGCCAAAATACATCCCGGGTTTTGTTAAAGATTTTGAAACGCCTGATTGAGCGCCTATAATTATTTTATCGCTAATTTCTAAATGCCCCGCTAATCCAACTTGACCTGCTAATATACAATTTTTACCAATTTTTGTACTACCTGAAATTCCTGTTTGGCCTGAAATTACTGTGTTTTCGCCAATTACAACATTATGGGCAATCTGAACTAAATTATCAATTTTAGCCCCTTTCCGAATTACTGTTGAGCCTAAGGCGGCCCTATCAATTGAAACATTTGATCCTATTTCAACATTATCTTCTATGACAACATTTCCTATTTGAGGGACTTTGAAGTATACGCCATTTTCATCAGGAGTAAAACCAAATCCATCTGAGCCAATAGAAGTGCCGGAATGAATGATTACATTTTTTCCAATTTTGCAGTTTTCTCTTATAGAAACATTTGGATAAATAATTGTTCCATCCCCAATAAAGCAATCTTCAAGAATTACTGTATTATCAAAAATAAAAGAATTGTCTTCAATAACGGTTCTGTCTTTTACAACAACATTATTTCCGAACTTTACATTCTTTCCAATTTTAGCAGTTTGGCTTATAAAAATATTTTTTGGAGTTACAGATAATTCTGGAAGTTTACTAAAATATTTAACAATAATTTTTTGAAAAGCAACATTCGGATTTTCAACAAAAATATATGTTAAATCTTCTCTTGTTTTTTTGAAATCCGGTTTAACAATAATTATCGAGGCTTTTGTTGTAGGGAAAAATTTTTCATAAGAACTCAAATAAAGGAAAGTTAGATCTCCTTTTTTTGCTTCTTCAATTTTGGCAACATTAGAGAAAGTTAAATTTTTATCGCCAAAAACACTGCCGCCGATGAAATCGGCGGCTTCTTTAACTGATATTTCCATATAAGCTTACTTTAATTTTTCTAGGACTAAATTTGTAATGTCATATTCTTCTTTAGCATACAAGAAAATTATATCGCCGCTTCTGTCAAAAACAAAATCTAATTCTTCTTCTTCGGCAACATCTTTAATTGCAGTAAAAACTTTATTTTGAACAGGTTTCATAACTTCTTCCTGTTTTTTGAAAAGCTCCCCATTTACTCCAAATTTTTCTTGCCTGTATGCTGAGATATTATCTTCAGAAGTTACTAGTTCTTTTTCAACTTCAGCTCTTCTTTGGTCACTCATGCTGAGTTTTCTTCTTTCATAATCTTCAAACATTGATTTCCATTCTCTTTCAAGCTTGTTCAATTCTTCTTGCCATTCTTGAATTTGAGCATCAATTTTTTTTTGCGCATCTTGAGCTTCCGGAAGTTGTTCCATTATTGTATCTGAATCAACATAACCAATTTTAAGCTGAGCATTTATTGATAAAAATGATAAAGCAAAAAATATTATTGCGAGCTTTTTCATGTTAATCACCTTTTATTTTTTACCTCTTTTTAACATGTCTAAAACTGTAAAAGTAATATCATAAGTTTGATCTGCATAAAGTAAAATTACATCACCTGCTTTGTCAAATACAAAAGTTAAACCTTCTTTTTTTGCAGCTTCTTCAATTCCCTTCATGATTTGATCTTTTATTGGTTGCAAAAGTTCATCATTTTTTCTGTAATATTCACCATTTGGCTGCTGAAATTTGCTTCCTCTAAATTGTTGAATTTGTTGCTCTTTCATTACTAATTCTTGTTCCTTAGCTTTCCTTGCGTCAGGAGTCATGCTTTCTGCTTGTTGCTGATAACTTGTATATTGTGATTGTAAGTCGGTAACCATGCTATCAATTGATGCATTCCATTTTGAAACCATTGCATCAAGTTCACCTTGAGCTTTAATTGCGGCAGGCAATTGATTTAGAATAACTTGTGAATCAACATAACCAATTTTTTGTGTAGTCTGCGCAATTAACGCAACCGAAAAAACAACAAGTAACAATATTACTTTTTTCACTTTTACCTCTTCTAGTTTTATTTTGATTTTTATAGTCCTTTACCAAATTGAAAATGGAACATCCATTTAGGATCAGCTCCGGAAACACTTTTTCTGTCGAATCCATATCCAAAGTCAAATCCAAGAAGTCCAACTGGATTAATTAAAATTCTTGCACCAAAACCTACAGATCTTTTTAGATCAAACATATTTGATGTATTAAGATCAAAATACACATTACCGGCTTCTGCAAATGCAAGCACATAAATTGGAATTGGTTCTAATGCTAATGCAGCTCTCAATTCAGCTGTATATTTAACCATTACTCTTCCTCCAAGCACATCTCCGTTTGCTTGAATTGGGCCTACTGATCTATCATCATAACCTCTTAAAGGAGTAGTTGCTATTACTAATCCGCTTCCACCCATATAGAAAAATTCAAACGGTTGTATTCTTGTTCCTTTTATTAATTCATCAATATAGCCTAATTCAGTTCCGGCATAAAAAGCTAATCGATTTGAATTAAATAATCTCTTATACCAATCAAGCTTAAACTCAACTTTGTAATAATCTACATCACCCGGTAAAAATGGTCCGCCGGATATTTCCCCATTAAGACTTAATTTAGAACCTTGTGAAGGAAATATTGGGTTATCTATATCGGTTCTGGAAATATTTAGACCAAGCGTATATTGCCTTGATAAACCTTCAGCATAAAATCCACCGCCATCAATTACATCATTATATTGAAATCTGAATAAACCTTGAATGTAAAAATAATTATCAGGCCATTTTAATCTTCTACCAACTCTAACGGTTCCACCCGATTGTCTTAAATCATAAACATATCTTTGTCTGGTATCAAAAACATCAAATCCTACTAGAGTAGGAGTATCCATAAACCAAGGTTCTGTAAACCCAAGAGTAAATGTTCTGTAGAAATTACCAACACCAAACTGCCAATTGAAGTTTAGAATTTGTCCGCCGCCTAACTGAAAAGGCTCTGCAATTGAGAAGTTAGTAAGAGTTACACCAAGCGCACCTGAAAATCCAAAACTTCCACTATAACCAATTGAGGCATTCAAATAATCTGAAGATTTTTCTTCAACAGAATAAACAATATTTACTGTGCTATCACTTGATGGTCTAGGTTCAACTCCGGATTCGTATAATTTTTCCACATTAAAATACTGCAGATTTGCCAACTGTTGTAAACTTCTAAAAATATTTGAACGACTAAAATAATCACCAGGAATTGTGTAAAGTTCTCTTCTAATAACTTTATCTTTTGTTTTTGTATTTCCTGTAATATCAACTTTATCAACTTTAAATCTGCTGTTTTCTGTAACTCTTATGTAAATATCTATTGAGTCTTCAGCAACTTTTTCTTCTTTTGCATTTATATTAAATCCCAAATAACCATTATCATAATAAAGGGCAGAAACATCATTTTGTTTTTCATTAGCTCTTAAATTTTGTTCAAACTTTTGATAATCATAAACATCGCCATTTTGAAAATCTAAACGCTCTCGCAAAGCTTCATCTTTAAAAACTGTGTTTCCGTCCCAAAAAATATTTCTAATTTTGTATTGCGGTCCTTCATAAACATCAATAGAAATATTTACATCTGATTTATCATTAGAATAAATTAAAGTATCATTCATAATTTCAAAATCTCTGTAACCATTTTTTCTGTAAAATGATGTTAATAATTCTTTGTCCTTTTGGTAATCTTCTATTTTAAGGTTTGCACCGGACCAGAATTTCCACCATCTTGCTTCTTCGGTTTCATCAAATTCACTTTTTAAATCATCATCATCAAACTTTTCATTTCCGGTAAACTCAATTTTTCTAACTACAATTTCATCCCCTTCTTCAATATCAAAAACTAAAAGTACTCTGTTTTCTAATTTATCTACTAGCCGAGATGAAACATCAGGATCATAATCATAATTTGTTTCTAATTCATCTTCATTATCTTCAACATTACTCCAAGTAACTGTTATTTCATCATCACTTGTATCGGCTTTTACAAACTGATATTGGAGAGAAGTTATTTCTGCATTTAAATATCCTTCTTCATCATAAAGTTCTTTCACTTTAGAAATAGATCTGTAAATAGACTGAGGTCTAATTACTTGTCCTCTTCCTAAAGTAACTTTTTCATAAATATCGTCTTCATCAATTTCATCATTGCCACGAACAATAAATTTTTCAAAACGTTTGAACTCTTCAATTTTGATTAAAAGGAAAATACCGTTATCAATTTTTTGATCAACCAAAATCTGCACATCTTTAAAGATGTTAAGATTCCAAAGCCTTCTTACAGCATTTATTAATTTATCTCCAGGTACTTCGATTTCATCACCAACCTTAAGACCGCTATTGGCAATTATAGTAGTAGCGTCAGCAGTTCTATTTCCTTCCACAGTAATTCCTAAAACCTTATAAATAACCCTATTAGTTTGCGAATAGGTATTAGGCACTAGAAATAAAAAGCAAAGAATTAAACTATACTTGAGCAAAATACTTGGAGTGATTTTTAGCATCATCTGTTTTTGTGAGGTTTTTAGAAATTTGCTCGCTAACAAGTCCAAATCGTCTCTCTCTTCTTTGAAAATCTCGAATTGCTTCTAATAAGCATTTTGTTTTAAAATCGGGCCACAAAGTTTCTGTTACGTAAATTTCTGAATAGGCAATTTGCCACAAAAGAAAATTACTAATTCTCAACTCACCGCCGCTTCTAATTAACAAGTCCGGATCGGGTATTCCCCTAGTTGTTAAAAATTCTGAAATTAATTCTTCGGTAATATCTTCTTTTTTGATACCACCTTTATCATATAAGTCGATTATATTCTTAAAAGCATTGGTTAGTTCCCACCTTCCGCTATAACTTAAAGCCAAGTTTAGTGTAAGAGCTTTATTGTTTTTAGTTTTTTGAATGGCTAATTCAAGCTCATTCTGAACAACTTTCGGAAGAACTTCCAAATTTCCAATTGAAGTTAATCTGACATTATTTGCGTGAAGTTCGTTTGTTTCGTTCTGAAGACTCTTTACAATAAGTCTCATTAACGTTGATACTTCATCTTTAGGCCTTTTCCAATTCTCGGTTGAGAATGTATATAAAGTGAGATATTCTATTCCAAGTTCAACAGAAGCTTCCACCATTTCTCTTACAGTTTCCACACCTCTTTGATGACCGGCAACTCTAGGGAAACCTTTTTTTTTCGCCCATCTGCCATTACCATCCATAATAATTGCAATGTGTTTGGGGATTTCACCGGACTCTTTTACTTCTAAAATCTGCTTCTTTGCTTTTTCTGTTAAAACTCTTTTCAAATCGGTCTCATAAAAATAATTAGACCTAGCAAAATAAATTGACCATACCTAAATGTCAAGGTAGATATCATTTAAGAATTTTAAAGAAATTTCAGTTTATCTTTTAATTTTCTGATAAAGAGACCAATTTAATGGCTTTTTTTGTGTTTTCGTCTAAAGAGGAAATTAAACTTTTTGCTTTATTAAAACTTTCCTTTTGAACTCCTACAAAAATAACCAATTTTGATTGAGAACCAATGCTGTTGCGGGTAGCAAGATATTTGAGTTTAGATAATGTTCTAGGATTATCTAAATCTTCGCTTTGAAGTGTAATTCCAATTGCCAATTTCTTTTTATATTTTCCAACAGCATCAACTTCATAAGTGCCCATTGGCGTAGGATCAGGCAGATATGTTCCATATTTGCGGCTTACTGTTAAATATCCATTTTTCCAGAAATGATCTATTAATCTATCTACTCTTTGTTGGTAAGTGTATCTAGCTGTCATCTCAAACCTCACAATTAATTAAAAGACATAATTGGGATAATTGGCGAAAATTTGTTGTAAGCAAGAATTTTTATGTTCATTATTCTTTCGTACTCAAACATTTTAATTTCGTGAGTACTACTTATTCTTCCATAAATTACTTTCTTGCCATTTTTATTATAAGCTATATAATAAGGCTCTAATACTACTTCATTAAACCCATATAGAAATCTTACTTTATTTCTGTCACTTATTGCTTTTGAAAAAATATCTGACTTCATGTGATCACCCCTAAGTTTAATTGTAATAACGTATTACGCTAATTACTTTACCTATTATCGAAAAATCTTCTAAATTGTTTACATCTATCAAGTTATAATTTCTATTCTCCGGTTTTAAGTAAATCTTATCTTTGTTTCTTAAAAACGTTTTCAAAGTTGATTCGTCTCCTAACATAGCAACTACAATGTCTCCGTTATTTGCATTTTTTTGCTGAGAAACTACAACAATATCACCTTCTAGAATTCCGGCTTCTACCATACTATCGCCTTTAACTTTCAGTCCGAAACAAACTGTAGAACTCTTTACTAGTGATAAATCAATTAACATTTTATTTTCTATATTTTCGTCTGCTAATATTGGATAACCCGCTGCAACACGGCCTACAACTGGTATTTCAATAAATTCATTTTCTTTATATTTAATAGGATTTACATTTTGATTATTGTCTAAAACTGAAATTGATCTGTTACTATTTTCATTTGTTGTTATGAACTCTTTTTTAATAAGAGCGTCTATATGGCGTTTTACACCAAATGTTGAATTGATACCAAATTCTTTTCCAATTTCCCTGTATGTAGGAGGATAACCTCTCTCATGTTGAAAATTGTTTATAAAATCTAAAATGTCTTTTTGGCGGTCTGTTAATTCTTTTTTCATTTTGTAGTGCTCTTTTGTTCACTACAAATATAGTGTACGGATGTACACCTTGTCAAGTATTTTTTTAGTGAATATAAATTTTTAGATATTCTAATGCTGGGGGATTGTCTTCAGAAAAGTTATTATAATCATTTTCCAAGTCATAAAATTCAGGATTGTTTGGTTTTGATATTATTAGTCTATCATGTAAACACCATTTCGCATTTTGACTGCAAGTTGATCCACATATATTTATCAGCAAGAATTCTGCATTTGAATAAATTGTAGAAACCTCTTTCATCAACTCGAAATTTGATGAAAAAGTTTTAGTCCTTTTATCAAAAATTGAAACAGAATAAATATTTGTTATTTTTTTAGATATTGCACTGTCTAGAAAAGTTTCGTTTTCGCCAATTCCGCCATCCAAATTAAAATAAATAATTTTGGGAAATTTTCTTTCAGATTGTAAGAAATGATTCAAAAAATAATTGCTTACAAATGAACCACTAGAATGTGCCGAAATAATAATTTCATCAGCTCTTTCTAATTCTGGATTTAATGAAAGAATTAATGAATCAATTGAAATATCATTTTTTGTCTGGAATAAAACATCATCCGGACCTTTAACCGAATAGTATTTTCCAACTCCTTTTTCTTTTAGATAAAAGTCAGATAGAGTTTTAACCCAATTGTTTGTCCAACTTTGCTTAACCGTCCAACCTCCAAATCCAATAAAAATTCTATTTGAGTTTGAATCCAGCTCTAAATAATTAATTCCGTCAGCAATAGAATTCCAATTCTTAGCAGATTTTTGATTTTGGGCTTTTGATGAATTTAAAAATAAAAAAGCCGCTAAAAATATTACTGCGGCTTTTATTAGAAATTTTATATTATTCATAATTCTCTAATCTAAATAAGTCATCCAATTATATCTATCTTCAATTTTACCATATTGAATTCCAGAAATTTCTTCATACAATTTAATGCCTAATTCACCGGCTTTCTCTGAATTGAAATTCAGAATTTCGCCATTATAACTTAATTTTCCAATTGAAGAAATTACTGCGGCCGTTCCGGTTCCAAATAATTCTTTTAATCTACCTGATCTATATCCTTCCAAAATTTCATCAATATGAATTCTTCTTTCATTCATATTGTAACCCCAATCTTTTAGAATTGTTAAAACAGAATTTCTTGTTATTCCGGGAAGAATAGTCCCACCAAGCGGCGGTGTAACAACTTCGTCTTCAAAATGAATGAAGATATTCATTGTTCCAACTTCTTCTAAATATTTTTGTTCTATTGCATCAAGCCATAGTACTTGTGTGTAACCTAATTTTTTGGCTTCGCCTTGTGCAGCAAGGCTTGCAGCATAATTACCTGCAGTTTTACAATCGCCAACACCTTTTCTTACTGCTCTTACATATTTATCTGTTGCTAAAATTGGAACAGGTTTAAAACCTTCAGGATAATATGGCCCAACAGGACTTAGAAGTATGATAAGTTTATAATTATCCGCAGGTCTAACGCCAAGGAATGGATCGGTTGCAAACACTACTGGTCTAATGTAAAGCGAATAGCCTTCTTTTGTAGGAATCCAGTCTTGTTCAATTCTGACCAATTCCAAAAGAGCATTCAACACAAGTTCTGAATCAACTTGCGGTATGCACATTTTTACTGAAGAACTATTAAGACGCTCTATGTTCTTTTCCGGTCTGAATAAAGCAATTTTTCCATCAACCTGTTTATATGCTTTTAAACCTTCAAAAATTGACTGACCATAATGCAACGCCATTGCTGCCGGACTTAAATTAAGATTGCTTAATTTTTTAATTGTAGGACTGTGCCAGCCGCCCAATGCTTCATCATAATCCATTTCAAAAACATGATCTGTAAACGTTCTTCCAAAAATTAAATTTTCTGGGATTTCCACTTTTGATTTTCTTTCGGCAATATCAAAATTAATTTCAGACATTTTTCCACCATCTTTTAGTTCGAAACAAAGCAATTCAAATTTCTTTGCAATTTATTTTTTTTATAGATTTTAGTAATTCTTATTTCTTTATTGTGATTGGAATTTGAAATAACAGGATGTTTTAAAGCCCATTATAAAAATCTATTATTTGAAAATTGACAACTAAGATAAATAATTTAGTCAATATTAAAAAGTGATTTGGCTTTCAATAAGTTGCTTATTTTCATTAAATTTAATAAAAAATAATCTGGTGACATGTTTAAAAAAATTGGAATTGCAGTCAGTTTTTCTCCTTACGGGAAAGCACTCTTTAAAATTGCGGCATTTATTCAAAAAAATTTAGCTTCGCAACTTTATTTAATGCACATCGGAAATCAAACAGAAGAAAAACTACAGAAAGTGGAAGATTTTGCAAATGAATTCAATCTTGCTGAATCAAGCTATAAAATTCATTTCAAAAAAGATGAACCGGCAAAAGCAATTACAAGCTTTGTAGAAAAAGAAAATCTAGATCTTTTAATTTTAGGAGCCTTAGAAAAGGAACGTTCCATAAACTATTATATTGGTTCTGTTGCAAGAAAGTTAATGCGTAAAGTTCCTACAAATCTTCTTATTTGTCCCGCAAAAAAAGATGCCGATTTTCAGTTTAACAAAATTTTTATTACCACAGATTATTCTGCAAGAAGTGAATCTTCAATAAAATTTATTGCAGAGTTTGGAAAGAAAATAAATGCTAAGAAAATTGTAGTTATAAGAGAATTTAGCATTCCCGGATTGGCAATTACTGTTGATGATTTTGGTTCAGCTCAAGAAGCTGAAACAAGCAAGAACAGATTGATTCAAGAAGAAAAAGAAAAATTGGATTTTTTTATTAGAGAAATAAACATAAAAGATATTGAAATTGAAGCGGTTTGCATATATGGAAAAGAAGGTTTTGCTTCTAATAAATATGCAAAAGACCAAGGTGCAGACCTATCTGTTATTACATCTCCAGCAAGAAGACCAAAATTATTTGACAGAATTTTTACTAGTGAAATCGAATTTAATATAAAAGAAATTCCTGCTCCCCTACTAATTCTTAAGAAATTTTAATGAAAAATTTAGCATCCGGTGAAATAGTACAATTGCTTCTCGCAATTACTTTGATGTTAGGTTTTGGAAGAGCCTTTGGTGAACTGTTCCGTAAAATAAGGCAGCCGGCCGTTGTAGGCGAAATTTTAGCCGGAATTCTTTTAGGTCCTACTATTTTAGGAACTATTTTTCCGGAAGTTCAGCAATTTATTTTTCCTTCTTCCGGTTTGGTTACAATTTCTTTAGATGCAATTGTAACTCTAGCAATTATTTTTCTGCTTTTAGTTGTAGGATTAGAAATTGACCTTGCCGTAGTAATTAAACAAGGAACTGCTGCCCTTTCTACTGGGGCTTTTGGAATTATTGTCCCGTTTATTTTTGGTGCTGGATTTGCTTATTTAATTCCGTCTGCATTCGGACTTCAGCCAAATGATATTTTAATATTTTCATTATTTATTGGAACTGCTCTTGCAATTTCTGCGCTTCCGGTTATTGCTCGTACTTTAATGGATTTGAAATTGTTTAAAACCAAAATGGGTATGACAATAATGGCAGCAGCTATGTTTAACGATTTAATCGGCTGGATAATCTTTTCGATTTTTCTTGGATTAGTTGGTTCCGGTTCTCATGGTGGTACTGTTTGGGAAACAATTGGCTATACTCTTTTATTTACAGTATTTGTTCTAATTTTTGTGAGAAAACTCTTTGATAAATCACTTCCTTACGTTCAAAGCAGACTTTCGTGGCCGGGCGGAATTTTGGCTTTTGTAATGGTTTCTTCGCTTATTGGTGCTATTATTACAGAGATGATTGGAGTTCATTCTATTTTTGGAGCTTTCATTATTGGCGTTGCGCTTGGTGATTCTGTGCATCTTAGTGAAAAAACTAAATTTTTAGTTCATCAATTTATTACAAATATTTTTGCTCCTTTATTTTTTGTTTCAATTGGATTAAAAGTAAACTTCTTTCAAGCATTTGACCCGATTATTGTAATTGTAATTTTAGTTTTAGGATTCTTAGGAAAAATTATCGGTTGTGGTTTTGGAGCAAAAATTAGCGGTTTCAATAATAAAGAAAGTCTTTCAATCGGCTTCGCAATGAATTCACGCGGTGTTCTTGAGATTGTGCTTTCATTAGTCGCAATTCAAAGCGGAATAATAACTGAAGAAATTTTTGTTGCAATTATTATTTTGGTTCTTTCCAGCTCAGTCCTTGCCGGACCTTTAATGAGTTATTTCACAAGAGATTCGCGCAAATATTCTTTTATGGATCTAATAGATGCAAAGTCAATTCTAGTTTCGGAAATTGGGACTAAAGATAAGCAGATTGAAAAATTATGTAAAATTGCATCTGAAAGGTATAAGATAGATTTTGAAGAAGTCTTATCAAAAGTTCTTCAAAGAGAAAATTTAATTCCAACCGGGATTGGAAATTTTATAGCAATACCACATGCAAAAGTGAAAATTGCTAAACCAATAATTGTTGTAGGAATCAATAAAAAAGGTTTAGATTTTGATGCACCGGATAGTAACTTTGCTAAAATTATAATTCTATTGCTTACTCCGGAAAATAAAAATGAATTGCAGTTACAAATTCTTGCTGACATTGCAAATAATTTTAAAGATATAGAAAAAGTAAAAGCATTATTAAAAATTAGTTCCGAAGAAGAATTTATGTCCAAAATAAAAGAAGAGCTTGCTTAAATGATTTCTTTCTTTAGCTGGTTAGGTAAGAAAAGTACCGATTTTATTGAAGAATTTGGCGAAGTAATGATTCTTCTCGGACGCATTTTCAAATTCTCTCCCTCACTCTTTAAAAGTAGAAAGCTTCTTTTATATCAGATGGAACATATTGGCGTTAATTCACTTCCGTTAGTTGTTATTATTGCAATATTTACCGGTGCAGTTGCGGCATGGCAAGCTGCTTATCAACTTCAAGGTTTAGCACCAATGTCGTTTTTAGGAGCCGCAACAAGTAGAGCAATAATTACCGAACTTGGTCCGGTTCTAACCGGAATTGTAATTGCCGGCAGAGTTGGTGCATCAATTGCCGCAGAATTAGGCAGCATGAAAGTTACAGAACAAATTGATGCGCTTAAAACAATGGGTATTAGTCCAATTAGATATTTAGCTATGCCCCGTTATTTTGCAGCTTTATTTATGATGCCGATTTTAGTAATAATTGCAAATTCAATTGCTGTTTTTGGCGCTTATATTATTTCAGATTATTTTCTTGGAATTTCTTCTAATGTTTTTTTTGAATCAGTTAGAAAATTTTTTCTTGTAGAAGATTTTTTCTTCGGTATAATTAAAGGGACTATATTTGGAAGCGTAACTGCTCTTATCGGCTGTCATATAGGCTTTAAAACTGAAGGAGGAGCCGAAGGGGTTGGTTTATCTACAATTCGGTCATTTGTTTTAACCTCCGCACTAATACTTATTCTTGATTATATTTTATGGTCTCTACTTTTTTAATCACAATTGAAAATAATAATTTTTCTTAAGTAGCTTTTTGGCTTATTTTATTTTGTAAATGAATTAATATTGAGGTAATTGATTATTTTTGAAATATTTCTTAAATATGTTGTTGATAATAAAAGATTAGTGTAGTCAAATATTTTTACAAATCTCTAAGAACTAATTTATAAGCAACTTGTGAAAACTGACAAATGTATGAATATTGAATAATCCTTATAATGTAACAAAACGAATACTGGATTTATTTTTCGTCCTACTTTTTATTTTTCCTTCAATTATTTTATTAATTCTTTTTTCAATAGTTTTATTCTTTCAATTCAGAAGCAATCCCTTTTTTGTTCAAGAGCGCGGACTTACATTAACAAAATTCCGATTTAAGATTTTTAAACTAAGAACCATTAAAGAAGATTCAACAAAAGTTACTTCCGAAAATGAAATTTTCTTCAAACCAAATCTTAAAAATCAAATAACTCCTTTTGCAGCATGGTTAAGAAAAACTGGGTTAGATGAACTTCCTCAAATTTTTAATGTCCTTTCAGGAAAAATGAGCTTTATCGGACCACGTCCTTTAATGTATCAAGATTTAGAAATTATAAAAAATGAAAATCCAATTATTTATTATAAACGTGAGTCTATTGAAAGTAAACCAGGCATTTCAGGTTTGTGGCAAATTTTTGGAACTAGAAGTGATGGACTTTTAAATCTTCTCACACTCGATCTTATTTATGATACTTATAAAACCATCAATATAGATTTACAACTGATGTTAAAAACAGCTTTTTTTATTTTGTCCGGTAAAAATTCTGATGCAATTTTTAATATCAATAAGCGGAATAAAAAGTTTGTTGATATTACCCTTTCTGAAGGCATCGAATTACAGATGGATTCTGATTTAATAAAATTATTTGCTCTTCCCCTTCTAAAGAGTAATAAGAATTTTACTTACTCTTTAAATCTTCCCCAAGATTTTTGGACTACAACTTATACTGTTTCTGATGGAACTACTAACGCTTCCGAAACTGGAGATCGTTTGTCAGCTTAGTAAAACTTTATATTTACTTCATAATATTTTTAATCAACTCTTAAGCAACTCTTAAACTTCTCAAATCCACTAGATACACTCAATTCTTTTGAATTAGAATTTAACTTGAATTTATTTATTTAAAATAGCATTTTTAAAAGAATACTTAAGTTTGTAAAATATTTTAAAAAGATTTTATCATTTAAAATATTTTTTGACTTTAAAGTTGAAAAAACAAATTAAACGGAGGCTCGATGAAACTCTTAATTTCCCTTGCTTTTTTTATAATAACTACTCAAATTAATTTTGCACAAATTGTAAATTTTAATTTTAATACTTCGCCTTATTTAACAGTCAGTTCTAAAGATGCAAACATTTCTGTTTCTGATATTTCTCTTTCATCAGGTACGATTGAAACCAACGTATCAACAGATGATTATTTCATTGATGAACCATATATTCAGGAAAGTGGGAATTGGGATGATGCAAGTCAAGCCACAGCAAAGTACTTCACTTTTTCTATATCTGCAACTTCTGGTTATCAGTTTTCTATTTCTAGTATTTCATTTGATGCTTATGCAACAGGAGCTGGACCAACTGCCTTTGGAAGTGAAATCGACGGAACAAGTTTAACAGAAATTGATGCACCTGAAGGAATTGTTATAACTTATAATAATTCTATTTCCAAGACAGGTCTATCTACTGCCGTAATAAAAATTCAAGGATGGCTAAATGGTTTTAGAGTTTCTTCGGGGAATGGAATATTTAAATTAGACAATATTTCAATTTTTGGTTCAGTTACAGAAGTTTCAACTCCTTTCATAAATGTAATCCCAAATTCACTCAGTGATTTAAACTATATTGTTGGAGACGGACCTTCTTCTGAAAAGTCTTTTACTGTAAATGGTTCCAATTTAACAAATAATATTTCAATAACTCCTCCGACGAATTATGAAATTTCTTTAACCTCTGATGCATCTTTTTCTTCTACTAACCCCATTACTTTAATTCAATCAAACGGAGCCGTTGGATTAACAACAGTTTATGTCAGATTAAAAGCTGGATTATTATTAGGTAATTATTTTGACGAAATAACTGTATTAACAAGTGATGGTGCACCCGATCAATCTATAACACTAAGTGGTAGTGCTATAAATGATGCCCCTAATCTAATAATCACAGAGATAATGAAAAATCCGGACGCAGTTACAGATGCTGCAGGAGATTGGTTTGAAATATATAATCCCAACAATACAGTTGTGGATATTGATGGTTATAGGATAAAAGATACTGGTTCCGAGTCTCACACAATTAATAATGGCTCAGCTTTAAATATTCCAGCTAAAGGATTTATCGTTCTTGGTGTTAATTCTAATTCAGAATCTAATGGGGAATTAACCATTGACTATCAATTTAACAGCTTCACTTTAGGAAACGATGCAGATGAAATTATTTTGCTTTTTTCTGATGGAATTACAGAAATAGATAGAGTTTTCTATGATGAGAATAACTTCCCAGATCCAACCGGAGCTTCATTATATTTAACTAACTTTACACTCGATAATAATGTGGGTTTGAACTGGGCTGTTTCTACCGTTAGAGAAGGAACTTACACAGGGACGTCAACTGATTTTGGCTCTCCTGGTGCATTAGGAACAGAGGCTGCTCTCCCAGTAGAACTAACATCTTTCTCAGCGTCATCTCAAAACAATTCTGTAATCCTATCTTGGGAAACTGCAACTGAAGTTAACAACTATGGTTTTGAGGTTGAAAGACAGATTTTGACAAGGCAGCCTGACAATAGCAATTGGTCAAAGGTTGGTTTTATTGAAGGTAATGGAAACAGCAGCTCTCCAAAGCAATATTCCCATGTTGATAATAATCTTAATTCCGGTTCTTATTCATACAGACTAAAACAAATTGATTTTGACGGTATGTTTGAGTTCTCAAAAGTTATTAGTGTTCAAATAAATTCTCCAGTCAAATATGAATTATCTCAAAATTTTCCGAATCCTTTTAACCCAAGTACCGTGATCGAATATTCAATACCTAATAATGATTATGTTAGTTTGAAAGTTTACGATATTCTTGGTAATGAAGTTGCTAACTTGGTAAATGAAAACAAAGAAGCCGGAACTTATAAAGTTAATTTTGATGCTTCCAATCTGCCTGGCGCCAATTCATCTCTAACAAGCGGAATTTATTTCTATTCAATAAAAACAAGCAGCTTTAATCAAGTAAGAAAAATGATGCTTGTAAAATAAACTTAATAATGAATTGATTGTTACGTCATGTTATAAAACTTGGCTTTTATACAGAGTCAAGTTTTATTAAAAATTCTTATCAATTCAAATTCCTAATTTAATTTTTATCTAAACTTTATTTGACTTCTTTTAGAATCAGAAACTCTTCAATAAAAATCATCATTTTGAAGAAATCTCATTAATCTTATTTGCGGTTTCTTTTCTCAAATTTATTTGCTTAATTTTATTCGCTTACATAAGTCAATATTTATTACTTAAGAATTTTTCCAGAGGCATTAATGAAATTAAGGATTATATCATTTTTTATTATTTCAATATTTTTCACGTTACAAATTTTTTCGCAATCAACTTATTATTTGGGAACTGAAAATTTTTCAGGAGCGGAACTTAAATCGGTATTACATTCCAAAATAAAAAGCCATAAAGTATTTCCTTATACTTCAAGCGGCACTGACACTTGGGATATTCTGAAACAATCAGATAAAGATACTTCTAACAACGCTAACATTATTTTAATTTATTCTGGAATTTCAGTTAATGCTGCACAAGAATATAATAACGGCAATGGCTGGAACAGAGAACATGTTTGGGCAAAATCTCATGGATTTCCTAATGATTCTGACACGGCAAATACTGACACTCACCATATTAGACCAGAACAAGAAAAAGTAAATAGCGATAGAGGCAACAAAGATTTTGATAATGGTGGCAACCCTTACTCGCTAATCCCGGATACATTTACGGATGCCGATTCTTGGGAACCACGTGACGCAGTTAAAGGTGATATCGCCAGAATAATGTTTTATATGGCTACTCGTTATCAAGGTCCAAGTTATGATTTAGAATTAGTTGATTATACCGGAACACCAAATCAACCAATATTTGGTAAGCTTTCTACTTTACTTGAATGGAATAGAGAAGATCCACCGGATGATTTTGAAAGGAATAGAAATAATGTTGTTTATTCTTTTCAACAAAACAGAAATCCGTTTATTGATAGACCTGAATTTGTTGATTTGATTTATAGTAATGATAAATTTATTGTTACAAGAGCTGAAGCTTTATCTTACAATCAAATTCTACTTACATTTAACAAAGATGTTGATAAAACTACTGCAGAGAATGCATCAAATTATAAAGTTGATAAATCAATAGGAACACCAATTTCAGCCGCCAGAGGATTTGGCGGAAACAATAATAAAGTTGTTCTTACTTTATCAAAAAATTTGAATGATGAAAATTTTTATATAGTTACAGCAAATAATATAAAATCAGCAACTCAGGAAACTATAGTTCAAAATTCTCTTGTCTCTTTATCAACAGATGTATTTGTGCCGGTTGAACTTATTTCTTTTACTGCTATTGTAAATGAAAATAATGTGATTCTTACTTGGAACATAGCAACAGAAATAAACAACTTTGGATTTGAAATTGAAAGAAATAATTTTGATGTAAGTCAGAGTTGGCAAAAAATTGGATTTGTTGATGGAAATGGAACAACAACTTTACCGGTTAATTATTCTTTTTCTGATGAGAACTTGAGTGAAGGTAAATATTCATTCAGACTGAAGCAGATTGATTTTGATGGTGCTTTTGAGTATTCAAATATTGTAAATGTTGAAATTAATTCACCGGTTAAGTACGAATTAACACAAAATTATCCAAATCCGTTTAATCCTTCTACTAGCATTAAGTATTCATTACCGAGTAATGATTTTGTCAGTTTGAAAGTTTATGATGTACTTGGAAATGAAGTATCAATTCTGGTGAATGAACAGCAATCTGCAGGAAGTTATGAAGTTAGCTTTAACGCTGATAATTTGGCTAGCGGAATTTACATTTACAAAATTTCTGCAGGTAATTTTTATCAGATTAGGAAAATGATGCTTGTCAAGTAAGTCGGGAGAACTCTTAGAAATTTTTACATTATCTAAAAAATTTATTTAATAAAAAATGCTGAATCGTTAGGATTCAGCATTTTCAAATAAACATTAAAATACATTATTTATTTGCATTACAAATTTTCCATAACTCTAGAAAGTCTTTCAGAAACTTCTTTTGCAATTGGCTCTAAATTTGGATTTTCAACAGACTGCATAGAAACAGCAGGATTAACAGAAGAAATTTGTGTTTTTCCTTCTTTGTTCTCTTGAACTACAAAATTACATGGAAGCAAAACACCTAAATTATCTTCAACAGATAAAGCATTATTTGCAAAAGTAGGATTGCATGCGCCTAAAATTTTGTACTTTCTAAAATCTACATCAATTTTCTTTTTTAAAGTTTCTTTAACGTCAACTTCGGTTAGTATTCCAAAACCTTCTTTTTTTAATTCCTCTGCTACTTTAATAAGTGCGTCATCAAAAGAATAATCAACTATTTTTGTGTTGAAATATTTCATCATTTCCTCCATTTTTATTTGGTTTGATGCAGAAAAAACAAATCGGATTCAATGTATATTTATTTCTTTTTTGGATGAACTGCGTTATACAATGAAGAATAATCTTTCTCAGAATTTTTCAATTGAATTCCATTTTGAATTGTTTTGCGAACTCCTTCCAACTGCGATGCATTTAATCCGTTATTAACAAATTCATTGTAAATAAGATTTACGTCTTTTAGTAAATGTTTTAAAGGAAAATTTGGATTATCAAAATCTCGGTTAAGCATATTTTCTAATTTTTTATCAAATGTTGGAGCATATAATGCGCTCTCTCGTAAAATTTGCATAAATGTTTCCACATCAATTTTTTGTTCTAAAACATAAGCCAGGCTTAGTGAAAACGAATTTGTAATTGATGCAATTAAATGATTCAAAGATAATTTGAGCGCAGAAGCTTTCCCAACTTCTCCGGCATGAATTATCTTTTGACCAAAAGCTTGTAATAAAATTTTATGTTTGTTAAATAAATTTTCACTTCCACCAACTAAAACAAATAATTCTTTTTCTTGAATTTGTTTGATACTTCCTAAAACCGGCGCTTCAATAAATTCTCCGCCCAGTTTTACAATTCTTTCATTTAAAATAATATTTTCACCGGGCGATATTGTGCTCATCTGAATTAAAGTTTTTCCGCTAAAATCAATTTTCTCTTCAAATACAGTATTGCAAATTGCGGCATAATCAGAAAGCATTGTAATAATTATTTCTCCATTTACAATTGCATCTTTTGGAGAATTTACAATACTCGCCCCTTTTTCAGAAAGATATTCTGCTTTTGATTTAGTTCTGTTATAAACAAAAAGTTCATTTCCGCTTTCAATTAATTTTTCTGTCATTGGTGCGCCCATAAGTCCGGCGCCTATCATAGCTATTTTCATAATTAACCTCTCAAATAATTTACAATATCTAATTCAATATTTTCTTCAGAATAAAATGGTTCGCCAAATTCTTTCCCAATTTTGAAGCCGTAAGTTTGAGCACGAGCTTCTAAATATTTTACAAATCCAGGTTTACTGATAAAAGTTTCCGGCGCATCTAAATTTATATCAGGATTATGGAATTGAGTTCCATACGCTTTTACAGATTCCATTTTAATAGCAAATGTATCCGAAATATCCACAATAAAAGATGGCTCAAAATCATATGTCTGCATATAATAAAACAACTTACTTGGACGAAATATTTCTTGAATATCATCTCCTTCAAAAGTTTCAATTTTCGGAAGTCCCGTAAAAAACATTGCTTCTTTAACTAATTGACTAGCACCAATATGATCGGGATGTCGATCATTTTTGTAAGGAGCAAATATTATTGAAGGACGGTGCTTTCTAATTTTATTTATAATTTTCAACAAGAAATCTTGATTGAATTTTACTTTTCCATCAGCAAGTTCAAGATTATCTCTAAAGGCTAACCCCAAAATTTCTGAAGCTTTTTCGGCTTCTTCTTTTCTTGTTTCAATAGTGCCCCTTGTTCCAAGCTCACCTTTTGTCATATCTATAATTCCAACTTTCATTCCTGCTTTTGTAAGCTTGGCAATCGTTCCTCCCATTGATAACTCGGCATCATCCGGATGCGCCGCAAATATTAAAACATCTAGGTTCATTTATTCCTCTTAATTATTTTCATAAATATACAAACTTTTGATTGAAGAAGATTTGTTGATAAACAATGCGAAATAATTAAAGAAGATTTTGATAACTGTTTCCAACTATTTTAGTCTTTTCTTTGTTAATAAATTTCATATTAGCTCGATAATAATTTGATAAACTTTTGTATTTTGTTTTGCTATATGATCATTTTATTTAACTGGATCAACTAAATTTTATATGAATAATAAAAAGTACTTATCCAGCAATTTATCCGCACTTAGAGAATCTGCCGATATTCTTTTAACTCTTAATAAATACGAAAATGCTTATGCTTTATATGATGAAGCAAACAGACAAATTTGGCTGGCAATTGGAAATATTCAGAACAACATTTCAAATTTTACTCAAGGTGTTTTAGAATCAGATTTTAGAACTACTTTTGATTTTCAAAATAGTTACACATTAAAAGTCTCTGAAACAGCGTTTAAAAGATATTTCGAACTTTCTTCAAATCATCTTCTTGATGAATTTATAAAAATAAATTACGGTAAACTGCATTCTTTGCTTTTCTCAAACAAATTAATTCGTGAACTTAATATCAATACTATTCTAGCTGATTATTTGCTTCTATACACATTAATTCTAAACAAAAATTCAGAAGATTGGATAAATCACATTCTTAAGATCTATAACCCAATTATGGAGGGGAATAGAATTAAAAGTATGTTCTTGAGAATTACTGAAAAATATTTAAAAGTACGTTTGGCAGAAAATGCTGAAATGATAAAATCGAGTAATTTTTCTGAGTTGAATTCATTTTTATATGACTACTTAATCAAATCAAATAGTCATGATTCTGTTTTCCTTGAAATGATAAAATCTGTTGTTGGAAGATATTCTTCTTACTCAAAGAAGAAATATGATACCGGTAATAATTTTCAAAATGATAAAGATTTTAAAGAAAAGTATGAGCAATATGAGAAATACGAAAAATATGAGAAATACGAAAAGTATGAAAAATATGAGAGCAATTATTCAAAACAAAAATCCGACTTTGAATTTGATAATGTATCTGAAATCGAAAAATCAAAATTCTTCGGCGATTTATTCGGACTAAAAGGACAAGTTTCAAAATCTCAGATTAGAAAAAAATATCTTCAATTGATTGCTCAATATCATCCGGATAAAGTTGCCGGCTTGGGACTTGAACTTGTTGAAGTTGCCGAGAATAAAAGTAAACAAATCAACCAAGCATATGAATGGTTTAAGAAAAAATACAGTTTATAAACCAAGAAGTACTTTCCATTAGTAAATTACAAACCTTCCTAATGCAAGCAATCCACGCTACTTATTGTTATATTTGGCAGAATTATTTCAAAAATATTCCGATCTAATAAAAATGAATAAAGAATTTGAAGCCGTAATTGGTCTAGAAGTACACGCACAATTATTAACATCGACAAAAATATTTTGCGGATGCTCAACAAAATTTGGAAATCCGCCAAACACAAATGTTTGTCCAATTTGTCTTGGTCACCCCGGAACGCTTCCGGTTCTAAACAAAAAAGTTGTTGAGTTTGCTGTTATGCTGGGAATTGCAACAAATTGCAGAATTAATGAAACATCAATTATTGCACGAAAAAATTATTTTTATCCCGATTTGCCCAAAGGTTATCAAATTTCACAATTTGAAGAGCCAATTTGTGAAGACGGATTTATAGAAATTGACTTAGAAGATAAATCAAAAAAGAGAATTAGAATTAAGAGAATTCATCTTGAAGAAGATGCAGGCAAATTAATTCATGATCAAGGCGATGATACTTTAGTTGATTTAAACCGATGCGGCACTCCACTACTTGAAATTGTAACCGAACCGGATATCAATTCTGCGAGTGAAGCTTATAGTTATTTATCAAATTTAAAACAGATTCTTACTTATTTGGAAGTTTGCGATGGCAACATGGAAGAAGGTTCTTTGAGATGCGATGCAAATATTTCCGTTCGTCCAAAAGGGCAAACAGAATTAGGAACTCGCGCAGAAGTAAAAAACATGAATTCATTCCGCAATGTTGAACGCGCAATCGATTTTGAAATTAACAGACAAGTAGAATTAATAAATGACGGCGGGAAAGTAATTCAGCAAACACTTTTATGGAATGCAGATTTAAATGAAGCCCTTCCAATGCGCGGGAAAGAAGAATCTCACGATTATAGATATTTCCCAGATCCGGATTTAGTCCCCGTTGTTGTAAACGAAGAATGGAAATCTGAATTAAACAGCAGATTGCCAGAACTTCCTCAAATAAGAAAAAATAGACTCGTGAGAGAATTTAATATTCCGGAGTATGATGCTGAAATTTTAACTTCTGAAAAGGAAATTGCAAACTATTTTGAAGAGATTGTAAAAATCACAAAAAACTATAAAGCCGCCAGCAATTGGGTTATGGGCGATATTTTAAAAGTTATTAAGGATGAAAAAATATCAATAACCGAATTTAAAATTTCTCCCCAAAATATTGGCAAGCTTATTAATCTTATTGATCAGAATATAATAAGTGGTAAAATTGCAAAGGATATTTTCCCCGATATGCTTACCACCAGCGCTGATCCCGAAAATATTGTTCAAGAAAAAGGATTGGTACAAATAACCGATACTACCGAAATTGAAAAAGCAATTGATGAGATAATTGCTCAGAATCAAAAGCAAGTTGAAGAATATAAATCCGGAAAAGATAAAGTTTTTGGTTTCTTCGTTGGACAAATTATGCGAGCAACAAAAGGAAAAGCAAATCCACAAATTGTAAATGATATTTTGAAAGAAAAGCTAAAATAATTCATTAATAAATTTTTATCATAATCCATTTATTAAACTGTTACTCAAAATACCGATAGATTTTAATTTGTCAGTATTCATCGAAACGTCTTTAACGGCAAGGTAATCTGGGATTTCAGACATTTTTGTTTTGATCAATAATGATTTATCAAATCCATATTTATCGCAAACAATTTCACCCATTTCAAATCTGGAAATTCTTTTACTTCCACCATAATTTATGATTTGGTTTTTAATATTTTTACTTAATAACTCAGAAATCATTCTAGCAGAATCTGATAATTCTAATGGAGTTCTATATTGATCAATAAATAAATTTACTCCTTTCCCATTACTGAGACTGTCAATCATTTGAGAGTAAAAATTTTTCGAACTATTTAATCCTTGCCCAAACATTAATGCCATTCTTAGAATTAAAAAATTAGAAGATAATTTTTTAATCTCATTTTCAGCATTTAATTTTGATTCTGCGTAAAGTGAAATTGGATTTAGTTTAGAATCCTCTGATAAATATTGACCTTGATTTCCATCATAAACTAAATCCGTGGATATGTAAATTAGCTTTGCACTTAAATCCGAACATAATTTTGCAATTAATTTTGTAGCTGAGACATTAACTTTATTTGTAATATCAGTTCCAAGCTTATCGGCAAGATTTGAATTAGAAACTCCACCGGCATGAATTACAATATTTGGCTTTACCTTTTTGAATAAACCAATTATTTCTGATTCATTTTCTAAATTTAGTTTTGCATTAGAAAATTCAATACAGTTTCTTTGTTCTGAATGGTAAAGAGTTGTGATTGAATAATTTTGATTTAATTCCAAATTTAGATATTGCCCAAGCAAACCCGAACCACCTGTTATAAGTACCTTTACGGAAGACAAATTTTTCCTAAAATTGTTGCTCTTTTTGCACCGGTAGATTTTGGAACATTTGCAGAATTTCCGCTTATAGTTTCATTTGCCAAAACAGCAAAACAGACAGCTTCTTTTGCATCTGAGGAAAGCCCTATTTCATCAATGATTTTTATTTCTACAGAATTACCAAAATAATCTTGAAGGCGTTTATAAATGTATTTATTCTTAGCACCGCCTCCGGAAATTATAAGTTCATCAATTTTTGTTTCATGCAGAACAAAATTTTTATAATTTTCATAAATGGCAAAAGCAGTCAATTCGGCAATTGTAGTAAGCCAATCGTAATTACTTACACTCTTGAATTCTTCAAAGAAATTTGACAAATATTTTTCACCATAATATTCTCTTCCTGTAGATTTTGGTGGTTTTGATTTGATATAATTATCTTTTAAAAGAAGTGCATTAAAAAGGTCTTCATTCACTTTCCCACTTAATGCAAAATTTCCATCTTCATCATACGGTTTATCAAAAAACTTTTTTGATAGAATATCAGAAAGCATATTTCCCGGACCTGTATCAAAAGCAAAAATATCTTTTTCCAATCCGTTTTTGTTCAATATTGTAAAATTTGCAATTCCGCCAATATTTAATAGAGCTCTGTTTTTTTCGTGCGAATGAAAAATTATATAATCAAAATAAGGAACTAGCGGAGCCCCTTGTCCTCCTAAGGCAATATCGCCAACTCTAAAATCCCCAATGGTAATTATTCCGCTTAACTTAGCCAAAACTGATGGATCACCTATTTGCAAAGTTGATGCTACACTCTTATTGAACAGCTTTTCTTTTTGCGGTAAATGCTGAATTGTCTGTCCATGAGTACCAATTAAATCAATTTGATTTTTATCAAATCCAATATTATCGCATAATTTATCAATTGCGTCATTATAAAATTGTGGAATTAAAAAATTCAGTTTACAGATTTCTTCAATATTCGAAGAATTCTTAACGCTGTTTCGAAGAACCAAATCCTTAAATCCATCTGGATAAGTAAATTCTATGTAACCGATCAAATTTATTTTAGTGTCAACTCCATTCGCGCTTATTTCTACTAAAGCCGCATCAACCGCATCAATGCTGGTTCCGGACATTAGTCCAATTACATATTTTTTTTCTTTTTTAGATAATTCTATAAGGTTTTTCATTTTATTCTGAGGTTTTATGAAAATTAAAAATGATTCCACTTTAATAAAAAAGTGAAATCATTAAATAAAAATTAGTGAGTTTTTATAGTTGTTTGTGTTTTACTCAAATCAATATCTTCTTTAAGAAATTTCTCAACCATATCTATGTCATCTTTACTCCCAATATAAATTGGAACTCTTTGATGAAGAGAAGTTGGTTCAACATCTAAAATTCTTTTATTCCCGTCAATAGCTCTACCCCCGGCAGCTTCTACAATAAATGCCATTGGATTGCACTCATACATCAATCTAAGTTTTCCATTTGGACTTCTTTTATCTGATGGGTACATATAAATTCCGCCATACAATAAATTTCTATGAACATCAGCCACCATAGAACCTATGTATCTGGCCGTATAAGGTGTAACCCCTCTGTTATCGGCATCCTGAAGATATTTAATATATTTTTTTAATCCATCGTGCCAATACTTGTAATTCCCTTCATTGATACTATAAATTCTACCTCTGCTAGGAATTTTTATATTCGAGTGTGATAATAAAAATTCTCCAAAAGCAGGATCAAGAGTAAAGCCGTGAACTCCATGTCCAGCAGTATAAACAAGAATTGTGCTAGAGCCATATACAACATAACCGGCAGCAACTTGTTTATAACCGGCTTGCAAACAATCTTCTAATGTACCCGGGATTCCATCTTTGGAAATTCTTTTAAATATCGAAAATATTGTACCAATACTTACATTTGCATCAATATTTGAAGAGCCATCTAAGGGATCGAAAAGAAGAACATATTTTCCAATTTTATGATGAGCAGGAATATGAATTATATCTTCCTCTTCTTCAGAAGCCATTACGCAAAAATGTCCGCCATGATCCATAGCTTTTATCATGATATCGTGTGCAAAAATATCAAGCTTTTTTACTTGTTCTCCGTGAATATTATTATCTCCTGTAAATCCCAGAATGTCCACCAAACCAGCTTTGTTTACTTCTAGAGAAATTACTTTTGCAGCTAAACCAAGTTGATTAAGAATTGCAGAAAGTTCTCCGGTTGCTTCCGGGTGAAGTCTTTCACCTTCTTGAATATGACGAGGAAGTGTCATAAAATGTGGCATGTTTTATTCTCCAAATTATGCAGTTTTAGTTATTTCCTGATCTTTGTATTGAAGCTGATATAACTTATAGTAAATACCCTTCTTACTCAGCAGTTCTTGATGTGAGCCCATTTCTCTTATCTCGCCTTTATGCATAACTATAATTTTATCTGCATTTTGAATTGTTGAAAGTCTATGCGCAATTACAATTGATGTACGCCCTTTTAACAATTTTTGAATTGCTTCCTGAATAATAATTTCAGTTTCAGTATCAACACTTGATGTTGCTTCATCTAAAATAAGAATTTGTGGATCATATGCCAAGGCTCTTGCAAAAGAAATTAGCTGTCTTTGACCAACACTTAAGGTTGCTCCTTTTTCCATCACTTGTTCATCATATTGCTTAGGAAGTTTTTCAATAAATTTATGCGCACCAACTGTTTTAGCTGCTGAAATAATTTGTTCAGATGTTATTTCTTCATTATCCAAATTTATATTGGACTTAATTGTGCCGGAGAATAAAAACACATCCTGCAACACTATTGATATATATTTTCTTAATTCTCTTTTATCAATTTCACTAATGTCATAACCGTCAAGTTTAATTTTACCTTTTTGAATATCATAAAATCTTGTTAAAATATTTATGATGCTTGTTTTCCCCGCTCCTGTAGCGCCGACAATGGCTATTGATTCACCGGGATTAATCTTAAAATTTACATTTCGTAATACAAATTCTTCAGGATTATAGGCAAACCATACATTTTCAAATTCAATCTGCCCTTTAACTTCCTTAATTTCTTTTGGATTTTCTGGATTTTTGACAAATGTTTCATCGTCCATCAGTTTAAAAATTCTTTCTGATGAAGCCATTGCTGTCTGCATAATATTATATTTTTCAGATAAATCGCGTATTGGTCTGAAAAACATTTCTGTATATTGAATAAAAGCGAAAAGAATTCCAATGGTCATTGTTCCTTGAATTACTTCTCCACCACCGTACCATATAATTAGTCCGATAGCAACAGAACTGACCAATTCAACCGCCGGATAAAATACAGCATAATAAAATATTGAATCTATATTCGATTTTTTATGATCACCATTTATTGAATAAAATCTTTTTAATTCATCATCTTCTTTTGAAAATATTTGAACTATATTCATTCCGGATACGCGCTCTTGCATATATGAATTTAATCTTGCTAAATGTTTTCTTACGTCTCTGTATGCCTCGCGTACTTTTCGTCTAAATAAGAATGTTCCGTATATTAAAATTGGCAGCACAGAAAGCGAAACAAGTGAAAGATCCCAAGACATAAAAAACATAAAAATCAAAATCCAGATTATTATAAATATATCGCTAAAAACCATTACAATTCCGGATGAAAATAATTCGTTTAATGATTCGATGTCGTTTGTTGCCCTTGTAACTACGCGCCCAATGGGAGTTTTATCAAAAAATCTTAAAGCCAATTTTTCTACATGCGAAAATAATTTTATGCGAAGATCATAAATTATTTTTTGTCCCATTAACTGAGTGTAGTAAGTAAGAAAATATTGAATGACCGCCTGGAAAATCAAAGAGACAAATAAAAAGACCGCAATAAGCAGAAGTCCGTCAAAATTACTTTTAACAATATAATCGTCAATTGCAATTTTAGTTAAATAAGGTCTTAAAGGTCCAAGCGCTGCAACAACAATATTCAGTAAGATTGCAATAACAACATACTTTTTGTAGGGCTTTACAAATCCTAATAAGCGCTTCATAAGATGTGAATCGTATGCTTTGCCTAATATTTCGTCTTCTCTCTCTTTACTCATTTTGTATAAATTTCTTCTTTCTAGTTAAGTTCTTTTAATTCTTCTTCAAGTAATTGCTTGTAATGAATGTCAGCATAAATTCCATTCAACAAAACCAATTCATCATGTTTTCCTTGTTCGGCAATTTCTCCATTTTCTAAAACCAAAATTTTATCTGCTTCTTTAACAGTTGAAATTCTGTGACTAATAATAATACTAGTTCTATCTTTCATAAATTCTTTTAGATTTTTTAATATTTCTTCTTCAGTATTGGTATCAACTGCGGAAAAGGAATCATCAAGAATTAGAATTTTAGGATTGATTGCAATTGCTCTTGCAAGAGAAGTTCGCTGCTTCTGTCCACCGGAAAGTGTAATTCCTCTTTCGCCTAAAATTGTATCATAGCCCAAAGGAAAACTTTCAACATCATTATCAAGTTTTGAAATTTTACTAGCTTTCAAAACGTCAGATTCATTTCCGATATTATTGCCATATAAAATATTGTTGCGAAGAGTCTCTGAAAACAAAAATGTTTCTTGCGGAACAAGACCAATATTTTTTCTTAAAACTTTCAACGGAATTTCTTTTATGTTATTTCCGTCAATTAAAATTTCGCCTTCACTTGTTTCATAAAGACGAGTAATTAAATTTATTAATGAAGTTTTACCAACTCCGGTTCGTCCAACAATAGCAATGGTTTCGCCCTTGTTAACTTTTATGTTAATATTTTTTAGAACGTATGTATTTTTATCACTATATCTAAAAGAAACATTTTTAAATTCAATATTCCCGCCAATGGAGTTTATTGTAAACTTTGTTTTTTCTGAATCCTTTATTTCAATATCTTCGTCCCAAAATTTTAATAATCTTTTCATACTTGCCGAAGCTTGTTGAATAATATTCATAACCCATCCAAAAGCAATTACAGGCCAAATCAACAAACCCAAATAAGCTACAAAAGCTGTGATTTCTCCAATAGTAAGAGTTTGATTAATTACCATCCCGCCGCCAATCCAAATTACAATTATTGATGAAAGTCCGGTAATCAAATAAAGAATTGGCATAAAGAGAGCCTGTATTTTTACTTTATCCATATTTTTTTCAAGATAAACTTTACTCAAATCTGTAAAAGAATTTATTTCATTAACTTCTCTCACATATGATTTTATAACTCTTATTCCGGAAAAATTTTCTTGAGTTTTAGAAGTTAGATCAGAAAACTTTTCCTGAATGATTGTAAATTTTTCATGAATCTTCTTGCTTAATTTGTAAACTAAATAAGATAAGATGGGAAGCGGAAGTAGTGAATACAAAGTAAGGCTTGGACTTAAAGTGATCATAATTACAATAACAATTATAAATTTACTTACTGTATCAAATGAGTACATTACCGCAGGACCAACAAACATGCGCACTGCCGAAATATCATTTGTAGCGTGCGCCATTATATTTCCGGTTGAATTATTCTGGAAAAAGCGTAATGATAATTTTTGAATATGAGCCCAAAAATCCTGTCGCATATCAAATTCAACTTCTCTTGAAACTACAATAATTGTCTGCCTAATTAAAAACCGAAACACACCGCTTATTAATGCAGCACCAACTATCATAAGCGAATATTGCAGAATCTTATCAGAGTTTAAATCTGTCTGAAGGATGTCGATACTGTCTTTTAACAAAAGCGGAATATAAATTTGGAATGAATTTGAAATGAGGATAAATAAGATTCCCCATAATAATTTTGATTTATATCTAACGAAATATTTTTTTAGTTTGAATAGTGTCTGCATATGTTAATCAGATAATTTATCTTTTCTTTGATTACAGCAAATTCCTTTAATAGGAGAGTGCTGAATATTTATTGTTTAAAACAAGGTTCCGGTTTATATGAAGTTCAAAAATGACCAACGTAAAAACCGGAATCAAATTAATAAAAGTAAAACAACTATAATACAGCTTTATTCAATCACCTTAAAGCCGGTATATTTCTGCAACACTTCCGGAACAATAATTTTGCCTTCAGGTGTTTGATAATTTTCTAAAATAGAAACCATCAAACGACTTGTTGCTAAACCTGATCCATTTAATGTATGTAAAAACTCGGGTTTCTTATTTTCAATTTTTCTGTATCTAATATTAGCTCTTCTTGCTTGGAAATCTTCAAAGTTACTGCAAGATGAAGCTTCTAAATATTTATTTTCTGCAGGCGACCAAGTTTCAATATCATAGCATTTTGCAGCAGCAAAACTTAAATCTCCGCTGCATAATTTTAAGATTCTGTATGGAATTTTTAGAGCTTTTAAAATATCCTCAGCATCATTAACCAGATTTTCAAGCTCCTCATAAGAAGTCTCAGGTTTAACAAATTTTACCATTTCAACTTTATTAAATTGATGAACTCTTAAAAATCCTTTTGAATCTTTTCCATAAGCTCCCGCTTCCCTTCTAAAGCAAGCTGAATAACCAACATACTTAATTGGAAGTTCTTCTTCACTTAGAATTTCACTTCGGTGTAAATTTGTAATTGGAACTTCGGCAGTTGGAATTAAATAAAGACCGTCTTTTTCACAATGATACATATCCTCAGCCATTTTAGGAAGCTGTCCCGTTCCACGCATTGAATCTGCGTTAACTAAAAAAGGAGGAAATACTTCAGCATAACCATGATTCTGTAGGTGATAATCAAGCATAAAATTTATTAATGCTCTCTCTAATGTTGCACCTTTATTTATATAAACCGGAAATCCGGAACCACTAACTTTTGCTCCACGTTCAAAATCAAGAATTCGCAAACTTTTACCAAGTTCAACATGATCTTTTACAGCAAAATCATTTTCAAAACTAAATCCTTCCGGAAGCCATTTCCTATCTTCAATATTTTCCTCTGCGGATTTTCCAACCGGTACAGATTCGTGAGGCAAATTTGGGATCCAAGAAACTATTCCATCAAGTTCTAATTCTACTTCATTGAGTTTAGTGTCAAATTCCGTAATCATATCCGACACGCGTTTCATTTCTGCAAGAATTGATGAAGCATCTTCACCGGATTTTTTCATCATTCCAATTTGCTGCGAAGCTTGATTTCTCTTAGCTTTTAACTCTTCTACTTGAGTAATAATTTCTCTTCTCTTAACATCTAGTTCTAGTATTTTATCAACTTTTGTTGCATCATCATTTTTATTTGCTAACCCGAGTTTAACTTTTTCCGGATATTCTCTTATTAATTTTATGTCTAACATTTTATCTCCTAGCTTAAACTTTTTCTAACGCACTATTCCGGTTTCAACTTGGTGAATGCCGGAATCTTTAAGAATATTTATTTTTTTTGATCCCGGTTTTTACAATAAAATAATTGATAAACCGGAATGACATTTCAAAACTATTTAGCAACTATGTTGTAGATTCTTCCTTTGATATAAATCTCTTTTACAATCGTTTTTCCGTCTGCATGAGATTTTACTTTTTCATCTTTCCAAACTTCATTTTTAATTTCTTCTTCAGTTGCGTCAACCGGCATCTCAACTTTACCTCTAACTTTCCCGCTAACTTGAATAACTATTGTCATTGAATCAACAACCAAAGAATCTTTATCAACCTCAAATGATTTTGGATTTTCAAAAATTGTTTTTTTAGAACCAAGTATCTGCCAGATTTCTTCGGCAAAATGCGGTGCAACCGGGGCAACCAAATAAATAAATCTTTCTAGCACATAAACTTTGATTTCATCACTAACATTGTCAAAATTCTTAGTTACTTCATTTAATAATTCCATCAAGAAAGCAACAACAGTATTGAATCTAAAATTATCTAGTTCATTGTCATATTTATCAATTGTTTGATTTACTTTTCTGTAAACATTTTTTTCATTTTCATTTAAGGAATTGAAATCATACTTATCTTTTGCAACTGCTAATTTCAATAAATCTTTATGATTATTTATAAGAGTATAAAGTCTTTGCACAAAACGATCAACTCCAACAATTCCTTTATCGCTCCAATCACCTCCTAAATCATAAGGTCCCATAAACATTAAATACATTCTGAAAACATCAGAGCCGTAAACATCAGTAAAATCAGCAGGATTAACAACATTCCCTTTTGATTTAGACATTTTAGCGCCTTGGTTTGTAATTGTTCCTTGATGAATCAATTTTGCAAAAGGTTCGTCACTGTTTACTAATCCTAAATCTCTAATAAATTTATGGATAAATCTTGCGTATAATAAATGCATGGTAGCATGTTCAGCACCGCCAACATATTGATTTACAGGAGTCCATTTATTTGCCAGCTCAGTATTAAACATTCCTTCAGAATAATGAGGATCAACATAACGCAAGTAATACCAAGATGAATCAACAAAAGTATCCATCGTATCAGCATCACGCTTTGCCGGCGCGCCGCAATTTGGACAAGTTGTGTTTACAAAAGTATCAATATTTGCAAGAGGTGAACCGCTATCAGGTTTGAAATCAACCTCATATGGAAGTTCAACAGGAAGTTGATTTTCCGGAACGGGAACTTCACCACATTTTTCACAGTAAATTATTGGAATTGGTGTTCCCCAATATCTTTGCCTAGAAATAAGCCAATCTCTTAATCTATAATTAATAGTTTTTCTGCCGGTTCCTTTTTCTTCTAGCCATTTGATAATTTCAGATTTTCCTAAATCACATTTCATCCCGTCAAATTGGGCTGAATTAATCATAGTTCCAATATTTGTAAATGCTTCTCTTAACTCTTCATCAGGAGTTTTTCCATCTTCAAGAATTACTTTTCTTATTGGAAGTTCAAACTTTTCAGCAAATTCAAAATCTCTTTCATCATGCCCGGGAACAGCCATAACACATCCGGTTCCGTAAGTGGCAAGCACATAATCGGCAATCCAGATAGGCACTTTTTCACCATTAACCGGATTAATTGCAAACGAACCTGTAGGAACTCCGGTTTTTTCTTTTACTGTAGAAGTTCTTTCAATTTCGGTAAGTGATTTAACGGAATTTCTATATTCATCTGATTTTTCTTTGAATTCGGGTTTTACTAACTTTTCGACTAATTCACTTTCCGGAGCAATAACGACATAAGTTACACCGAATAATGTATCCGGTCTTGTAGTAAACACTTTGATTTTTTCTTCACTATTTTCAACATCAAAAGTAACTTCCGAACCTTCACTTCTTCCAATCCAGTTTTCTTGCATCAGTTTTGTTTTTTCAGGCCAATCGATTTTCTTTAAACCATCTAAAAGTTCATCAGCATAATTAGTTATTTTGAAAAACCATTGAGTAAGATTTTTCTTTTGAACTAAAGTTCCGCATCTTTCACAAGTGCCATCTTGCTGCACTTGCTCATTTGCTAAAACAGTATGACAGGAAGGGCACCAATTAACAGGAGCATTTTTTCTGTATGCTAATCCTTTTTTATAAAGCTGCAAAAATAACCACTGATTCCACTTATAATATTCAGGCACGCAAGTCATTAATTCAGACTGCCAATCGTACATACAGCCCATTTTTTTTAATTGCTCTCTTATATCTTTTATATTATTAAGCGTGCTGTCTTGTGGATGAATTCCGGTTTTAATAGCATAATTTTCTGCAGGGAGCCCAAAAGCATCGTAACCAATTGGTTCAAAAACATTAAACCCTTTTAATTTTTTGAAACGAGCCCAAGAATCAGTCGGAGCATAATTGTACCAATGTCCAATATGAGTTTTAGAGCCTGAAGGATAAATAAACATTACTAAAGTATAAATTGCTTTTTCGGTGTCAGTTAAATCGGTTTTAAATACATCTTTTTCTTCCCAATATTTCTGCCATTTTTCTTCAACTTCACTAAAAGGGTATTTCATTTTCAATAGACCGTTTTGTTTTTAAACTTACAAAGTTACCGAAATAGGCTTGGTTTAGCAATAATCAATTCTTACGGAAGATGTACGATTTGATAATTTTCAATTATTATTGATGGATTTTTCTGATTAACTAAATTTGATATTTTTTACAATTTTAATAATTATTTCTTTCTTTTATCAACAAATAAACTTTTTCTGCTATCAACTTAAATTTTGGTAATGCTTTCCTTTCTTCCAATGGGAGAAAACATGAAATTATAAATTTAACTTTTCCATCAGAATAAATTCCAACGTCATTTGTCCAATAAGAAAACCAACCGGTTTTATGATAAAAAATTGAACTCAGGGGAAATCCTTGTGGTAATTTAGATTTATCTAGCTGCCTGCCAAGCAGAGTCTTTAACTGGTTACTTACCCAAAAATTTACAAGCTCATTTTTGTGAATTTTATACATAAAATCAGCCGCATGCAAAGCGGAGGTCTCCGTTCCTCTCACTTTTTTAAATTCTTCATCTTCATATTTCCTTGACAGAAATTTTCGAGTAACTTCACTTCCGAACCAAGCATTATCAACAATCAATTTATTTATATTTTTTCTGTCAGCAATATCAATTAGACAATTTGCAGCTGAATTATCACTTCTTGTAATCATTAAATCCAGTAAATAATTTACAGTTACAGTATCTCCATTTTCTAAAAGCGGGCGAGGATCGCTTGATATTTCTTTACTTTTATCCACATCATTGGGAGATTTTACAATATACTTTTCAAACAATGAATATTTTCTTTGATAGATTTGATTTAGAACTTCAGCAGCAATGTACATTTTATAAACCGAGGCAGGATAAATAAAATTATCATAATTAACTCCGCCAAACCTTGGAATTGAATCATTTAAATCTATCACAGCAAATGAGATTTGTTCTATTCCATCTTCGCCAACTTCAAAATCTTTATTAAGATCAAGTTCATCAATTATATTTTGTAGACTATCAGAGAGATCTTCGTCATAATTATAATATTGTGCAATATTATTCTGTCCGTTTAGAATATTGATAAAAATAATTATGATTAAAATTCCTGCTTTTTTCAATTTACCACCTCGATACAATATTCATATTTTGATGATTGCAAATATCTTTTGCTTCAGAAGTGTAAAGGAAATCAATTCTATTTTGATAAAATTCTGTAATCTTCCCTCTTACCATTTTCATTGTGCTGTTCATAAATTTATTTTGCTCAGTAAAACCTTCGCCTAAAATTGCAATGTTTGACGGGAGCCATCTTTCCGGGAATTGACCGGCAAAATCTCCGCCGGATTTATACTTTTTAACTTCATTTTCAATAATGAATAATGCTTCTTTTTGTCCGTCTGTAGTTTTAATCGACATCCCTTTTTCTTCAATCCTCTTAATTACCGCTTCCTTATTGGGATAAACCAATGCAACAGTAAATGGATTTTGATTATTGTGAAGCATTACTTGCTCAATAAAATCTGAATTTTCTGTCAATGCTTCTTCAATTCCTTCCGGACTATATTTCTCTCCGTCACTGGCAATCAATAGACTTTTGAATCTTCCTAAAACATAAAGAAAATTATCTGCATCTAAAAAACCTAAATCTCCAGTATATAACCAACCTTCTTTTAATGTTTCCTTTGTAGCAGATTCATTTTTCCAATAACCAACCATAACATTTTCACCCTTTACAACAATTTCTCCTTTTTGCCCAATCGGTAATTCATTACCAATTTCATCACAGATTTTTACTTGGAGATTTTTCACAATAGAACCTGACGATCCCAATTTATGCTTAGCCATAACATTAGCGGAAATAACAGGAGCAGATTCAGATAAACCATACCCTTGAAACATTGGAATTCCTATGGCATAAAAGAACTTCTGCAATTCAATATCCAGCAAAGCTCCGCCACCAATGAAGAATTCCAGTCTTCCACCAAACTGTTCTCTGATTTTACTAAAAAGAATTTTATCGTAAAGTTTTAATAGCGGTTTATAAATTCTTGTAATTCCCTTTCCTCTATTATGTCCTTCAGCATTGTACCTGTAGGAAATCTTCAATGCTTGAACAAAAAGTTTTTCTACTTTTGCTCCTTTTGACTTAATTCCTTTTTCAATATTTTTTCTAAAATTTTTAGCCAATGACGGAACACTTAAAAGGAAATGAGGCTTTATTTCTCTAATGTTTTGAGGAATATTTTTCAAAGTTTCCATCATAGATTTACCAATCTGCACAGACGCCATGCTTGCGCCGTTTTTCAGCAAAGTGTAAATTCCTGCAGTATGCGCAAAGCTATGGTCCCAAGGAAGTATTAAAAGAGAGATATAAAATTCCGGAATTGGCATTAGTGCGGTTGCTTGCTCAACATTTGCAGTATAATTTCTGTGCGAAAGAATAATTCCCTTTGGATCCGCGGTTGTACCGGAGGTATAACAAATATTTGCGTAATCATTTTCGTTTAGATTTTTCCACAAATTTTCAAATTCAGTTTTATTTGATTTTAGAAACTCCTTTCCCCGCCTAAGAATTTCGTCTTTCGTTATTTCATCCGATTGCAATTCATCAATATTATCAAGCACTATTGTTTTTTCTAAATCCGGGAGATCATTTTTAATCTTTCTAATTTTTTCTAAATGATTTTTCGAAACAATTATAAATCGACTTTCCGAGTGAGCAATTCTAAACTTGAGATCATTCAACTCATCAATTTTTACAGAAATTGGAACGTTAACTGCTCCACAATATAAAATTGAAAGTTCGCTCATTACCCAATCATTTCTGCCTTCTGAAAGGAGTGTAACTCGATCTCCTTTTTTGAGATTTAGAGAAAGAAGTCCGCAAGAAAAAAAGTAAACTAATTCTTGCATTTCCTTATAAGAAATAGATTCATATTTCCCATTCAGATTTTCCCACATTAGCGGATTAGATGAATACTTCTGCGCACTTTCTTCAAATAAATTTGGAATTGTTCTTTGCATAATTTTGCCCAATTATAAAAGGATGAATTTATCGATTAAATATACTTCTTTTTTATAACCAGTAAGCTTAATTCTTTATCATAACTACGATCTTAATATCATATACAAAATTACATATTGTGAAATTATCTTTTCATTTGTATTTTACAACTTTAGATTCAAGGATACAAAATGAAATTATTTAGATATCTAGTATTATATTTGCTTTTTTATATTCAAATTTTCTCCCAATCACCAAATGGTGAACAATCTGAAATAAAATCATTTATTGCTGAGAGTAATAATATCACTTCATTAGTTTTTAATTATGGATCAATTGGTGCCCCAAATATGTATAGCAATATTGCAGATTTGGTATGGAATGGTCTCGGTTATATGTTTGAATTTGGCCCAATGATATCTGGGAAAGTTATTGGTGAAGAAAATCAAGAGCTTTATATTACTAGTGATTCATACATAAGAAATTTTCAAGGAGATTATAATCCTGAAGGAACCTTAAAATGGGGATTCCTTCCGGAATCTGGTTATTCAAATCCATCAAATAATCAAATTGCAAATTCAAAAAATCCAGATTCTTGGCCAAATGATTGGACTAATTGGCCTGGAGAATTTGGTAACGGAGTTTTAATAGCTGAAAATGAAGTCTACTACAAGATGAATGATTTTTCAAATGCTGAATTTCCATATTATCCATTCCCAGACGATCAATTAAAAAGAGGTTTGGGAGTTTCAGTAACTGTTAGAATTTATCAATTCAAGTATGGATTGATAGATGCTTTGATTATAAAATATCTCATAAAAAATGAAAGTCCCAAAAATTTAAATGAAGTTTACTTTGGATATATGGGAGATCCTCATATTGGTGGAGCTTCTGATTATGGAGATGATAGAGTTGGAATTGTCGGAATTGAAGATATTCCAAATGACAAATTTTCGAAAGCATTAAATACCATTTATAATTATGATTCCGATGGGATTGGAATGGATAGTAGAACAACTGGATTTATGAATTTTTCAATTTTAGAATCTCCGGATAATAAAGGCCTGACTTCCTTCCATCCTGCAGTATATACAAACTCTCTTCCTAATGTACCAATGAATGATCCTTTGATGTGGGAATGGTTTTCATCTGGTATAAACAATACTTCAGAATTATTAACTGAACCTGGTGATAACATTATTCATTTTGGAACAGGACCATTTTCATTAAATGCAGGAGAAATAAAAACTGTAAAACTAGCAATTTTTCTGTCTAATGACTATAATGATATGCTTTTAGATGCTGTATATATAAACTATCATCATAACTGGCCATTAATAACTAACAGTGTCGCTGACAATTCTGGTAATGAAGATTATAAAATTGAACTTACTGCGCCTAGTTTATTTGAATATCAAAATAACATAAATATAGAATGGGATTATATAGGTAGCGACTTATCTGCAAAAGTACTTCTAGAATATTCTTCTGATTTAGGGAAAACCTGGAACATAATTAACAGCAACTTAACTGCAACACAAGAATTATACAATTGGGATATTTCAAATTTGCCTGATGGTATGAACTACATTGTCAGAGCCATTTCATATAATGTAAGCAATCCAGCATCTCAATATTTTTATTCAATTTCAAAGTCTAGGTTTTCAATTAATAAACCCAATGAGAATGCAAAACCAGAATTGACTATCACATCAACTTTTACTAATACTGTTATTTCTTCCTCAGTAATCGAAATAAATTGGTCTTCTGAAGATGCAGATAATCAAAACCATAATGTTAAATTTGAATTCTTTGATCCAATAACCCAAACTTGGCAAGAAATAGCAAATGAGGTTTTTTCAAATGGGGAAAAACAATTTTTTTGGGATATAAGTAATTTGGCAAACGGAGATGAATACAAATTAAAATTAACTGCTAGCGATGGAAATACTGATGTAATTAAAGAAACAGAATCTTTTTCAATAAATTATTTTCGAGGAGAATTCAATTCTAATATTGTCCAACATTCACAAGGTAAAGCAGAAGCAAAAATAAATATTGCTATTTCTAATCCGGACTTTCTAACAAGTGATACATATGAAATTTCATTTACAGTTGAAAATGAAATTGATAAGAAATTTAGTGTCAAGAATCTGAACTCATCAGATATTATTCTAGCAGATTATCCTTTAGTTAACAACTATTCAACGCCTAGCATTGACGGAATTAAAATCACAATAAAAGACGAAAAGACAAGAATAGATTCAATAAATAGTGGTTTTAATCGGACAGAATTAGACCAAATTGTTTCTTATTATACAACTCCAGTTTATTTACCAGGGAATATTATTGCTTCAGATAATGACTGGAATTTTATATTTAATAATTTAGATACTACTTCTAGTGGAAATTATCAATTCCCGGGAGACACAGTATTGACAACAACTTTCAGTTCTATTGTACTGCCATTTAAAATTGAAAATATTGACTTTGCTTCAAAAGGAAATGTTTTAATTCAAGAAACAATTCCTGGCTTGAGAAATAATGGAAGATGGGATTTTGGTGAATTAATAATTTTGAGACCACACGATGCGGCAGGAATTGATGTTAGTTATGGAATAAAACTACAAAAAGCAATTTCGCTAACGCCTCAAATGAATGATACTTTAAAAATTATAACTATAAATTCAATAACAGAAAATGATAAGTATCTAATCACGCCTACTAATGATTATCTATTAGAAGTTGAGGATTTATATCCTTATGATTTTTCATTATCACAAAATTTTCCTAATCCATTTAATCCTTCTACTAAAATAAATTATTCACTAAAAGAAAGCGGAAATGTTAAACTGACAATCTTTGATGTGTTAGGAAGAAAAGTTATTGATCTTTATAATGGTTTTATGGAAAAAGGAAATCACTCAATTACATTTAATGCTTCAAATCTATCTAGTGGAATTTATTTGTATAGAATTGAAAGCGGAAGTTTCGTAAAAACTAAAAAAATGATTTTACTCAAATAGTGTCAAATAGGAATGCGTCTTAAATTTATTTCTAAGACGCATTTTAAATTTACTCAGCGTAAATATTCATTGCTCTTTTAGAATTTTCATTTACTGCTTTTAGAATTTCCATAGGTTTATTCTCGTCTAACCAATTTACTTTTCCTGATGCAATATCATAAATTCCACCAACTACTTTAACTTTACCGTCTTCAACCCATTTTCTTGAAGCTGCACTTTTCATAAATAGATCTTCAACGCTTTGCCAAACATTTTGTTCAATTGCAAAAGGGACTAATTCGCTTTGCGATAAATCAGAATGCATTTCTTTTGCTTTTGAAACGGCAGGAATAATATTATCAACCAAAGGAGGAATGTTTGCTTCCAATTTTAATTTTTCTCCGTGAACAACTGCATTTACTGCCTTAACAGCTCCGCAGCCTGAGTGACCTAAAACTACTAAAACAGGCGTATGAACGTGACCTAAACCATATTCAATTGTTCCAACTTCATCAGTATCGCTAACATTACCGGCAACTCTAATTACAAATAAATCCATAACACCTGCATCAAAAATAAATTCCGCAGGAACGCGTGAATCTGCACAAGAAAGAATTGTAGCGTATGCATATTTTCCTTGATCTTCGCTTGCTGCAAGTTCTCTTCTTTCTTTATTAATATTAGGGAAGGTCGAATTTCCATCAACAAATCTTTGATTTCCCTCTTTAAGCATTTCAATTACTTTATCCGGTGAAGGTTTAGAATGATTATCATCTCCAGCAAATATTGTAATTGCAGATACAACAAATAATATCAGCATTAATTTAGCTGTTTTCATAGTACTTCCTTTCGATTGTATTTTGTTGAATAATATCTATTAACATTTGGTTTATAAAAAAAGTTTACTTTTTCAAAAAATATTTTTCAAAAATTCTCTAAATTCTGTTAAAATTTTTTCTTAATAAACTAATCTCGAACTCATTTATTAGCCCCTCTCATCATAAATTACTATTTTTAGTTATTCAAAAAATTAGGATTTCCAATGCTCATTCTTAAATCTGATGTTTTCAATTATAAAGAAAACGAACTTTATTGTGAGGAAGTAAAAGCTTCTGATTTGGCCGCTAAGTTTGGCACTCCATTATTTGTTTATAGCAAACATTTTTTTCAAAATCAATTCTTTAGATTTTCAAAAGCATTTGAAGCAATAGACCACACAATCTTTTTTGCTACAAAATCAAACTTCAATTTAAATGTGATGAAAATATTTTATGATTTAGGTGCCGGTATTGACGTAAACTCGGCAGGCGAGCTTTTTCGAGCCTTAAAAATTGGCGCTGATCCTAAAAGATTAATTTTAACCGGAGTAGGAAAAACAAAAGAAGAAATTCAACTTGGGTTAGAAAAAGATGTTCTTTTAATTAAAGCTGAATCACCACAAGAAATTTATTTAATTAATAAAATAGCAAAACAGCTTGGTGTTACAGCAAGAGTTGCCATCAGAGTTAATCCAAATGTTGATCCAGAAACTCACCCATATATTACAACAGGATTAGTAGAAAGTAAATTTGGGATCCCGGCTAAAGAAGCAATCGATCTTTATAAAGAAGCTTCAAAAATGAGTAATATTCAATTAACCGGAATTGATATGCATATCGGTTCTCAGATTACAAAAATAAGTCCATTTGTTGATTCAGTTAAAAAACTTGCAGAAGTTTATTTTGAGCTAAAAGAAAGTGGAATCAAGCTGGATCATTTTGATATTGGCGGCGGAATGGGTGTGATATATAAAGATGAAACTCCTTTTGCTATAGAAGAACTTGCCGAAAATTTAATTCCTTTATTCAAAGAATTAGACTGTGAAATTATATTTGAACCGGGCAGATTTTTAACTGCAAACGGTGGAGTTTTATTATCCGAAGTTCTTTATACAAAAAACAATCTTGAGAAGAATTTTATTATTGTTGATAGTTCAATGACCGATGTTCTGCGCCCAAGTATTTATGGGGCATATCACAACATACAACCGGTTTTTATGAATGATGGAAATGACATTAAAGCAGATATTGTTGGTCCGGTATGTGAGACGGGAGATTTTCTTGCCAAAAACAGAGAAATTCAGAAAACGAAAAGCGGAGATCTTCTTGCAATTATGTCCACAGGCGCATACGGAATGGCAATGTCATCAAATTATAATGTAAGAAGAAGACCACCGGAAGTTATTGTGGATAAAGATAAATATTTTATTACAAGAGGCAGGGAAACTTATGAACATCTGCTTTATGATGAAAAAATTATTACCGATCTTCATTAGTAAATTTTACCAAACTTAACTAAGGGAACAAAATGAAAAAGTTTCTTTTCATAATGATTTTTACAGCAGCACTTTTTGCACAAGATAAAAGAGCAATTTCTATTGATGATCTTTGGGCTATGAATAGAATTGGGAGTTTTAGTGTTAACTCAAAAGCAAATCTAATTGCATTTGATGTTACATCCTATAACATGGATGCTAACAAAGGTAATTCTGATATTTACCTTGTAAATACTGATGGATCCGGTTTAGTGAAATTAAAAGATTCTGAAAAAAACGAATCAAATCCGGTTTTTACGCCTGATGGAAAAAGATTAACATTTGAACGTGAAGGTCAAATTTGGATTTGCAATTTGGACGGCTCAAACGAAAAACAATTAACTACACTTTATTCAGGAGCTTCCGGAATTAGATGGACTAATGATGGAAGTAAGTTTTTATTTGTTTCTGAAGTTTTTCCCGATTGCACAACACAAGATTGCAATGAAGAAAAAGATAAATTAGCCGAATCAAATCATGTTAAAGCAAAGATTTTTGATGAATTGATGTATCGTCATTGGAATGCTTGGCGAGGAGAAAAAAGAAGTCATTTATTTTTAATGGATTTAGAAAAAAATAAATATTTTGATTTAACTTTAGGGAGCAAAACCGATGTTCCTCCCATCGCTCTTGGTGGGAATTCAGATTATTCAATTTCTCCAAATGGGAATCAAGTTGCTTTTTCAACAAATTTAGAAAAAAATCTTGCTTGGAGCACAAATAACGATGTTTTTCTTGCTGATCTTGAAAATCTTTCAGAAGACGAAGCAGCAAAAAAGGTAAAAATTTCAGAAAGTTTAGGGAATGATAACCAACCAATTTATTCTCCTGATGGAAAGTTTATTGCATTTATTTCTATGGAAAGAGCCGGTTTCGAAGCAGATCAAAAAAGACTTTTTTTATATGACATCGAAAATAAATCAATAGAAAGTCTTACAACTAACTATGATTTATCAGTAAACGAAGTTGTTTGGTCGCCGGATTCTAAGTCAATTTTCTTTACTTCCGAGAAAGAAATTAATGTTGCTATTTTTTATTTTGATATTGCATCGAAGGAACTAAATGTAATTCACGATGAAAATTACAACAGCGGATTAAAAATTTCCAATGACGGCAAAACTCTTTATTTCAAAAAACAAAAAAGTACTTTGCCTTATGAAATTTTCTCGCTAAATATTGACGGAACAAATCTAAAGCAAATCACTAAACTAAATGAAGATATTTTAGCTCAAATAGATATGATTGAAGTGGAAACATTTTGGTCAGAAGGAGCCGAGAATGCAAAAATTCAATCAATACTTGTGAAGCCCCCTTTCTTCGATGAATCAAAAAAATATCCAATGATTTTCTTAATTCATGGCGGTCCACAAGGAAATTGGGCAGATGATTTTCATTTTAGATGGAATACTCAAATGTTTGCCTCGCAAGGTTATGTTGTTGTTGCACCAAATCCAAGAGGAAGCACAGGTTACGGACAAAAATTTACTGATGAAATTTCGCAAGATTGGGGCGGAAAAGTTTATACAGATTTAATGAATGCATATGATTTTGCATTATCAAATTATTCTTTCATAGACAAACAAAATACATTTGCTGCCGGCGCTTCATACGGCGGATACATGGTAAATTGGCTTGCAACTCAGACTGACAAATTCAATGCTCTTGTTTCGCATTGCGGTGTTTGGAATTTAGAAAGTATGTATGGCGCAACTGAAGAAATCTGGTTCCCTGAGTGGGAATTTGGTGGAACTCCTTGGAATAACCGCGAACTTTATCAAAAATGGTCACCGCATCAATTTGCAGAAAATATGAAAACTCCAATGCTGGTAATTCATGGTGCAAATGATTTTAGAGTTCCGGAAAGTCAGGCTTTTGAATTATTTACAACATTACAGCGCCTAGGTGTTGAGAGTAAATTCTTATATTTCCCTGATGAATATCATTTTGTGACTAAGCCGCAAAATGCAAAACTTTGGTGGAATACAATTTACGATTGGTTTGATAATCATAAAAAGAGGTAAATAAAATGAATAACAATTTTGATAAAGAAGAGCTAAATGCTTTTGATACTTCATTTGATTCTGAAGAAAAAGTAAATAAAGGCAAAAACTATATTGAAGAAAATCTTTGGGAAAAAGTTGAACGGGTAGGCAAAAAGATTTCTTTTGCCAAAGATATTTTAGCTCTATTTAGATATATGATAGATCATAATGTATCTTGGTACAGAAAATCTATTGTAGTTGGAGCGCTTATTTATTTTATTTCTCCAATAGATGCAATCCCAGATATAGCTCCTTTGTTTGGTTACCTTGATGATCTGGGAGTAATTACAGCAGTTCTTAAATACATGGGCAGCGAATTAATCCCATACTACAATGAATAGAATTATTTCTGTAATATTGTTATCCTTAATGATTTCAATGCTCTCAGGATGTAGTAATAATTATCTCCCTTTAGATACTGTTGATTCAGTAGATGTAAACAGATATTTGGGTAAGTGGTATGAAGTAGCGCGTCTTCCAAATAGATTCCAAGAAGATTGTTATTGTGCTTCGGCAGAATATTCACTTATAGATTCTATAACTATTAATGTGCGAAACGAATGCTTTGAAGAGAGTACTTCCGGTGAATTAGATTATGTTGACGGCAAAGCTTTTATAGTTGAGAACAGCAATAATGCGAAATTAAAAGTCCAATTTTTCTGGCCTTTCAAAGGAGATTATTGGATTATTGATTTAGATAAAGAGAATTATTCTTACGCTGTGGTTGGAACGCCAAGCAGAAAATATTTATGGGTTCTATCTAGAACTCCAAAAATGGAAAAGAATTTATTAGATAACTTATTAGAAAAAGCCAGACAGAAAAATTTCGATATTTCAAAAATTTATTTTACAGAAAAGAATTGTTATGAATAAAATAGAAATGAATTATCAAGTAACCGACTCAAAAATTATTCATAAAGGGAAAGTTTTTGATCTTAAAATTGATACACTAAAATATGACAGCGGCAATGAAGGAATTAGAGAAGTTGCTATTCACAATGGCGGTGCGGTGGTTGTTCCTGTTTTAAATGATGGAAGAATTGTTCTTGTAAAACAGTTTCGTTATCCTTTTGGGAGGTTTTTGTTTGAACTTCCGGCCGGGAAATTAGACTTTAATGAAGATCCTCTTAAATGTGCAAAAAGAGAACTTATTGAAGAAACTGGTTATCGCACAGAAAACTTTACTAAATTGGGAAGCATCAGCACAACTCCGGGATTCTGCACAGAAATTCTTCATATATATTTGGCGAAAGATTTGACAGATGGCAATCATGCAAGGGAAGAAGGCGAATATGGAATGGAAGTGTTTTCTTATCCAATTGAAGAATTAAAAAAAATGATCATGTCAGGAGAAATTATTGATGCTAAAACTATCGCCGGTATTTTCTATTACACAAATATTTAAGTATCTCATTTAGAGATTTGTCAAATCAAATCTCTATTTTATTTTTGAATTAATTCTTCTAACTCAATTCGTTCAATGTGAGTAATTTTTTTACCAAGAAATCTTTCGGCAACTTCTTGAAATTTTCTTGGAACATCGCTTACATAAAACTCGCTTTTCCCTTTTTTAGTTGATTCATTTTTTAAATTCATTTCACTTAATAAACTTTCTACTTCATAAGAAGCAGCCGTTCCTGAATCAATTAGAGTTACTTTATTCCCCACAACTTTCTGAATTATCTGCGCCAATATTGGGTAATGTGTGCATCCTAAAATCAATGTATCAATTTTATAATTTTTCAATTCGCTTAAATATTCCTTCGCGACAAGCTTTGTAGCTTGATGATCAATCCATCCTTCTTCGGCAAAAGGGACAAAAAGCGGACATGCTTTTTCAAATACTTTTACTTTTTTTTCTATGTTTCTTAATTGATTAGAATAAGCTCTATTATTTACAGTTGCATTAGTTCCAATCACTCCAATATTTTTATTTTTTGTTACTGCTAAAGCATTTTTTGAACCGGGTTCAATCATTCCAATTATCGGTATTTTAAATTCTTTGCGCAAGGCTTCTAGAGCCACAGAAGAAGCAGTATTGCATGCAACAACTATCATCTTTACATTTTTTTTTATTAAGAAATGCGCATTCTGAAGTGAATATTCAATTACGGTTTGGTTTGACTTAGAACCATAAGGAACTCTGGCTGTATCACCAAAATATACAATGTTTTCATTGGGTAAAAACTCTGATATTTTTTTTACTACTGTTAAGCCACCAATGCCGGAATCAAAAATTCCAACTGGATTTGATTTGTTAATAATATTCAATTCTTCCTCTACATCATCTCTTCAAGAACTTGCGTAAGTTCTGATCTGATTAATTCATATTGGTTATGAGAAATTTTTCCTTTGTTTTTATTTAGGACATAAAAAGCATCTACAACATCATCTGCCTTAGTACCAATCTTGGCAAAGTAAATGACTAATCCTAACTCATTCATTTTCTTTGTTATTTCATATAGTAGACCAAGTTTATCCGGAGAGTGCACGTCTATTATTGTGTACTTTTCATGCTTTTCAAAACTGATTTTTATTTTACTTTTTTTATTAAAAATCTTCGATTCAATCCGCCACCATTTATTGCGGACTTTTATAAACTCTTTGCCAATCTTTAATTCATTTTTAACTGTCAGTCTTACGTCTTTTTTTATTTTTTCAAATCTAGTTTCTTCAATTGGTTTTTGAGAACGATAGTCAGTTATATTGAAGCTGTCAATTACAATACCATCTTTCCTCGTAAATATTTTTGCATCATGAATATTAAGATCATTAATTGATAATGCTCCGCAAAGTTTTGAGAGCAGTGAATCAGAATCAACCGTAATAATTGTAATATTTGTAAATCCACCTTCCTGCTTGAAGATTACTGAAGTGGTGGAATCACCTTGAATTTCTTGAATATGCTGATTGATTTCATCTTGGCTAAAATTAAAGAAATAGCCTACATCCTCAATAGAATTAATATGTTCTTTAAAGCCGTCATTGTTTTGAGAATTATTATCATTCAGAATTTCATTTTTCGTTGCTCTTAATAAATCTTCTGCACTAATTCCTTCCTTAATGAGAATTTTAATTTTCCTACAAAGTTCAAAAAGCAATTCACTCTTCCATTGAGTCCATACATGTGGACTAACAGCCGATAGATCGGCATAAGTCAATAAATATAAGAGATCAAGTGAGTATTCTGAGGGAAATATTTCTGAAAAAGAATTTAATGTTGAGGCATCATTAATATTTCTTCTGAAAGCGACTTGCTCCATTGTTAGATGATGACGCACTAAAAACTTAACTAATGAAATTTCATTTGCATCGTAACCCATAAATTCCATTATAGAATTTGCAATTTCAGCACCAATAATTTCATGACCGGAAAGACTTAATGGTTTTCCGATATCATGGAAAAGAACTGCTAAATAAATTATATCTTTTTCTTTTAATGAAGAAAATATTTTGCCGACATGTGAATTTTCATTTTGAAGTTTTTCAAGATTCTTTAAAGCTATTAATGTGTGTTCGTCTGCAGTATAACAGTGATAAACGCCCGGTTGAAAAAACCCTACAATTTCTTTAAACTGTGGCAAATATAATCCTAACAGCCCAAGTTCATTCATTGCGCTTAATGTTTTGCCAACGTTTTTAGGTAGTTTAAGAATTTCTCTAAAGAAAACAGAAGAAGAATGATCAACAGAAATAGACTGTTCCTCGATATTCTGAATAGAATCGATAACAAGAGAGCGCAGAGTTTGATCAAATCGTCCATCATAAAGTCCGCGGTAATAATACGCACGCATCATATCAGAAAGAGAAAGTTCTCTGGATTTCTTTATCGAAATATTCTTCCCTTTGATTATAAAATCATCATCAAGTTCAATAGCTAAAGTATCAGAAATCGGTTCAAATATTTCTTCTTCAAATCTCTTCATCATTGTGCCTGTAAAGCGATAAATGATATTTGAAGCATTAAAATATTTTCTCATGAATGATTTCCATTTATCATCGCCAAGGGAAAGTTCGGCAGAAATTTTTTCTTGAGCAGTAAACTCGAATCTGTCATCTTTTCTATTTTTGATCAAATGAAGTCTTGTTCTGATATCAATTAAAAATTTAAAACTCTCTAGCAGAAAATTTATTTCGCGGTTACTTATTTCCTTTTTTAATCGAAGTTGATTTAAGAAATTTTCTGTCTGAGTAATTTCATTTTGCTCAGTGAAAAGAAGATCATTCTTTAATGAATAAATCCATTCAACAGTATGGAGATCACGAAGCCCACCGGCAGAAAACTTAATATTCGGTTCAAGTACTTTTGCAGAACCGCCGTATTTTTCATGTCGAGTTTTTGTGTCATTAAAATATTCTAGTATTAATTCTTTTTTCGATTTTGGATTTACCGAAGAGAAAAGTTTTTTATTCCATTCCAAATAAAGTTTTTCGCTTCCAATTAAAAATCTAGTTTCAAAAAATTGAGTGAAGGAATGTAAATCATCATTCAAGAATTTATCAATATCACTAAATTCTCTTGTAGTGTGAGAGACTTCAATATTACAATCCCAAAGAGCAGTAATTATCTGTCTAATTTTATCTTCATTAGGTTTAATTTCATTGCATAAGAACATTAAATCAATATCAGAATGAGGTGAAAGTTCTCTTCTGCTAAAACTGCCGCCTGAAACAATTGCAAAATCTATTTTGTGAGAAGAAACAATTCTCTGAATATATTCTTCAACAAGCAGACTATAAGTAACGCAAAACTCAAGTGGTTTTGACATCAAAGATTTATTTAAAAATAAATCTTCTTTGCTTGTCGAAAATTCTTCTCTTAATAATTTAATGTCCATGTGATTTAACTTTCTTATGTCATTTACATTTTTGAAAAGACATATTTACTATATTTTATACTTTGTACAAATCATTTTCAATACAACAAAGCAATCTAAAAAAGTAAGATTGCTTTGTTGCTAAAACTTAATTGAAGAAAAAAAGTTTACAATTTTTCGAACCTTGCTTGGAAAAATCTTAAATATTTCGGTTCATAAACAAACTTAAGTCCTTTTAATTTTTTACGATTTTCATAAACTTCTGCAACAGATTCAACCATTACATCAATGTGGGATTGAGTATAAACTCTTCTTGGAAATGTTAAACGTACAAGTTCTAGTTTTGGTTTTCTGTTTTCACCTGTTACCGGATCACGACCAGAAGAAACGATTCCGCGCTCCATACCTCTAACGCCGCTATCAATAAATATTTCAGTAGCCAAAGATTGCGCGGGCAATTCTTCTTGTTTAAGATGACTTAAAATTCTTTTTGCATCCAAGAAAATTGCATGTCCGCCAATTGGTTTTACAAAGGGCACTTTATATTTTGCTAATTGCTCGCCGGCGTATTCAACTTGTCTAACTCTCATTCTAATATTTTCGTACTCAACCATTTCTTCAATTCCGCGCGCCATTGCTTCCATATCTCTTCCGGCAAGCCCGCCATAGGTATGAAGACCTTCATAAATTACAACCATATTTCTTGCTTCTTCATAAACTTTCTTATTCTTTGTTGCTAAAAATCCGCCAATGTTTACCATCAAATCTTTTTTAGCACTTACCCAAATACCTTCAAAATAAGAACACATTTCTTTTAAGATTTGCGCTATTGTTTTTTCGGCATAACCTTTTTCTCTTTCTTTTATGAAATATGCATTTTCAGTTGCGCGAGTAGCATCAAACCATAATTTGATTTTATGTTTTTTCGCAAATTCATAAACTTCAACAAGATTTTCCATAGAGAAAGGCTGACCGCCGGCCATATTAACCGGTCCCGCCATTGATATATAAGGGATTTTAGCTGCACCAACTTCTTTAACTAATTTTTCTAATTTATTTAAATCAATATTGCCTTTAAATGGATGTTCATTTGTAGCGTTATGAGCTTCGTCAATAATCACATCAACAAAAGTTGCACCGGCAAGTTCTTGGTGAAGTCTGGTTGTTGTGAAATACATATTACCGGGAATATAATCACCCGGTTTAATAAGTATTTGAGATATCATATGCTCGGCTGCGCGTCCTTGATGAGTTGGAACAAACAGAGGCATTCCATAATACTTTTTAACATTACTTTCTAAATAATAGAAATTTCTGCTGCCGGCATAGGCTTCATCGCCCAACATCATTCCAGCCCACTGATAATCACTCATTGCGTTAGTACCGCTATCAGTTAATAAATCAATATAAACATCTTCAGATTTCATAAGAAAAGTATTGTAACCTGCAGTTTTTGCTGCTTTTTCACGATATTCGCGCGTGGTCATTTTAATTGGTTCAACAACCTTTATTTTGAAAGGTTCTGCCCAACTTCTTTTTACTACTTTCTTAGCCATTAATCACTCCATTTTTTTACTGTATTATTAAAATTATTCTTCGTCTAATTCATCATAATCATCGAAGAAATAATCTTCATCTTCATATTCAGCTTCAATAACAGAACTAATTCCACCTCTAGAATTAAACTCTGCCGTAACTTTCATGTATCTTGGTTTGCAAACCTCTACTAAATCATCAAGAATTTTATTTGTAACACTTTCATAATAAATTCCGTCGTTTCTGTAAGACTGTAAATATAGTTTGTAAGATTTTAATTCTATACAAAGCATATCCGGAATATATTCTAAAATGATTGTAGCAAAATCCGGCTGACCTGTTTTAGGACAAACAGATGTAAACTCAGGCGCTTCATGTTCAATTATATAATCTCTGCTTGGATACTCATTTTCAAAAGTTTCCAACAAACCTTTTTTGCCGTTAATGTGATTGATTTCCATGATTTGTTTCCTTTTTTATTTTTTCAAAACACCGTCTAATGTCTATAACAATTTCTTAACTACTTGATATGATTGAAGAAATTACTGATTCTTCCTAAATAAACACTAATTAATTATTAATTACTTTCCTGTTTTTCATCACAAATAATTCGGTCTAATTTTATATGGTATTGGATCATCAACACCAACTTTCTGAAATCCTCTTAATCTTAGTGCGCAGCTATCACATTCGCCGCAAGCTTCTTCTTCTTCCTTATAGCAAGACCACGTTAGATGGATCGGTGCTTTAAGTTCCATTCCTTTTTTTATAATCTCATCTTTATTCATGTTAATAATTGGAGTAATAATTTTAATTTTTGTTTCAGGCTTTGTTCCTTCATCAGTAAGTTTTTCAAAAGCTTCAAAAAATTGTGGACGACAATCAGGGTAGCCAGATGAATCTTCATGAACTGCTCCCATAAAAATTGCTTCTGCACCAATAACTTCTGCCCAACTAACACATGCTGTTAATATATTTGCATTACGGAATGGGACATAAGAAGTAGGAACTTCAATAGCGCTTAAATTTGCCTTGGTTATTTCTAAATTAAGATCAGTTAAAGAGGAACCACCAATTTTAGTTAAATGCGAAAAATCAATAACCATTTTTCTTTCTACATTATAAAACTCAGCAATATCATTAAATGCTTGAAGTTCTCTTTTTTCTGTTCTTTGACCATAATTAATATGTGCCAAAGCTAAGTTATACTCTTTAGCTGCTATTGCCGCAGTTACACAGCTATCCATTCCACCGCTTACAGCTACTATTGCAAGTTTATTTTTCATAATAAAATTATAATTTTAAAGAATACAAAAGATACTAAAATCTTATAGCAAAAATAATAAGATATTTCCTTGTTTTGCTTCCGATTTACCAATAAATAATTTAGTTTTTTTATAACTTTTGCTAAATGAATTCGAAGAAAAGGAATATCTATGGAATATTATGAATTACACCCGATTACACCTCAAGTCAGATATATAAATAAGGCTGTTGAAGTTCTCAAAAACGGCGGTGTAATAATTTATCCGACTGATACCGTTTATGGTTTAGGATGTGATATTTACAATAAAGAAGCTGTTGAACGAATTTATTCTATTAAAAATGAAGCCTTAACTAAATTATATAGTTTTCTTATTTCTGATTTAAAAGATATTTCTAAATATGCAAAAGTTTCTGACTATGCTTATAGGATGATGAAAAAGCATTTGCCGGGTCCATTTACATTTGTTCTACCGGCTTCCAAGGATGTTCCTAAAAAATTATGGACAAAGAGAAAGCAGGTCGGAATCAGAATTCCAAATCATAATATTGCAATTCAATTAGCTAAAGAATTGGGAAATCCAATTGTTAGCACTAGTGTTACAACAAGAAAAGGTCAAGTATTATTTGATCCTGAAGAAATAAAAGTAATATTTAATTCTCAAGTTGATTTAATGCTTGCAAGCGGTGCGCTAAATGGTAAGCTTTCCAGCATTGTGGATTTAAGCGATGATACTCCGGAAGTTGTTAGAGAAGGTGCAGGCGACGTTTCAGATTTTTTACTTTAGCACTTAATTATTGAGATTCCGGTTCCTCGCTTAGCGGAAACCGGAATTACTATATTATAATTTTATTTTAATAAAACGGCTTACCTTAAATTTTTCTTAGTCATTTTCTCTGTTGAAAAAGTATGCATTCCCTTGATTTACCGGCATCATTATAACTTCACTTAAGTTTATATTGAATGGTCTTGAAGCCATAAAAATAATTGTATCGGCAATATCATCAGCATAAAGTGGTGTAATTCCTTTATATATACTTTTTGCTTTTTCTTCATCGCCATAAAAACGAGTTTTACTAAAATCTGTTTCAACCATTCCGGGATCTACAGAACTAACTTTTACATTTTTACCAAGCAAATCTAATCTTAAAGATTTTGTAATTGCATTAATTGCATGTTTAGTTGCGCAATAAACTCCGCCGCCTGAATATGCTTCATGCCCGGCTGTAGAGCCTAAATTAATTACATGCCCTTTTTTTCTTTTTACCATAAGAGGAACAACTTCTCTAATAACCGACAAAGCTCCTTTAATATTAGTATCCAGCATTTCTTCAACACCTTCAATATTTTCTTCATGAAGTTTGTTGGTTCCTCTGCTTAATCCGGCATTATTGATTAGTATATCAATTTCTTTCCATTCTTCGGGGAGAGAATTAACAGTCCATTTTACTTCATCGTTATTTCTAACATCCATTTTTACTGCATGAACTTTTACTTTATATTTTTCACGAATTTCATCTGCAAGTTTATTTAATAGATTAATTCTTCTTGCGCTAATTATTAAATCCGCTCCTTCTTCTGCAAATTTGATTGCGCAAGCTTTTCCAATTCCGGAAGAAGCACCTGTAATAAAGACTTTTTTTTCTTTTAATGATTCCATAAAATCCTCAAGTTTTAATGTATTTGATTATCCTTCTTGTAATAAGATTCAAATACAGAAATGTTGCTAAAACAAATCCAAGTGAATAAATAATTTTTTCTTCTAATACAGCTTGAATAACATTAAAAAAAGTTATCCAGTCATTATTATAATTGTGAATTATTACTGTGTAAAATCCAAAAAAGATACTGATTATAATAAGTCCTAAACTTAATATTATAAATAGAATCAAAGAATATCGCCAAAAACCTTCGCCTACTTTCTTTAATGACTGATATGATATTTCAATCATCAAAAGGACAAAAAGCAAATCAGAGGATAATGCAAAAAAGTTAATATAATTATTGCTGTTTACTGAAATAAAATTTGTCTGCGGAAATATTAGTATAAACGAGAGGTTTACATCGCAAAAATTAAGCGAAATGAAATACTGGAATATCTCACTTAAAAAAAAACTTGAAATAAAAAAGAAAGCTGTTCCGGCAAGAACAGCTTTCTTATTCCTTATTTTTTGCTCATCTATCTTTCTATCCAACTTGTTCTCTTTGTTTCAAAATTTGGTTGAATAACTTCATATCTGTAATTCTGATTTACAGCATTTTGAAAATCATCTTTAGAACCAAAAGGTTTTGCTTGCCAAGTTTCATCGGAGTAAATCATTTCATCATTAATTTGCCCGACTAGATTAAATCCGGCTTTCCCTTTATTGGCAAAGATTTCTGAAATAACTTTTATCTCATTTTCTCCAATTTTTAAAAATTCCTTTACGTCAACTGTCTTGATTCTATCATACTCAGTATAAAGTGATAACGATCTTTTAACATAAACTTCATCAACAAATTTTCCATTGATGTATAGCTTCGAATATGTATCGCCAAGCAATTGGATTATTCCATTCTCTACTTTTTCAAGATTAATTTTCTTTACAAATTCTGCTTTTTCGGCAAAAGTTGAATCATTGATTTTGCAGTATATCCACTCACTCTTTATTAAAGGAATTTCTAAACTACTTGATTTTATTGCTTCTTTAGTTTCCTCGAAGTATTCAATCAATCTATCAATTTTATCATTTATCATCCAAAGATTAGATTCTTTGTAATAAGTTTTCCAAATTTTATTATACTCGTTTTTTAGTGAAGAATAATTTTCTATGTTTTTATCAATCATTGTAAAAAGTAAATTTTTATCTACTTCAATACCATTTAATATATCGTGAAGTAAAAACTGAGTCTCAACCTTGTATTTATAAGTATTGTTTAGATTTAGCATCAGCTGAATAATTTCTAAATGATCTGCATTTTTTTTGACAGAATTTTGCAATTCGTTTATAGTTTTTTGAACTTCCGGCAATGTCCATTCCATCCAAGAAACTTGGGCTGCTTTATTAACTTTTGGTTCCCACCAAACAGGCTGCCTAAACGGAAGCAAAGGATGACGCCAGACTTCATGCCACATCATTTGATTGAAAGGATGTGATAGAGTTTGGTAAACTTCTGCAAAGTTGGAATTTTCAATTCCAAAAAAATCTTGAAAGTATGAAACGGAAAATTCTCCGGCATTAGTTTCTTCGAAACTCCAAGAGGCAGCAGCTGAATAAGCATATCCAAAAAGAATTAATTCTTTTATAGTTTCTGCGCCATAGTCTCCCCAATTTGAATTTATCATTCCACCGCTTTTTTGCTGTAAACCGGATTTAATTATAAAATTAATATTAGGAACAGCATTCATATTTGCCGGGAATGTAGTTAAAAAATTCCAGACCGAAGGAGATACATAGTAGTTATGACCCGCATCAGCAAAGGTTTTTGTAGATTTATAAAAATCATTTATGCTATAATGCCAATCAACAATAATAATATCTTTTGGTAAGTATTCTAAAATTTCGGGATGATTAAGAATAATGTCGCCATACATTAAAACTTCTTTATTATTTTTTTTACAGATATCATAAATTTTTTGGTAATGATCTGCATGAACTTTTGCAATGTTAGATTCTTCAACAAGATGCTTGCTTTTGCCTAAACCAACATCCCAGCTTTCATCAGCTCCCATGTGAAAATATTTTGATGGAAACATTTCAAAAACTTCATCTAGCATTTTTTCTAGAAACTCATAAGTTTCATCGCAAGAAACGCAAAGCGAAGCAGCGCCGGGAAATTCAGCATATTCTAAAAATTCTTTTTTTGCTAAGATGTTTTCATAATGTCCTAAAGTTTGGAAAATAGGAATTACTTCAACATGATAATCATCAGCATAAGCTATAATTTCTTTAACTTCTTCCTTGCTTAGTCTTCCTCTATTTTCGCCAATTGACGGATAAGAGGTGAACTCAAGCATATCTTCTAAATATGGCATAAAAGTATTCATTTTATAACGAGAAATAAATCTTATAATTCTTTTAAAATTCTCTAAAGTTGAAACTTGTCCTCTACTAATATCATCTGAAATTCCACGAACTTCTAAATCCGGATAATCCACAATTTCTAAACCATGGATTTTGCCATCACTTGATTTTTCAATCATTTGGCATAAACTCATTGCAGCCCAAAAAGCAGCTTGTTCATTTTTTGCTTCAATTAAAATTTCTGATGAGTTTATGGTTATTTTATAAGCTTGAGATTTTTGAAAATCTTTTAAAGTTTTGTCATCCAAAATATTATCAACTTTTAGGAAAATAATTTTTGAATCTGATTTTGAAGTTTTTGCATCAATTAGTTTTAGCGACTCAGAGATTTCAAATATTACCGTATTTAAATCACCAACTTCAAAACCTTCAAAAAAGATTTTGGGTTGTGAAGGAAGAACAAAATCAGAATTTTCAAAATATTTGATTTGTTTAGGTTTTGGTACAATTTCTTCAGCAATCATTGTTTTTCCAATTATTATGTTAGATAATCCTAATAAGAATGTAAAAAGAAGTATCTTTTTGAGCATAATTTCTCCAATTTTATTCATCAAAAATGTTTAAAATAGTTTTTAAAAACTATATTTGAGTATTAATACTTCTCAACATAATCAAAAATTAACATTAAATTAATTTTACGCTCTACAAAAATAAGTATAATATTGAATTTGACATTAAATCAAATTGGGAGAGAGAGACGGAATTCCGTCCACTAAAGACCTATGGAAATTTATTTAATAATTGTAATTGTACTTTTTATTTTAGCTATTTCTGATCTCATTGTTGGTGTTAGCAATGACGCAGTTAATTTTCTAAACTCGGCAATTGGTTCTAAAGTTGCTCCTCGTCACATAATTTTAATAATAGCCAGTGCGGGAATTTTTATTGGTGCTGCCTTTTCCGGCGGTCTAATGGAAGTTGCAAGAAAAGGTATTTTTAATCCCGAGCAATTTTATCTTAATGAAATTATGATAATTTTTCTCGCCGTAATGCTTACCGATGTAATTCTTCTCGATTTATATAATACTTTTGGACTTCCAACATCAACTACCGTTTCTATTGTTTTTGAACTTTTGGGAGCTGCAGTTGCTGTTTCTTTATTAAAAATTATTGAGTCCTCACAAGGAATTAATGAATTAATTACATACATCAACACCAGCAAGGCTTTGGCAATTATTTCCGGAATTCTAATTTCTGTTGCCGTTGCTTTTACTGCCGGTGCGTTAATTCAATTTATTGTTAGACTTGTATTTACTTTTGATTTTGAAAAGCGTGTTAAAAGATATGGCGCTATTTGGGGCGGAATTTCGTTGTCAGTTATTACTTTCTTTATTTTAGTTAAAGGTGCAAAGGGTTCTACTTTTATTGATGATGCCTCCGCAAAATGGATTTTATCAAATTCTGAATTAATTTTATTGTATAATTTCCTCTTCTGGGCTATTACACTTCAACTCCTATCATGGTTTACAAAAGTAAACATTTTAAAACCCGTAGTTCTTGCGGGTACTTTTGCTTTAGCCCTAGCTTTTGCAGCAAATGATTTAGTGAATTTTATTGGCGTGCCTCTAGCCGGTTTTAGTACTTATTTAATTGGACTTGCAAGTGCAGATCCTTTAAATGAGCTTATGGATGAGCTAAGAAATCCAGTTCAAACAGCAAGTTACTTTTTATTAATTGCCGGTGTAATAATGGTTGTTACTCTTTGGAAATCAAAAAAAGCTCAAACGGTTACTAAAACAGAAGTGAATTTAGGAAGACAATTTGAAGGTTTTGAAAGATTTGAATCCTCGATGCTTTCCAGAATATTAGTAAGAATGAATATTTCTCTTTTTGAATCAATTAAAAAAATTATCCCTATTCCGGTTCAAAATTTTGTTTCAAAACGATTAGATAATTCAAAAGTTCCAGTATTAAAAGGGAAAGATCAGCCGGCATTTGATTTAATAAGAGCTTCTGTAAATCTGATGGTTGCAAGTATTTTAATTTCTTTTGCAACTTCATTAAAACTTCCACTTTCAACAACTTATGTAACATTTATGGTTGCAATGGGCTCTTCACTTTCCGACAGAGCTTGGGGAAGGGAAAGCGCAGTATACAGAGTTAATGGTGTGCTGACGGTTATTGGCGGCTGGTTCTTTACTGCATTTATGGCATTTACTGTTTCTTCAGTTTTTGCGGTTGTAATTTACTACGGCGATCTTCCGGCAATTTTCATTCTAATTGCGGTTGCTGTTTTCTTTGTATATAAAACTCACGCGGTCCATAAAGATAGAGCCTCAGCAGAAGAAGAAGGTGAAAAAGAGATTGAATTATTAGATAACATAAAAGTAAAAAGTGTTCGAGAAAGTGTTAAACATACGGCAAAATATCTTGAATCTGTTGCAATTGTTTTTGAACAATCTTTAGAAGGTTTATTTGCACTTGACAGAAAAAAGTTACGTAAAGCTAAAAAATCATCTAAAAAGATTGAAAAGAATGTTGATACAATGACAAATAATATTTTTAATATTGTAAAATCAAGCAAAGATGAAATTCCAGATGGACATCGTTATGGCAAAATTGTTAGTTCGATGAGTGAAATTTCAACCAGACTTCAAAGTATTACTAAAAAGAATTTTGATCATGTTGATAATAATCACAAACCACTTAATCATGAACAAATTGAAGAATTAAAGCAATTAGAAAAATCATTTTCTGAAGAGATAAAATCAGTTGCTAAAATTATTACAAAACTTGATTTTGAAAATACATCTGAATTTGATGAAGCTAGTCAAAAATTTGAAAAGGTTCATAAAAAATTAGATAAAAACCAAGTTACTAGAATTAAAAAAGGACAAATATCAACAAGAAACAGCATTCTTTATTTGGGAATTTTAGCTGATACAAATTCACTTGCTGTTAGTGTTGAAGAATTTGTAAATGCACTTAAAGAGACTGTACATAAATAAATTTTTATTTCACCAATGTAAAAAAACCTCGGATTTATTCGGGGTTTTTTGTTTTAAATACTTCCACAAATTAATTACTTATCCCAACTAAAAAATTTAAGTCTTTTCGGTAAATCGCTGCATATTTTTAAATTTTTCGTCATGGTTTAACAAATTTATTTAGGTTTTAGCTTGACATATCCTAATTATATCTTATATTTGCACACTTATTCCTAATTTATTTAGGTGTTCTTGCAATTTAGCCTAATTTAATAATACGCTAGTGTAACAAAAACTATACGGAGGTAATATGAAAAAAATCGAAGCAATAATTCGTCCTCATAAAATTGATGATATTCATACAGAATTGCTTGAGGGAGGATTTGCCGGTTTAACAGTTTCTGAAGTTCGAGGATATGGAAGACAGAAAGGTCATAAAGAAGTTTACAGAGGATCGGAATATAATATTGAATTCGTTCCCAAAATGAAAGTAGAGCTAGTTTGCTCTGATGAAAAAGTAGAGCAGGCAATTGAAATAATTCTAAGATGCGCTAAATCCGGAGAAATTGGTGATGGTAAAATATTTATCACCAGTGTGGAAGATGCAATTAGGATTCGCACAGGAGAATCGGGCGAAAGCGCAATTTAAATTTATTTCTTACTAAGATTTTAGAATAAAACGAAAGGAACAATTCAATGGAAAAAGATATAACTACGGCAGTAACAAACAACCTTTTTACAATCAATAATCTCTGGATGATGATTGCAACAGCTTTAGTTTTTATCATGCATCTAGGATTTGCAGCTCTGGAAGCAGGTTTAACCAGATCGAAAAATACTGTTAATATTCTCTTTAAAAATTCAATAATTCCTGGAATCGGTCTTTTAACCTATACACTTATTGGATTTAATCTTATGTATCCGGGCGCAGATTTTGCAGGTGCATTTTTTGGATTTGCCGGATTTGGAATTGGAACTGATGCAGCCGGATTAACTTCTTCATATAATATTGGTTATACATATTGGACTGATTTTCTTTTTCAAGGAATGTTTGCTGCAACTGCGGCCACAATAGTTTCGGGTGCTGTAGCTGAAAGAATTAAACTTCCTACATTTTTAGTTTTTTCCACAATTTTTGTGGCTCTCTCCTATCCAATTACCGGAATGTGGAAATGGGGCGGTGGATTCTTAAATGAAATAGGATTTTATGATTTTGCCGGTTCAACTCTTGTTCACTCAGTTGGTGGATGGGGCGCTTTAACAGGAATATTATTTCTTGGACCTAGAACCGGTAAATATTTAAAGAAAAGAATTCAGCCGATTCCTGGACACAGTATGCCTTTAGCAACTATTGGAGTTTTTCTTCTTTGGTTAGGTTGGTTTGGTTTTAACGGTGGTTCAGTTTTAAGTGCCGATCCGGGATTAGTATCATTAGTTTTAGTAACTACTTCATTGGCCGCAGCGGCAGGTGGTGTTGGAGCAATGCTAACAACTTGGAATGTTTATAAAACTCCCGATATAACAATGTTACTTAACGGCATTTTAGCAGGTTTAGTTGGGATTACTGCTGGCGCCGATTTAATGAGTCCAATTGAATCTATAATTATTGGTTTCATTTCTGGTGTAATTGTAGTATTTGCTGTTTCAGGTTTTGATAAAATTAAACTTGATGATCCGGTTGGTGCATTATCAGTGCATTTAGTTTGCGGTATTTTTGGAACTTTAGCAGTGGGAATTTTTGGAGCAAAAGCTGGGCTTGAGCAATTTGGAATTCAATCAATCGGAGTATTATCTGTTGGTGCTTTTACAGCAGCTTTTACCGGAATCCTTTGGTTTATTCTCAAAAAAACTATGGGATTAAGAGTTTCCTTAGAAGAAGAACTAGACGGCCTTGATGTTGGCGAACATGGAATGGAAAGTTATCCTGATTTCGAAAAGATCAAACCAATTTAATTTTTTGCAAATTCATTTACTTTGAGGTTAATATGAAAAAAAATAGTACGCATTTAAAAAATCACTTAATTGTTTTTTTATTGCTTTTATCTCTTACAAGCATAAAAGCACAAGAATTTGGAGTTGGAGCTGATTTAGTAAATAGATATGTTTGGCGCGGTTTAGATATAGGCCAAAGCCCCAGCTTACAGCCATCTTTAAGCTTTGGATATGGCAGTTTTGAAGTTGGAGCATGGGGCGCTTATCAACTTGGAAGAGATGCATCTTCAGTTCCTACGGATGAAATTGATATTTATCTTACTTATGGAATTGATTTAGGAAGTACTTCTCTCGAATTTATATTTACTGATTATTACTTTCCTAATGCCGGAATGAAACTTGGAAATTTTAATAACTATGATGATTCCAATGGTCCAGGAGGACATGTTCTAGAAATTGGCGCTTCTTTTACACTACCGGAATCTTTTCCTTTAACTTTAGCCGGTTACATTAACTTTTACAATGATGCTGATAATTCTGTTTATCTATACACAGCATATCCATTTGAAGTAAAAGAAGTGAATCTGGAAATATTTTTAGGAGCAACTCCTGGAGGAAATACTCTTTATTACGGAACAGATAAATTTAATGTTATCAACTTTGGTTTAACTGCTTCAAAAGAGATAAAAATCACCGATGATTTTTCGCTGCCAATTTTTGGTTCTTATATAATAAATCCAAATCAAGATATTGCTCATTTTGTATTTGGTGTTAGTTTGTAACATCCTCCTTAAAGTTAACTCTTCGGTTTCGAGTAGCCGAAGAGTTATACTAATTTGCTTTCATTCCTCCATCAATAGGAATTATTGTTCCGGTTACCCAGCTTGATTCATCAGATGCTAAATATGAAATCCCGCCAATTACATCCTTTACATTTCCAATTCTTCCCATAGGATGAAGTGAGACTGAAGCTTTTAATGAAAGCTCATTTTTAGTTAAAAATTCAGCTAAAGGAGTTTCTATCAATCCAAGAGCAACAGCATTAAATCTTATTCCTTTTTTTGCATAAGTTACAGCGGAAGATCGAACAAAAGCCTCTAATCCTCCCTTTGCAGCGCTTATTGCTTCATGGTTCATCAATCCTTTTGAACCGGCAACTGAAGATAAAAATATACATGAGCCGGAGTTTTGTTTTAACATTTGAGGAAGAACTGCTTTAGATGCAAAAAATGGTGAAACTAAATTTAATTCTAATGTTTCTCTAAATGTGTTCTCATCGATAGAATTTAATGGCTTTAGAACTATTGACCCGATTGCGTGCACGAGAACATCAATTTTTCCAAATTTTTCAATTCCGAGATTTACAGCATTTTTTAGATCTGTAAAATTTCTCCCGTCTCCATTTATGAATAAATGTTGTGTACCAATTTCAGATTTAAGCTGATTTAACTTGTTATCGTTTCTAGAGAAACAAATTAGATTAAATCCCTTAGATGCAAAATCCTTAACTATTTCAAAACCTATTCCGCCTGTAGCACCAATTATAATTGCAGTTTTCAAATTTAAATCAGACAATTTTATTCTCCTTTTATTATTTTTTATTAATATCAATTGCTAATAAATCTATAACATACTCATGACTAAAAAGATTTCTTATTTATGGGAAGTAAAAATCTTTTTTAGAATAATAATCTTTTTTTAATGTGATATTATCTCTATAAATCTTCTTTTAGGGCCGTTTATTGACATTTTTTTATAAAATATGTTGGCACCATTTATGATTTTTAGTATTTTCGTTTTGATAGAGGGTATTAATTACGATTGGAAATAAAAGAAAAGAAATTAGCAGAAGATCTTATCTGTTTTCACTGTGGTGATATTTGTAAAGATAAATCAATTGCAATTAACGAAAAATTGTTTTGCTGCAATGGATGCAAAACAGTTTACGAACTTTTAGATGCAAATGATCTTTGCACATATTATAATTTTGAAGAAAAACCCGGAATCACAAAAGATTATAGTTCTGTCAGAAATTATGATTTTTTAGATGATCCGGATTTAAAATCCAAACTAATTGATTTTACAAATGGAAAAGTAACTACAATTACTTTTTATATTCCACAAATGCATTGCAGTTCTTGTATTTGGTTATTGGAGAATCTTTACAAATTAAATCCCGGCGTAATTCAATCACAAGTAAACTTCCTTCAAAAAAAACTTTCCTTAAAATTCAAAGAAGATTTGGTTTCATTAAAGCAAATTGTTCAACTTTTAGATGCGATTGGATATGAACCAAATTTAAATCTGAATGAAAAAAGTGATTCTCAAATTAAACATGAAAATAAAAAACTCTATTTGAGACTTGGAGTTGCGGGTTTTGCTTTCGGGAATATTATGCTTTTAAGTTTTCCAGAATATTTATCAAATTCTGATCCGGAAAATCTTAAAGGAATTTTTGCAATTGTAAATTTAATTCTATCAATTCCAGTTCTGCTTTACAGCTCAAGAGAATATTTTGATTCCGCCTACAAAGGATTGAAAAAGAAAATAGTAAATATTGATGTTCCAATTTCTCTTGGAATAATTGTCCTTTTTCTAAGAAGTTTTATTGAAGTTGCTTTTTCTTACGGTCCGGGATATTTTGATTCACTTGCCGGATTAGTTTTTTTTCTTCTTATTGGTAAAACTTTCCAAAACAAAACTTATGAAGCACTCAACTTTGAGCGAAATTATAAATCCTACTTCCCCATTGCAATTACAGTAAGACGAGAAGGAAAAGAGACTACAATTCCTGTAAGCAAATTAGAGATTGGCGAAAGAATTATTATAAGAAACAGTGAAATTATTCCGGCTGATTCCATCTTGATAAAAGGTGAAGCAAACATTGATTATAGTTTTGTTACCGGTGAATCTGTTCTAACTAAAGTAAATAATGGCGAAGTTATTTATGCCGGTGGAAGACATATCGGAAGCATTATTGAATCGGAAATAATTAAAGAAGTATCACAAAGTTATTTAACACAGCTGTGGAATAATTCCATTTTTACGAAACAAGACGAAAGTGTTACAACTTCTTTGGCAAATGCCATAAGTAAATATTTCACTTTTGTGATAATTGCAATTGGCTTATCGGCTTTTTTCTATTGGCTGCCTTCATCTCTGGCAAGTGCGCTAAATGCTTTGACTGCAGTATTAATAGTAGCATGCCCTTGTGCACTTGCACTTTCAACTCCTTTTACATTGGGAAATACATTAAGAATTTTTGGGAAGAACAAATTTTATATTAAAAATATAAGTGTGATTGAAACACTTGCAAAAATTTCTGATATCGTTTTTGATAAAACTGGAACTATAACAGATTCCTCCAAAAAAGATGTTACTTTTTCAGGAAGAGAAATTAATCATTATGAAAAATCATTAATTAAAAGCAGTGTTAAAAGTTCTACTCATCCTTTAAGCCGATCAATTTATGATTTCTTTGAAAATTCTGTAGAAGAATTTATTATTGATTTTTTTGAAGAAATCGCCGGGAAAGGAATTACTACAAAAATTGAAGGAAATGATATAAAGATAGGCTCTGCTAATTTTATAAATAAAGAAAATGAAAATTTAGTAACTGATTCTACTTCAGTTTTTATTTCAATTAATAGTGAAATTCTGGGGGATTTTAGAATTAAACATATCTACCGAAGTGGACTGCAGAATGTTGTTGAGTCACTTAAAAAGAAAATCAATTTTAGTGTTATTTCTGGCGATACAAACAGCGAAGAAGCAAATCTAAAAAAAATATTTGGGACAGGTACTCCTATTTATTTTAAACAATCTCCTCAACAAAAATTAAATTATATTAACGATTTGCAAAAAGGAAACAAGACTGTTTTGATGGTTGGAGACGGATTAAATGATGCCGGAGCTTTGAAACAAAGTAATGCAGGCATTTCAATTTCAGAAAACATAAATAATTTTTCCCCCGCTTGCGATGGAATTTTAGAAGCAAGTTCCTTCAATAAATTTAAAGAATTTATAGATTTTTCTAAGGTCAGCAAAAAAATAATTATAGCAAGTTTTATCATCTCATTTATTTATAACATCATTGGAATTTATTTTGCTGTCACTGGTAATTTATCACCTTTATTTGCCGCTGTTCTTATGCCGCTTAGCTCCATAACAATTGTAGTTTTTACAACTGCAGCAACAAATTTTTTTGGAAAACTAAAAGGATTAATTTAATGTCTGTAATTCTTTTGCTTATAGCAATTAGTCTTTTTGTTGCAATTATTTTTTTAATAGCGTTTTTCTGGGCTGTAAAAAGCGGACAGTATGATGATAAATATACTCCGTCAATTAGAATTTTATTTGATAGTAAAAAAGATAAAAATGACAAAAACAATAATTCTACAAACTAAGGAGCTCTATTTATGAATGTAGAAAAATTCAGCTACGACAATATAATAGTAAGAAATTTTACTATTGCCACAGTTGTTTGGGGATTGGTTGGTATGCTTGTAGGCTTAATTATAGCCTTCCAAATGTACATCCCCGATCTGAGTTTTGGATTACAATACATAACATTCGGAAGAATTCGTCCTCTTCATACCAATGCCGTTATTTTTGCATTTGTTGGAAATGCAATTTTTGCCGGAGTTTATTATTCTCTTCAACGACTTACAAAAGCAAGAATGTTTAATGATTTTCTCAGCAAATTTCATTTTTGGGGATGGCAGTCAATTATTGTTGCCGCAGCAATTACTCTTCCACTAGGAATTACAACTAGCAAAGAATATGCAGAACTTGAATGGCCAATAGATATTGCAATTGCTGTTGTATGGTTAGCATTTGGCGCTAACATGATGGGAACAATTATCAATAGAAGAGAAAAACACATGTATGTTGCAATTTGGTTTTACATTGCAACTTTTGCTACTGTTACTGTGCTTCATGTTGTTAATTCACTTGAACTCCCAATAAGTTTATTCAAAAGTTATTCACTATATGCCGGTGTTCAAGATGCTTTAGTTCAATGGTGGTATGGACATAATGCTGTAGCATTCTTTTTGACTACTCCTTATTTGGGTTTAATGTATTACTTTTTACCAAAAGCCGCAAATAGACCTGTTTATTCTTATAGGCTTTCTATTCTTCATTTCTGGGCTTTGATTTTCTTATACATTTGGGCTGGACCACATCACTTATTATATTCTGCTTTACCAGACTGGGCTCAATCTTTAGGAACTGTTTTTTCTATCATGCTTATTGCTCCTTCCTGGGGTGGTATGATAAATGGACTACTAACTTTAAGAGGTGCTTGGGATAAAGTTAGAGACGAACCAATTTTAAAATTTATGGTTGTTGCCATTACCGCTTACGGTATGTCAACTTTTGAAGGACCAATGTTGTCACTCAAAAATGTAAATGCCATTGCGCATTTTACTGATTATATAATTGGTCACGTTCACATTGGTGCTTTAGCTTGGAATGGTTTTTTTACATACGGAATGTTCTATTGGATGGTTCCTAGATTATACAAAACAACTTTGTATTCAAAAAAATTAGCAAATATTCATTTCTGGATAGGAACATTAGGGATTGTATTTTATGCTGCTCCACTTTATTGGGCTGGTATTGCTCAAGCTTTAATGTGGAAAGAATTTACTCCTCTTGGAATTTTACAATATCCAAATTTCCTTGAAACTGTAATTCAAATTGTACCTATGTATATAATTCGTTCAATAGGCGGATTGTTATACTATGTTGGCGTTATTGTAATGGTTTATAATTTAGTTAAAACTGCAAAACAAGGAGTCTTTCAACAAAGCGAAGAAGATGAAGCAGCTCCAATTGTAATTGAAAAAGAAAGACCCAAAAAAGGTTCTATCCACAGATGGTTGGAAAAAAGACCTATTCAATTTACAGTGCTTTCAGTAGTTGCAATTTTAATTGGCGGTGTTGTTGAATTTGTTCCAACATTTTTAGTTGAATCAAACATACCAACAATAGCCAGTGTTAAACCCTATACACCTCTTGAACTTCAAGGAAGAGATTTATATATAAGAGAAGGATGCGTAGGCTGTCACTCACAACTAGTTCGTCCGTTCAGATCAGAAACTGAGAGATATGGAGAATATTCAAAAGCTGGCGAGTACGTTTATGATCATCCATTTTTATGGGGATCAAAAAGAACCGGTCCGGATTTGCATAGAATCGGTGGTAAATATTCAAACTTGTGGCACTACCTCCATTTTGAAGATCCACGAAGTATGTCCCCGGGTTCTTTAATGCCGCGCTATGCTTGGCTTCTTGAACAGACATTGGATATTTCAAACACAGCTGATAAAATTTCTGCAATGCGTACTCTTGGCGTACCTTATGAAGATGGATATGAAGAATTTGCAAATGATGATCTTATGAAACAAGCTGAAGAAATTGCCAACGATCTGATGAATAATGGAGTTATAACTGAACCTGATAAAGAAGTTATAGCCTTAATTGCCTATTTGCAAAGGCTTGGAACAGATATAAAAGTTAAAACGGCAGGGAATTAGGTGCAAATATGTTTTCAAATTACTTAACATCAATAAAGGATGTTGAAATATTTCCGGTTATTAGTCTGATAATTTTCTTTTTAGTATTTGTTATTGTACTAGTGAAAGTTATCAGACTTGATAAAAATTATATCAAAAAAATGGGGAATCTCCCATTGGAAGATGATAAAGAATTGAAAAATAAAACTGAGAATAAAAATGAAGATTAAGAAATTCTTTAATGTAATCTTACTTTTTCAAATAATTTTTCTATTCCAGCAAAATATTTTTGCTGCGGGAGAAGTTTTAGATAAAGTTATGCCGATAATGCTTGCAATTACTATTCTTGTAATCGCATTAACTATGTGGTTATCAGTTGTTTATTCAGAGAAAGAAGATTTCGACGGAAAAGCCTTCCTGGAACCATTTAAGAAATTTACAAACATGATTACTAAATCAACTCCAATTGAAAATGAAAAAGATATTCTTCTTGATCATGATTATGATGGAATAAAAGAACTTGACAGCAAAATTCCACCTTGGTTTTCTTTTCTTCTTTATGGGACAATTGTTTTCGCAGTCATTTACATGATAAGATTTCATGTGATTGGAAGCGGAAATGTTCAAGAAGAAGAATACTTAGAAGAAATAAGACAAGCTCAAGTGGAAAGACAAATTCTTATCAAAACCGGAGCATTCTTGAACGAAGAAACAGTTACAGTTACAAGCGATGCCGGAGCTTTATCAAACGGGAAAGATATTTTTATTAAAAATTGTGCCGCTTGCCATGCCAATGACGGCGGTGGTTTAGTTGGTCCAAACTTAACTGATGAATACTGGATTAACGGTGGTGGGATTAAAAACGTATTTAAAGTAATTAAATATGGCGTTCCTGCTAAAGGAATGATTAGCTGGCAGACACAATTAAGTCCAACTCAAATGCAAGAAGTAGGAAGCTATATTCTTTCCTTGCAAGGAACTCAACCGGCAAATCCTAAACCTATTGAAGGTGAGAAATGGGTTGAACCGGTTGAAGAAGAGACAAAATCTTAAATTATTATTCTGTTTGTTTAATAGAATAATCAAAAGAGAAACTACGGATAATTTTCCGAAAGAGATTGAAGGTTATGAAAGATACAGAACTAAATAATTCCAAAGAAGTTTTTAGAGATCAACTTTCTACAGTTACAAATGAAGGTAAACGTGCTTGGATTTATCCCAAAAAACCTTCCGGCAGATTTTACAATGCAAGAAATATTGTAACCGTTTTTTTACTGGCAATTTTATTTGGTGTACCATTTATAAAAATTAACGGTCACCAGTTTATGCTTTTTAATGTTCTTGAAAGAAAATTTATTCTTTTTGGAATACCTTTTGGTCCGCATGATTTTCATTTGTTCGGCCTATCAATGATTGCAATTATTGTATCTATTTTCCTTTTTACTGTCGTCTATGGAAGAATATTTTGCGGTTGGATTTGCCCGCAAACAATTTTTATGGAAATGGTTTTTAGAAAGATAGAATATTTAATTGAAGGTGATGCAAACAAACAAAGAGTTCTAAACAAGATGCCAATGAATGGCGAAAAATTTTTTAAGAAATCTTTAAAGCATTCCATTTTCTTTATTCTTTCATTTGTTATAGCAAACTTCTTTTTAGCATATATTATAGGAATGGACGAATTAATTGTAATTGTTACAGATCCTATTTCTGCACATACCGGTGGTCTATTTGCAATTACAATCTTCTCTGGAATTTTCTATTGGGTTTTCAGTTATTTTAGAGAACAAGCTTGCACAATTGTTTGCCCTTATGGAAGACTTCAAGGAGTTATGCTTGATCCAAATTCAATAGTAATTGCATATGATAATGTTAGAGGCGAACCAAGAGGAAAACTAAAAAAAGATGAGCCGCGTAACGATAAAGGTGACTGCATTGAATGCCATCTTTGCGTTGATGTTTGTCCAACCGGAATTGATATTAGAAACGGTACTCAGCTAGAATGTGTTAATTGTACTGCTTGTATTGACGCTTGCGATAACGTAATGGATAAAATAAATAAACCTCGCGGCTTAATCCGTTATGCGTCAAAAAATGAAATTGAAACCCGTATAAGAAAAATATTTACTCCTAGAGCAATTGGTTATACTTTTGTTCTAATATTGCTGTTGGGCTTAATTTCATTTTTGCTGGTAAATAGAACCGATGTAGAACTTAATATTTTTAGAACTCCGGGAATTCTTTTTCAGGAGCAACCGAATAATAAAATTAGCAATTTATATGATGTAAAAATTGTGAATAAAACTTTTAGTGAATTCCCCGTTTCCTTAAAGCTGGAAAATATTTCCGGAGAAATTAAAATGATTGGAACAGAAAATTTAGTTGTTAAATCACAAGGGATTGCTGAAGCTAAATTTTTAGTAATAATTGACAGAGAGAATATTAAAAGTATGAAAACACCTCTCGATATTTCTGTATCAAGTAACGATAAAATTATTGATGTGATCAGAACTTCATTCTTAGGAAAAGTAACCCATAATAAAAATGAGGCTAATTAATGTCTTGGGGAACAAAAATAGCGATAACTTATATCTCTTTTGTTGTTGTTACAATTGGATTTGTTCTGTTTGCAATGACTAAAGATGTTGATTTGGTAACTGACAACTATTACGAAAAAGAATTAGTTTACCAAGAACAAATTGATAAAATGACAAGAGCAAACTCTCTTTCTGAAAAAGTTAAGATTATAAAAGATGGACAGAGCTTGTCATTTATCTTTCCAAAAGAATTTAACTATTATGCAGTTGAAGGTGAAATTCATTTATACAGACCCGCTGATTCTAAGCAAGATTTAATTTTTCCTATTCATTTAGATTCTTCTTATCAACAAATAATAAATACTGCAAAGATTGATAAAGGAATGTGGAAATTACATGTTGACTGGAATGTAAACCAAACAACTTATTTTAATGAGTTTAGGGTTATGGTTGATTGATGGAAATTCTTACTGGATTTATAATTGGTTTATTTGGTAGTCTGCATTGCGTTGGTATGTGCGGACCAATAGCATTGGCATTGCCAGGTTTTAGTGATTCTAAGTTTCAAATGATTTTAAGCAGAGTTCTTTATAATCTTGGAAGAGTAATTACTTATTCATTTCTTGGAGCCATTTTCGGTCTTTTCGGAAACAGATTAATTTTAATCGGTTTGCAAAGTCAAATCTCTATTATAGTTGGAATTATAATTTTAGCTGCAGTTTTAACACCTCGTAAATGGCGCAATAAAATTACATCATTCGGAATTATTAAAGAATTCAATAATCTTATCAAAGGATCCTTTGCAAAATTATTTAGAAGTAAATCTCAAATTTCATTTTTATATATGGGCTTGCTTAATGGCTTACTCCCATGCGGATTTGTTTATGTGGGCATAGCAGGAGCAGTTGCGACTGCTGATGTTTTAACTGGAACTCTTTTTATGATGATGTTTGGTCTTGGTACATTTCCAATTATGTTTATCACATCAATGGCTGGTAATTTAATCAATCTTAATTTGCGTAGAAAAATCACTAAGTTGATCCCGGCTCTAACAGTAGTTTTAGCTCTGTTGTTTATTGTAAGAGGAATGGGATTAGGAATTCCATATTTAAGTCCAAAACTTTCCGGTGAAGTTGTGAAGACAGAAAATTCAATTCAAACTGAAGAAAGCTGTCACTGATTAATTTTTAACAAATACTCAGGCACAGATAAAATAATTTCCCGCAATTTTTCCCTTTTTACAGTCTCTGAAATTTCATTAATACTGAACCATTTTCTCTTACGCAGATAAGCTTCAAGCCAAGATTCGTGTATTTTTTCAACACACATCAAATATACTTGAACATTGCATTGCCCGTTCCACTTTTCAACTTTGTAAGTCCCAATTTTAGTAGAATGGATAAATCCTTCAACACCAGCTTCTTCTAAAGCTTCATTAGCTGCTGACTCTTTTTCTGATAATCCATTTTCGATCAAGCCCTTGGGGATTATCCATTTCTTTTTACTTCGCGATGTAATTAAGAGAATTTCTATCTTTCCATTGACAATTCTGTATGGAATAACTCCTGATTGATTAAAATACAATTGCGACATTATAATTCCGGTGTTAATCGTAATTGGAAATAAAAAATATTATTTTAAAGTAATAAATGGCATAGTAATAAATGAAATTTTTCTTAATCTCAACTTTACTAATCTTTGCCCTAAATGCAAACTTAATGTTTGCTCAAAATTCTAAATCGATTCTTGATGATTTATCGAATGATGGAATTGTTTTTTTAAATGACGGCGCTTCATATTTTTATTATCCTATTAAAATGAATTCAAACGAATGGATTTTAGCGGGCATTGTAGCTGGAGGAACTTATAGCTTTATGCATCTAGATGAAAGTTTTAGAACTAAATTAAGTCTAGAAAATAAAGAAACTCTAAACGGTGATTTCTGGGATATCCCTACTAATTATGGAATTGTTCAATACTTAAATATTAGTGCACTTTCAATTTATTCAATCGGATTATTTTCGAGAGAAGATGATATAAGAAAATTTGGCAGAATAATTTTTCAAAGTTTATCATACACCGGAATAAGCGTTATGGGCTTTAGAATTATTGCCGGAAGAGAAAGACCTTATTCCGGTTTTGGTCCATTCACATTTAATGGTTTCACGATGGACAATGAAATTCAATCATTTCCATCAGGGCATACAACTGTTGCTTTTGCAGTTTCTTCAGCAATAGCTGAGTATTACGATAAATGGTGGCTTAGAATTGGAATGTACGGCTTTGCATCACTAACAGCATACGCCAGAGTTCGCAATATGCAGCATTGGTTTAGCGATGTTGTTTTCGGAGCGCTTCTTGGTATTACCGGCGGACTTCATGTAGCTGCGCAAGAAAGAAAACGTGAAGGGGAAACAACTTCAAATAATTTTTCAATTGTTCCGTCATTTAATTCTATTTCCCTTATATATCGGATTGATTAATTTTATTTTACAATTACAAAAGGTTATTTATGAAGCAGGAATTAATCAAGTCAATAAAAAGTTACATAAATCATTTATACAACCAAAGCGCTCCATCAGAAAATGTTTATCACGATATCAGCCATACAAAAAGTGTAATAGCTGCCTGCGAAAAAATCGGGAAATCACTAAATCTAAATGATGATGAACTCGAAATCATTACAATTTCAGCTTACTTCCATGATGTTGGATATATTTATACAAGAGAAAATCATGAAGAAAGAAGTGTAGAAATTGCAAAAAGTTTTCTTGCCGAAAATCATTTTGAAAGAGATAAAATAGAGAAAATTGCCGGATGTATAATGGCTACAAAAATCCCCCAATCTCCTAAAAATAATCTTGAAGAAGTTTTATGCGATGCCGATCTCAGTCATCTTGGTTCGAAAGATTTCTTCGAAAGAAATGAAATATTCCGCATGGAAATCGAAAAAATTAATGACAAGCAATTGTCTGATATTGAGTGGCTCCAATCCACAATTGACTTTTTCAATTCTCATAATTTTTTCACTCAATATGCAATAGATAAGTTTGATGAACAGAAAAAACTGAATCTAATAAAATTAAAAAAGCGCTTGAGAAAAAGAAGCGAGAAAAAAGAAAAGGCTTTCTTAAAAGACACTAAAATTATGATGGAAAAAGATAAAATAGACTCAAAAAAAAGTAATGCTAATAAAGCTGAACGTGGAATCGAAACTATGTTCAGAAATGTTATGAGAACTCATATTAGTTTTAGCGCAATGGCAGATAATAAAGCTAATATTATGATAAGCGTAAACACACTTTTAATAACCGCTATTATTGCTGTACTTGCACGTAAACTCGATTCTAATCCCCATTTAATAATACCAACGGCAATTTTAACAATCTTCAGTTTAACTACTCTAATTTTTGCAGTACTAGTTACAAGACCCAAAATTACAGACGGAAGATTTACGCATGAAGACATCAAAAATAGAAATGCTAATCTTTTATTTTTTGGAAATTTCTTCAATGTAAGTCTGGATGAGTTTACTTGGGGAATGGAAGAAATGATGAACGACCGTGATTACCTTTATGGCTCTATGATTAAAGATTTCTATTATCTCGGTCAAGTACTCGGTCAAAAATATAAATATTTAAGAATTTGTTATACTATTTTTATGTACGGTTTAATTATATCTGTTATTGCATTTTCTATTGCAATTTTTCTTTATCCGGGAGTAACTGAATTAGGTTCATTAATTGAATAAAAGACTTTAGAAAATGAAAAAATTATATTTAATGAGACACGCAAAATCTAGCTGGGATAATCCGGAATTATCAGATTTTGAAAGACCTTTAAACATTCGTGGATACAAAGATGCTCCATTGATGGGGAAAATCTTAAGGGGAAAAGAAATATTACCGGATCAAATTATTTCTAGTCCGGCTCTAAGGGCATACTTTACAGCAAGAATTGTTGCGGATCATATCGGATATCCATTAAATAGACTATACACTAACGAATTAACTTATGATGCCGATATTGAAAATATTTTTGAATTAATACATTCAGTAAAAGATAGGATAAAAAGCCTAATGCTTTTTGGACACAATCCTTCATTAACATTATTTTCAAATTGTATTTCTGATAAAAATATTGATAACATTCCAACTTGCGGCTTTGTAGAAATAGAACTTAACATTGAGGGATGGAAGGAAGTTGTAACTGATTGCGGAAAGTTGATCAGTTTTGATTTTCCAAAAAACCATTACAAAAAACAATCATGAAGAGAAAAGAAATTTATATTAACAGAGAGTTAAGCTGGCTTTCATTTAATTACAGAGTTTTGCAAGAAGCAAAAGATTTATCAAATCCTCTTTATGAAAGAATAAAATTCCTTGCAATTTATTCATCGAACTTGGATGAATTTTTTCGTGTGCGTGTTGCTTCGCTTAGAACTTTGCTGGATAGTAAAAACATTGACAAAGAAAAACTAGGATTCGATCCGAAAATATTATTAAAAGAAATTCATAAAACTGTAAATATTCAGCAGAATGAATTTGGTAAAATATATAGAGAAATGATTTTACCAGAACTTGAATTGAATAATATTTTTTTGGTTGATAAAAAAAATATTACAAATGACCAGAGCCTTTTTATATCTGAATTTTATGATGATAACCTGTCATATTTGATCCAACCAATTTTATTAGTTAAGAAAAAAACTTTTCCCTTTCTAAAAAATCGATCCTTGTATTTAGCGGTTCGTTTGGAATCTAAATCGACAAAAAGTAAAAGTAAAAAAAGTCGCTTCAGTTATTCTTTAATTGAAATACCTACTTCAACACAAAATCGATTTATTGAATTACCAAGTGTTAATTCAAACAATTATTACATTTTTCTTGATGATATTTTGAGAGAGAACCTACACAAGATTTTTCCGGGATATAAAATTGAATCTTGCTATTCAATAAAATTAACAAGAGATGCCGAACTTTATATTGATGATGAATTCACTGGCGATTTGCTTGAAAAAATAAATAAGAATTTACGCAAAAGAGATACCGGAGTTCCAAGCAGATTTCTTTATGACAATAAAATGCCAAAGGACTTTTTGAAATTTTTAAAAGACTCTCTTTCCTTAAAATCAGATGACTTAATTGCCGGAGGGAAATATCATAATTATAATGACTTTTTCCAATTCCCAAACCCCAGTAAAGATAAGCATATTTTCAAACCGTTAGATCCAATCACGCATAAACAAGCTGGCAATAATTTATTTAAAGCAATTTCTCGGAAGGATATTGCTTTTTATTTCCCATACCACAATTATAATCATATTGTAAAATTCTTTGAACAAGCTGCGTTAGACCCAAACGTGACAGAAATAAAGGTGACTCAATACAGAGTTGCAAAGAAATCAAAAATTATTTCTGCATTAATTGCGGCAAAAAACAATGGTAAATCGGTTGAAGTTTTTGTAGAGATTAAAGCTCGCTTTGATGAAGAATTAAATATTCATTGGGCAAAAGAAATGGAGAATTCCGGAATTAAAGTTCATTATAGTTTCCCGGGTTTAAAAGTTCATACTAAAATTGCATTAATAAAACGAGTTGAAGAAAGCGGAATAAATGCATATTGCTATTTGGGAACCGGAAATTTCAACGAAAATACAGCAAAGATTTATACAGATATTGGTTTGTTAACAAAGAATACTTTAATTACTAATGAAGTTGAAAAAGTTTTTGATTTTTTGATAAATAAAAATAAAAAATTAGAATTCAAGAACTTGTTAGTTGCCCAATTTAATATGAAGACAGATTTAATAAAGTTAATTGATCAAGAAATTGCCAATGCCAAAGAGGGCAAACCGGCTTTTATAAAAGCAAAGATGAATAGTTTAGAAGACAATAAAATAATCAAAAAACTTTATCAAGCAAGTTCTGCCGGAGTAAAAATAAACTTAATTGTAAGAGGGATTTGCTGTTTAGTTCCAGGAATAAAAGGGATAAGTGAAAACATTTCAGTAGTTAGCATTGTAGGAAGATTTTTAGAACACAGTAGAATTTTTATCTTTTGTAATAATTCAAATGAAATTCTTTACGCCGGTTCAGCAGATTTGATGAAACGAAATTTGAATAGAAGAATTGAAACTTTGTTCCCTATTCTAGATAAGGATATAAAGGCAAATATTTTAAAAATGATTTCACTTCAATTAAGAGACAATGTAAAATCAAGATTGATTGATAAGAACCAATCCAACAAAATGATAGTAAACGAAGAAGAAAAAGTTAATTCACAAATTGACTTTTACAATTTACTTGGGAATTAAAACCCCATTTTTGTTCTCAAATAAAATTGTGTTGATTCATCAGAAAATATTGTTGTAACTGAAATTCCAACTTCATCATCAAATGAAGTTACAAAAAATCCAAATCCATAAGCAGGATGCCATTTGTATGATTTTTCATTTTCAATAAATACTCTTCCGGTTTCGGCTGAAACTGTTATTCCAAAATTAACTGGAATTATTAAATTAAAATCGAATAAGTAGTTTCTCAACTCAGATTGAAAAAACAAAAGAGAGCTCCCCGAAAATCTTTCTCTTTCAAAACCACGTAATGAGTTTTTGCCTCCTAACATTGGGATTACAAAATATGGATATTTACTTCCCAAAATGTGCTCAGCGTTTGTTCTTAATGCTAATATGGATTTATTAAAATGATTAAATGCTTTATAAAAACTAAAATCGAAATAAAACTTTGCAAAGGAAGATTCATTTTCCAGCAATTTGGGATAAAAACTTAAACTTGTTTTCAAATTAATTCCATTCTCGGGGAAATCAAATTTCTCTAGTGAATTAAATAAATATCCAAAATCAAAAGACAATAATTTAATACCACTAATTCCATATGTGCCAAATTTATATTCATTTATTAAATTCAGATTTACATCTTGAGATTCAAAATATTCATAAGATAAACCCAGCTCAAAATTACTTTTTGATTTTCTATTAAATAAAATTGATGATGATAATTTTACAACTTCATTCCTGGCTTGATAATAATCTGCTTCAAGTAAATTGTTATCCAACTTAGTTTCGTTTCCAAAACCAAAAAAGTTGCCATATTCTATCTCAGTTTTTCCTGCTTCTATTTTTATTGAGTGATCTCTAAAAATATTATTAAATATTCCGTTATAATTAAGTGAATAACTTTGTAATTGTGTTGAGTAGTAATAATCAATCTGATGATAAGTGCTATAAGGATATTTGTTAAATCCGTAAGTCCATAAATCTGCAAGTCCGCCAAAAAGAATTCCATCATCAGAACTGAAAGTAAGAGCCGGTAAAATTTGAAACTCGCTTCCCTGCTGATTAAAAGATGGTTCAAATCTTTCTTCCGGCTTATTGCTTATTAGTGGATAACTTTCATCAATTATAATTTTTTCAACAGAGCTGAATTTTGTTTTGTTTTTCAAATCATAGATTTCTATTTCTAAATTGCTATTATTTATAATTTGATCTTCACCTTTATCCCCAATAATTCTTAAATCCATTGTTGAATTTGCAATTCCATTTATAATTACTTTATCATCATCTTCTAAAAGAATGATTCTAATCTCTTTTGTAATACTATTTTCAAAATTTTTTGAGAAAATCGGTTCTTCTTTTTTATCATTTGTTTTTTTATCTAATTTATAAATTTCAACTTTTGTTAAACTGTCATCTATGAAATTTACTTCAACATAATCCTTATCACTAGTGGCGTAAACATGTGCTACTTCATTTGTTAATTCATAGAAATCATTAGAAATCTCCCATAATTTATTTCTTCTAGATTTCAATTTATAAATAATTTCATCACCGGACATTTCATAATATTTTTCGGGTAATACTCTTACCGATTTTTCAATTAATTCATCTGTCAATTTGCTTAAAGTATAATTCGTTACTGAATCCCATTTGGCCTTATCCAGACTGATTAAAATTCTTCTATCTAAATATCTTCCGCTCCAGGACTGATATTTAACCTTAGAGAAATCATCATCAAAATGATTTAATTGTGGGACAAAAACAGAAGCAAGGTATGGAAATAATCCGTTGTACTTAGCAAACGCTTGATCTCTATCACGAGGAATGGGCGACCATATTTTTAATGAATCTTTTTTAAATCTTGCCCACCGCCATTGATCGGAATGGCGATCCCAATCGTTAAGTAAAAAATCAATTAATCTTGCTTTGAGAAAATCTTCAGAATTAATGCGGTTACTTCTTTTTTCTTCAATGGTTTCAAGTAAATTATAAGTTCCTTTAATTTTGTCGGAACCTTCAATTGTTGACGAGTCGTCATCAAACTCATCCGGATGGATTTCAATAAATCCAAGTGTGTTTTTGAATTCATCTCTAAATTCGCCGAGCCTTTCATTGTCCGGCATAAAAACTAAATATGGTTTTGATTGCAAAACATTAACAGCATTTAATATTTCCGAAGAAATAAGAGGTGCCATTGGGTTAGCTGAACTTATTTGGTCTTTAAGAATATCTGCAGCAAAAGTCTCTCTAAGTTCTTCGGGAAGAACTTTTGAAGGGTCTTTATTTATTGATCTAAATTTCCATTGAACTCCATTTGGAGAAATTAGTCTAAGAGATTTAGTTTGAAATCCTCCCCCTTTTTTTATTGGTTTTAATCCGCCATCAAATTTTTCTAAATCTAGAATTTCAACATTTATTGGAGTCGTCCACAAATCTCTCCAATGCGATCCAAAAAATAATTCATTAAACCAATTCGCTTTATATTCGGCTCCAGGAATTACTTCAATATAATTTTTCTCATAATTATTTTGAGCAAATCCTTGAGCAATAAATATTATAAAAATCATGAAAGCTTTTTTCATCAATCATCTTTTTTCAATTTGTATGAAGTTAATCGAGAATATTTTTTTTCGGCTTCATCACTAATTAATATTTCTCCGCTTTCAAGAATAACCATTCCCTCCGGTTGATTATGAAATTTATTATCTAATTCAATTTGATTAATAATTTTAGAATCTCCGGTAACTTCAATAATTGCAAGACTTTTGCCGCCTAATACAAAATATGTGTTTTTATTTTTGTTCTTAATAATTGCCGAGGGTTTAAATTCTTCTTTCTTCTTCCCTACTGTAATTTTGGATAAATCTATTTTTATAAAAGGGTTTTCATCAATTTTGTGATCAAGTAAATCAAATTTAAAAATATACTTGAAATTATTTTTCTTTACGGATTCTTTAGAAGCAATAAGAAGCGAATTAAGTTCTTTATCAAAACACAAACCTTCAGTATCAAACTTTGATTTAAGTCCTGTGGAAATATTTTCAAAGTCAACTTTTTGTTTATTCATTCCTTCTTCAAAAATCCAAAAGTCTCCTTTACTATTTAACAGATAAAACTTTCCATTTACAAAAGCAATATCTTCAAAATCATCTTTAATTTTTTTATTTCCCAAATAAAATTCTTTTATGATTTTTCCATTGATTGGATTTAACTCATAAATTGTCCCTACTTCATCATCGTGAGCAAAAAGTCTTTGACTATCGGTTAAAGTTAATCCAGATATTTCTTTAAGATTTTTTTCTAACTTAAAAGAAAAATTTGGTGATACGAAGTTATAATCTGCCAAGCTTTGTGAACTTATATTTTTCATAAAAACTACTTGTAAAAAAAGAATTGTTATAAATCTTATGTTCATAATGTTATATTAATTGAGTAAGAGTTTACATTTAGCAAAATAAAATACTGCTTTTTAGTTAAATTTGATTCTAATTATTAGGTTTTTTTTGGAGATTAAATGAAATATTTCTTTATAATTATTTTGCTTTTATTCATCTCAATCACTGCTCAAGATGTTGATTTTGAAGGATACGGTGCTGCAGGTTTTAAATTTTATGACAGAGAGCCACTGATTGAATATAATCAAGAAACATACTACGAAGGCAAGCTGCAAGCGGAGATAAAGTATAATAAAAAAATAAAAGCTCAATTAGATTTTAGAGGAAATTCTGCTGATAACTACGTTGCCCTTAGAGAGTTTTCGATAAAATTGGAGTTTTTTAAAAAACTTTATTTTAAAATCGGAAATATAAAAAAACCTTTTGGTTATGAGCAGCTTATCAATAGAGAAGAACTTTATACAGTTGATAGAAGTTTAGTGAACGATAAAATTTCTGAAATCGGTTATGGTGATAGAAGCGTTAGTATTATGGCATATCATGAAAATGATAAGGATGAAAAAGATTTTCCTTACTCGTACTATTTTTATTTTTTCAAAAACAATTCACTTTTCCATGGCGCTCTCACACGCTTGAGTTATCACAATAATGATTTTATTTATTCAGTTAATTATATGTTTCAACAAAAAGGCGGAAATAACCCTATAACAGCAAATGGTTTTGGAGTTGATTTTGCTATTGAAAAAAAGGAATTCAATTCTAGCTTACAATTATTTTATGTTCAGGATCCTGAAGAAGGAATTAGACGCGAGCTTCAAAATTTAGACAATTCTGTTTATTCAACCGGAGCTACTTTTACAGCTTCTTATACATTTGAATATGATAAAGAATTTTTAAAAGGAATAGAACCTTTACTGCTCGTCGGATTTTTTAGTCCCGATGCGGAGTTTACTAATTTTCATATTATTCAAACCGTAATTGGAGCTAATTTTTATGTTGATAAAGATATTCGATTTCGTTTAAACGGAGATTTAAGATTTACAAAATCCAGATTCAATAATGAATATTCTATACAAGGTTCAAGATTTATTTTTGAAGTCCAAGCGAGTTTTTAATGAGAAATATTTTTTTTACATTATTTTTTCTTTTACTAACAAGCTGCAATAATGATGTAATTGTAAATCCATCTGAAACTTTTACTCAAGTTCCGATAATTGATATTTACGCAAGTCAAGATGAGTTAAATACTTTATTGGCAAATCACATGTTCAATGCGGAAATTTCAGTTCAATTATTTTACAAAGGGAATAAATATAACACCATTCTCAGAGCGCAAGGAGCAGGTTCACGTTATCATCCAAAGTGGTCTTATAAAATAAAGATGCAAAATAATGAACGTATAGAAAATCTTTCTGAATTTAATTTAAGTGCCCAAATTTTTGATAGAGCTTTTTTAAGTACAACATTGGCTTCCAAAATCTATAGAGATAATGGATTTGATGTTTTTCAATCTAACCATGTATTCATTAGAATTAACGGCGAAGATAAAGGGTTATATTTACTGACAGAAAAAGTAGATGAGGATTTTTTCATAAGAAGGAATATAAATGTTTATGAATTATTCAAGGTAGGATTTGGCGCTCAATTTACTTTTTCTGTTCCAAACTTCCCGGAATTTCACTTTGATAAAGAGATTCCGGATAATGAAAATTTTAATACGCTAAGAGATTTTATTTACGCTCTTGATACAATAAAAAGCGAGAATATTTATCCTCTACTTAATAAGTTTTTGGACGTTGATAATTATCTTGAATATCATGCAATCACTACAATAATTAACAATTTTGATGCGTTTACAAATAACTTTTATCTTTTGAAAAAAGAAGTAGATTCTCCTTTTAGAATAATCCCTTGGGATTTTGATAAAGTTTTTGAAACAGAAAATACCATTAAAGGTATTTATGGTGAAAACGATATTATAAAAAAAATATTTTCAATTGACACAACACGTTTAAAATATTTAGAAATATTCGAAGATAAGTTGCAGATTCTTGATATGAATTATTTAGAAAATACTATTGATTCTACTGCTTCATTTATTAGAGAGGCATATAATGCGGATGAGTATCTTGGGAATGGAAGATATAATTTTGACCAAGAAATATTACAATTAAAAAATTATATTCAACAAAGAAAATTTTTCCTAAGCTCATTATTAAAGGAATACAGATAAATTTTGAATTCTCGTAAAACAATTTTATTGTTACTTCTTTTTTTTCAAGGTTTGATGCTGGCTCAATTCAAAGAGAACAAATCAAATTTTAACCAAAGTTTTAACAATGTTACTGAAGGATTTATAAGTTCGCTTCATTGGATTGATATACCAATTGGAGCTGCTTATATTGGAAGAAATTTAATAAACCCGGCTACGATAGGCGATAGAATAATTGTAGGTCCAAGTAATCTTGAAATGGAATTTTCAGAAAAATTTGGAAGTATAAATTCAAATTCGCTTGGGAGTATGGATAAAGATATAATTCCTAATTTTATTTTTTACGGCAGAATTGCTTCAACATTTATTTTTGATACATTTACCGATTCGGACATTGACTCAAAATCTTATCAAAATATTTTTCTTTTTAAAAAATCCTTAGTTTATACTTATGTAGCAACTGAAGTAGTTAAAAACTTAGTAAAAAGAAGTCGCCCCGATGGAAGCGACAATAGGAGCTTTTTCAGCGGACATACTTCAACAACTTTTGCTGCTTCAACTTTTCTTGCTCTTGAATTTAATTCTTTTTATAATAATTGGGATTTGACAAAATCTAATTCTTCTTTAAGAATTGCATTTAAAACTGTTACTTTTTCTGGATTGTATGGTTGGGCGGGTTATGTTGGATATTCACGTTTGAAAGATAAAAAACATTTTCTCTCTGATGTTTTAGTTGGTGCAGCAGCAGGAACATTAATTTCTTATTTAGTTTTTCAGCATTATAATGCTCCTATATTTAATACAATTAATTTATCAACATACAATGGCACTGATGTATACCTAAACTTTGGTGTTGGGTTTTAATTTTTTTCTTTCCGATAAAATTTTCTTCTTACAAATACTAACCAAAATTTTAGAAATTGATTTTTAGAATATTCTCCACCAACAATTCTATTGATCTAAATTTTAAAGAAAAAGCCGGAAAACCTTTAAAGATTTCCGGCTTCATTTAATAACAATAAGGTATTATTAATTACGTATTTATAAGTCTTCCGTTTCGTTTTGAATTGATTACAGATTGTTCATTAGTGAAAGTAGAATCTAATTTGAACTGGTTAATTAAGTCTTGAAGATTATGTGTTAGATTTGACAGACCATTTGCGGACTGACTAATTAAATGAGTTCCTTGAACTGATTGTTCAGTTACATTAGTTATTGCTTCTACATTTCTACTAATTTGTTCACTAGTAGAAGACTGTTGTTCACTAGCAGCCGCAAGTTGAATAACTATTTCAGAAACTTTTTCTGATTGACTAATTATTTTACTTAAAGCATCGCCAGCTTGAGAAGCTAATTGTTTCCCTTTATCAACTTCATTTTTACCTTCTTTAATTGAGCTAACAGCTTCCGAAGTATCTTTTTGAATTTGCTTGATCATTTCTTCAATTTCTTTTGTTGCTTTGGTGGTTCTTTCTGCAAGCTTTCTTACTTCATCGGCAACAACAGCAAAGCCTCTGCCCTGCTCGCCCGCTCTGGCAGCTTCTATTGCAGCATTAAGAGCAAGTAAATTTGTTTGATCTGCAATATCATTAATAACTTTTACTATTTCACCAATTTCATTACTGCTTTTTCCTAAATCTTCTATAGTTATTGAAGATTTATTTACAACTTCCGCAATTCTATTCATACCATCAATAGTTTTAACAACAACTTCTCCCCCTTGAACTGCTTCTGTACCAGCAGATTTTGCTGATTCTGCTGCAAGACTTGCATTTCTTGTATTTTCAAGAATTGTTTTTGTCATCTCTTCAATGGAAGCAGCAACTTCCGATGTTTGATTATTCTGTTCATTAGCTCCTACAGCCATTTCTTCGGTGCTTGCTGAAATTTCAGAAGCTGCGTTAGATAATTCATTCGAGCTTTTTGCAACTTCACCCATTAAATTATTCATTGAATTAATAAGTGTATTTACACTCTTTTTAATTGCGTCATAATCACCCTTATAAACTCCGGTCATTTTTACAGTAAAATCACCTTTTGATAATGTTTCCAAAACGGAAGAGGCTTCATGAATTGGAATTACAACTGTATCAAGAATAGAATTAATTCCAACTATCAATTCTTTCCAACCTCCGGAAAACTTATTAATATCGCCTCTGTATGAAAGATCGCCACGTTGATTAGCACTGATAAGCTTTTGTGCCTCATTCAATAATGAATTAATTGTATCTACTTCTAAATTAAATGACTGCGCAAGTTTATCTTTTTCGGAAGCAACTTGAACTTTTTCTAAACTACCGGAAGCAATTTTTTCGGCAGCAATAATTTTCTGATTTTGCGTTTCTCTTAACTGCCTCATTTTATTGGCTAATTCACCAACTTCATCATGACTATTAACTCCAATTTCCGTATCAAAATTTCCGAGTGTAAACTCTGTGAGGGCATCTTTTAGTTTGTTTATTGGTTTGGTAATGGTTGGAGCAATTACAATTGTTGATACTAGAAATATTAATGTGCCGAAAATCATTCCAACAACAATTATTATTATCGAAGTATTTATTGATGAATTGATTTCCAATTTAGTCTCTTCAGCATTACTATTAAGCAAATCAATAATTCCATTAAATTCATCGTCTAAAATACTTCCTACTTCTTCACCAGAAGTTACAGCAATAATTGCAGCCATCTCATAACTTCTTGTTGCAGATGAGCTTAAAATTGCGTCTGCAACATTATTATTATAACTCGTCCAAATTTTGGAAATCTTTGCAAGTCTAGATTTTATTGAATCATCAAGATTTTCAGATTCACTTAGTTCTGCTAAGCTTTCATTAAAGCTATCTTTTAGTGCTCCAAATTTTTGGTAATTCGACTCAAATTGATCAGAAAAAACATCCATCGAAAACTTGAGCATCATGCCTTGAATTTCGTTATAATTCCTCTGAAGTTGTTCAATTTTGGCTCTTGGTTCAATATAATCTGTAAATAATCCTTCAGAAGTTTCTTGAAAACTTGACATTTGGATTGCATCGCTTATGGCAATAAATGCAGAAACCGATGCTATAATTAAAAATCCAAGCTGAAGTTTTCTTACAAATTTTAACTTGTTAAAAATATTAATGAAACTCATATTCTAGTTTCCTCAACTTAATTTGAATTCAATGGATAGCGATAATTTCACTTTTACATTTACTCCTTTATTCTTCGCTGTAGAAAATTTTGAATCTTTAACGGCTTTCATCGCTGCTTCATCACAGCCTCCGCCAATACCTTTGATAATTTTTACATCATCAACAGTACCATTCTCATTTATCATTGCCATGATAAATACTTTCCCTTCAATTCCAGATTTTTTAGCAATTTCGGGATATTTGATTTTTGAATAGATTTCCTTTAAACCGCCAACCGGTTCCGGCATCTTTTCAGCAAAAGCTAGGTATTGGTCTCCTTCTCCCAAATCTGCATTAAAGCTAAAAATTGGTTGTGCTAGAATTAATAAAAACATTAGAAAAGAGAACATCCGTGTTAATTTTAAGTTGACCATAATAAACCTCCATGTTTATAATTTGACAACTTATTATCGGATTTTTTTGACGCTTTTAAAGTAGGATAGTAAAATAATTTTAGAAATTACCTTACTATTTGAGATATCTTTTTGAATTCTTCAGTTCCGCATACATTTAATAATTCAAATAGAATTGATTCTGTTGATGTTATTTCTGCTCCCTTTGATCTCATTCTATTTATAGCAGTTTCATAATCGAAATTTTTTCTTGAAGTTACGGCATCTGCCGCTAAATTAACTTGAAATCCATTTTCAATAAGATCCAAAGCTGTTTGTTGAACGCAAACATGAGATTCAATTCCACATAAAATCACTTGTGAAATATTCTTATTTATTAATTCTTGAAATAAGTTTTCAGCACCGAAACAGCTAAAACTCATTTTTTGAATAGGTGAATTTCTCAACAGACTTTTTATTTGAGGAATAGTTTCACCTAATCCTTTAGGATATTGTTCTGTTAAAAAAGTAGGAATATTCAAAACTTGAATTCCGTCTATTAACTTCAACAAATTTTCCAGAAAAAAATCTTTATTATGCATCACGTTTAATATTCGTTCTTGAACATCAATAATTAGTAAAGCTGATTTATTTCTATCTAGTAGTTTTGAATATCTTTTCATATTAAACTCCTAATACATTTTATCCATTCCATATTTACCACAGCTATACATCATCAAAATTGATGAAAGGTCAATCAGACATTTTTTTTCTTCATTTATCGGAATGATTAAATCGTAAACATCAGCTAAAATTTTCATGTTATCTAAAATGCTTTTCAATTCTGTGTATTGTGGTATTCCATGCCAATTGGCAACTTGATTTATTAGTCGTTTTTCATTTCTTCTTAAGAATTCAGTAAAAGTAATGAAGTTAATTGAAAGCTTCGTCCTAGGTCGGCAGACATAAGTGAGATCATTAAAATATTCATCCCATTTGAGAGCTAATCTTTCATACTTGTGATACATTATTTTTTTTGCAGTTTTTATATCAAGTTTAGCTTTGCTTGAATTTTTGAAATTAGATCTTATTGCATAACCATCAAAACTTATAATTCCTTCTTTTTTATCTTTGTATTTCCAATCTCGCATTAGCTGTGCTGCAGTTCTAATAGTAATAACCTTTTCTAAACCACTATCTATTACAACATATTTTCCTTTCTCATATCTCACAACAGTGTACCAATGCTCCCAATTTTGGACACTTAGAATACAAGGGCTTCCCTTTTTCAATTCCTTATTAAGCATTCTCTTGGCATCATCAGAATTTGAAGATTGAAAATATTTCATGCTGCATTTATATTTTTTAGCTGCTCTCGAAAGTCCAATTTCATCCGTTCCAGCCCACCAAGTACTTCCGGCCGCAATTCCAATATCATTTTCATGTTTAAAAATACCCAGCATTACAAGCGCATGTTTAAGTGCAAAAGGTCCGCATTGGTAAGAATTTGGTTGTGGATAAAAGCTCATTCTAAGGTGAATTTCTTTCTTTTGTGAATTCTAAAAATAATAAAAGTTTTGTATTGCTTTTATAAATTAATTACTTTTAAAAATGTTTTTATCAAACAAGACAAATAATAAATGAAAGTTGCAGTCGTTTACAACGAAGCTTATTCAGAAATAAAAAATGCTTATACAACTGAGTTTCCTAAGGATTTAGGATTTAAACCATACTTCGATTTAGAACAAAGCGATCCTATTGCAGAATATGAAAGAATTGCCCAAATTCTGCGAGATGCCGGACACGATGCATACATCATAAACATTCTAGATGATGTTAATAAATTTCTAACCGACTATAATAAAAACGCTCCGGATGTTGTTTATAATTTCGTTGAAATATACAAGGACAATGCTCAGTTAGAAATGAGTTTTGCCGGTTTGTTAGAACTTCTAAAAATACCATATACCGGCGCACCGGCATTAACCCTTGGAACATGCCAAAATAAAACATTGACAAAAAGAATTTTAAAAGAAAACTCAATCTTAACTCCAAAATTTCAGTTTATTAAAACCAGAAAAAAGAATTACAAAGCTGATTTGAAATTTCCTATTATTGTTAAACCTGCTTTTGAAGATGCAAGTGTTGGAATAGAAAACGACTCAATTGTTAATAATACCGCACAACTAAAAAAAAGAGTAGAATACATTTTAGATTATTATAAACAGCCTGCGCTTATTGAGGAGTTTATAGATGGACGTGAATTAAATGTTGCAGTTATTGGCGATTACAAAATAAAGTCTTTACCCATAAGCGAAATCGATTTTACACGCATGCCTAAACACTTATATAATATTGTAAGTTATCAGGCAAAATGGGATCCGCTTCATGAAGCATATCATAAAACGATTCCCAAATGCCCGGCAAAATTACCAAAACCCATAGAAATAAAAGCAAAACAGATTGCGGAAGATTGCTTTAAAATTATGAAATGCCGTGATTATACGAGAGTAGATATGCGCTTATCAAAAGATAATAATCTTTATGTTTTAGAAGTAAACCCAAACCCTGATTTAACAGAAGATGCTGGATTTATGCGGTCTTCTCAAAAAGCCGGTATTTCTTATAAAGAATCATTATTGAGAATTTTAGATTTCGCAATTCAGCGAGGTGAATCAACCAAATTTTTCCAGAAGAAGATTGCTCAATTCCGTTAAGTTAAAAACCTCATGATCAGTAAATTTTCTTTCTTCAGCATTTATTGGGAATTTGGTTTTTCCAGTATAAATCAATATAGTCTCTGCTCCCAAAACTTTAGCTCCTTTTATATCATTCAATACATCGTCACCAATCATCAAAAATTTATTTTTTTTAGAACATCCAATTTTATTAAGAGCCAATTTAAAATACTCCGGTGATGGTTTACCAATAAGAATAGCTTCTTTCTCAGCAGCAAATTCAATTCCTTTAATAAAAGCCCCTGCATCTAAAAGCAAACCATCTTCAGGAGTAGTCCAATATTTATTTTTCTGCATAGCAATAAAATCTTTACCATCATTTACAAAACGGAAAATCTCATTCATAATTTCATAATTCCATTCTTTATCCAAGTCACCAATTAATACTACTTCAGGATTTTCATAATCTAAAAATTCCTTAAAAAGAATTTTTACTTTGTCTACGGCATAGACTGCCGCACGACTATAATGTTTCCTCAAATATTCCAAACTTGCGTCTGCAGCGGTAATTAAAGGAATATTAATATCGATGTTTTTCGATTCAAAAAAATCCAGCAGATCTATTTTAGAATTTAATGTGGAGTTACTCAAAATAATTTTAGGATTTTTAATTTTATTGAGTGTTTCTAAAAACAATTCTATTCCAGGTAAAACAATTTTTCCGAGTCTTAAAACACCGTCTAAATCAATTAAAATTGGCTGCATAATGAACTCTTCTTCATTTTCTTAATTATAAAATAGGCAGAATATTTTTTTGTTAAAAATATAATAAGATTGTATTGTATTTTATTTTTATTAAGACTAAGTTTAAATAAGGAAATTAACTGAGCTGGAAAATGCGTTTAATAGATTGTGGAAATAACGAAAAAGTTAAAATCATCTCGATAGATGCAGGTAAAGGAGCGGAATTAAATCTGATGAATTTAGGACTAAACATAGGCGATATTATTTTAATTGGCAAAAGATCGCGTATGGGTGGGCCTGTTTTAATTGTTAATAGAGATTCTGAAATTGCTATTGGTCATGGTTTGGCGCAAAAAATTTTAGTTGAGGGATTATAGTTTTGCAATTTATTTTAGTTGGACAACCAAATTGTGGTAAAAGTACAATTTTCAATCATGTGGTTGGTTATAAAGCAGTAGTTGCTAATTTTCCCGGCGCAACCGTAAAATATACAAAGGGAAATATTGAACTTAATAATCAAAAAATTGATGTTGTTGATTTACCCGGAACATATTCATCCCAAACTACTGATGAAGCTGAATTAGTTGCAATTGATTATTTACGTAATTTTTCGAGTGACTCAGTTTTAATAAATGTAATTGATGCTTCAGTTTTATCTAGAAGTCTCCAGCTTACAATCCAGCTTGCATCCCTTCAAATGCCCATGATTATTGCCTTAAACATGATTGATGAAGCCGAAAATAAAGGCATTTCAATCAATAAAAAGGAACTAGAAGAAATTTTTAATGTGCCTGTAGTTGAAACAGTTGGCAGAAAAGGAACCGGAGTTTTTGATTTATTCAATCAAGCTAAAACAGTTTACTCAAAAAAAACAATTCCTTCAAATGCTTTGTTTGATCCCAAAACTGAAACATTAATTTCTGATATTGAAAAAATTTTAGAAGAATCAAGAACTGATTTACGATGGTATGCTCGATTTAACGCTCTAAAACTGATTGAAAAAGATCCTCTTTTAGCAAAAGAATACAAAGAAAAAATTCCAGCAGACAACTATAAAAATATTCAAACAAAAATTTTAAATGCCGAAAATGACTTTAAAAAATCAAGCGAGTTAATTAGTTCTTCAGCCAGAATAGAAACAGCTTATAGAATTTTTGAAAAAGTTGCTGAAGTAAAATCATTAAGTAAAGTAGATTTCCGAAAAAGGATTGATGATTTATTAATGCATCCAATTTTGGGCTATATTTTTATGATTGCAATATTGTCAATTATGTTCATGTCAATATTCAAATTTGGAAATTTGGTTGAGCCATTATTCTTAGATTCTTTTGATCAAATAAATAATTATATATCAGAATACTTCAGCAATCAACTCTTGTCGTCATTGCTAATTGGTGTAACCTCCGGAATTGGCGGTGGAATTGGGATTGTAATTCCATTCTTAATTCCTTTTTTTATTTTTCTTTCAATACTCGAAGATACCGGATACCTTGCAAGAATTGCTTTTCTTGTCGATAATCTAATGCATAAAATTGGGTTGCACGGGCTTTCAATTGTTCCAATCATTCTCGGCTATGGCTGCACTGTTCCCGGAATTTTAGCAACTAGAATTTTGAAATCAAAACGCGATAAATTTATTACTGCAACATTAACAACTCTTGTTCCTTGTTCAGCAAAAATGACTGTAATTTTTGGGCTTGTAGGATTTTTTATTTCGATGAAAGCAGCAGTTTTAATTTATCTGCTCAATATTATTATTGTTGGATTAACAGGAAAATTCCTCTCCAAAGTTTTACCGGAAATCAGTCCGGGATTAATCCTAGAAATTCCTAAATATCATATGCCTTCTTTCACGACTATTACTAATAAAACTTGGTTTCGACTCAAAGAATTTATTGTAGTTGCTTGGCCGCTTTTAGTTTTAGGAAGTATAATACTCGAATTGATTACTCATTTTAATTGGGTAAATGATATCAACACTTTCCTAAAACCATTTACTGCCGGGTTATTAGGATTACCAACTGCAGTTGGAATTACTCTTTTGTTCGGAATTATGAGAAAAGAATTAGCACTAATTCTGCTTTTTACTGCTTTAGGCACTCGAGATGTACTTTCTGTAATGACTCTAACACAAGTTTTTAGTTTTACAATTTTTATTACTTTTTATATTCCTTGCCTTGCTACTATTGCAGCTTTGGCAAGAGAATTAAATTGGAAAAATGCATTTTATATTTCAGCATTAACTGCCGTTATTGCAATCGTGCTTTCTGTAAGCCTCAGAGTTTTAGAAATTTTCTAAATTATTAGGACTCAATTCCCTTTCTAGCAAGAACTCCTTTCTGATAGTAGTGTTTTTCTTCTTTCATCTTTGTTACAAGATCGGCAAGTTCATAAAATTCAATTGGGCAATATCTTCCGGTTAAGATAAGTTCAACATGATCCGGCTTATTTTTGAGAAATGGCAGTAATTCATCTTTGGATATTAATCCAAAATATATTGAGACTAAAGATTCATCAAGAATAATTATATCAAAATCACCACTCATCATATTTTTATAAGAAGTTTCTAAACCAAGTTTTGCTTTTTGCAGATTTTCTTCATTTGGTTTTTCTTTTGTAAAAATAAAATCATCATTTGCAAATTGTTCTACTTTTATTAAATCTTCAAATCTTTTTAAGGAAATAATTTCATTATAGGGAAACTCTTTCATGAACATTGCTATATAACTCTTCAGTCCGAAACCGGCGGCTCTTACAGCTTGACCAATTGCAGCAGTTGTTTTACCTTTTCCATTGCCGGTATAAATTTGTATAAAACCTTTTTCTAACATTTCACTTAATATTTAATTTTCGCTTTTCAATTTCTTTAAAAATCATTTCTTTTTGACTAGCATCAATCATTCCCCAAACAGCAATTTCATTAATTGTTCTGAAGCATCCTTTGCATAGTTGAGTATATTTATCCATTTCACAAATTTTAATGCATGGACTTTCTAAAGTATTTTTCAATTTTTTTATATTCCACAAATTTTACTGAATTAATAAATTAATTTGGATTTATTATCAACCAATTTTTTTATGGAATAGTTTTCTAATTTTCTAATAATTCATCAACTATTCTTTCTGCTTGATAAACTTTTCTTAATGCTTCTAAAATTCCTCTAACATCCACTGCAATAGTTCTGTTGGTTTCGGGCAAATAAATAAAATTCCCATAAAGGCTTTCCATATTTCCGTCAAACACCAACCCAACAACTTCACCATTTTTATTAATTACGGAACTGCCTGAATTTCCTCCAACAATATCATTGGTTGAAGCAAAATTTAGAGGGGTTGATAAATTAATGCTCCCTGAAGCCTCTTCCCAATTGGCTGTTAAGCCCCATGGATAGGTTTCTTGACCAAACCCAAAATATCTATCGTACATGCCATAAAAAGTAGTAAACGGCTGTGCTAAAGTTCCATTATATTCGTATCGTTTAACTACACCATCCGAAATTCTCAATGTTGATGTGGCATCTGGCGGCATTTCATTTCCAAATATCGCAAATACAGCTTCCCCATAAACGCGCGTTAAATCTTCTATTGTTTTATTTAATTCCTTTAATTGAGGAGAAAGTTTATCAATTGCAGAATTAGCTGAGTTGATTAAAACAATCAACGGATCATTCTTAAAGGCATCTTCATTTTGATTCAGTAAAATCTCTTTCACTTTTTGCTTGTCTGCAAAAATCGATTTTCCAATTATGTTCTCAGCTTCAAAATCAAATTGTTCTGTTAATTTTTTAATTAGATAATCTTCTGCCCCAAGAATTCTTTTCAAAACATTAATATTTGCTTGAAGAAGTTTTTCTGATTTTTCATCATCAAAACTTTGTGAATACAGTTCATCAAGAAATTTATCAATTTTTTCTTCTGATAAATTCAAAGAATCTGTTATAAATTCATTAACTTTTTCTGCAATTTTTTGTTGATCAGATTTAAATCTTAGTCCTAATCTATATGCATAAAACTCATCGGATATTTTTGATATTTCATTAAATGTAATATCAAAAGCTTCAAAAATGTGGAAATATTTTTCTGTAAGTTCTGGCGATTCTAATATTTTCATTTTTAGATCATTTTCAAAAGCAGTCTTTCTATTAAGAACATAATCGTCCAACAGCCCTTTGAATTCCCCTAGAAATGCCTTTTTCCCATTTCCTATTCCCATTACTTGATTTAATAGCTCGGATTCTCTTTCTGGATATTTAACAAATAAATTATAATAGACATTATAGAATTCATCATACATAGTTAAATAAGCCGGGTAGCGCTTATCGCGCTGATACTCAAACTCTCTCATTGAGATTAATCTTTCTGTTCTTCCGGGTCTTCCCAGCGTAAAAATCAAATCATTTTCTGAAGTTCCTTCTTCGCTCCACTTAAAATAATTTTCAGTTTTAATAGGTTTTCCATCTTCGTCGTAAGCTCTAAAAAATACAAAATCCAATTCGTATCTTGGATAAGTAAAATTATCCCAATCCCAACCTGTGGATGCAGTCTGAAACTCGGGAGCCATAACCAACCTTACATCATTATATCTTTTATATCCATACATTGAAAATTTATTTCCGTTATACAGATTTACGACTTTGCAAGTTAAGTCAAATTCAGCAGAATATTTTTCTTCTAAAACTTTTATAGAATCTTCTTTATTATCTAAGTTTAGTAATTGATCAGTAATGTCCCAAATCTTAACTAACTGATCAACATACAAGTTTGGGATTTTTCTTTCATCATCTGATGAGCTTGCATAAAATCCATTTTTAAGAATATCTTCATCTTCTTTCTGAACAGCCACAAAACCGCTTCTGGCACAGTGATGATTTGACATTATTAAACCATTAGCCGAAACGAAAGCTCCGGAGCATCCTCCGCCAAATTGCAATGCTGATTTCATTACAACTTCTACCCATTCCGGTGAAGGAATAAAATTATATTCGTTTTCCCAATATTCTTTTGGAAGGTCATCAAAAGTCCACATTTTACCAAAGTCGGTCAATGAATATTCTTTGCTTTCTGATTTAAATATTTTTTGAAGATCGGTTTGAGATTGAACTGTAATAAAAGTCAATAGAACTATTAAAAGGATTTTTTTCATTTAACTCCCTTATGGTTTAGTTTCTTGGAAAAGGGACGCAATGAACTGCGTCCCTTAAGAAGGATGTTTTTATTTGGTACTTCCGTTTCTTAATTCATCAGCTAACTTATTAGCTTTATAAATTTTTTCAATTGCTTCAATCATTCCTTGAGAAGTTACGGCAACCATTCTGTTATTATGAGGTAAGTAGATAAAATTACCAATAATACTCTGAATATTTCCATCAAAAGCAAGTCCGACTACTTCTGCATTTTTATTTATAACAGCGCTGCCAGAGTTTCCGCCAATAATATCATTGGTGGATACAAAATTAAATTTAACCGATTTATCTAAATCATCTTCATGCTCAAACCACTTTTCGTGTAAATCCCAAGGATATGCCCCGTCTTTACTGTAGTAACGGTCGTATAAGCCATAAAACGTAGTAAATTCTGGAGCTACGGTTCCATTGTATTCAAATCCGGAAAGTATTCCGTCATTAATTCTTAATGACCTGTTAGCATCCGGTGGAATACTGGTTCCATAAATTTTGAATAAAACTTGACCAAGCATATTTGTATATACCTCTTCTGTATCCCTAATTTCTTCAATTATTTTATCTGCTTCTTCTAATCTTTCTTTTTTTAATAATGTAAACTGAATAAAGGGATCAGCTGAGTTTAGAATTTCTTCAGGAGAATCGTTTAATAGTTCTGCCAACTTCTCTTTTGTAGTTAATGAAGATTTAGTCAACAGTTCTTCAATGTTATCATTACCAAATACTTTATTTAATAAATCATCGTTGCCTAAGTTAAGTCGCATATATTCAAGATTGTATGCCAATTTCATTTTCTGCAAAGCTTCATCAAAATCATTTGGAAAAATTGATTTCTTTAATGAATCTAAATCAGCAGAGTATTCTTCACTTCTTTGATTTTCCGGTTTTTTCATTTCCGTAGCAAATTCAATTATTTCATCAGCCATTTTGAAATAATCAGAATTCCATCTTCTAGAAATTGACAAAGCAGACGCTGTTGGATAATATTCTGCTAATTCAGTCTGTAAATTTTCAACCTTCGTCCAAAGATCTGAATATTTATCACTTAGTTCTTCATCGGTACTTACCTTTTCTTTTAATTCTCTTTCAAAAGCTTTCTTTCTGGCCATCATATAATCATCCAGCAAACCCTTGTAAACATTGGTTATTACTTTTTGACCGTTGCCAATTCTTACTTTTATAGCTTCATAACTATCAGCATTTTCCGGATTGACTTTTTTTAATTCTTCAAGTCTCTTATAATATTCATCGAATAGAAAAGATGAATTTCTGTAAGTATAATCTCTATTAAATTCTAATTGCGAAACTGTTTTTAATCTACTTGTTCTTCCGGGGAAACCAATCACAAAAAGTGGTTCTTCTAATTGTGCCCCAGATGTACTAAACTTATAGTAGTTTTCAGTTTTGATTGGTTTATCATTTTCATAAACTCTAAAAAATGTGCAGTCTAAATTGTAACGAGGGAAAGTAAAATTATCAAAATCACCGCCGAAGTATCCAATTTTTTCTTCCGGCATGAATACTAGTCGAACGTCATCAAATCTTTTCATTCCATGAAGTGAATATTTCCCACCGTTATAGTATTCAACAACTTTGCAGCTTAATCCTGAATCATCAGAATATTTTTTTTGAAGTTCTTCAATTGCATTTTTCTTGTTTTCAAGTTTTTCATCTTCTGTTTTACCTGCATCTATTTTTTCTTGAATTACATCTGTCACATCTTTTATTAGTACTAATTGTTCAGCATATAAACCAGGAACTTTTCTTTCTTCTCCTTGAGTTGCAGCATAAAAACCGGTCTTACTTAATTCTTCACCTTCGTTTTGAACTTTATCTCGATGTCCTTCAGAACAATGATGGTTAGTCATTATCAATCCATCCTCTGAAACAAAGGAAGATGAACATCCGGGAATTCTAAGAGCAGAAAGTCTCACGTCTTTAAGCCATTCTTCGTCAGCTTTAAAATCATAAGTTTCTTCAAAATATAAAGATGGCGGATAATCGAACGTCCACATTTTCCCATTATCAAATGGCTGAGCTTTTACTGAATCGTAATCAACTTTTATTTGTGAGTTTATTGAAATAATTATTGTAAAAAATAATAAGAGGAGGGGGAGTTTTTTCATTTTGTTATTCCTTTTTCAATAGTTTTTTTAATAATTAAAATTAGGGAATTGGAATAACTTTTTCTAAAAAAAGGAATCGCAGAAATGCTTTTTATGAAGAAAAATCCTCCCGTTAAAATTCAGGAGGATTTTTAAGAATTCTAATCTATTTGAAAAAATCAGTTTTTATTTTTTGAATTATTTTTCCTTTTTCAAATCCAAAGTGCTCAAATAGTTCATTTGCCGGTGCAGACATGCCAAATCCTTCAATACTTATTGTAATACCATCAATACCGACATACTTATGCCAACCCAAACTAACGCCGGCTTCTATTGAAACTCTTTTAATTATTTTTGAAGGTAATACAGATTCTTTATATTCAGCAGACTGCTGTTCAAAAATTTCTTGAGAAGGCATACTTACAACTGATATTTTTACATTTTCCTTTTCTAATTCTTCTGCAACATCTAAAGCTAAATTCACTTCTGAACCGGTTGCAATTATAATTAAATCCGGTTCATCCAAAGTTTCATTTAATCTATAAGCTCCTTTAAGAGTATTTTTTGCTGAAGCAAATTTGGTACGATCAATAACTTTCAGATTTTGTCTTGTCAATAAAATTGCAGTGGGATGATCTTTAGATTCAACAGCTGATTGCCAAGCGTATGCTGTTTCATTTGCATCAGCTGGACGCAAAACAACTAATTTAGGAATTGATCTTAATGCCGCAAAATGTTCTATTGGCTGATGAGTTGGTCCATCTTCACCCAGCCCAATACTGTCATGAGTAAAAATAAATATTGGATTAATATGAGACAAACAAGCTAATCTTAATGTTGGCCTTAAATAATCTGAAAACATTAAAAAAGTTCCACCATAAGGTATAACGCCGCCGAATAAAACCATTCCATTAATTATACTACCCATTGCATGTTCGCGAATTCCGAAATGAATGTTTTTGCCAGCATAATTTTGCGAAGATAAAGTAGATTCCCCTTTTATTTCAGTGTTGTTTGAAGGAGCCAAATCGGCTGAGCCTCCTAATAACATTGGAAGATATGGCGATATTGAATTTATAACTTTTCCTGAAGCACTTCTTGTAGCTATCTTTTCTCCAGCTTCAAATGTTGGAAGCGCATTTTTCCAATCATCGCCAAGCTCTTTATTAATAGCGGAAATAAATTGTTTATAATCCTCTGAGTATTTTGATTTGTAATTTTCTAAAAGATTATTCCATTCTGTTTCAAAGTTGTCACCAATTTCAATAGATTTTTCAAAATGTTCTTTTACATCTGTTGGAATTACAAATGTATCCTCAAAATTCCAGCCTAAATTTTTCTTAGTTAATTTAATTTCTTCATCGCCAAGCGGAGAGCCATGTGAAGAAGCTTTATCTTGTTTATTAGGACTCCCAAAACCAATGTGAGTATCGGTGACAATTAGCGAAGGTTTATCTTTTACATTTTTTGCTTCTTTAATAGCTTCTTCAAGAGCTTCCAAATTATTAACATCTTTAACATGCTGAACATGCCAGCCATAAGCTTCATAACGTTTGGATACATCTTCGGACATTGCTAAATCTAAACTTCCATCAATTGTGATTTTATTGTTATCATAAAAAACGACTAAGTTATTAAGCTTCAAATGCCCCGCTATAGATGCTGCTTCATGTGATATCCCTTCCATCATATCGCCATCACTGGCTATTGCGTATATGTAATTATCAACAATATTAAAGTCATCTTTATTAAATTTTGCGGCTAAATGTTTTGAAGCCAAAGACATACCAACAGCATTTCCAAAACCTTGCCCAAGCGGACCAGTAGTAGTTTCAACTCCGGCTGTCATTCCATACTCGGGATGCCCGGGAGTTATAGAATTTAATTGACGGAAATTTTTTAAATCATCAATCGAAATATCGTAACCGCTAAGATGCAATGACGAATATAAGAGCATGCTTCCATGTCCGGCTGATAAAACAAATCGATCTCTATTAAACCATTTAGGATTTTTGGGGTTGTGTTTCATAATTTTTGAATAGAGCAAAAATGCAATTGGGGCACATCCCATTGGCATTCCAGGGTGACCTGAATTTGCCTTTTGAACTCCATCTATACTTAAAAATCGAATTGTATTAATACATTTTTCAGAAAATGTCATTTAGTTGTTTCCTTAAATTTACTGTTAATTTAATGCGCTATTATATTTCCATCTTCTATTGGAGTAACACAAATTAATGGGTTCTCTGGAACTTCATAATAAGAAAAAATTTCTTCAAACAATTTAAACTGCATTCCTCTTCTTTCAAGTTTAGAAAATTTTCTATAACTCATAAACTCTCCTTTATCATTATATGGTGCATCAAACAAGTCTGCATCAGTAAAATCCAATTTGGCTCTTGCTTTTAGAAATTCAATCTTGTTTTCATCTTCGCCACTTCGTTCATAAGCTTTTGCTTTGAACTGAATAACTAGTCCATTTTCAATAATTAAGTAGATGTTTAAAATCTTTTCTATCATTTGGAATAATTTCTTTTCTAATCTAAGTTCGTTTTAAAATTTTAATTTGCTCTATCTAAAAAATATATGCATCCGCTTAATTTTTCATCATGATAAGCTGTTTGTTTTACCAAAGTTATTTTCTTATTAATTTGAATAACCAAACTTTGCTTATGCGATCAAGCAACATATATTGATTTATATAAAAAACTTCCATATGCAACAGTCTTTAAGAACCATCACATTAGGAAATAACGAATCAATAAAATTCAGCTAGAATACTTTTAGCAAATCACTTAGGTCCAATCATATTTTCAGGTCTTACAACTTCATGAAATTTTTCAGAAGTCAATAGACCTAATGCTAATGCAGCTTCTTCTAATGTTGAATTATCATTAAAAGCTTTCTTTGCAACTTTTGCAGCATTATCATAACCAATATGAGGATTTAGTGCAGTTACTAGCATCAAGGAATTTTTAAGATGTTTAGAAATATTTTCTTTATTTGCTTCAATTCCTATTACGCAATTATCTGTAAAACTTTCGCTGGCATCGGATAACAACCTGATTGATTGAAGCACATTAAAAATTATAACCGGTTTAAAAACGTTTAATTCAAAATTACCCATAGAGCCCGAAAATCCAACAGTAGCATCATTGCCCATAACTTGAGCACAAACCATTGTAAGTGCTTCAGATTGAGTTGGATTAACCTTACCGGGCATAATAGAACTGCCAGGTTCGTTAGCAGGAAGATTTACTTCTCCAATTCCACATCTTGGACCGCTTCCAAGCCATCTAATATCATTTGCTATTTTCATTAATGACGCAGCGAGTGTTTTAGTAACTCCGCTAAATTCAACAAGTGCATCATGTGATGCTAAAGCTTCAAATTTATTTGGAGCTGTTATAAATGGTTTCCCCGTGATTTCAGATATTTTTTTTGCTGAAAGAACTGCAAAATCTTTATGAGTGTTTAATCCCGTGCCAACTGCTGTTCCGCCAAGAGCAAGTTCATATAAGCTTGGTAAAGCATTATTAATTCTCTTCAATCCATTTTCTAATTGCTGAACATAACCGGAAAATTCCTGTCCTAAAGTTAGCGGAACTGCATCCATTAAATGTGTTCTACCAATTTTTATAACATCCTTAAATTCTTCTGCTTTTAAACTAAGGGCATCTTTAAGTTTTGTTATCATTGGAATTAATCTTGTGTGAATTTCTTCTACAGCTGCTATGTGCATAGCTGTTGGAAATGTATCATTTGAGGATTGAGCTTTGTTTACATCATCATTTGGGTGAATTGGTTTTTTGCTTCCAATTTCTCCGCCAGCAATTTCAATTGCCCTATTTGAAATTACTTCATTTGTATTCATGTTAGTTTGTGTACCGCTTCCAGTCTGCCAAACAACTAGAGGAAAATGTTCATCTAACTTCCCTTCGATCACCTCATCAGCAGCTTTAACAATTAATTCTGATTTTTCTGAAGGTAAAATTCCTAATTCTTGATTAGCTAAAGCAGCGGCTTTTTTTAATATTCCTAAAGCTCTAATCATTTCTCGGGGGAAAGTTTCCCCACCAATCTTAAAATTCATTAAGGATCTTGCGGTTTGTGCTCCATAATATTTTTCGGATGGAACTTGAATCTCACCCATCGTATCAGATTCAATTCTGTAATTCATAATTCACCTCAATAATTATCGTTTATTTAAAATTAGGAGAATAGAGTTTCAAATTCAATTTTGGCCATCGCACAGAATAAAAAATCTATTTTACTCTTCTTGCTCCTACAAATCTTTTTATATAATATTCTTCATCCAGACTGGAAATTGTGACTCCCAATGTTCTGCTTGCATGGGCAAATAGATTTTCTCCTACATAAATACCAACATGCCCCGGATAAGATCTTTTAGTTGTATTGAAAAAAACTAAATCCCCAAATTCCAATTCATTCTTATCTTTTATTTTTTCGCCAATTTTAAATTGCTGAGAGGCAGTTCTAGGAAGATCAAAAAAAGCAGATTTTGAATAAACATTTTGTGTAAACGCAGAACAATCAATTCCATTAAAATCAATTCCACCATACTTATAAGGTGTATCTATGTACTTAATAATTTCAAACAAAATAGTTTCTCTATTTGTCAGCTCAGGAGTAAAATCAGAATACTTTTGGACACTTTCTTTTAATTGATTTTTTAATGTTGGATTTACAACAGGTGGTTTTTCATCAAATTCATCATCTAAAATATTTAATACATCTTTGGTTTCGTAAGAAGTAAATCTAACTGAATTGTCTATTTCTTCTTCTTTATCTTTATTAATTCCATATCTCTGTGAACCCGATGATGACGAACAAGCAATTAATAAAATGCCGGTAAAAAGCAAAAATATTTGAAGAATTATTTTCCTCATAAATTCATTAGCCTAAGTAGGCTCTTAGATTTTTGCATCGAGTTGTATGTCTTAATCTTCTGATTGCTTTTTCTTTAATTTGCCTTACTCTTTCCCTTGTTAAATGGAATTGTTCTCCAATCTCTTCTAATGTTAATGAATTTTCTTTTTCAAATCCATAATAAAGCTGAACAACTTCTGATTCTC
>SWCB01004392.1_pt1 | contig 120230 bp, 110 predicted proteins | sample 4692901 | NCBI WGS metagenome assembly SWCB01 (sample SAMN10267276, study PRJNA491770) | bioreactor metagenome | isolation source: DHS bioreactor inoculated with subseafloor sediment | place: Japan: off Shimokita Peninsula | collected 2006-08 | reverse complement strand
TACCGGAATACCGGAATACCGGAATACCGGAATACCGGAATACCGGAGTACCCAAACATCCAAAGGCAGCGCCCCTGTTCGCATGCTGCGACGTGGGGGCGTCCGGATCAGACCGAGATTACGAGTAGTGGGTCTCGTAGAGCGGTTCGAGCGTGGTGTCGTCGAACAGCGACGAGACCGAGGTGCCACCCCAGATGTTCAGGATCGCCTGAGCGAAGATCGGTGCGGTCGGCACCACGCGGATGTTGGCCGCCGCCATGACGGCCGGGGTCGGCTCGATCGTGTCGGTGATCACCAGGCTCTTCATCACCGATCCTGTCACCCGCTCCACCGCCGGGCCGGACATCACGCCGTGGGTGATATAGGCATGCACCTCCTTGGCGCCGCTTTCCGTCAGCAGCTCGGCGGCCTTCACCAGCGTGCCGGCGGTATCGGCGATATCGTCGATGATGATGCAGCGCTTGCCGGTCACGTCGCCGATCACGGTCATGTCGGCCACTTCGCCCGGCTTTTCACGGCGCTTGTCGACGATCGCGAGCGGGGCGTCGATTCGCTTTGCGAGCTCGCGCGCGCGCGCCACGCCGCCCACGTCGGGGCTCACCACCATCACCTCGTCGAGGCAGTCCCTGAAGTGGTACTTGATGTCGAGCGCGAAGATCGGCGAGGCGTAGAGGTTGTCGACGGGGATGTCGAAAAAGCCCTGGATCTGCGCCGCGTGCAGGTCCATCGTCAGCACCCGCTCGATCCCGGATTGCGCGATCATGTTGGCCACCAGCTTGGCGGTAATCGGCGTGCGCGCCTTGGTGCGGCGGTCCTGGCGGGCGTAGCCGAAATAGGGGATCACGGCGGTAATCCGCGCCGCCGACGAGCGGCGCAGCGTGTCGGCGATGATCAGCAGCTCCATCAGATTGTCGTTCGCCGGGTTCGAGATCGGCTGGATGATGAACATATCCTCGCCGCGCACGTTCTCGTGGATCTCGACGAAGATTTCCTGGTCGTTGAAGCGCTCGACCCGGGCTTTCACCAGTTCGACCTTGGCGCCGCGATGGATCGTCATCCGCCGGGCAACGGCGGTCGAAAGCGACAGGTTGGCGTTGCCCGAGATGAGCTTGGGTTCGTTGATGGCAGGCATGTGGGCGCCCCCCTGCTTGGCCGTATGGTGTGACAGAATCGCGACATCGCGTCGTTGACACCGCTTAGCACCGGGCTAGGGTCAAGGCCACCTCAAGGCGCGCAGGAGGGGCAAAATGCCTGGCATCGATTTTTATTTCAGCACGATATCTCCCTACACCTGGCTCGCCTTGCCGCGATTTGCGGCGCTGGTGGCCGAGCACGGGCTCGAGGTGACGTGGAAACCACTTGATATCGTCGCGCTCTACGGGCGCACCGGCGGCACGCTGCCGGGCGAGCGCCACCCCTCGCGCCAGGCCTATCGGCTCGCCGATCTCGCCCGCCAGGCCAAGCGCGCCGGCATGGCGATCAACGTCGAGCCCGCCTTCTTCCCCACCAATCCCGCGCCCGCCTCCTACGCGATCATCGCGGCTCAACAAGCCGGGGGGGGCGATATGGCGGTGCTGGTGCGCGCGATCCTCGATGCCTGCTGGGCCGAGGAGAAAAACATCGCCGAGGACGCGGTGATCAAGGCCGCGCTCGCGGCGGCGGGGTTCGATCCGGGGCTGGCCGACAGCGGGCTGTTCACCGGCGCTGAGATCTACGGGCGCACCCTCGAACAGGCGGTGCAGGCGGGCGTGTTTGGTGCGCCCAGCTTCGTCAGCGAGGATGGCGCGCTGTTCTGGGGCCAGGACCGGCTCGACGACCTCGCCGACCACCTCGCCGGGCGATGACGCTCGCCGCGAGCGTGCCGCCCCGCGTTGCCGGGCACCCTACCTACGTGGTGCGCGCCGGGCGTGGCGTGCGCCGGGCGCTGTTCATCCATTGCACGCTGGGCCATTCCGGCACCTGGGCCGGGGTGCAGGCCGGCCTGCTCGACAAGCTCTCGATGACCGCCTTCGACCGCCCCAGCCATGGCAACAGCGCGGCCTGGACCGGCGAGGGCGGGGCGCTGGGCCTTCATACCCTGACGATGCAGATCGCCGGGCGGCTGATCGACAAGCGCGCCGACGTGATCGCCCACAGCTACGGCGTGACGGTGGCGCTGCGCCTTGCCATGGAGCGGCCCGAGCTGGTGCGCACGCTCACCCTGATCGAGCCGCCGCTGTTCGCGCTCGCCGCCGGCTCACCGGCCCAGGCTGCCCACGCGGCGGCGATGGCCGGGTTCGACGCGGCGCTCGCGGCGGGTGACCGGGCCGGGGCGGCGCAGATTTTCCAGGCGGCGATGAACCCAGATACGCCGTGGCACGCCCTGTCCGAGCGCGCGCGCGACAGGCTCGCGGGCCAGATCGACCGGATCGCCGAGGAGCGCGGGGTGACGATGGACGATGTGGCGGGTCTAGCCGCGCCGGGCCGTCTCGAAGCCCTGCGCCAGCCGGTGCTGTTGATCGAGGGCAGCGCCTCGCCGCCGATCGTGCGCGAGGTGCAGGGCGCGCTCGCTGGCCGGCTGCCGGATGCGCGCCGGGTGGTGGCGATTGGCGCGGGTCACATGGCGCCGCTCACCCATCCGCAGAATGTGGCGGGCGAGATCGCGACGTTTCTCAAGGTGTAGGGAGGTCGGCGGTCTCACACCCCCAAACCTCCGTGAAGCCTATCCGGAACGAAGACCGGATCAGCCGCGCACGAGATCGACGAAGCGGTCGATGTCTTCGGCGCTGGTGGACCAGTCGCAGACCAGCCGCGCCGTCAACTCCGCGTCGGGGTCGGCGCCGTCAAGCTGGCCTTCCCAGACGTAATATTGCGCACCCGCGTCGTGCAGGCGCTGGTGCCCGGCGCGGCTCCAGCCGGCAAACCCCATGTTGGCCTGCGGCTCATGCAGGAAGCGCACGCCCTCGACCCCGTTGAGCCCGGCCACCAGCCGGGCATTCGCTGCATTCGCCGCGCGCGCCATCTCAAGCCAGAGCCCGTCGTCGAGATAGGCCAGCATCTGCGCCGAGAGGTAGCGGTGCTTGGAAAACAGATGCGCGCCGCGCTTGCGCCGCAGCTCGAATTCCCAGGCGTGTTTCGGGTCGAACATCACCACCGCCTCGACGCCCATCAGCCCGTTCTTGGTGCCGCCGAAGCTCACCACGTCCACCCCGGCTTTCCAGGTCATCTCTGCCGGGGTGGCCCCGGTGGCGACGATGGCATTGGCGAAGCGCGCGCCGTCGAGATGCACGGCAAGCCCGTAGCCCTTCGCCACATCCGCCAGCGCCTTCACCTCGCCGGGGGTGTAGACCGTGCCGCGCTCGGTGACATTGGTGACCGAGACCGGCCCGCGCTGCGGCCCGTGCACGCCGCGGCTTTCCTCCACCTCGATCGCAGCGGTCAGCGCCGCCGGGGTCATCTTCGCGCTGTCGCCGACGAGGGTGAGCTTGGCCCCGCCGGTGTAGAATTCCGGCGCGTTGCACTCGTCTTCGTGGATATGCGCGACGGGCGAGCAGAACACCGTCTGGTAGGGTTCGGCCAGCGTGGCCAGCGCCAGCGAATTGGCGGCCGTGCCGGTGGCGACGAGATACACCGCCGCCTCGGGCGCCTCGAACAGCGCGCGCATCTGTGCGCGCACCGTATCCATCAGCGCGTCGGCGCCGTAGGGCATGGCGTAACCGTCATTGGCGGCGGAAATTGCGGCCATCACCTTGGGGTGAACCGGCCCGGAATTGTCGGAAGCGAAATGCATTATTGATCCTCGATCACGTAGTCTTCCCAGTCTTCTTCATCCACCTCGAACTCCGGCACCGTCCAGCCGCGCACCGAGTGGCCATCGTGGACGCTGTCGGGGCTTCCGGTCAGCAGCGGGTGCCAATCGGGCAGGGGTTTGCCTTCGTGGCGCAGGCGATAGGCGCAGGTGGCGGGCATGAAATAACCCACCTTGTCGATACTGTCCTTGGTCAGCACGATGCATTCGGGCACGAATTGCAGCCGGATATCGTATTGCCCGCAGCGGCAGGTCTCGCCATCGAGCAGCCGGCAGGCGACGGAGGTGAAGGCGACCTCGCCGCTTTCCTCGTCTTCGAGCTTGTTGAGGCAGCACTTGCCGCAGCCATCGCAGAGCGCCTCCCATTCGTCGGGGCCGAGGTCCTTGAGCGGCAGCTCCCAGAAGCGCTTGCGCAGGCCGGCCATCAGAGCGCCGCCAGCAGGCTGCGCGCCTTGGCGCAATCGGCATCCATCTGCGCGATCAGCGCTTCAAGGCTGGCGAACTTCTCCTCGGGGCGCAGATAGTCGATCAGCGCCACCGAAAGGTGCTCGTCGTAGATATCGCCCTTGAAATCGAACAGGTAGCTTTCGAGGTTGGGCAGGTTCTCGCCAAACATCGGCCGCACGCCCATGCTCGCCGCGCCGCCGTAGCTGCCCTTGTGCGGTCCGGTCAGCACGTCCACCTTCACTACGTAGACACCGAACTTCGGCGGGTGCAGCCCCGTGATCGACATGTTGGCGGTGGGATAGCCGAGATCGCGCCCGCGCTGGTCGCCGCGGATCACCTTGCCGTCGATCCGGTGCCAGTGGCCGAGCATCCGCGCCGCGTCGCCGGGCCGCCCCGCGCTCAGCGCCTGGCGGATCGCGGTCGAGCTGACCTCTTCGCCCGCGTCGTGCATCAGCGGCGCGACGGTCACGCCAAAGCCCATCTCCTGCCCGAAGGCCACCAGCTCGGAGGCCCCGCCCGCGCGGCCCTTGCCGAAGTGGAAATCCTCGCCGATGACAACGTGGCGCAGCCCCAGCCCCTCGACGATCACCCGGGCGGCAAACTCCTCGGGCGAGAGCGCCGACAGCGTGTCGTTGAACGAGAGCTCATAGAGCGTTTTCACCCCGAGCCAGTCCAGCCGGTGCGCCCGTGCCTCGGCGTTCATCAGCCGGAACGGCGGCGCTTTCGGCGCGAAATACTGGCGTGGGTGGGGTTCGAACGTCATCACCCCGAGCGGCGCGCCGAGCCGCTCCGCCTCGGCCCGCGCGATGTCGATCACGTATTGGTGGCCCCGGTGCACGCCATCGAAATTGCCGATGGCCGCCGAGGCGCCCCGGTCCCGATGTTCGACGAACTGCCAGTCTCTCACGATCCGCATGGAGCGGGAGTTAGCCCGCGCCCGCGGCCTTCGCAAGCGCCCGACTCTTTTTCGTGGCAAAAATACTCAAACCCAGCCTGGCACCGGGCGCGGCCTCAGTCGAATTTGGCCGAGGGCGCCAGCACCGTGGCCTCGCCTTTGAGCACCAGCGTGTGGCCGACGTGGCACTCGGTCTTGAGCTGCACCCGGCGCCTGGAATAGTCGATTTCCATCACCGTGACCTCGGCGCGCACCATGTCGCCGGGGCGCACCGGGGCGATGAATTTGAGGCTCTGGCCGAGATAGACGGTGCCATGGCCCGGCAACTGTTCGCCAATGACGGCCGAGATCAACGCGGCGGTGAGCATGCCGTGGGCGATCCGGCCCTCGAAGATCGTGTCCTGCGCGTAATCGTCGTCGAGATGCACCGGGTTGCGGTCGGTCGAGACCTCGGCAAACAGCTCGATGTCGCGGTCGGTCACCTCCTTGGTGAGGTGGCGCGACATGCCGATTTCGAGATCCTCGATCACGATCGTGCCGCGCGGCAGGTTGTCCAACATCCGGTCCTCCGGGTAATTTTCGCACAAGTGCAAGGCCGCTCAGGCAATAAGATTACTTTGCAGGTGCAGAAAATCAAGCCCGGAAATCGTCAAGATTTCGCTAGCGCAGAAAGCCCATGGCATAGGTCGGAGTGGCTTGCGCCTCTGCTACAAAGGCCTCCAGCGCCGCCGGATCGGGTTGGCGGTTTGTCTTCGTGTCGCTGGCGGCGAGTCCGCCGGTGATGAAGAGCGAATCGAAATCCTCGCCGAGCGCGCCCTGGATATCGGTGTGGATGCCGTCGCCCACGGCCAGGATGCGCCCCGGTTCGGGCACCGGGCCGGTGGCGGCGAGGCGGGCCCGGGCAAGGTCGTAGATCGCCGGGTGCGGCTTGCCGAAATAGAGGCTCTCGCCGCCCATCTCGGTGTAGAGGCGCGCCACTTCGCCGGCGCACCACTCGCGCACGTCGCCCCGGTCGACCACCAGATCGGGGTTGGCGCAGAGCAGCTTCAACCCCTTCTGCTTGGCATAAAGCAGCTGCGGGCGCAGATCGGCGGGGTCGGCCAGCGCGTCGAACGGGCCGGTGCAGACGATCCCCTCGGCCGCGTCGAGCGGCACGCGGGTGATTTCCACCGGGTCTTCGATCAACGCCATCGGCTCGAAGAACACCTCGTCATGCGGCTCGCCCATGAACCACACGTTGCGGCCCACCGCGCCGCGATACATCGCCGCGCGCGCCGCGTCGCCCGAGGAGGCGATATCGTCATAGGCGTCGCGTGGCAGGCCCATGGCGTCGAGTTGTCCCTGCACCGCCGAGCGCTGGCGCGGCGCGTTGGTGACGAGGATCACCCGGCCGCCGCCGGCCCGGTAGGCTTGCAACGCCGCCACCGCCTCGGGAAACGGGCGGATGCCGTCATGCACGCAGCCCCACAGATCGCACAACAGGGCGTCGTAGGGTTGGGCGATTTCGGCAAGGCTTTCGACGATCCGGGTCATGGGGGGCTCCTGTCTGCCGCGCCGTTCTGCCCGGCTCACCGCGAAAAGAAAAGGCCCCGCGCGCGCGAATGTGACTTGGCATTCCGGCGCGCGGACACATATAGAAAATTCCGAATATGTAGAGGACTGACCATGACCACCTTCACCAAGCGGCAATTTCTCGGCCTCGGCGCCGTGGCGCTCTCGGGCGTGGCCGGCATCGGCTACGCCTTCACCTCCGGTTCCGGCGCGGCAGGATATGAGCACACCTTCCTGACCGTCGACCAGATGCAGGCGACCGGCGGGCTGATCGTCGATATCCGCACGCCGCCTGAATGGGTCGAGACCGGGGTGATCGACGGGGCGGAACTGGTCACCTTCCGCGATCCCGCGAGCTTTCTCGCCAAGGTCGGACCCGAGATCGCCGACGGGCGCGACCTGATCCTGGTCTGCCGCTCCGGCAACCGCACCAATGCTGCCGCCAAAGCGCTAGAAGGCAAGATCCCCAACCGGATCGTGTCGGTCGATGGCGGCATGCGCAAGGTGATGGCTTCGGGCTACCAGACCGTGCCGCCGAGCTGACGCGCCGGCGCGCGGGCGGCGCGCGCGGGCCGATCGAACTTCGGCCTTGACCTGCGGCCCTGTGACGCGCTGGAATCCATTGGTGAACGCCGGCGAAACACATATTTAGGAATCTGAATATGTATATGATTCCCCCCAGCGGGGACGCAGAGGAGACAAGCGATGTTCGGTTTTGGCGCTGCCCCGCAGATCGAGGGCTTCGAACACAAGGTGATGACGGTTGACGAGATGAAGGCGGCAGGCGCGCTGATCGTCGATATCCGCACCCCGCCGGAATGGTACCAGACCGGCGTGATCGACGGGGCGAAGCTCGTCACCTTCCAGGATCCGCAGACCTTCGTGGCCGCGATCAAGGACGATATCGCCGACGGGCGCGACGTGGTGCTGGTGTGCCGCTCGGGCAGCCGCACCCAGGCCGCCGGCATGTACCTCGCCCAGATGATCGAGAACAAGGTGATCTCGGCCGCCGGCGGGATGATCGAGATCGTCGCCCGCCAGGGCTACCAGCCGGTCGCGCCCGCCGCCTGATTCGGGCCATATCGCCAAACGAAAAGGGGCGCTCTGCGAGGCGCCCCTTTGCAATTTCGGCTCCCGCCTGCCTCAGAGCTTGAGGTTCGGAATGATCTGCTTCTTGCGGCTCATCACGCCCGGCAGCACCACCGTATCGCCCGTCACCGTGGCGGCAAAGCTCTTCTCGGCCAGGGCCTTCACCAGATCGTTGGGCACCAGCAGGGTCGATTCCTCGTTGAGGATGTCGACCACGAACAAGAGCACCTGGTCGACGCCGTCTTCCTCAGCCACGATCTTCATCGTCTCCATCAGGCTGGCCTTGCGGTCGAGCGGGATCGAGGGAACGGTGGTTTCCAGCACGCTCACGCGGAACTTCTTGCCGCCGACCGCGTATTCCTTCGAATCCATCCGCAACAGCTCGGCGTCGGAGAAGGCCGACACGTCGGACTTCGCGGCAAACATCTCTTCGGCGTAATCGGGGATCGACACGCCGAGTTCGTGGGCGAGGTCTTCGGCCACCTCGCGGTCATGCGCGGTGGTGGTCGGCGAGCGGAATTCCAGCGTGTCGGACAGGATGCACGACAGCGCCAGCGCGCGGATCCCCTCGGGCATCTTCGCGGTATCGTCGCCCATCAGGTCATACAGGATCGTCGCGGTGCAGGCGACCGGGCGGATGGTGATGTCGATCGGCCCCTTGGTCTCAAGCCCGCCCACCAGCTTGTGGTGGTCGATGATCTGGCGCACGTCGGCGGCGTTGATGCCGGCCGGCAGCTCGGCGGGGTTGTTTGTGTCGACGATCACGCAGGGCTGGTCGGCCGCGACGTCGGCGATGATCTCGGGGCGCTCGAAGCCCCAGCGCTTCAGAATGAAGGCGGCCTCGGTGTTGGGCTCGCCCAGCAGAACGGCCTTGGCCGGGGTGCCTTGCACGTCGTTGAGATACCAGGCCCAGATCAGCGGCGAGCCGGTCGAGTCGGTGTCGGGCGATTTGTGGCCAAAAACGAGGGTGGTCATTGTCGCGGCTCCATTCGTCATGTGGGATGTCGCGCGCCTTATAGGGTAGGGGCGGGGGCTTGTCACGGGTCTGTTCGCAGGCGCGGCATTTGCGCTAGAAGGGGCCATGGCGCGTATTCGTGAAACCGATCTCTATGCCCCCGTGAAGGCCCACCTCGAAGCCGCCGGCTTCGAGGTCAAAGCCGAGGTGGGGCCGGCCGACGTGGTCGGCGTGGCGGACGAGGCGCTGGTGGTGGTCGAATTGAAAGCGGGCTTTTCGCTGACGCTGCTGCACCAGGCCGTGGCGCGCCAGAAGCTCACCGATACCGTCTATGTCGCCGTGCCGCGCTGGCAGGGGAGGGCAGGGTGGAAGGCGTTCAAGGGCAATGTCGATTTGTGCAAGCGGCTGGGCCTTGGCGTGCTTTCGGTGCGTCTGAAAGATGGATTTGTGCAAACCCACGCCGACCCGGCGCCGTTCAAACCACGCATGGCGCCGGCCCGCCGGACCCGGCTGCTCTCGGAGTTCGCGCGCCGCGCCGGCGATCCGAATACCGGTGGCACCAATGGCAAGATCGTCACCGCCTACCGCCAGGACGCCGAGCGCCTCGCCGCTTTCCTCGCCGGGGCCGGTCCGTCGAAGGGGGCTGTCGTGGCGAAGGCGACGGGCGTAGCGCGCGCCACGGAGATGATGCGCATCAACCATTACGGCTGGTTCGAGAAGGCCGCGACCGGCATCTATCAACTCACTGCGAGTGGTCTTGCGGAAGCTGACAATTTTGGTCAGGATAGCGCCGATCCCATATCGGGAGAGAGCGATGGCCCGGACCGGGCGAAAGGACGGCGATGAAAAGACGGACCGCGATCCTGCTCCTCACCCTCGCCACGCCGCTGCGCGCCGAGACCTACGACAGCCGCGAAGCGTTGGGCGAGGCGCTGTTTTTCGACGTTACCCTGTCGGCCAACCGAACTCAGTCCTGCGCCACCTGCCACAGCCCCGATTTCGGCTTCGTCGATCCGCGCGAGAGCGATGCGGGCCGCGCCGTTTCGCTCGGCGATGACGGCACGTCGCTCGGCGACCGCAACGCGCCCACCGCGGCTTACGCGATGTTTTCACCGCGCTTCGAACAGCTCGATCCGGGCATCTACCGCGGCGGCCAGTTTCTCGACGGACGCGAACCCGACCTTGAGGGCCAGGCCGGCGGCCCGCCGCTGAACCCGATCGAGATGGGCATGCCCGACAAGGCCAGCGTGGTGGCGCGGTTGCGCGAAAACCCCGATTATGTCGATGCCTTCGCCTCGCTGTTTGGCCGCGACGTTTGGGACGCGCCCGATATCGCCTACCGCGCCATGACGCAGGCGATTGCCGCCTTCGAGCGCACCGAGCTGTTTGCGCCGTTCGACAGCAAGTATGACCGCTACCTGCGCGGCGAGGTGGAGCTGACGCCGGAGGAAGACCTCGGCCGGCTCCTGTTCTTCTCGCAGCAGTTCACCAACTGCAATCTGTGCCACCAGCTGCGCGTCTCGCCGGTGGCGGCGGACGAGACCTTCACCAACTACGAATACCACAACATCGGTGTGCCGGTGAACGGCGCGGTGCGCTCGATGACCGGCGTGACGGCGATCGACCACGGCCTGTTCGGCCACCCCGACGTGGATGACCCCACCACCGACGGCAAGTTCCGCGTGCCCACCTTGCGCAATATCGCCGTCACCGGGCCCTATATGCACAACGGCGTGTTCGAAGACCTGCGCACCGTTATGTTGTTCTACAACAAGTACAATTCCACCGATATGGCCCGCCACATCAACCCCGAAACGGGCGAACATTTTGCCCCGCCGGAGGTGCCCGACACCCTGTCGATCAAGGAACTCGAAACCGGTCCGGCGCTTGACGACAAGCGGATCGACGCCCTCGTGGCCTTCCTCGAAACCCTCACTGACGCGCGCTACGAGGATCTGCTCGACGGCGAATGAGCCTGCTTTTCCTTGGATCAAATACTCCGGGGGGAGCGCCGCGAACGCGGTGCGGGGGGCAGCGCCCCCCTTCCGGCCGGGTCAACGCACACCCGCCGTCGATTTTTCCCCCGGCCTCCTGTTGACAGCTCCCCTGCGCCTGCCTAGCTATGCGCCGTTAGCACTCACCACCGGTGAGTGCCAAGTCTTCCGGGACCCCCGGAAAGAGCTGAGACAAACTTGTTGAGGAGCCTCAGAAATGGCATTCAAACCCCTGCATGACCGCGTGCTCGTTCGTCGCCTCGAAGGCGAAGAAAAAACGGCTGGCGGCCTGATCATTCCCGATAGCGCCAAGGAAAAGCCCGCCGAGGGCATCGTCGTCGCCGTTGGCGCGGGCGCCCGCGACGAAGATGGCGAGCGCATCCCGATGGATGTGAAAGAAGGCGACAAGATCCTGTTCGGCAAGTGGTCGGGCACGGAAGTGTCCGTCGACGGCACCGAGATGCTGATCATGAAGGAATCCGACATCATGGGCCTGATCTCCTGATCTGAGCCCCGATTTCGGACCAACATTCAAAGACATAGAGAACAGGAGCCAGGATCATGGCCAAAGACGTCAAGTTCGGCAACGACGCCCGCACCAAGATGCTCAAGGGCGTAAACATTCTCGCGGACGCGGTGAAGGTCACCCTCGGGCCCAAGGGCCGCAACGTGGTGATCGACAAAAGCTTCGGCGCGCCGCGCATCACCAAGGACGGCGTGACTGTCGCCAAGGAAATCGAGCTCGAAGACAAGTTCGAGAACATGGGCGCGCAGATGGTGAAGGAAGTCGCGTCGCGCACCAATGACGAGGCCGGCGACGGCACCACCACCGCTACCGTGCTCGCCCAGGCGATCGTCAAGGAAGGCCTGAAGGCCGTGGCCGCCGGCATGAACCCGATGGACCTCAAGCGCGGCATCGACCTTGCCACCCAGAACGTGGTGGAAGCGATCAAGGCCGCCGCGCGTGAAGTCACCGACAGCGACGAAGTCGCCCAGGTCGGCACGATCTCGGCGAACGGCGAAGAGAACATCGGCCGCTTCATCGCCGACGCGATGCAGAAGGTCGGCAACGAGGGTGTGATCACCGTCGAAGAGAACAAGGGCATGGAGACCGAGGTCGAAGTGGTCGAAGGCATGCAGTTCGACCGTGGCTACCTGTCGCCCTATTTCGTCACCAACCCCGACAAGATGCTCGCCGAGCTCGACGACTGCCTGATCCTGCTGCACGAGAAGAAGCTCTCGTCGCTGCAGCCGATGGTGCCGCTGCTCGAGCAGGTGATCCAGTCGCAAAAGCCGCTGCTGATCATCGCCGAGGACGTGGAAGGCGAAGCGCTCGCCACCCTCGTGGTCAACAAGCTGCGCGGCGGCCTGAAGATCGCCGCCGTGAAAGCGCCGGGCTTCGGCGATCGCCGCAAGGCGATGATGCAGGATCTCGCGATCCTGACCGGTGGCCAGGTGATCTCGGAAGATCTCGGCATGAAACTCGAGAATGTCACCATGGACATGCTCGGCACCGCCAAGACGATCACCATCTCGAAGGAAGAGACCACGATCGTCGACGGCGCGGGCGACAAGGCCGAGATCGAGGCGCGCGTCGCCCAGATCCGCACCCAGATCGAGGAAACCACCTCGGATTACGACCGTGAGAAGCTGCAGGAGCGGGTTGCCAAGCTCGCCGGCGGCGTCGCGGTCATCCGCGTCGGTGGCATGACCGAGATCGAGGTGAAGGAGCGCAAGGACCGTGTCGACGACGCGCTGAACGCCACCCGCGCCGCGGTGCAGGAAGGCATCGTGGTCGGCGGCGGCGTGGCCCTGGTGCAGGCCGCCAAGGGCCTCGAAGGGCTCACGGGCGCCAACTCCGACCAGGAAGCCGGCATCGCCATCGTGCGCCGCGCGCTCGAAGCGCCGCTGCGCCAGATCGCCGAGAACGCCGGTGTCGACGGTGCCGTGGTCGCGGGCAAGATCCGCGAAAGCGACGACCCGAAATTCGGCTTTAACGCGCAGACCGAAGAATATGGCGACATGTTCGAGTTCGGCGTGATCGACCCGGCCAAGGTGACCCGCACCGCGCTGGAAGATGCGGCGTCGATTGCCGGCCTGCTGATCACCACCGAGGCGATGGTGGCCGATCTGCCCGCCAAGGAAGGTGCCGGCGGCGGTGCCGGCGGCATGGGCGACATGGGCGGCATGGGCATGATGTAAAAACCTTTTTCGGGTTCGCCCGGAAAAGGTTGGTCGCAAACGGCACCGGGCGACTTGCCCGGCTGACGACTGCGCCATGCCTGTCACCAAACAGTCAAAGGGGCCGCTTCGAGCGGCCCCTTTTTTGTTGGCTCGAAAATCTTTCACCCCCGATCTTCAAACCGTTGCTCGGGTATCCTATGTTAACGCCAGTAACATTTGCTCCGGGGGACATTCCGATGCTACGCACTTTACTTCCCATTCTGATTATGACGCTCGCCGTGCCGGCCATGGCCCAGGACGAGGCGAATTGGCGCTTCGGCGGCGATGCCTATCTCGCCGGGCGCAACGTGGCGATGACCGGTGAGCCGGTTCAGGATCTGTTCATTGCCGGCGACAAGGTCACCACCCGCGCCGATGTCGAGGGGTCGGCCCACATGGCCGGGCGCTATGTCACGCTCGAATCCCGGGTCGGGCAGAACTTCTACGGCGCCGGCATGCAAGTTGACGTCGACGGCACGGTGGCCGGCAATGCCACCGTATTTGGCGACAGCATCACTGTGAGCGAACCCGTCACGGGCAATCTGCGCGCGATGGGCGCGAATATCGAGATCAAGGCGCCGGTCGCCGGCAGTGCCGTTCTTGGCGGCGACAACGTCAGCCTTGACGCGCAGATCGGCGGCGATCTGGCGCTGGCGACGCAGAATGTCGATTGGGGCGAGAACGCGCGGGTGATGGGCGAGGTGCATGTCTACAGCAACGATCCCGCCAGCGTCGAGGTGCCCGACCGGGTGGCCAGTGGCGACCGGGTGATCCTGCACGAGATGCAGGAGTTCGACCAGGTCTCCGGCATGCCCGGCGCGGTGCAGCCCAGCTTCTTCGAGCGGCTGCGCGGCTGGCTCGGCGGAGTGCTGGTGGTCGGCGTGCTCGGCACGATCTTCGCCGCCGTGGCGCCGGGCTATCTCGCCGGTTTGCGCCAACGCGCGACGGCCCGCCCGGTGCGCTCGGGGATGATCGGCTTTGTCGGTCTCTCGGCGTTGGTGGGCTCGGTTGTGTTCCTGGCGATGACCGGGATCGGTATCGTCCTCATCCCGGTGTCGTTGATCGCGGCAGCGCTGCTCGGCGTCGTCGGCTACGTGGTTGGCGCCTACGTGCTGGGCGTCTGGGCCGTGGGGCTCAGTGGGCGCGGTATGCCTGACAGCACCGGCGAGCGGGCCGTGGCGGCTTTCGCGGGTGCGGCGATCGGTGCCTTGATCGGGCTGATCCCGTGGCTCGGTTGGCCCGCAGTAATGGCGATCTTCCTCGTCGGCGCCGGCGCGCTGGTGGCGCGAATGCTGAAATGGGGCGACGGCGACCTCGCCTGACGCAACGTCACGCCCGCGGGGGCGCCGGGCCAGGATCCGGCGCCCCTCGCAACGCCGCGCCTGGCTGCCTATCTTGTCTCTCATGAAACGCCTTACCGCCCTTCTTGTCGCGTTCTTCGCCCTGACCTTCGCCGGCTTCGCGCAGACCGTGCCCCCGACCTCGGCCCCGTTCGAGCCGGGCGTGCCGGATGTGACCGCGCCGCTGGAGGGGGAAGTTGAGGGCGAGACCCCGGCCGATTGCGTGATCCTCCTGCACGGACTCGCCCGGTCGCCGACTTCGATGCTGGTGATGGAAGAGGCGCTGATCCAGCTCGGCTACCACGTGGTCAACGATGGTTACCCGTCGAAAAAGGCGCGGATCGAAGAGCTGGTGGCGCTGGCCGTGCCCCCGGCGGTGGAGAAATGCGGCGCCGCGCGCACCCATTTCGTGACCCACTCGATGGGGGGCATCCTCGCCCGGGTCTGGCTGAAGGATTTTCGCCCGGTCAACATGGGCCGGGTGGTGATGCTCGCGCCGCCGAACCACGGCTCGCAGCTGGTCGATGCCTTCCGCGACTACCAGCTCGGCGATTTCGAGCCGTTCGAATACCTCAACGGCCCGGCCGGTCTGGAGCTGGGCACCGGTCCGGATTCGGTGCCGAACCAGGCCGGGCTGCCGGCCTATGAGCTTGGGGTCATCGCTGGCAACCAATCGATGAACCCGCTGTTCTCACGCGTGATTGCGGGTGAGGACGATGGCAAGGTCTCGGTCGAGAGCACGAAGATCGCCGGCATGGCCGACCATATCGTGCTGCCGGTGACGCATACCTTCATGATGGTCAGCCCGATGGTGATCACCGAGGTGGTCACCTTTCTCGAGACCGGAAAATTCGATCATGATCTGACCTATGGCGACGTGTTCGAGCGGGTGAAGGAAGAAGCCGGCTACGAGTAGGCCGATTGCAGGTTTCGCGCTTTTCTGGGGCCGCCGGGGGACGTTTGTCGGCCGGACTTGAAACTTTCATGCCTCCGGCGGCGGTATTTCCACCAAGAAAAAGAGCAGGGGCCGGGCCGGAAGCGGTGCCGTCAGACCGGGCCGTCAGACCGTGCCGGCGGGGCCGGTGATGCGGTTCACGTGGCCCATCTTGCGGCCCGGTTTTACCTCGGCCTTGCCGTAGAGATGCAGCGCGTTGGCCGGGTCGGCGGCCAGCGCGGGGATACGCGCCATGTCGTCGCCGATCAGGTTTTCCATCACCACGTCGCTATGGCGCGCGCCGTCGCCGAGCGGCCAGCCCGCGACGGCGCGGATGTGCTGTTCGAACTGGTCGATCACGCAGCCATTCTGCGTCCAGTGGCCCGAGTTGTGCACCCGCGGCGCGATCTCGTTGACCACCAGCCCGTCCCATTTCACGAAGAACTCGATCCCCATCACGCCGACATAGTCGAGCGCGCCGAGGATGGCGCGCGCGGCGTCAACCGCCTGCTTGCGCTGGCGCTCGGTGAGCTTGGCGGGCACGGTGGTGGTGGCGAGGATGCCGTTCTTGTGGACGTTGTGCCCGGGCTCGTAGCAGACCACCTCGCCATCCAGCCCGCGTGCGGCGATCACGCTCACCTCGAAGGCGAAATCGACGAAGCCTTCGAGGATCGCATCCGCGCCGGCCATCGCCTCAAGCGCGGCCGGTGCATCGCTGTGATCCGCGATCTTGGCCTGGCCCTTGCCGTCGTAGCCAAGCCGGCGGGTCTTGAGGATCGCCGGTGAGCCGATGGATTCCAGCGCGGCGGCGAGGTCGAGCGCGTTGTAGACTGCGGCGTAGGGCGCGGTGGCCAGCTCCACCCCTTCGAGAAAGCCCTTCTCCACCAGACGGTCCTGGCTGAACCAGAGCGCTTCGCGATTGGGGCGGACCGGCTTCAAGTCTTCGAGGATATCGAGGGTGTCGGCGGGGATGTTCTCGAATTCGTAGGTGATCACGTCGACGCTTGCCGCAAAGGCGCGCAGCGCCGCTTCGTCGTCATAGGGCGCGGTGGTGACCAGGTCCGCGACGTGGCCCGCCGGCGGGTTGGCGCCGGGCTCATAGATATGGGTGGTGAAGCCCAGCCGGGACGCCGCAACCGAGAGCATCCGGCCGAGCTGGCCGCCGCCGAGAATGCCGATGCTGGCGCCGGGAGCGAGCGGGGGCGGCACCTCGCGGGCCTCGTCCTCGAAGCTCAGGCCGAAATCGTCGGAGGTAAAATCAGTCATCTTGCGGCTCGTCTGGGATCGAGGCGGAGAGGGCGGCGCGCCACGCGTCGAGCCGCCCGGCCAGCGCCGGGTCCGACACCGCGAGAATGGCGGCGGCCATCAGCCCGGCATTCGCCGCGCCCGCCGCGCCGATCGCCATGGTGGCGACGGGAAAGCCCTTGGGCATCTGGACGATGGAATAGAGGCTGTCGACGCCCGAGAGCGCCTTTGTCTGCACCGGCACGCCAATCACCGGCACGCGGGTTTTCGACGCCATCATGCCGGGCAGGTGGGCCGCGCCGCCGGCCCCGGCGATGATCACGCAGAGACCGCGCGCGGCGGCGGTCTTGCCGTAGTCCCACAACCGGTCGGGGGTGCGGTGCGCCGAGACGATCTTCGCCTCGTAGGCCACGCCCAGCTCGTCGAGGATATGCGCCGCTTCCTTCATGGTCGGCCAGTCCGACTGGCTGCCCATGATGATACCCACTTTCACGTCTGCCATAACAGCCTCGTATTTCGCAGAGGGCCTTCTACGCGCAAACCGCGCCTCAGGCAATAATATCGGGGGTGAGCTTGTCTTCGATCCGCGCGATCTTGTCTTTGAGCGCGAGCTTCTGCTTCTTCAGCCGGGTGATCGTGAGCTGGTCGGACGCGGCGCGCTCGATGAGCGCCTCGATCGCGGCGTCGAGATCGCGATGCTCCTGGCGCAGCACTTCAAGCTCCACCCGAAGCACGTCCTCGGTATCCATTTCGCGTGCTTGTGCCATGGCTGTGAGTCGGTTTCTCCAGTCTGTGAAGGAACTTACGCCTTTGGGGCCGGAATCCAAAGGATTTTGACCCCTCTTGCGGGCGGGGCCGGCACTTCCCATATTTTTCTGGACGGGTCGCCGGATGCGGGGCCTGTCGGCAGGTCGCTTTTGTGAAGGACGTGTAGATGAGCAAAATGACGTTGGGCACCCACCCGTTTCTGCTGGGCTTCGACCAGATCGAACGCATGCTGGAGCAGGCCGAGAAATCGGGCACCGAGGGGTATCCGCCTTTCAATATCGAACAGGTGGATGAGCGCGCCTACCGGATCACCCTCGCGGTGGCCGGATTCGCCGACGACGATCTGTCGATCACCGTAGAAGACCGCAAGCTGGTGGTGCGCGGGCGCAGCCCCAAGACCGACACGGCGCGCGTGTTTCTGCACCGGGGCATCGCCGCGCGGCAGTTCATCAAGAGCTTCGTGCTGGCCGATGGCGTGGAGGTCATGGGCGCGGCAACCGCGAACGGGCTTCTGCATATCGACCTGGAACGCGCCGAGCCCGAGCGGCTGGTGCGCAGCATCGAGATCCGCAAGGGGTGACGCGAACCACCCCGACGCGTTTCAAGTGAGGAAGGAGAACGCCCATGGATGTGAAATACAAAGGCCTGCCCGAGAGCGACGACCGGATCGTCTACGTGCGCGAAGTCGACGTGGCCGAGCTGCCCGAAGAGGTGCAGCGTGAGGCCGGTGGCTTGAAGAAGCTCTACGCCGTGCACTCGGCCGAAGGCGAGCGGCTGGCTCTTGTGCGCGACCGGCACATGGCTTTCGTGCTCGCACGCCAGAACGATTTCGCGCCGGTCGCAGTGCATTGAGTGCGCTTTGGCGCGCGGTGGGTGCATGATACGCTTGCGCCCGATGCGCAAGGGGGAGTTCGCCGACTACCTTGCCTATTTCATTCCCGACTACGCTGCCGAGATCTCGGTGAACTACGATCTGGACCTTGCCACGGCCGCGGCGCGGGCCGAGGCTGAGGCCGCGGCCAGCTTGGGGCAGGGGGCAGAGACCCCGGGGCAGGTTCTGCTTTGCCTTGTTAAGGGCGAGGGTGAGGCGCCGGCGCTGGGCTATCTCTGGTGCAGGCCCGATGCGGACAGCGGATCGGTGTTTATCAGCGATTTCTATGTTGTCCCGGAGCACCGGGGGAAGGGCTATGGGCGCGCGGCTCTGAACGCGCTGGAAGAGATGTTTGCCGGGCCCGACTACGGCGAGCTTCGGCTGCGCGTGGCGGCGGACAATCCGGGTGCCCGGCGGCTCTATGAGGCGGCGGGCTACCGCGTCACCGGGATCAACATGCGCAAGGCGCTGGACCGCCGGTGAGCCTAGACCGACTGGCCGGACGTACAATTGACAAGGCCGGGGCATCGACCCCGGCCTTGTCTTTTTCCTGCATTTTCGCGCCTCAGTGGGCGGCGATCAGCCCCATGGATTCCAGTTTCAGGATTACCTGGTGGGCGCAGTTGTCGACATCGACGTTTTCGGTCTCGACCCGCAGCTCGGGGCTGGCGGGCACTTCGTAGGGGTCGGAGATGCCGGTGAACTCCTTGATCTTGCCCTCGCGGGCGAGCTTGTAGAGCCCCTTGCGGTCGCGCCGCTCGCATTCCTCGATCGAGGTCGCCACGTGCACCTCGACGAAGGCGCCATAGGCCTCGACGTCTTCACGCACCGCCCGCCGCGTGGCGGTGTAGGGCGCGATCGGCGCGCAGATGGCAATGCCGCCGTTCTTGGTGATCTCGGACGCGACGTAGCCGATGCGGCGGATGTTGAGGTCGCGGTGCTCCTTCGAGAAGCCGAGCTCGGACGAGAGGTTCTTGCGCACCACATCGCCGTCGAGCAGCGTGACCGGGCGCCCGCCCATCTCCATCAGCTTGACCTGCAGCGCGTTGGCGATGGTCGATTTGCCCGAGCCGGAGAAGCCGGTGAAGAACACGGTAAAGCCCTGCCTGGAGCGCGGCGGCCGGGTGCGGCGCAGCTCGGTCACCACTTCGGGGAACGAGAACCACTCGGGGATTTCAAGCCCTTCGGCGAGGCGGCGGCGCAGCTCGGTGCCCGAGATGTTGAGCACGGTCACGCCCTCTTCGATCTCGTCGGCGGGCTCGTATTGCGCCCGCTCCTGGACGTAGACCATGTGCTTGAACGGCACCATCTCGACGCCGATCTCGGCCTCGTGCTCGCGAAACAGCTCCTGGGCGTCATAGGGGCCGTAGAAATCCTCGCCGGCCGAGTTCTGGCCGGGGCCGGCATGGTCGCGCCCGACGATGAAATGGGTCACGCCGTGGTTGCGCCGGATCAGCCCGTGCCAGACCGCTTCGCGCGGCCCCGCCATGCGCATGGCGAGGTTGAGCAGGCTCATCGTGGTGGTGGCGGCCGGATATTTGTCGAGCACCGCCTCGTAGCAGCGCACCCGGGTGAAGTGATCGACGTCGCCGGGCTTGGTCAGGCCCACCACGGGGTGGATCAGGAGGTTGGCCTGGGCTTCCTTGGCGGCGCGGAAGGTCAGCTCCTGGTGGGCGCGGTGCAGCGGGTTGCGGGTCTGGAACGCGACGATGCGGCGCCAGCCGAGCTTGCGGAAATAGGCGCGCAGCTCATTGGGCGTATCGCGACGGCCGCGGAAATCGTAGTGAACCGGCTGCTGGATGCCCACCACGGGGCCGCCGAGATAGACCTTGCCGGCCGTGTTGTGCAGGTAGTTGACGGCCGGGTGGGCGAGGTCGTCGGCGCCAAACACCTTCTCGGCCTCGCGCGCCTTGTTCGGCACCCAGTTGTCGGTGACGGTCATGGTGGCGAGGATCACGCCTTCCTGGTCGCGCAGCGCGATATCCTGCCCGTCTTCCAGCTTGGCGGCGAAGTCTTCGCTCACGTCGAGCGTGATCGGGATCGGCCAGAGCGATCCGTCGGCGAGGCGCATGTTTTCCACCACGCCGTCGTAATCTTCTTCGCTGAGGAACCCCTTGAGCGGGTTGAACCCGCCGTTCATCAACAGCTCGAGATCGTTGATCTGGCGCGGGGTCAGATCCCAGCTCACCAGGTCGGCGGCGTCCAGCTTCAGCTTCTGGGCGCTCTCATACGACACGTAGAGCTCGGGGATCGGGGTAAGGTTGGGCAAAATCATCAAATCGGCCTTTTCATCATCGGATTGCGGGCCGCCATCGCTACGTGGCCCGTCGCGCGCGCATCTACAGCGCGAATGTGTCGAAATTCAAGCGTGGGGCGGCGGAATTTCGCGGATGCGGCGAAATTGCCTCCGGCGTCAGCCCGGGGCGTGCCGGCGCACGGTCATCGCGCCAGCGCGCGGCATGGTGGGTCGCATCAAGCCCGTTGCGGGTGGCCGCGCCAGAGTGGCAGGCCGCACGGCAAACGCCCGCCCCCTTGCGGAGACGGGCGCGTGGTCAGGTCGGGGAGGCCGGGCTCAGCGCGGGTTCGGGTCGACGACCGCGTCGTCCTGCGCCGCCAGCCAATGCTCGGAGTCAAGCGCGGCCATACAGCCCATGCCAGCCGAGGTGACGGCTTGGCGGTAAACGTGATCGGTGAGGTCGCCGGCGGCAAACACACCCTCGATCGAGGTGCGGGTCGAGCCCGGCTCGACCTTCACGTAGCCGCCGTGGTGCAGCTCGAGCTGGTCTTTCACCAGCTCAGAAGCGGGCGCATGGCCGATGGCGATAAACACGCCGTCGGCGGTAATCTCGGTGAGTTCGCCGGTCTTCACGTTCTCGGCGATCACACCGGTCACGCCCATCGGCATCTCGTCGCCGACCACCTCTTTCAGCACGTTGTCCCAGAGCACCTCGACCTTGGGGTTCTTCAGCAGGCGGTCAATCAGCACCTTCTCGGCGCGCAGCGAGTCGCGGCGGTGGATCAGGGTCACCTTGGAGCCGAAGTTGGTGAGAAACAGCGCTTCTTCCACCGCGGTGTTGCCGCCGCCGATCACCACGATCGGCTTTTCACGGTAGAAGAACCCGTCGCAGGTGGCGCAGGCCGACACGCCGAAGCCCTTGAACTTGTCTTCGCTCGGCAGGCCCAACCACTTGGCGCGCGCGCCGGTGGCGAGGATCACGGCATCGGCGGTGTAGGTGGTGCCGCTGTCGCCCTTGGCAGTGAACGGGCGCTTGGACAGGTCGAGGTCGGTGATGATGTCGGAGATGATCTCGGTGCCCATCGCCTTGGCATGGGCTTCCATGTTGGTCATCAGCTCGGGGCCCTGGATCTCGGTGTAGCCGGGGTAGTTTTCCACCTCGGTGGTGGTGGTGAGCTGGCCGCCCGGTTCCATCCCCTGCACGAGGATCGGCGACAGCATGGCGCGCGCGGCGTAGACGCCGGCGGTGTAACCAGCCGGGCCGGAGCCGATGATGAGGACTTTGGTGTGACGTGTTTCAGACATGGGTTCGCCCTTTGGAATTTTCTGAGTTGGACCCGATATAATCCGCCCGCTTGCGCGCCGAAACCCCTTGCGACATGCTGTCAAGATAAGCACCTGCGGGCAAACCGGTGTGAAATGATCTTGCGCTAACGCGAAACAATATTGCGCCTCCCTGCGCGCGGGGATAGGATTGCGCAACTTTTTGAGGAACACCAATGCCCCATACCAAGCTGGATCCGATTGATCGGATGATCCTGGCGGAACTGCAATCCGATGGCCGGATGACCAACGTCGAACTGGCCAAGCGCGTCGGCATTTCGGCCCCGCCGTGTTTGCGCCGGGTGCGCACGCTCGAAGAGCTGGGGTTCATCCGTGGCTATCACGCCACCGTCGACCCGCGCAAGCTTGGCTTCGAGGTGCAGGTGTTTGCCATGGTCGGGCTGCAAAGCCAGGCCGAGGCCGATCTGTCGGCGTTCGAGGCGCGCTGCCGCGACTGGCCGCTGGTGCGCGAGTGCCACATGCTGAACGGCGAAGTGGATTTCATCCTCAAATGCGTGGCGCCGGACCTGTCGACCTTCCAGACCTTCCTCACCGAAGAACTGACCGCGGCGGACAACGTGGCGAGCGTCAAAACCTCGTTGGTGATCCGCGATGCCAAGGACGAGCCCGGCGTGCCGTTCGACGTGCTCGAAGCGCGGGTGAACGCGGCGCGCTGAAGTCGGCGCGCGCGCCAACGATCCCGTCACGAAACGGTTGATTTGCTCCGCCCCCCCCGGATGCGGCATGGGCGGCTGACGCGGCCCGACCCTGCATTCCCCAAGTGACCGTCCAGCTTGCGGGGCATGCGCGAGATCGTCGGTGCACAGAGCGCCTGTGCAGTCGAAGACGGGCGGTTCACCCAAAGGCCCGAGCGCACCGTCGCGCGCCTGCCGCAGACTTTGACCTTGCCATGGCGCGGTCCGGACGGCGAACGGCACGACACCCTTGATCACGCGCCAACTTCGGGAAAAACTGTGCTATCAAAGCACGCCACTCGGGAATGTCGGTTTAATGAAGTATTCGCGGATCTCTGCCAGCCTCACGCACCGGGCCGCCCGTGCATTCGGAGCGAAACGACTCGCTGTTGCGCCGGAGCGACCTGTCGTAAGCATTTCCTTTGACGATTTCCCCACGTCGGCATGGGACATTGGCGGCCGGATCCTGGCCCATCATGGCGTGCGTGGAAGTTATTATCTTTCCGGCAACCTTTGCGGGACCGAATTCGATGGCAATCGAATAATAGACGCCGACCGACTGAAGGAAGTGGTTTCGGCGGGGCACGAAATAGGCTGCCATACATTCAATCACCAGCGTCTGCGTTCCATTTCCGCGAAACACATCAAAAATGAGTTTGAGGCGAACCAAGCTTTCCTGAATACGGTCTTGCCAGGAGAAAAACTCACCACCTTCGCCTATCCCTACGGCGATGTTTCACCTTTTTCAAAGCAGGTCGCGTCCAGCCATTTTGCCGCCAGTCGTGGGGTATTCACCGGGGTCAACGCAGGGCGTGCCGATCTCGGATTGTTGTCCTGTGTTTCTCTGGAACCCCACGTATTGGCGAAGCGAAGCGCGACGGAGTGGATAAACGAGGCCGTCCGGTCGAATGGGTGGCTGGTATTCCTGGCCCATGATGTCTCCGAAACGCCGGGGTATTTTGGCGTGACACCGGATTTTCTCGATGACGTCATTCGAACTGCGATTGAGGCGGGCTGCGATATTCTACCGGTTCGCGACGCACTCGATCTTTTGTCACACAAACATGTGGGCGTGTAGGGCGTTGAAGGATCACCGTGGCTTGCCCAATTGAGCGGCCCTGAGAATGGGCCCCGACCCGTGCGTCGGATCGGTCAGAGCGTAGTCCGGTCTCAGGAAAGGGCCACTTGCCTGCGGCCCGCTCCGGGCCTGAGACAGTGAATAGCCGAACCGATCAGAAGACCGGTCAATTGACCAAGCCGTGACGTGTTCGCCGCTCTGACAGGTCCAGACGCCACACCTGCCCTCCAATGATTGAGCGGCATTGTGGAAATGGGCTTTCGGGCCCCGATGTGCCGTGTTCGGGCACATTGTGGGGAAACAGACCGCCGCTGGTCGCGACGACTGTCAGCCGAGCGCGGACATTCCCATTTTCCATTGGACTCGCGGCCGACCTTGCCTCAGTTTGGCCTGAGGAATCATTGGCGGCAAGGATGTTTCGGTCCTGCGCGGTAGCTTGGTTCGTCGTGAGGATAGACGCAAAAATATTGGCTCATCCCCGCTCTCTGTGGCCTGACCTCGTTGCAGAGAGGCCAATTCGGGAATTCTGAAACAGCGCGAAGGCAAACTCATGCAATTTTATGCATCAAACGAATATCTCAATGTCGCCGCGCAGGCCTATTTTCCGGATCGAAAGACGGAAATCGAGCTGGTCAAGATTGGTGACGGGATTTTCCGCCTCTTGGTTGTTGATGGAAAGAAGGTCGCGTCCGATCTGCAATTCATCGATTATCTCGCGCCGCTCGAGAATGCGGATCCAGCGGTTCCGATGCGCGCGGGCCGCTATGCCCACGCCGTGGTGCGCGAGATCATGGAGGTTTCACAATGGCAAAGCGAAGAAAACCCGGGCCTGGATCCGGCTCCCTTCGTCGATTGGTCGCAGTTTAAAACATTCGAGGACTACGAGGCTTTTCTGCAATCGCGCAGCAAGAGTCTTTTTAAAGACCAGCAGCGGCGCCAGCGGCGATTGGCGGAACTCTTCGAAAATTTTGAATTTCAAATGAATGATCCCGGCAGTGACGTATTGGAGCTGGCGTTCGAGTGGAAGACGCAGCAATTCCATGACACCGGCGCACCCAACTACCTGGCCGATCCGCGAAATCGCAAGCACTTCGAATTGTTGCGGGAGAATGGCTTGCTGACCGCCTCTACATTGCGCGGAGATGGTCGGCTGTTGTCGGTGTGGCTCGGTTTTGTCTACAACGGCGTCTGGTCTGGCTGGATATTCTCCTATGACAAGGATCCCGACCTGCGGAAATATTCGCTCGGGCGCCAGTTGCTGTCATTCATGTTGAAAGAGAGCAAGGAACGCGGGCATCGGGAGTTCGATTTCTCGATTGGGGATGAGGACTACAAGTGGTTCTATTCCACCCATGTGCGCGCACTCGGACCGATCGGCCAGCCGCCGATGTCGGTGCAGATGAGTTCCGGCATCCGTCAGGCCAAGCGTCAGGCGAGAGCTGCGCTCGAGAAATACCCCGGCCTGCACCGGCGCGCGACCTCTTTCGCGGACGCGTTGAGGCGGAAACGGAATTTGACGATCGAGCGTCGGCAGAACCCGAAGTAGGGCTCAGGGGCCAAAAGCGGGCGGGTCGATCTGCGGCGAATGGCGAACTGCATCCTGCCGCGATCCGCAAGAGGAACGAACACGATGAACACGAAAAATGGCACCTATGGCACCGAACCGCCCCCCGATACCGCGGCAAAGGGGTGGCGGCGATTGCGGTCGGGCCTGGTCAAACGGACATCGGCGATTGTGATGCCGATCGCGCAACGGGTCGCGCGCGATCATTTTGGCGGCGAAACGGTAGACGATGCCATTTGCGTGGCGCAGCGCTTCGCGACCGACGGGTATCCCAATACGCTCGGTTTCTGGCCGGTCGGAACCGAGAGCGCGCGGGACATGACAGATCAGTACATCGCCTCGATCGATGCGCTGGCGGCGTCTGGTCTGGATGGCCACCTTTCCGTCAAACCGCCCGCGGTGCTCTTCGACCCAGAGCTGGCGCGTGAGATCGCAGAGCATGCCCGTGCGCGCAACGTCGGGCTGCATTGTGACTCGCACGGGATCGAATCCGTCGATCCCACGCGTGACATGGCCGAGACCATGCTGGCTCATCTCTCGCCGGCCAACGTCGGCACGACATTGCCCGGACGCTGGCGTCGTAGCGTGGAAGATGCCGACTGGGCGATCGAGCGTGGGCTGAGGGTTCGCGTCGTCAAAGGTCAGTGGCCGGATCCGGCGGATCCGGAGCGCGACATGGGCCTGGGGTGCCTTGAGGTGATTGATCGCCTCGCCGGGCGCGCGCACCACGTCGCCATGGCGAGCCACGATCTGCCGCTGCTCATGGAAGCGATTGCCCGGCTTCGCCAGGCCGGTACAGATTGCGAGATCCAGCTGATTTTCGGCATGCCGATTGCGCCGATCCTGCTCTGGGCCAAGAGCAATGGCGTGCCCGTAAGGATCTACATTCCCTATGGGAAGGGGTTCATTCCCAACGCGATCGGGACGCTCCGGCGCAATCCCCGGTTGGCATTGCGCATGCTCAAGGGGATGGTCACCCGAGACGAAGGCGGTGCGCCCAGCTAGCACGGGGCGGTCGATGGAGCGCGCCTGCCGCGCGCCCCGGGTCTGTCCCCGAACACACGGCCAGTCCCGCCTCTGTTGAGGCAGGATGGCGGTGTGTGGCACGGGCCGCACTGCAAGGGCGGCGGCTCAGGCTATTGCTGCGTGTCCGGCTGCTCCGCCTCCGGCTGCTCCGTTTCCGGTGCCTCGTCGAACTCTTCTTCCAGCAGCTCGTTCACGAAGCCCGCAGCGAACAGCCACATCTTGGCGTTCGACCGCATCCCGTGCTCCGCGCAGACGGCAATGGTTTTCGCCTCGTAGATCTGGGTGTAGATCGGCCAATCCTTCTGATCGGCGGGATACAGAGTCCCGGCGCTGCGCCGTTGCTCCCATTCGTACATCTCGCCGCCGGCGACCCCGAAGACAATGTGGCCGGGAATGCGATGCGGACCAAAGTGATCCAGCCCCAAGGGGTCGGAAAACTGCCGCTGGCCCAGTCCCTGGATGAACGACACGTTCGAAGGGTTGCACCCGAGGGCGAACCACATCCCCTCGACCACGGCATCGCGGATGAGCTTTTTCGGCGCCCGGTTCATCGAGTATTCGATACCGAGCGAGTGCGCCACCCAGTTCGATCCCGGGCCGAACCGCGCCCAACCGCGGCCCCACTGGTACAACGCGGTGCTGTGCAGTCCATAATCCGCGCCGATCCGCTTGTCCCGGGTCATCCGGCCGACGGTCCAGTCGAGCGAAGTGACGACGATCGAGGGATCGAACGCGCGGCCCTCCCGCGCGGCCCGGACATAGTCGAATGCCGCATAGGTGAACACGTTGCGCCGGGCCCCCACAGCCCCCTCTTTTGCCCGTGGCAGGAAGGGATTGTGTGCCTCGTAGGCGGCCCGCGCCGAAGCATCGCCGGTGACGCGGTAAAGCGTCGCGGCGGCGGCCACGCGGGCTTGCATGAATTCGTCGCCAAGCTCCGCCAAGTTCTCGGCGCCGCCGACGGATTGCACCCGCTCAGGCCACAGCGAGTCGGCCCAGGCCCAGGCCTTCTCGGCTTCGCCGATCAGCGTCTCGCCAAGCACCGCATCGCCGCAGACCGTCTTGATGACCCAACCAAGTTTGGCGGCGCCATGCACGAACCGGTATGCGGACCAGTCCCCAGGCCCGTAGGCAAAGCTGTCTTGCAACGGATTCCACGACACCGAGCCGGGCTGCCCCTCTGCCGCATATTCCACCCCGCCAATGATCTCGCCGTTCGGCCCTTGGGTGCGCCGCCAGAGCGAAATGCCCCACAACGCCTCGTGGATCAGGTCGGGCAGAACCGTCTGTCCGTCCCCGAGATCCTCGGCGTTCTTGCGGGCTTTCACGGCCGGGTCGGCGAAGGGCTTGCCGGATTCCGGGATGTTCATGTCCAGCGTGCGCACCTGTTCGAACAGCTCGATCATCACCGCCATATCGTGGACAGCGCCCAGGTGCTGCACCCGGCGATCCCAGTCGCCGGCGTCGTGCCACCCGCCCCAGGCATTGGGATTCTGCTCCACCTTGGGTTGGTCGCGCAACGCAGCGGTGCCCGAGGTTCCGCTCGTGTACCCGGCCGAGGTGTCGCCCAGCTTCACATCGGTCTGCCAGACCACGAGCCCGTCGTCGGGGTGGCCGTTGCGCGGCCGCTCGTGGCCCTCGCCATACGGCTCTTCGATCGCGCAGCCCGACCGTTGGTGGAAATACCAACGCGCCGCCAGGCGCAGGGTTTCGGCGTAGGGGTTCTTCATGATCGGGAAGGCAACGGATGCACCGATGCCATCGACCTCGAGCCGGTATGTCCCGTCCTCGGCAACGTCCGAGAAGTCGGCGGCATAAATGTCGCAACCGTTGAAATTGACCCCGTCCAGGTGCGGATCCTCGCCGGCTTTCGCCATCTCGAGCGCACCCTCGGCGGCCACGGAACCGCTTGCGGTGTCGACCAGGCGCCAGCGTGTCGCCGGCCCCACTGCCGCGTCTGTGCTGCCGGAAAGCCCCGACTGGTCGTGGCCCAGCCACAGCCCGACGTACCCTTTCTTGGGCGTGGCCGCGGCATACCCGACTTGCGACACATGCACCGCCTCGGACACGACATCCGGCGCGCGGGTCACCGCCAGGGTGAGCCCATCGGGGCCCGACACGCGAATTTCGGCGCCATCGGGCACATCCACCCCGAGGCGCAGCGTCACCATGTGGCGCACGGTGTGGGCATAGTCGAACGCATTGATCGTTGAGGCGTGGACCGGAACCGCCTTGCGATACACGCCCACCACTTCGACCGGCGCGCCGTTCATCTCGACAACCCATTGATCGGGCCGGTCGGCTTCGGCAGCGGCGCCTTGGAAGGCAGGAAGTTCGGTGCCCGGTACCACCGTCGCCCAGGGCGCGAAGAGCTGCGGCGTATTGGTGTTGCGAATGCCCGAAAAGGCGCCGTCGAGTCCGTTCAACGATCCCGCCCCGGCATCGCGCTTTCTGCTCGTGCCGCCCGACCATTTGACCTTGTCGCCCGGAGCGACCTCGCGCACCGATGGCTCTTCGGTGCGCCGATCGTAAATCAGCATCTGCACCATGTCCCCGCCGCAAAAAGCGATCGCGTTCTCGGTTGCGAGCGGCGCATAGGCGTGGGCCGCGCGCGGCAACCCGACCGAGACAAATCCGACTCCGATTGCAACGCCACAGCTGCCCCGCAGGAACGCGCGCCTCGACATCGTTTGTGTCATCTCTGAACTCCTTCAGCTTCGGCTATGGCAGCAGTGTTGGGCCGGTTTGGCAACCGCCGTGCGCCATAAGAAATTGGTTTGTTAACTATTGATTTCATTCGCTTTCCCCCGTCACACCGGCCGGCCGGCGAGACCAGAGCCGGACCAGATGGGCGCGAAGGGCCCGAATCGGTGGAAAACCGAGCAGGTCGAGGGTGATCGCGTAGGCCAACGTGCCAGCCGCCAGCCAGGCCAAACCGGGCAGGATTCCCTGCGTGAGGTCGGCCATCCACGCGGCTGCGGCGAGCAGCCCGGCCGCCGGAAAAAGCGGTGCGAGCCTGCGCCAGGGCAATTGGATCTTGTGCACCCGACCGCCCACCACGACCGTTGCAGAAAGGCTGAAGATGGCCGTCACGAGCATCGCGTAGGCGGCGCCAATCGGGCCAAAACGGCTGACCAGGACGACGGTGGCCAGAGCGTGCAAGAGCACGACCACGGCGATCAGGATCGCCTGCAGGCCGGTCCGCCGGCCAAGCATGAAGGAAAACGAGTAATAAGCGCCCTGCACGCTCATCAGGAACATGGCCAGCGCAAGGTAGGGCATATGCGGCGCGACCTCACCCACCAGCGCCGAACCGAACAGGATCCGAGCAACCGTTTCGTTTGAGACCATGAGCACAATCGTGATCGGGATCGCGACCAGGAACAGGGGCGGCGCGAGGCGCGCGACCTCCGCCGAGCTTGCCTCGGCGCCGTGTTCCTCGTGGGCCTGGAAAACGTCGGCGGCAAAGGAGCGGCTCATCATTGACATCGGCATGTCGACAGTCCGGTTCACCAGCGCGGCGGCCGCCGCGTAGGCCCCCATGCCGCCGAGCCCGGCAAACGTCACAACGGTCGTCTGGGCCACGAGGCTCATCACCATCGAGGACGAGGCAACGACCGACAGCGGGGCGCCGTAGAAGGCGAACTGCTTGACGTAGGACGCCTTGGGCGCGCGAACCCCGGTGCGTTGCACCGTCCACCAGATCCCGTAGGCGGCCAAAAGGCCCGCGCCGATCGTGGTGCCGATCAGAGCGCCTTCGGCGGCAAGATCAGCGCCAAGGATCAGCGCCACGCCGAGGGCAACGGCGATCAGGGGCCGTACCAGCGTCGACAGCATGAACCGAGGCCCGTCGCCCAGCACCCGCAGCCCCGAAAGGCCGATTTCGTGAAGCGAATGTGCGAGGAACGTCGTGAAGGCCACGAACAGATAGGCCAATGGGAAGCCATGAATGAAGGGCAGGGCCAGGACGAAGGCGACGGTCGCCGCCAGCGAGACCCACAGCGTCAGCGACAGGGCCATGGAGGTGGCTTCGCCATCGAAGTCGCTGGACCGGTGAAAGCGGTGGATCGCGGCGGCGAGCCATCCGAACAGGATCGAGAAGCCGAGGCCGGCCGCGGTCATCGCGATATTGTAAAGCCCGAACTCGCCTGGCCCCAGCAGCCGGGTCAGGATCACCATGTTGACGATCATCAACGCGGCCGCGCCGATCCGTGGGACGAAATACCAGATCATTCGATCACCTTCCCCGGCGACGTTGTCCCGGTGAACGGACTCGTCATTGATGACCGCCGCGGCCTGTTTCTTTCGGCCCGCGCGGCGACCTGTGACACCAAGGAGATCTTGGTGGCAAAGGCAAGGAAAATCATCCATTGGAGGTTTGCCCGCGCAAGCACCCTGGCCTCGGTGATATCGAGCAGGAGGAAGGCGAGCACCACGACAAACGCGGTGGACAGCCCGCGCCGTTCCGTGGCGTGGCGCAATGAGTAGAACGCACTGGTGAACATCCGCAGCACGCTGGCCGCCAGCAGGCTCACGCCGATGATGCCGGTGTTCAACCATGTCTCGATGATGCCGTTGTGAGAATAGAAAGGGGTGAACTGCAACGTCGGATCGCGGCTGATCTCGAGCACCCGCTTCGAATTCGGATCCCAGAACGCGTGGTAGCCATAGCCCAGCCAGAACTCGTCAATTGCTTTGGGCACTGTCAGCGTCCAGAGCGGGATACGGCCCGACATCGTGGGCTTGCGGTCAAGCGCCGCGAACGCCGGCTCGAGCGAACCCGAGACGATCAACAGGTAAGTGGCCAGAACGGCGGACATGAAGATGAACATCACGAAGGTTGCCCAGATGAAGGCATGGCGCTGCTGAAACACCGCGGCAACCATCGCCACCAGCAGCACAAGTCCGATGATCTGCGCGGTGCGCGATTCCGAGGCGAACAACAGGAAGGCCGCCATGGCCGCCATCCCCTGGAAAAAGAGCCTCTGGCGGCCTTCCGAGATCCAGGCCGCGCCGAGGGCGATGATCAGCGACAGCGTTGCGGCCGAGCCAAGCTCGTTCTTGTGGCTGAATATCCCGATCCAGGTATCCTCGAACGGCGGTTGGCCGCGTGCCGCCGGAAAGGCCGCGACCGCCGCCAGTGATCCAATCATCGCCATTGACCCGATCACGCCGAAGACGAGGACAAGGCCGCGCGTCGACAATATCGTGCCGAGGGTCACGGCAAGCGCGGAGGTCACCACCAGAGGAACGGCTCGTTCGAGCGTTGTCGCAGGATCGTAGCTCCAGATCACGGATACCGCGGCCAGGGCCACCAGAAGGCTCAGTTCGGGCACCGCGACGGCGCCCCTGAGGAAGTTTCCGAAGTGCAGAAGAACGATCAGAAAGATCGGGATCAGGATGAGGGTATTGAGCATCCTGGCGGTCGAGCTTTGCCCCATCGCGATCGGAAGGGCGTAGGTGCCGACCACCACGACCAACAGGGAAATGAACGCCAACAACACGAGATTGAACCGCCGGCCTGCCCGTTGTCGCCGCTGGGCGGCCTGGTCACGCAGTGCCATCGCCCCTCATCCCTTCATGCTGCGCAACAGGCGCAGGGCCATGGCCGGCCTGGCCAAGCTGGATGGGTAGACAAACAGTCCCGCGAGGGCAACCGAAAGCGCCCGGACCTTGGCGCCGTATTGGTAGGTGCTGCGCACGCCTGACCAGAAAATGTCGATCTGGCGATCCTTGAGTAGCGCGTCGAGACGCGGCCCGAACCGGGCGCGCATGCGCGGGTTTTCCGCCAGCGCCACCAAGCAGGGCACGCGCCGGGCGAAGTCCGAGCCCCGCGCCAGGTTGTTGGCCCCCGAAGAGACCTGCCGGTAGGACAAAAGTCGTGGCCCGGTCACCACGGCGAGGTCGCCCTCAAGCAACAGGCGGCACCAGAACTCCCAGTCCTCGCCGTATCTCAAGTCTTCGCTGTAGCCGCCAGCGGTGCGGGCGGCGTCCGTGCGGATCGCGAGAGCGCCGCCGTTGACGATGTAGTTCTTGCGGATCAGCGCTTCGAGTTGCCCCTCGGCCGGGACAAGATCCCGGTTGTCGGCCGAAGACACGCCGGCGCCATCCTCGGCGATCCGCGCAATACCGCCAAGGGCGGCAACAGCGGGGCTGTCCGCGAGCGTTCCCGCGAAGCGCTCCAGCGCGTCCGGTGCGAGGAGATCGTCGGCGTCGAGAAAGACGATTATCGCCCCGCGCGCCATTTCGAGCCCGAGGTTGCGCGCGGCGCTGACGCCGCGCGAGGGGCCCTGCCGCAGGATGAACCGCTCGCTCGCGTCGGTCAGGACGAAGGCATCGACGCGCGCGGCGGTGTCGTCGGTCGAGCCATCATCAAGCACGATGGCCTCGAAATCCCCGTTGGTCTGACCCGCCACGCTGGCCAGCGTGGCCTCGATGAACCGCGCGGCATTGCGCGCGGGGATCACGAGCGAGAATGTGGGGGCGGCCCCGGCGCGCGTCATGACGCGCCACCTTCCGTCCGGTCGGACGAGACCGATGCGTCGCTGTACTCGGAGAAACCCAGGCGCAGGAACGCCGCGAACATCCCGAGACCGCGCGCGACCTGGCCGAGCGCGTCAATCGCGCGACTGCGCGAGCCGAAGCCCAGAAACGCCGCCACAACGACCCCGTAGCCGATCGCCAGGACGCCCTTCACGGCGCGCCGGGCCCGCCCTTGGCCATGCATCAGCGCGATCCGGCCCAGCGTGTTGCCCATGCGGAACCGCCGCCGCAGATACCAGCGCAGGGTCATCCGCTGCGCCGGCACGATATCGTAGACGTCAGCCCCTGCGGCTGCGTGAATGCGCCCGCCCGCCTCGCGCAGGCGGGTGTAAAATTCTTCGTCCTCGCCGCCGGATTCGTTGAAGCGCGGATCAAACCGGAGTCGATGCTCGCGCAGAAACCCGGCCCGGATCATCGAGTTGCCCGTTGCCGCGGAATGCAGGCGTTCGCCTTGAACGAATGGCCCGATACGAAAAACGCCAAGCTCGACCAGCCACGCTGGCGGCTCGGCCTCGTAGCGCGGCACCATCGGCCCTTGCACCGCCGTCGCCCCGGTTTCTTCGAAGGTGCCCAGCATCGCCTGGAGCCAACCGGGCGTGACGCTTTCGTCATCGTCGACGAAGGCCACGAACTCGGCCGTTTCGGGCACGGCGGACAGGCAGCGGTTGCGCGCGGCGACGATTCCGCGCCGCGGTTCGTGCAGGTAGATCACCGGCCAGCGGCTGGCGCGGGCGGCCTCGTCACCGTTTTCGAAAGCGGGCGCATCGGGGTAATTGTCAACGATGACGATGGTCAGCTCAGCCGGGATCGGCGCGAGGTCGACCGCATCGAGGCTGGCGAGGAGCGTGCGCACGCCCTCGCGGCGGCGGTAGGTGGCCACGCAGACCGCCACCCGGGCCGGCGGCGTGGTGGGCGTTTCAGGATGCGTCATAGCCTGCCGCCCTGAGCGTCGCGCCGGCGACCCGGTCGAAACGACGGCGCTGCCCCGCGCTCCATTCCGACCAGCGCCCCACCGGTTTGAAATCGGCCGTCTTCGCCTCGCCCTGCCAGCGGCTGTCATCGGCGCGGGCCGACTCGGACGAGCCGCGCACGGGCATCGTCTCGAGCTTTTCAAAGGGATAGAGGGCCGGGTCGAGGCCGACGGCTTCGAACAGGGTTTCCAGGTCTCCGCGCGTGTCGGCGACCATCTCCTCGTAGCGCACCACGGTAATATCCGGGTGCGCGTTCACGCCACCGGGCGCGAAACTCAGGATCGCCTCTGCGCTCAGCGCCCATTCGCGCGCGAGCTGTTCGAATGTCTTGCGCGCGGGTGACCAGCGCGAGAAGGTCTTCATCGACGAGGCCGTGACATCGCGCCCGTCGCGCAGACACAGGACGATCTTCGCCCCGGGAAAGATCGCCGGAGCGAGGGTAAGGTTCTGGACATGCGGGCTTTTCAACAGGATCCGCTTTGCGCCTGCCTCGCGCTGCAACTCGCGCAACCATGCGCCCGACAGAAGCGCCAGCGCGTCCCACCGGCCAACAACGTCACCATTGCGGGGAAACATGGCGATGAACCGATCCATGAACGCGCGCGCGTCGCGCGCCGCATGCAAAAGCGGAAATTCCCACAGCCGGCCCGGATCGGGGTATACGTCCGGGTGATGCGAGATCAGGTCGCGCACGAAGTTCGTGCCCGAGCGCGGCATCACCCCGAACACGAGAATTGGCGCTGGTCCGGCACCCGCCGCGCGTTCGGCGAGCCCCCGCAGCCGTTCGCCCTCTTCCTGCGAGAGGTCAGGCAGGAAATCGGCACGCGACAGGTAGGGCCGTCCGGCGACCCGGCGCGCGAGCGCGCCAAGCTCTCCGGTTCGGCTTGCGCCGAGCAGGCGCGTCAGGTCACGCTCGGTCATCGTCACAGCCTGTTTGTCTGCGCCGCCCGGTCACGATGCGCGCCTCGACTTGAAGAGCGGCCGCAGCACATCGTGCCAGATCACGAGGCCAATCGCGTGTGGGATCGTGTAGAGATACCGGCCGATCAGGTAGCGCGGACCGGTCGCCATCCGGTGCAGCCATTCCAGCCCCGTTTTCTGCATCCATGCCGGCGCGCGGGGATAGTCGCCGACGACGTAGTGAAAACACCCGCCGCATGTCACGATCCAGGCGCAGTCGAGCCGTGATTTGACGCGCTGGGCAAAGAGCTGTTCTTTCGGCTTGCCCAGACCGATCCAGACCACGTCGGCGCCGCTGTCGTTGATCGCGCGCACCACGTCGTCCTCATCGTCCGCGCCAAAATAGCCATCTCGGTTGCCGACGATCTGCAGGCCGGGATAGCGCTGCCTGAGCTCGGCCGTACAGGCCTCGTTGATCTCCTTGCTCGAGCCGAGAAGGAAGAACCGGATACCGTCGCGCGCGGCGGCTTCGGAGGCGTGGAGAAAAAGATCGGTGGTTGCCGTTCGTTCGGGAATCGGGCGCCCACGGCCAATGCGCGAAATCCAAATCAGGAATTGTCCGTCGGCATGCACGATGTCGCCTTGTTCCAGGCATTCGCGGTAGGCTGCATCCTCGGCAGCGAGCGACAGGGCCTGGCCATTGGTGTCGAAAACAGTCACCGGTGCTGCCACCGCGCCAGAGCGGCGCGCTGTCACGTCCCGCTGCATCAGCGAGATTAGATCGGACTCGGATACCAACGCGGCCGGCACGCCCCCAATCACCCTGTGTTCTATTCGTCTTTCGGACATTTCCCGAGCCAAGCAACGCATGCAAAAAGAACCACCTCGCGACCATAGCGACCGATCCCGGTGCGGCGCAAGTGCGGCCTCGGAAACGCTTGTTACCAAAGCCGAAACAACACGCCGACTGGTTGTTCTCGCTGCATTCGCCCTCTACAGTGCGCCGGAATCCTGATTGAGTTTCCCTTGGTCGCCACATATCGACCACCTGGACAAGCATGTAATGAAAAACCCAGAAAACCGCGCACTTGAGCTTGAGCTCAACTCGGACGACATTGCGCCGAGCGGCGACCAGGAACTCCGGCTTCTGCGCCGTCTTTACCTGTCCGTGAAGCGGGATGCGTCCCGGATCGTCATCGTTTCCTTGGGCCTTTCGGTGCTGGCGATGTTCGCCACCTTTCTGGTCACGCCCGAATACATGGCGACCGCGAAGGTGATGCTGAACACCCGCGAGAACGTCGCGCAGGATTTCAGCCCCGACATTTCCGGTCTTCCGACTGACATTACCTCACTGGAAAGTGAACTGGAGGTCCTGCGCTCGACCGATCTGATCGAGCGCGTGGTCAAGGGTTTGGAGCTTGTCGACGACCCGGCCTTCGCCGACGACGGCTTCAGCCTGAACCCGATCTCCTGGCTGCGCGCGCTGTTTCGCTCGGGCGCATCGGCGGCCGACGATGAGCAGCAGACCGACGTTGCGCTTGAAGAAACCATCAAAGCGATCCGCGATCTGCGTTCCGTGGAACAGGTGGGCACGACCTCGGCCGTCTACGCGATTCATCTGACCACGAATGACCGCTTCCTGTCCGCCAAGATCGCGAACGCGCTGGCGAACGAGTATCTCGCCACCCAGACGGTCGAGAAGATCCGGTCGCTGGAGCGCTCGCAAGGCTGGCTCGCGGAACGGACCGCGCAGCTCCAGACCGATCTCAACGATCTGGACGCGAAGCTGGAGGCGCGTCGCCTGGAGGCGCCGTTCTCCGATGAAGAATATGCCACCGTCAAGGCACAGCGCCTGCTCGGCGTGCGCGACATGCGCACGCTGATGGATAAGACATCTGCGCTCGAAGCGAAGATCGCCGAGATGCAGGCACTGGCGCAGGGCGGGCAGGTGCTCGACGCGGCGCTCCTGGTCGAAGACCCCGACGACGATCTGCGCGCCCTTGTCGAGCTGGAGCAGGCGGGCGGCTCGGCCGACATCGCCGCAAGGCTGGGCGAAAGGGTCGAAGCCGAGATCGCGCGCGACCAGGCGACCATGGAAGACCTCCAGCGTCGCCGCGAGGCGCTGCAACAGAAAATCGATCTGTTGCGCCAAAACCAGGCGATCCAGGCCAACCACGACGCCGAGGTGCGGCGGATCGAGAACGAGATCACGGTCAACGAGGCGATCTATCGCGACTTCGTGTCTCAGCTCAGCCGCCAGACCGAGAACAACGAATATCTCGACGCCGACGGCCGGATCATCGAATTCGCCCGGCCGCCCACCGACCGGTCTTCGCCGCGCCGGGGCGCAACCGCCGTGACCACCCTGTTGCTCACCATTTTCGGCGGCGCCCTCTTTGCAATGCTCCGGGAAGCGTTCGAAACCCGGCTGCGCACAACCCAGGAAATCGAAGAAGCGGTGGGCCGGCCGCTGCACGGCGTGCTGCCCTATGCCGGACCCAACGTCGACCTGATCGGCGACCTGATCAAAGACGGACGGCACGTGGATTCGAACCTCATGCGGTTTGCGCGCAAGTTGAAGGTGAGTCTCGACGCCGTGCTTGCCGGTGAGACGACCGCCGTCGAGGCGCCAGTGCCAACGCCGACCAAGGGCGCGCGCGCGCGCGCGGCGACGAAACAGCGCGGCGCGATCATCGCCGGCGTGTCGGCGATGCCGAACGAAGGGCTGTCGTCCTCGCTCCTTCTGCTCGCGCATTCCTACGCACAGGTGGGCGAACAGGTGCTGGTGCTGGATTGCGACTTCTGGGCGTCCGCCTATGGCGAACATGCGTCGGGCGCGACACTGGATCCGCTCACGATCGAAAAATCGCCCTCGGTCGTCGACCCGCTGATTCTGTCCACCGCGACACCCGGCCTTCACGTGCTGCCGGCTCTGGTGACGAGCAGCGAGATGGGCAACAACGGTCCTGAGCTGTCTGAATACTACGGCACGCGGTCATTTCGCAGGCTGTTGGAATACCTCGCCGAAAAATACGACAAGGTGTTCATCGACACGCCGCCCCTGTTGCCGGTGATGGACGCCGTGTCGATCCTGCCCCACGCAGACAAGGTAATCTACTTCGTGCGCTGGAACGCGACCCAACGCGACGCCGTGATAAGCACGGTGAGCGCGCTCGAAGATGTGAATATCGAGCCCGCCTTCGGCGTCGCCACGCAGGTCCGGTTCAACGAGATCGGACTCTACGGCGATAATTCGATGGCTTCGATCTACAAGGCCCAGGCCGTTCGGGCGACAGACGCCGGCCGCTACTGGCCGGGCATCAACGCGCTTCGGGACGCCAACTGGATCTCGAGGGTATCGCCCGGCATAAGCTCGCTGCTCTCTTCCATCGCTAATTCATTGCGCCCGCCCGCTTCGCGGCGATAGATCGTCGCAATGATCTCGTAGCCGCTCATCCCGGTCCCGCCGCCGAGGAAGCGCGAGGCCAGGGTCATTGCCCGGCGCGAATCCGCCAGTGCGGTTTCGCCGGCTTGGCGCTCGGTCAGCAGCGCTGCGAGCCGCGTTTCCTCATAGGCTTCCGCTTCACGCTTGAGCCGCGTCACGTCGAGCTTGGCGCGCGCGAGAGATTCCTCGAGTTCCAGCAGCCGCGTGGCCGACAGAACCGTGCTGCGCCGCACCTCGGACAACCTTGTGCCCGGGGTCAGCCCGCGTTCGACAAGTTCTTTGACCCGTTGTTCTTCTTCGGTATCCGCCGCCAACCCCTCGGCCAGTTTCTCCTGCTGGCTTTCGAGGATGCCAATCCGCACGATCGCCTGATCCTGGGCCTGCACGAAATAGGCGCGCTCGCCATCTTCGTTTTTCCGGTTGAGCTGCATCAGCCGGGCCTGTTCGTCGATCAGTGCCTGGGCGACGTCCGCAGTCACCGCCATGTCGGCCGAGTCGGGCTGCGTCGCGCCGTACTCGCCGGCGATTTCGGCATTGATTCGCCAGAGTGCGGCCGTCGCCTGAGCATAGGCCCGTGTCGCCGCGTCGTAGTCGGATTGCCACCGCAACACTTCGGCAGGTTCGACCGAGGCCATGCCACTCATTAGCGAGGGCGCGGCCCCTCCTGCCATTGCAATGACGTCGCGCACGGTCAGGCCGGGCTCGAACGGAATCGCTCCGGGCGTGTTGACGTCGCCGGCGACGACGACCGCCGCATAGGCCGTGCGCGCAATGTGGACATCGCTCTGTTCGAGCTGGACGATGTAGAAGGCCCCTTCGCGATCATATTGCTTGATGATCTTCCCTTCGGTGGCGCGCTGCACCTTGTCCTCGAGCGCATCGACGGTATGCCCGGCCGCTTCGAAGGTGCCGAGCCAATCCAGGTCAACCATCCCGTCCCCGAGGATCGGCGCCTCGAAATCGAGAGCGTTGAGGCCGGTCACCCGGACACGCACCTGATCGCCCGGGCCAAGGGGAATATCCGCACAGGCCGGGGCTGCGGCCAGGGCCATCCAGGCCGCCGCGCCGATCGCCACGAACCGGGTACAAAACCGTGCTGAAAAGCGCTGCATTGTGTTGTCCTCGTTTTGTTTTTTCATCATCAGCCCTGACTGATCCTAGTCCGGCTGTGCCGCACAGGCCATTGTCGGAATGAATATGATGTGTGACGCAAAAAGAAAGCGGGGCGTGCCCCGCTTTCCCTCTGAAGTTTCCGTCGAAGCCGAATTGGCCTACCGCCCAGTTGCGCGCACCACCGTCTTGAAGGTGCGGGCAATCGTCAGGATGTCGGTCCCGAGCCCGATTTCCCTCGCATAGCGCGCATCGAACCGCGCCCGGTCGGCGAACGACGTTTCATTGCGCTCCGAGACCTGCCAATAGCCAGTCAGGCCGGGGCGAAACTCTTCGTAGTGAATGCCGTGGTACAACTCGCGTTGCTGCGGCATCATCGGCCGCGGGCCAACAAGGCTCATATCCCCGATGATGACATTCCAGAGCTGCGGCAGCTCGTCGAGCGAGGTCATCCGGAGATACTTCCCGATCCGCGTGATCCGCGGGTCATTTTCGAGCTTCTGGGCGACGAGCCATTCTTGCGCCGCTTGCGGATTTTCCGCCAGGTGGCTTTCCAACACGCTGTCGGCGTCGGTCACCATGGTGCGGAATTTCCAGAAGCGGAACACGCGACCGCCCCGCCCGATCCGCGGCTGCGAATAGAACACGGGCCCCCCGGACAGACCGATTGCAATGGCCATCAGCGCCATCAGCGGCAGCACGAATGGCAGACCCACCGCGATCAGCAGCAGGTCCAAGGCCCGTTTGCCAAACCGGGTATAGACGCCCTCGATTCTGACCGGCGTCATCTCTATGCGCGCTACGGTCGAAAATTTGATGTCTTCCGCGTAACCGCGCGAAAAATCGAAATCTTTCATGTGTGAGCTCCCGAAATGGCTCTTCCAATCATTATTTCTGCTCAATATTCTGCCAATTGCGCCGCCGGCTCGTTAATTTCGGCCAACGGTCAACACCCCAACCGCAAGGTGGGGCAGTCACATCCGAGGAACTTTTAAAAAATTTGGCGCGCGATCCCCCAGAGTTTCAGGTTCAGATGTTTCATGAACCCAAACTCGTCTTTCCGCGCTACCTGATCACCCCACCTTCTCCTTTGATCCAAGCGTGTGGCAATTTAGGCCATGTGGCAAGAATTTTGACGCAAATCCGCCGCAATTTCTCCAAATTTGCGAGCTCACTGATTGATTGTTTCCAAATGCGCAACAAAAAGTCGATTTTGGGTTCGTTATTTCTAAATATTGTATCCAAATCGTACACAGCCGTCAATATCGTGTGGACAACGCGGTTCTTGCCCGCTCCGCAAATGAGCCGAATCGGTGTGTCATAAGGCCCGAATCGGGTGCCAGCGGTGCTCGCGGTGGTTCGACTGTTGCTCTGTTGCCCCGGTCGCAGTTTCCTCGCCACCTTGTTGCCGTATTTCGTGATGCGTGGGCTTCACGGGGCGGGACGTTTCAACTATGAGGTCTTTATCTGCTGTTGTGATCCACAGCGACACTGACGGACTTGGTCCGCTTCGCATACAGGGTTGTGCCTTCTGCCGGCACGTTGCCTCCCTGGTGAGGTCAGGCCAAAGATCTCAGGTCGCGGGACGTGGGTCGCGATCGAAATAGGGCAATACTGCAATGCCTGGGGGACAGTAATGAATACGACAATCCGTCGGCCGGGGAACGCTGCGCGTCCGGGCCCGAGGAAGACCGCGCGTATGCTCCGCGCGACGTTGGCGGTTACCACCGCTATATCTCTGGCCGCCTGCGACATGCCACAGGCTCTGCCGGGCAAGTTCGACTCGGGCGTTCAGGTCTCACAACGCTGGGCCGCCTATTCCGAGTCCAATCCCAAGCTTGTCGACGATGGGTGGATCGCATCCTTTGGCAGCAAGAGCCTGGTCGAGCTGGTCGACATTGCCCTCGTCAACAACCGCGACATCCGGATCGCCGCAGCTCGCCTTGACGAGTCGCGTGCCGCCGCGCGTCGTGCTGGCGCTGCGGCCATACCCGGCGTCTCCGCCGGCGCGACTGTTGGCGTCGAGGACGAGGTCAAGAGCGCTGCCGCTCCGGTGAATGACATCCTGCTCAAAGTCGGCGTTTCCTGGGAAGCCGATCTTTGGGGACGGATTCGCGGCAACCGGTCCGCCGCGTCGCTGGATGCCGTCGCCGAGGCGGGGCTGTATGAGGCCGCGCGCCAATCGGTCGCCGCTCAGGTTGCGCGCAACTGGATTCTTATCAATGGCAACCGGACGCTCCTGCAGATCGCGCGCAACGAAGTCGCCGAACGCAGCAAGTCGCTTGAGAATGTCCGCGCGCGTATTGATGAGCGCAGCGCCCTTCCCGTCGACGCGAACGAGATCGCCGGTGAGCTGGCGCTCGCGCAGCGCACCGCCGTAGGGGCGGAGAATGCTGTCGATGACGCGATTCGCGCCATGGAAGTGCTGCTTGGCAAATATCCGGCAGGCAAGCTGGCGGTGAACGAATCCCTGCCGCGCATGTCGCCCAACGTTGCGCTTGGGCTTCCGTCGGACTTGCTTGAGCGTCGTCCCGACGTCTGGGCTGCGGAGCGGCAGGTCGCGGCGGCGTTCCACCGCACCAACGAGGCCCGTGCGGCGCAGTTGCCGCGGCTGACTCTCTCGGCAGATCTCACCGGTCCGGGCGCCACGCTGGCGGATGCGCTGGACCCGACGAACATCCTGTGGCGGCTTGCAGGTGGGCTGATCACCCCGGTGATCAACGGCGCCGCGCTCCAGGAGGACGTGAACATCGCCAACGCCCGGCAGGAGGCGGCCCTGGCCAATTATGGCAAGGTCGCGCTGACGGCGTTCCGTGAGGTCGAGGATGCCTTGGCCGATCAGATCTCATATTCGCGCGAGCTGGTATACTTGCAGCGGGCGGAGCGAGAATACAGCGCCGCCATCCGCCAGCAGGAAGACCGGTACACTGCCGGCGAGATTGATCTGGGCAACCTGTCCGACACGCGCCTGCGCTACTATGACATCCAGCGCGCGATTGTGCTGACCCGGATGGCATACCTGCTGAGCCGCCTGGATCTCCATCTGGCCCTGGGCGGGTCGTTCGACCGGCCCGCGCCTGAACCCACCGTCGTCGCAGACGCGAGTGCTGCAGTGGACGGCTGAGTGTCTGAGTACTGAGCGGACATGGATACCGAAAAATGCAAACGGGACCGGCGCAAGCGCGGTCCCGTTTCGGTTCACGGGCCTTCGGCGGCCCGAATGCCTCAGTCGTGGTCTGTTTCCTGGTAGGCCAATGATGTGTCGAGCGTACGGACCCGAACTTCGCGGCGGCGCATCGACACGAACAGCAGATTTGCCACGGCACGAAGGACGACGGCGATCATTCCGACACCCCACGCGATCAAGGCCGCCTGACCCCAGGACATGCCGTTCAGCGCAAGAAGCGCGAACATGATCAAAAAGGTGAAAGGCCCTATGATCAGAATACCTATCATGCCAATCCTACTCCGCGCATCCTATAGGAGATAGAGGTACTCCTACTCGCCCTATAGTTGCAACCCTCAATGTTGGTGCAGAACACCAATTCTTTTTTTCTTTACAGGATATTGCCACGGCTTCGGGGTGCTTTTCCACCTGTCAATTGAATTTAAGCGGAGAATCGCACCATTCCACGGGCCTGCCGGCAAGTACCGGAAATTACATGAATATTTTCGCCGAAATTTCCAAGGTGCGATTTTGTCGCGGCGACGAGGCGAAAAATGCCCGCAGGAATGATCCGCGCCGGTGCCATTTTCGGCCAGGATGTTACAAAATTCCACGGGTCAGATTGGCAAAATTGGAGATCCGTTTGTCGCCGAACCAAGGCGCGATGAGGCGCTCGCCGCAGAGGCTCTCGCTTTGGATTGCCCGTATTGGTTGCAATGCTGCCCCCGTCCTTTCGGGGCAGGAGCGACAGCCCGCGAGAAAAATCGCCGGACCGCTTTTCACTGGTTCGCCTCCGCTGGCCGCATTGCGCTGAAACTCGGGCCCGACCAAGATGGGCGCGCCCCGTTCCTCAGGTTGTGCCCCGATGGGCGCCGCTGCGTCTGGCCGGGCGGGCAGGCAAATGCACGTGGCCGCCGCCGCCCGGCTTCCGGCCCGTGTCGCGATATGAGTCCGCCCCGACATCTACCTTGACAATCATGCCCCGCTCCGATTTTTTCACGGGATTGCGGCGGGGTCTCAAGATTTTCGAGCAGGACAGAATACGGTGATGGGAAGTACTACCGCACGTGCCAATTTTGACACGCAGTCGCTTCCTGACATCGGTCTTGGCGGGGCATTTCTGAACGGAGCCGCGCAGGACGTTGCACTCATCCTGGCGGAAACCGGCGAAAGTCTCACATATGGCGAGCTGACCCGGCGTGTTGGTGAGGTCGCGCAGCGGTTTGATCAGGGCCGTGGCTTGGCTCTGATCGGCACCGACAATTCACTGGAATCGCTGCTGCATTATCTCGCCGCCCTGTCTGCCGGACACCCCGTGGTTCTGCTCGACGAGGGATCGGGGCATCTGCGCGCAGAGCTCCTCGAGCAGTTCTCGTTTCTCTACGACTTCGATTGCACCTCCGGCCAGTTTTCCACCTACGGCGACAATCGCGGGCTCGACCTTGATCCCGAACTGGCGCTCCTGCTGTCAACATCCGGTTCCACCGGCACTCAGAAGTTGGTCCGGCTGTCGCGCACGAACCTTCTCAGCAATGCCGAGGCGATCTGTGAGTATCTCTCGATCACCCCAAGGGACCGCGCGCCCACTTCGCTGCCGATGAGCTATTCCTACGGCCTGTCGGTGATCCACAGCTACCTGCTGGCCGGGGCCAGCATTCTGCTCACCCAGCGGTCCGTCATCCAGGAAGATTTCTGGACCGATTTCGACACGCATGGCTGCACGAGTTTCGCCGGGGTGCCGCGCAGCTTCGAGTTGTTGGCGAAGTCCGGTGCGCTCGAGGCCGACCACCCCAAACTGAGGTATATGACCCAGGCCGGCGGCAGGCTGTCACCGAAGCTGATCGGCGATTTCGCGCGGCTCGGCGAGTCGCGCGGGTGGGATTTCTTCGTCATGTACGGCCAGACAGAGGCCGCCCCCCGGATCGCCTATTTGCCGCCCGATCTGGCGCAGCGCTATCCGGAAAGCATGGGGCAGGCGATCCCCGGTGGCGAACTCAGGATATGCGACGACGCGGGGCGCGATGTGACCGAGCCTGGCGTCGAGGGAGAGCTGGTGTACCGGGGCCCGAACGTGATGATGGGATACGCGCTGCGCGATGAAGACCTGGCGCTTGGCCGCGTGGTGGAAGAGCTCAAGACCGGGGACGTGGCGCACCGCAACGAAGAGGGGCTGTTTTTCATAACCGGGCGCAAATCGCGCTTCGTGAAAATCTCGGGCAAGCGGATCAGCCTCGATTCCATCGACAAATGGCTGGAACAGCAGGGACTCGAGGGTGTCAGCGTCGGGCATGACGAGGCGCTCGGCGTCCTTGTGGCCGCTCGCCATGATGACACTGTTTCGGCGCGCCTGGCCGAGCTTCTGGGCGTGCCAAACAACGCGGTTCATGTGTTCGAGGTCGATACCCTACCGCTCAATCAGAACCAGAAGATCGATTTCCGGGCCGCGACGGCGCTTTTCAATGCGCACTTGCGCGCCAAATCGGGGCAGGGGCCGGAAGAGCAACAGATCGTTGGTGTGGACCAGCTGCAAAGCGCTGTCCTCGCCGCCTATCGCGCGCAGTTTCCCAATGCGACGATCACCCCCGAGGGCAACTTCCAGGCACTCGGCGGGTCGTCAAACGATTTCGTCGATCTTGAACTGACGCTTGAGCACATCCTGCCCGGACTGCCCACGAACTGGCATGTCTACAGCATTTCCGATCTCGCCGCCTTCGGCGCCGAACGGGCCGAGACCGCCGACGGCGGATCGCGCCCCAGGGGCGCGCGCGCGAGCTTCGACTACGTTTCGGCACGCGCCTTCGTCGCCATCCTTGTTGTGCTCTACCACGTGGTCGGGTCCAATCCCCGAAATGGGCTGGAACTCGGCCCCGACAATGGAATCGTCATCTTCAACGACATGCTCGGGTATCTGAGGATGCCGATGTTCGCCTTCCTCGCCGGGATGACGTTCCAGAGGATTGATACCGCGAACCAGGATATCGGCCGTTTCTTCCGCAACCTCGGCCTGTCGGTCGTCTTGCCTGCCTTGCTGGCGATTTTCTTGTTCGCGGCGCTGTCCACGGTCCTGCACACTGACAATCAGATCACCTCGGCCGCCGATTTCCTCGGGCTTTTCTACCGCCCCTATGCGCATTTCTGGTTCATCATGGCACTCGTCGCGATGATCGCCATTTCGTTCTTTGCGATCCGGGCATTTCCCTCTGCGGCGGTGCCGATCATGATGGTGCTCATGATCGGGCCAATCCTGTTCCAGGGCAATCTGACGGTCGATATCCTGGGGCTGAACGGGTCGCTTTCGCTGTTTCCCTATTTCGCGGCCGGCTTTCTGTTTGGCACCCGACTGGAAATGGCGATCGAATACCGCCGCACATTGCTCATCATCGCGGCGGTCGCCGCCGCGGTTCTCCTTCCGTGGGCGTTGATGCAACGGATCGAAATGGGCCAGATCTATGAGTTGCGGAGCTGGTTGAGCCTGGGCCTGGGTGTCGTGCTTGTGCTGATCTGCCTTCGGGGGGCCGCCGGCCTGACCTGGCTCGCGCCGATCGCGAGCTACTCGTTCCCGATCTACCTCTGGCACATCTTCGGCACCTCGGCCGCGCGTCGTGTCCTCGTCAGCGCCGGGATCGACAATCTGGCGCTTCACGTTGTCGTCGGATTGTTTGCGGGGCTCGCTCTCCCGGTGGCCGCGGCGATGCTCCTTTCGCGCATTCCAGGCGGGCGGATCGTACTGGGGAAGTACTAGGCGATCGAGTGTTGGCGCGCGCGATCAATCCGGCTGCGTACCGCTGGCAAAGGTCCGCCTTACTCTGTCTCGCCCGCCCCCATATAGGCCCCCGCGGCATCCACCCAATAAATCGCCCAGAAACTCCAGCCAGCAAGTTTCAGCAGATCCTCGACGATGCGCTCTCCCCGGAACGCCCCCTCAAGCACGCTGTCGAACGCGACGGATAGCCCGAGACCGGCCAGTGCCAGAAACAGGATGCGGTGGGGCCACAAGGTGCCTTTGCCGATGCGCCGCCGGAGCAGCAAAATGCCAACCAGCGCATAGGCGACATAGACAAGCTTTTCGTGCACCCAAAGGTATTCCCAAAGGTAATAGTCGTGCAGCAGGAACTGGTCGTCGATGGCCAGCACCAGTGAAAAGACCCCGGCGAGCAGAAGATCCTGCCGCGCTTCCGGCAAAAAGTAGGATGTTGCAAGAAGCACGGTCGCACTGCCGAAGACCAATGCGACACCGAACTCGGAGATCAACCCGGCATAGACCGGAACTTCGAACTCCATCGAAGGTTCACGCAGCAAAACGTCAGTGGAAATCCCATTGAGTCCCGCAAAATAGAGAATCGCAATGGAAGCCACCAAAAGAAGGGAGGTCCATACCACAGCGCGAACAGACGAAATACGCCTCAAAGAACGCCCCCAGTTCCAGCCAGATTAATAGGATCGATTCTTCCGAATCTTTACCAGCGTTGTGCATGCAGCGGTAGAGATTTTCGCCGGGCCACTCCGAGGGTCCGTTCCCGCATTCCCCGAGTGACCGTCCAGCGTGCTGGCCTGAGCCTTGTCTTTGAGGGACAAATCAGCGGGGTACCAATGCCGATGGGCGGGCTCAAGCTCTCTCTGCGGGGGCGGGCACTCAGCGCGGTGCGAGGGTGGACTTGTACCGTCGTATGGCGCCGGAACGCCGGGGATCGCAGATCTGCTCTCACGGTGGTGTGCGGATCTTGCGCGAGATCGTCAGGGGGCACGTCGCCGATGCGCGGGGTGCCTTTGCCTCTCGGATGAGATCTCGGACGGCAATTCTCCGGTCTTTGCCAAGAAAAATAAAAGCCGCCCCGGGGGGCGGCCTTTCTTCGTCTGAGATGAGTGAGGACGGCGGATCAGGCAGCGAGCGCGCGGGCTCGGGCAGCAGCCTTGCGCGCGGTCCGGCGTTTGCCGCGGGCCCAGGGAAGCTCGATCGCTTCCGTCTCGGCGACCTCGATCACCAATTTCATCCAACGTTGTTTCATGCTCTGCCCTCGTTGCTTGTCCGGCCGCTCTGGCTCGTCGTTTGCGTTAAGACGTTTGTCACCTGACATTGGGGCAGGTTTTTGGCGGATCGGGGGAAGTTCAGGGGCGTCTTGGCGACGCAACCTTGGCTTCTGCGCCCAGATTGTCGCCCATTTCGAAACAGACCTAGAGCCGGATCACTGAGATCAACCGGCCATAGTCGGCTTCCTTCGTGTGCACCGAGCGGCGGTAGGAATAGAACCGCGCCGGATCGGAATAGGTGCAATGGTGGGTCCACTCGGCATGGCCGACACCGGCGCCACGCAGCCGGTAGAGCCCGTAGGCGGGCAGATCGAACAGCGCCCGGTCGCCCTCGCCGCCGACGAAAAACCGGCCATTGTCGTGGTCTTCGGCGAGGAAGCGTTCGACGAATTCCGGCCCCACCTCGTAGGCGCGCTGGCTGATCGTCGGGCCGACCACGGCGGCGATGTTCTCGCGCCGCCCCCCCAGCGCCTCCATCGCGTCGATCGTGGCTTCGAGCACGCCGTCAAGTGCGCCCTTCCAGCCCGCATGCGCCGCGCCGATCACCCCCGCATTGCGGTCGGCAAGCAGCACCGGCTCGCAATCGGCGGTGAGGATGGCGAGCGCGATCCCCGGCGTGGCGGTCACCATCGCGTCGGCCTCGGGGCGCGGCTCGCCGAGCGGGCCGGTCACGTGCACCACGTCGGCCGAATGGGTCTGGTAGACGGTGGTCAGCGCCTCGGGCGCCACGTCCATCGCCGTGGCCACCCGGGTGCGGTTCATCGCCACCGCGTCGCGCTGATCGTCCGAGCCGCCGCCGCAATTGAGCCCGGCATAAACGCCGGACGACGCGCCGCCCTTGCGGGTGAAAAACCCGTGGGTGACGCCATCGAGCGCGTCTGAGGTGATGTATTCCAGGTTCATGGCTCCAGCCCCGGCAGCATCGGCGCGCCCTCGGGAACGAGGGCGAGCACCTTGAACAAGGTTCCCATTTCCCGCTCGTGCGTCAAGCGGCGATGGGCGGCAATATGCGCCTCCAGCGCATCACCGCTGAGCCGGGTGGCGAGGGTTTGGGCGCGCTGGGTGATCCCGAGGCGTTCGAGAAACACCCCCTGCGGGGTGAGGCGCGAAGGTGCAAGCCGGGGCGCGGCGCGCACCAGCGCGGCGAAATCCACATGCGCGGTCAGGTCGGCTTCGCCGGGATTGGCCAGCGGATCTTCGGCGGCGTGGGCGCGCAAGGCTTGCAGCGTGTCGCCGAGCGAGCGCCAGTCGCCGTAGTCGACGATCAGCGCTGCGCCGCCATGGGTGGCAATGCGCGCCTCGATCCCCGCCATGATCGCCGGGCACACCGGGCAGGTCTCGACCAGCTTGCCCTCGGCCACCTCGTCGCGCTCGGCCAGCGCCGGGGGCGCGACCGGCCCGCCCAGTCCAAACGCGAGCGCGCCGCCCTCGGCCCCCACCAGCCGTTCGCGCCAACCGCTGCCCGCGCGCACGAATTGGCGCACCGGCAGGGCGTCGAAAAACTCGTTGGCGACGAGAAAGAGGGGGGCGTCAGGCAGGGTGTCCGCGCCGGCGTGATGGGTGATGTCGTGCCCGGCGAGCGCCGCGCGTTGTTTGGCCCGCAGCGGCTCGGAGGCCTCGACCAGGTGCAGCCGGAGCCCGGCGTGAAACCCCGGCACGCCCTTTGTCGCGCGCAGAATATCGGCCATCAGCGTGCCGCGCCCCGGCCCAAGTTCGGCCAGCGTGAACGGCACCGGCGCGCCCTGATCGAGCCAGCACTGCGCCAGCGCCAGCCCGACCAGCTCGCCAAACATCTGGCTGATCTCCGGCGCGGTGGTGAAATCGCCGGCCACGCCCAGCGGGTCGCGGGTGGTGTAATAGCCAAGCGTCGGATGGGTCAGGCACTCGGCCATGTAGTCGGCTACCGACATCGGCCCGGTCTCGCCGATCCGCGCCAGCAGGGCGGCGCGCAGGCTCATGCCTTGCGGCGCCTGAGTGCCCAGAGCACCGTGGCCACCCCGGCCAGCACCATCGGCAGGCTCAGGATCTGGCCCATCGTCAGGCCGAGGATGACATGCCCGAACGGGTTGTCGGGGGTGATATATTGCGCGTCGGCCTGACGGAAGAATTCGACCACGAAGCGCGAGATCCCGTAGCCGGCGAAGAAGGTGCCGGCGAGCAGGCCCGGCGTTTTCAGCCAGCCCCGGTAGAACGCGAGCCCCAGCAGGAGGGCGGTCAGCAACAGGCCTTCCAGCCCGGCCTCGTAGAGCTGCGAGGGGTGGCGCGCGCAGGGGGCCGTGGCGGTGGCGCAGGCCTGCGCCAGATCGCCGGGGAAGATCACGCCCCAGGGCGCGTCGGTCGGCCGGCCCCAGAGCTCGGCATTGACGAAATTGGCCACCCGCACCAGCCCCAGTGCCGGCGGCGTGGCGATGGCGAGCAGGTCGGCGATGCTGGCTGTGGGCAGGTGGTGCTTGCGCGAAAACAGCCACACCCCCACCACCACGCCGAGAAACCCGCCGTGAAACGACATGCCGCCCGAGCGGATGCCGGTGACGATCTCGCCCGGGTGGGTGAGGAAGTGGCCCGGCTGGTAAAACAGCGTGTAGCCCAGCCGGCCGCCGACGATGATGCCCACCACCATCCAGCTCACCAGCGCCTCGAGCTGCGGCTTGGTCATCGGCACCGGGCCGGCCCAGAGCGCGGGGCGGGCGATGGCGCGCGAGATGATCCACCAGCCGATCAGGATGCCGGCGATATAGCCCAGCGCATACCAGTAGATCGGGAAGGCAAACTCGCCGAGCCGGATCGTGAAGATCGCGGGGTCGATGTCGGGAAACTGGATCGCGGCGGCAAACATGCGCCTTGATTGGCCGCGCGCGGGCGGGGTGTCAACCTTGTGTCTCCGCCCACGCTGGCCCATATAAAGCGAAAGTGATCTGGAGGCATGTGCATGCAAACCCGCAACAAGGCGTTCGACGATATTTCGCAGCTTTTCACCAACGCGATGGGCGTGGCCCAGGGCGCAAAGACCGAGGCCGAAACGGCGATGAAAAGCTGGATGGACCGCTGGCTTGCCGACCGTGACCTCGTCACCCGCGAAGAATTCGATGCGGTGCGCGCGATGGCGCAGAAGGCGCGTGAGGAAAACGAGGCGCTGAAGGCCCGGATCGACGCGCTGGAAGCGGCGGCCGACAAGAGCTGATGCGCCTCGCGCTGGCTTTCGTGCTGGGCTTGGCGCTTGCACCCGGCATGGCGGCGGCGCAATGCGCTACGCCACCGAATGCCGCCCAACTTGTGGCCGACGCGGCCGCGGCGGTGAACGCCGCGCGCAAGGCGCAGGGCCGCGCGCCGCTCGCGCAGGTCCCGAAGCTCGACCAGGCGGCGCTGGCGCATGCCTGCTGGATGGCCGAGACCGGCAAGTTCTCGCATCGCGGCGCGGGCGGTAGCCTGCCCAAGAAACGGATCAAGTCCACCGGTTACCGCACGGACCTCGCCGCCGAAAACATTGCCTGGGGGCAGCCCACGGGCGTGCAGGTGGTGGCGGAATGGATGCAATCACCGGGGCACCGCAAAAACATCCTGTTGGGCGGGATCGACGATTACGGGCTGGGGGTGGCGCTGATGCAGGGCCGCCTTGTCTGGGTCATGGACTACGCCGCGAACTGACCCGATTGCCGCAAAAGTGAAAACGCCGCCCGGATCAGACGGCGTTTCCTGGCGGAAAGGCTTGATTCCTCCTACTTCCGCCCCTTTTTCTTGGCTCAAATACCTCGGGGGGGCCGGGGGGCTGGCCCCCCGGCGCGGCTTCAGGTGAGGATCGGCGGCTTGGTCGGGTCGCTGCCGGGTCCGGCGTGCACCTCCTCGAACCCGTCTTCGTCGTGTTCGCCCGCCTCCGGGTCGGGAAACTCGTAGCGCAGCCCCATGTGGTCGAGATGTTCGCAGATCGGGTCATTCGAGGCGAAGAACGCCACGTCGACGGCGGCAAGATCGGTGCCGGAAAAGATCAGCGCCTCGTGGGTGGCGCGCGCCAGCGCCTGCTCGGCGCCGGGCTGGGCGTCGATGAAGGCGAGCAGCCAGCCCTCGCGCTCGTCCGCATAGGTGCCCTTGACGAAGACGGCATGCGAGGCGAGGCCGGCGGCGGTCACCAGCTTTTCCTCCAGCCCCTCGATCAACCCGTCGGGCAGGCCGAACGGCGGCGCGATTGCGATCAGCGCGCTTTCGCCCTCCTCGGGCGCACCCGCCAGCGTGTCCGACAGCCAGTCCATCGCCGCGGCGGGCAGGGTGATCGACGAGATCGCCACGTCGAGGTTTACTGCCAGCCCCACGCCTTGGCCGGCGAGGCTCTGGGCGACCACCCGGCCGGGCAGCGCGGCATAGGGCAGGGCGTCGTTCTTGTAGGCGGCGGCAAAGGCGCCGAGCCGTTCCTCGGTGTCGAACACCAGGGCGTAGCGGTCGATGTTGGCGGTTTCCTTGTTGTCGATGTCGAGGATCTCGGGGTCGAGCACCTCACCGGTGGGTTCGTTGCGCAACAGCAGGAACAGCGTGGTGTCGGCGAGCCGCTGGTAGAACTTCAGCCGCACGGCGTCGTCGTCTTCATTCTCCATCATGTCCGCGTGGGCATGGTCGAACGGTGTCATGGCCATCAGGGGTTTCCTCCCAATTCGTCTTGGATGCGGGTCCGGAGCACCGGCAGGAGCTCTTCCTCGAACCACGGGTTTTTCTTCAGCCATCCCGTATTGCGCCAGGACGGGTGAGGCAAGGGAAAGACCGTGGGCGCATGGTCGCGCCAGGCGCGCACGGTCTCGGTGAGGGCGGCGCGGCTGCCCAGATGATAGCGCTGGGCATGCGCGCCGACGAGCAGGGTGAGGCGCGTGCCGGGCAGGGCGGCATTCACCGCCTCGCCCCAAGTCTCGGCGCAGAGCTTCGGCGGTGGCAGGTCGGCCCCGCGCGCGTCGTAGCCGGGAAAGCAGAACGCCATCGGCGTGATGGCGATCCGGGCGCGGTCGTAGAAGGTGGCGCGATCCACCCCCATCCAGGCCCGCAAGCGATCGCCCGAGGCGTCGTTGAACGGCAGCCCGCTCTCGTGCACGCGCATCCCCGGCGCCTGGCCCACCACCCGGATCGGCGCGCCGGGGGTGAACCAGGCCACGGGCCGGGGCATATGCGCCGTGCGCGTGGTGGCGAACCGGTCGGCGCAGCGGCGGCAGGCGGCAATCTGGTCGGTGAGCGCTTGCATGCGACGCCAGATAGGGGCACGGGGCGCCTCCGGCAACCCGCGCCCCGGCCCCCGTGCGCCCCTGCGACGCCGCAAACCCGGTGTTTACCCGGGGGCCCTATTGTGCCTGCATGACGAATGTTCTAGGCACCCACCTGACACCACGCAGCGAATGGACGGCTGGCATGTACCGGGTCTGGAACTACATCAGCAACTACTCGATCCTCCTGATCCTCGGCGCCGCGCTGGCGCTGGCCTGGGCCAACACCAACCCCGACACCTACCACCACTTCGTGGAGCTGCCGCTGTGGTTCAACTCCTGGATCGGCGTTGATATCCACCACTGGACACTGGCCTACGGCGCGGCCGCGCACCACTACGAGATCGGCGATGTCGAGAAGGTGGTGACGGTCCACTACCTCGTCAACGATCTCCTCATGGCCTTCTTCTTCGCCATCGCGGCGAAGGAAGTCTGGGAGGCGGTGATCCTCAAGAATGGCTCGCTCAGGGGCCGCAAGGCGGCGACTCCGCTGGTTGCCACCGCCGGCGGCATGCTCGGCCCGGTCGTGGTCTATCTCGGCATCGCGCTGCTGCTCGGCTCCGACACGTTCAGCGCGGTCAGCCGTGGCTGGGCGATCCCGACAGCGACCGATATCGCGTTTTCCTACCTCGTTGGCCGCATCGTGTTCGGCGCCGGCCACCCGGCGGTGCGCTTCCTGCTGCTGCTTGCCATCGCCGACGACGCCGGCGGTCTTATCATCCTGGCGATCTTCTATCCGTCCGGCGAGCTTGCGCCGGAATGGCTGCTGATGTCGTTCGGCGCGGCGCTCGCGGTGTTCGCGCTGTTCAACTGGCTGCCGCGCAGGCTCGACAAGGGCAACCCGATGCGCACCCGCTCGACCTGGGTGCGCAAATGGCTCGGCCCCTGGCCCTATGCGCTCGCGGGCGCGGTGAGCTGGTATGGCTTTGCCCAGTCAGGGCTGCACCCGGCGCTGGGCCTGTTGCCGATCGTCCCGGCGATCCCGCATGCCGACCGCGCCTTCGGGCTGTTCGCCGAGGCCGAGAAATACCTCACAGACCTGCTCAACGTGATCGAACACGTGCTGAAAAACCCGGTCGAGGTGGTGCTGTTCCTGTTCGGCCTGACCAACGCCGGGGTCGAGTTTTCGTCGATCGGCGCACCGACCTGGCTGGTGATGGCGGGGCTGCTGATCGGCAAGCCGCTTGGCATCTTCACCTTCGGCTGGATCGCCGCGCGTCCGCTCGGGCTCGGTCTGCCCGCCGGGATGCGGACGGCCGATCTCGTGGTGGTCGGCGCGGTGGCGGCGATCGGCTTCACCGTGGCGCTGTTCGTCGCCTCGGTGGCGTTCGATCCGGGCGCGGTGCAGGACGCGGCGAAGATGGGGGCGTTGTTCAGTTTCGGCGCGGCGGCGGTGGCCATCGTGGTGGGTAAATTGTTCCGGGTCGAGAAACAAAAAGGCTAGGTTCGCGCGGCCGATGCCGAGAATCTGCCGCCATCGTTTCCGATTCGGCAACAAAAGCCGCGATATTGGTCCAGATTCCGCCACAATCGGACCGAAGCCGTTGTCTTGCAGGCGGTTTGTCCGACATAATGGCGCCCGATTGGGCATCTATACCCCTTCGTTAACTAAGCTCGGATACAAGAGCGAGGCGAGGCAGGAACGGTTCCGGGGCACGCACGGATGATCGAGTTCAGAAACGTGAGCAAGTCCTTCTGGACTGGCAAACAGCGCAAGGTCATCCTCGACCAGGCGTCGTTTCGCGTTGAGCTCGGCAACTCGCTGGGCATCCTCGCGCCGAACGGCTCCGGCAAGACCACGATCATCAACATGATGGCGGGGCTGGAAAAGCCCGACGACGGCGAGATCATCAAGACCAGCCGGGTGTCGTTTCCGCTCGGGTTCATGGGCGGCGTGGTCGGCAAGCTGTCGGCGAAGGAAAACGCCCGCTACATCGCCCAGCTTTACGGGCTCGACCCGGACTACATCGAGGCCTATACCCGCTGGCTCTGCGGCCTCGAAGAGTACTACGATTTTCCGCTCGGCACCTATTCCGCCGGCATGCGCTCGCGGTTCAGCTTCTCGCTGCTGCTCGCGCTCGACTTCGACATCTACCTGATCGACGAAGGCATGCCGGGCTCCACCGATGCCGAGTTCAACCGCAAGGCCGGCGACGTGCTCAAGGAACGGCTCGAAAGCGCCACCGTGATCATCGTCAGCCACCAGGCGAAGACACTCGAAAAATTCGCGCGCTCGGCCGCGGTGCTGCGCGATGGCCAGTTGTATGTGTTTGACACCTTGGAAGAAGCGAAACAGTTGTATGACTACGAAACCCAAGGCTAAGAAATTCCGCATTCGCCGCTCGCCCTCGCTGGGGGCGTCCGAGCAGGTGCTGGCCCAACCGCAGCCGGGTGTGGCCCAGGCGGCGGCCGCCGCCGCGCAGCCGCCGCGCCAGCCGCGCCAGCTCAACCCGCTCGAAGAGAGCGTGCTCGACGGCACCGAAGACGGGTTTCCCGCCGAGGGTTTCGCCACCGCCGGGCGCGCCGCGCCGGAGGCGGCACCGGCGGGCGGGGCGGGCCAGCCACAAGCCGCGCGGCCCACTTCGGTCTCGGCCGAGAAGGCGCTTGCCGAGATCCGAAAAGAGGGGCTGACCGGCCGCCAGCTGCGCATGGCCCGCCGCCTGGCGCAAAAGCACGGGCTGCCGGCGACCTCGGACTACGATGCCGTGCGGCTGCTCAGGGGCGCCGGGATCGACCCGTTCCATCGTGCCAACATGCTGGAGCTGGTCTCGCCCGAGGGGACCGTCGCCAAGACCGGTGCGCAGCCCGGGGTGCCGCAGAAAGCCAACCCGCAAGACCGGGTGCAGCTGCCGCAGACGGTCTCGGACAAACCGCAATTGCCCTCTACGCGGGTGCTCGATGCCGCCGAGCGGGCGCGCTCGGTGATGCAGATCCAGCAGGACATTGCGCGCCGCCGCCGGCGCAAGCTGGTGCTGCTGTTCACCCGGCTGGCATTTTTCGTGCTACTGCCGACGCTGATGGCGGGGTATTATTTCTACAACATCGCCACGCCGATGTATGCGACCAAGTCCGAATTCGTGATCCAGAAGGCAGAAGCGGGGTCTTCGTCGCTGAGTTCGCTGTTCGCCGGATCGGGGCTGGCGACGAGCCAGGATTCGATCACCGTGCAGAGTTACCTGACATCGCGCGACGCGATGCTGCGGCTCGACTCCGATCTTGGCTTCAAGTCGCATTTCCAGGCGCCCGAAATCGACGCAATCCAGCGCCTGGACCCGAAGGCGACCAACGAAGAGGCCTACAAACTCTACAAGCGCAACGTGAAGATCGGTTTCGACCCGACCGAGGGGATCATCAAGATGGAGGTGGTCGCGGCCAGCCCGGAGCAATCGGCGGCCTTCTCGGAGGCGCTGATCCGCTACGCCGAAGAGCGGGTGGACAACCTCACCTCGCGGCTGCGCGAAGACCAGATGGCGGGTGCGATTCAGAGCTACGAGGATGCCGAGCGCAAGCGCGCCGATGCCCAGGCCCAGGTGCTCAATCTGCAGCAGGAACTCGGCGTTTATGACCCGACCACCGAAGCCACCACGCTCACCGGACAGATCGCCACGTTCGAGACCCAGGTGCGCGAAAAGCAGCTCCAGCTTCAGCAATTGCTTGACAACGCCCGGCCGAACCAGGCCCGGGTCGAAGGCGTGCGCGGCGATATCGGCCGGCTCGAGGCCCTGGTCGCCGAGCTGCGCGGCATGCTCACCGAGTCCGGGGGCACCACGGCTTCGGGCGAGAGCCTGGCGCAGATCACCGGCCAGCTCGCGGTGGCGCAATCCGATCTCGAAACCCGCACCGCGCTGATGCAGCAGGCGTTGCAGCAGCTCGAAGCGGCGCGGATCGAGGCCAACAAGCAGACCCGCTACCTCGAGATGGGCGTGCACCCGGTGGCGCCAGACCAGGCGACCTATCCGCGCTCGTTCGAGAGCACGCTCTTGTCATTCCTGATCTTCGCCGGAATCTACCTGATGATTTCGATCACCGCGTCGATCCTGCGCGAGCAGGTCTCGGGCTGATCCGCGCGGCGGCGGGGCAGGGCGTCAGCTCCGCCCCGGCTCCAGCCGGGCGGCGCGGCGCATGACTGCGAGGATCGCGACGAGCGACAGCGCCGACGAGGTGAGCATCAACGCCAGCAGCGGCCAGGCTCCGGTATCGGGATCGAGCAACGTGCCGGACAGGGCCGAGAGTACTGCGCCACCGCCGATCATCAATGCACCACCGAGGCCCGAAGCCGACCCGGCGAGGTGCGGGCGCACGCTGAGCGTGCCGGAGGTGGCGTTGGGCAGCACCATGCCGTTGCCGAAGCCGAGCGGAATCATGAAGCCGAAGAAGATCAGCGGATGGGCAAAGCCCGCGAGGTGCAACGAGAGTGAGGTGGCGAGCCCGGTGGTCGAGACGAGCGTGCCGGCGAGGATCATCCGGTCGATGCCGAAGCGCACCGAGTAGCGCCCCGCGACGGCGTTGCCGAACAGGTAGCCAAACGCCGCCGCGCCGAACATCAGACCGAGCATCGCCGGTTCCAGGTGGTAGATCTCGGTGCCGATGAAGGGCGCGCCGCCGAGATAGGCAAAGAAGGCGCCCGAGGCGAACATCGCGGCGCTGGCATAGCCCCAGAACCGGGGCGAGGTGAGCAGTTCGGGATAATCGGCGAGCTGCGCGCGCAAGCCACCGGTGCGCGGCGCCGCCGTCTCGCCGAGATCACGCCAGATCAGCCAGGTGACGACCACGCCGAGGACCAGCAGCAGCCAGAAATTCGCCTGCCAGCCAAAGGTGGCGTCGAGCGCGCCGCCGAGCGCGGGGCCGAGCATCGGCACCAGCGACATCCCCATCGTCACGTAGGCGATCATCGAGGCCGCTTCGTCGCCCGGCACCATGTCGCGCACCACGGCGCGGCTTAGCACCATCCCCGCCGAGACCGCGGCCTGCACCATGCGGAAGGCGAGGAAGATCTCGGCGCTGGGCGCGGCGAGGCAGCCCAGCGTGGCAAGCACGAAGATCGCGAAGCCCCACAGCAGCACCGGGCGGCGCCCGTAGCGGTCGGAGACCGGGCCGATCACCACCTGCAGGGCGGCGTTCATGGCGAGGTAGAGCGCCACCGAGAGCTGCATCAGCCGGTAGTCCGCCTCGAAATAGGCGGTCATGCCCGGCAGCGAGGGCAGGAAGATGTTCATCGACAGCGCCGAGAGCCCCGCGATCAACGTGAGGGTCACGATATGCGGGGGCGTGGCGCGGTCGAGAAAGCGGGTCACCGGGCGTGTGGTCATCACTCCGGCGTAAGCCCGGGCGTGGCGTTTGTCGAGCCGGTGGTGGTGCGGCGTGACTCAGGCCACCACGAGATCGTCGATCAGGGCGCCGATAGAGATGTTGCGCACCACCAGCACGTCGGTGCCGAAGGTGAAGATCGTGTGCCCGTTCTCGGTCTGCCCGGCGTCGAGCACCGCCGAGAGCGGACCCATCCCCTCGATCCGCAGCGTGTCGACATCGTCGACAAAATCCATCACCACCTCGCGGTTCGCGCCGGGCAGGAACAGGAACACGTCGGCGCCCGCCTGACCCCAGAGCCGGTCGAACCCGGCGCCGCCGCTGATCGTGTCGCTGCCGACCCCGCCGAACAGCCGGTCACTGCCCGGCCCGCCATCGAGCCTGTCGTCGCCGGTGCCGCCGGCCAGGATATCGTTGCCCCCGGCGCCCAGAAGTGTGTCGTTGTCATCGAGGCCCAGGAGCCTGTCGGCATGCGCGCCGCCATTGAGCGTATCCGCCCCGGTGCCGCCGAACAGCCGGTCGCGGCCGTTTCCGCCCAGCAAGGTGTCGTCGCCGGCACCGCCATACAGGCGGTCGCCACGTCCGAGCCCCGCGATCACATCGTTTCCGCTGCCGCCGTAAAGCCGGTTGAACCAGGCGTTGCCGGTGATCGTGTCGTCGCCCGATCCGCCGAACGCCCGCTCGATCCGGACGCCAATAGCGATGGCCACGTCTTCGTAGCCGCCGAAGCTGGAAAACGCACCTTGGCGCAAGTCGAGGGTGACCGCTTCGGTGCGGGCTGCGGCGTTGAGCGTGTCGTAGCCGTGGGTATCCCAGATCACGTCGACATCGACGGTGCGCGGGCCGGTGTAGGCGGTGTTGCCGGTGTTGTAGTCGGCCGCGCCCCAGATGTCCTGCAACGCGACCACGTCATACAGCATCATCGCCGAATTGTAGCTCAGGCTTTCCGGGTCGACGTTGTAGGCCATCACGGTGAAATGGTTGTTGTCGTAGGCCGGGTCGAGCACGACGTTGTCGAACGAGTGGTCGAGGCCGAGCGCATGGCCGATCTCGTGCAGGATGAGGTTGGTCTCGGTGGCGAGATCGAGCGAGTTGTCGTAGAGCACGTAGCCGTCCCAGGCGCCGGTGCTGGTGAGCCAGTAGCCGCCCAACCCCGTCACCCAGCTCGACAGCGTGACGCCACTTGCCGATTGCAGGTCGGGCTGGCCGAAATTCAGGTCCGGGTCGGCCGAGGCGCTGATTTCGACGAAATCGACGTTGAGGAAGGTTTCGATATGTGCGAGCGCGGCGCGGATCGCCTCTTTCTCGGCCTCGTCGAATGCGGTCCAGCCGGAAAAGCTGGTGCTGCCGGGCAGGTCGTCCGGCTGGCTGGTGCCGGCAAACTGGTAGCTCAGCACGCGGCGCGGGTCGGTCGAGAGGTTCAGCGCCGGCTGGCTGGCGATATGCGGAAACTGCAATGCGGCGAGGATCTCGCTCTGGGTCGGCATCTTCCGCTCCGTCTCTGCCTGGGGCGCAAATCCATCGGCTGCGCGTTCGACCAGTGTCGGCGTCAAACAAGGCAGGTTTCAGGCGATGCCTCGGCGGGGCCGGGGAGATTTCAAGGAGTTTGCCGTGGATGGGAGTCGCCGGGGCAGGGGGGTTGGTCGAGAGCTATGTCGTTCGCAGGCGCGCGGCCAGCCAGAGGGTCACTGGCATATCCGTGTCGAAAATTCGCAAATTTGCGATTTGCAATCATGCTTGCCAGTAGGGTTTGCAAATACGCCCGAAAACGCTTTGGCTTGCGCCGCGCTGCGGCTAGGTTGGCGCGAAACCGAGGAGGGCCGCCAGATGAAAGACATTCTCCAGGAGCTTGAAGACCGCCGCGCGGTCGCCCGCAAGGGCGGTGGCGATCGCCGGATCGAGGCGCAGCATGCCAAGGGCAAGCTGACCGCGCGCGAGCGCATCGAGCTGTTGCTCGACGAGGGCTCGTTCGAGGAGTTCGACATGTTCAAGGCGCACCGCGCCACCGAGTTCGGGATGCAGGAGCAGCAGATCCCCGGCGACGGCGTGGTGACCGGCTGGGGGACGATCAACGGCCGGCTGATCTACGTATTTTCTCAGGATTTCACGGTTTTTGGCGGCTCGCTGTCGGAAACCCACGCCGAGAAGATCGTCAAGATCATGGACATGGCGATGCAGAATGGTGCGCCGGTGATCGGGCTGAACGACTCGGGCGGCGCGCGGATCCAGGAAGGCGTCGATAGCCTCGCGGGCTATGCCGAGGTGTTTCAGCGCAACATCATGGCGAGCGGCGTGGTGCCGCAGATCAGCGTGATCATGGGCCCCTGTGCCGGCGGTGCGGTTTATTCGCCGGCGATGACCGACTTCATCTTCATGGTGCGCGATTCGTCCTACATGTTCGTCACCGGCCCCGACGTGGTGAAAACCGTGACCAACGAGGTGGTGACGGCCGAGGAGCTTGGCGGCGCCTCGACCCACACCAAGAAAAGCTCGGTCGCCGATGGCGCCTTCGACAACGACGTGGAGGCGATGAACGAGGTGCGCCGGCTGGTTGATTTCCTGCCGCTCAACAACCGCTCCAAGGTGCCTGTGCGCCCGTTCTTCGACGCGCCCGACCGGATCGAGCCGAGCCTCGACACGCTGATCCCCGACAACCCCAACCAGCCCTACGATATGAAGGAGCTGATCCACAAGATCGCCGACGAGGGCGATTTCTATGAGATCCAGGAGGCGTTCGCGGGCAATATCCTGACCGGTTTCATCCGGCTCGAGGGGCGCACCCTGGGCGTGGTGGCGAACCAGCCAATGGTGCTCGCCGGCGTGCTCGACATCGACTCTTCGCGCAAGGCCGCGCGCTTCGTGCGGTTCTGCGATGCGTTCGAGATCCCGATCCTCACCCTGGTCGACGTGCCTGGCTTCCTGCCGGGCACCAGCCAGGAATACGGCGGCGTGATCAAGCACGGCGCGAAGCTGCTGTTTGCCTATGGCGAGGCGACGGTGCCGAAGGTGACGGTGATCACCCGCAAGGCTTACGGCGGCGCCTATGACGTGATGGCCTCGAAGCACCTGCGTGGCGATTTCAACTACGCCTGGCCGACCGCCGAGATCGCCGTAATGGGGGCCAAGGGCGCAGTGGAAATCCTCTACCGCGCCGAGCTGGGCGACCGCGACAAGATCGCCGCGCGCACGAAGGACTACGAAGACCGCTTCGCCAACCCCTTCGTCGCCGCCGAGCGCGGCTTCATCGACGAGGTGATCCAGCCGCATTCTACACGCAAGCGCGTGGCGCGGGCCTTTGCGAGCCTTCGCAACAAGAAGCTCGAGAACCCGTGGAAAAAGCACGACAACATCCCGCTCTGAGCGGCGGGGAAGGGAGCGACGATGGCGATCGGCACGATAGCGAAGGCCACGGCGCTTGCCGTGCTTCTGGCTGCCCCGGCCTTTGCCGAAGGGGCGGGGGTGGCCGGTATTGCGCTGCCGTCGGGGCGCGCGGTCACGTTCCACGACGTGATCTGGGGCGAGCCGGGGCCGGGCGGGCTGACCGTGCGGTTTCGCTTTCTCGAGCCCGCCCTCGGCGCGGTGATCGACACGACGCCCTATGACGCGCTGGAGGCCGACATGAAATTTCTCTGCGACAGCTTCGCGCTCGGGCGGATCGCCAATATCGGCCCGCAGCCCGCGACGATCATGATCTCGATCTCCGACCGCCCGGTGGATTTCGGCGAGCCGGATCCGGACGTGACGCAGGTGTTTGAAGCCTACCGCGCCGAGGACGGCGCTTGTGTTTGGGAAGGGTACTGACGTGGCACTGCCTTACATGCTCAAGCACCGGGGGTTTCCGGGCCGCTACCCCGGCACCGATTTCCAGTTCACCATCCGCCGCGCGAACCCGAAGGGGATCACCCCGCTCAGCGTGCGGGAGCGCTATGCCGATCGCAGGCCGCTCGACCGCAAGGTCGACACCGCGTTCATGGCCGCGCTGTGGGAACAGTTCGGCGATGAGCCGTTCGAGCGCGGCAACCTTGACGCCGGGCGGCTGAACTGGCTGTTCGGGCGCGAGGTGGTGGCGGCCGAAGAGCCATTCGATCCGGCCTCCTACGAGGCGATGCTGCGGATCGACGTGGACCGGGCGCAGGCCTCGTTTCCCGATGTGTTCTCGGGCGAGAGCAGCTGGGACTGGGAAGAATGAGCGTATTTCTGCCTGCGGCCGACGATTCCCGGCAAAGCGCCGCGCAAATCGGCCGGGCCTGCGCGGCGCGCTGTTCGGCGGGCACAACGGCTGGCATGGTCGCTGTCATGGCAGGGGCTCTATCCCGGTTTCCTGCCTGGTTTAGTCAAACCGTTACCCTTCCCCTTCTACCCGGTCTGCTTCCCCCCGAAGCAGGCCGGGTTTTTTCGTCTGCGCTCCCCGTCCGGGTCGAGCGCACCCTTCATAATTCGGGCACCCGCCCCAAGAAACACCACTGAGAGGACCGGGACATGTTCAAGAAGATCCTGATAGCCAACCGGGGCGAGATTGCCTGCCGCGTGATCAAGACGGCGCGCAGGATGGGCATCGAGACGGTGGCGATCTACTCGGACGCCGACCGCAATGCGCTGCATGTGCAGATGGCCGACGAGGCGGTGCACATCGGCCCGCCGCCCGCCAACCAATCGTATATCGTGATCGACAAGGTGATGGCGGCGATCAAGGGCTCGGGCGCCGAGGCGGTGCATCCGGGCTACGGGTTCCTGTCGGAAAACGCGAAGTTCGCGCAAGCCCTCGAGGCCGCGGGCGTGGCCTTTGTCGGCCCGCCGGTGGGGGCGATCGAGGCGATGGGCGACAAGATCACCTCGAAGAAGATCGCACAGGACGCGGGCGTGAGCACGGTGCCGGGCTACATGGGCCTGATCGAGGATGCCGATGACGCGGTGCGCATCGCCGGCGAAGTGGGCTACCCGGTGATGATCAAGGCCTCGGCGGGAGGCGGCGGCAAGGGCATGCGGATCGCCTGGAACGATGCCGAGTGCCGCGAGGGCTTCCAATCGTCCAAGAACGAAGCCGCCAGCAGCTTTGGCGATGACCGCATCTTCATCGAGAAATTCATCACCCAGCCGCGCCACATCGAGATCCAGGTGCTCTGCGATGCGCATGGCAACGGCGTCTATCTCGGCGAGCGCGAATGCTCGATCCAGCGCCGCAACCAGAAGGTCATCGAAGAAGCGCCGAGCCCGTTTCTCGATGAGGCGACGCGCAAGGCGATGGGCGAACAGGCCGTCGCTCTGGCGCAGGCGGTGGGCTACACCAGCGCCGGTACGGTGGAATTCATCGTCGACGGCGCGCGCAACTTCTATTTCCTCGAAATGAACACGCGCCTGCAGGTCGAGCACCCGGTGACCGAGCTGATCACCGGCATCGACCTGGTGGAGCAGATGATCCGCGTGGCGAATGGCGAGCCGCTGAGCTTCACCCAGGACGATGTGACGCTGAATGGCTGGGCGATGGAAAGCCGGCTCTATGCCGAAGACCCCTATCGCGGCTTCCTGCCCTCGATCGGCCGGCTCACCCGCTATCGCCCGCCCGCGGAAGTGGCCGACGAGGCGCATGTGGTGCGCAACGATACCGGAGTCTACGAAGGCGGCGAGATCTCGATGTATTACGACCCGATGATCGCCAAGCTCTGCACCTGGGGGCCGACCCGGGGCGAGGCCATCGAGCACATGCGCAGCGCGCTCGACAGCTTCGAGGTGGAAGGGATCGGCCACAACCTGCCGTTCCTTTCGGCGGTGATGGACCACGAAAAGTTCGTTTCGGGCAATATCACCACCGCCTTCATCGAAGAGGAATACCCCGAAGGGTTCGAGGGCGTGACCCTGCCGCAGGAGAGCCTGCAGCGCATTGCCGCCGCCGTGGCCGCGATGTTCCGCGTCGATGAAATTCGCCGCACGCGCATTTCCGGCCGGATGGACAACCACGAGCGCCGTGTCGGAAAACACTGGACGGTGACGCTGCAAGGCGAGAGCTTCGAGGTGAAGATCAAGGCCGACAAGAAGGGCTCGACGGTGAAGTTCATCGACGGCACCAAGATGCGGGTGACCTCGGACTGGACCCCGGGCGACCCGCTCGCCGAGCTGATGGTGGATGGCGCGCCGCTGGTGCTGAAGGTGGGCCGGATCGACGCGGGCTACCGCATCCGCACCCGTGGCGCCGATCTCAAGGTCTACGTGCGCACGCCGCGCCAGGCCGAGCTGGCCACGCTGATGCCGGAGAAAATGCCGCCCGATACGTCGCGCTTCCTGCTCTGCCCGATGCCGGGCCTGATCGTGAAGATCGACGTGGAGGAGGGCGACGAGGTGCAGGAGGGCCAGGCGCTCTGCACCGTCGAGGCGATGAAGATGGAAAACATCCTGCGCGCCGAACGCAAGGCGGTGGTGGCGCGGATCAACGCCGCCCCGGGCGAATCGCTCGGTGTCGACGCGGTGATCATGGAGTTCGAATGAGGTGGAGCTGTTCCTCCATATCGGCGCACACCGCACCGGCTCGACGGCGTTTCAGCGCATCCTCGCGCGCAACGCCGCGCTGCTGGCCGGCGAGGGCACCGAGATCTGGGGGCCCGACGTGCTGCGCGCGCGGCCGTATTTCTACCTGCCGGTGAAAGAAGATTTCGCCGAGGGCGCACACGAGGCCTTCGCGCGCGATCTGGCCGGGGTTTCGGCGCACCGGCTGGTGATGTCGGAAGAGAACATGATGGGCAACATGCGGCTCAACCTGCTCGACCGCGCCTTTTACGACGACATGGTGCGCCGGCTGGTGGCCTATGGCGGGCTGATCAACCGCAACCCGACGCGGATCGGCCTCGCCATCCGCGCATACACCAGCTACTGGACCTCGGCCTATACCTATACCCTGGCGCGCCACCGGATCCCCCGGTTCGACGCGCTGCGCCCGGGGCTGATGCGCATCGAGCGCGGCTGGCTCGACCTTGTGCGCGAACTCCGGGGGCTGTTTCCGAAAGCCGAAATCATGGTCTGGCCGCTGGAAGCGGTGCAGACAGACATGCGTGACATGGTGGCGCGGTTTCTCGACCGGCCGGCGGCGGGGCTGGACGACATCGAGCGGCGGATCAACACCGCGCGCGGGCTTGAGGCGGTGCCGCTGATCTACGCGATCCGCGACGCCAACCCGGGCATCCTGCCCGACGAGCTGCAACGCAAGCTCGACCAGGCCCCACCGGCCGAGACCCCGGCCAAGCAATTGTTTCGCGACAATGAAATCCTGTCGCTCGGCGCGCGCTATGCGGATGAGCTGGCCACGCTGGAAGGCGGGTTCGAGGGGGTCACCTTCGTCACCCGGCCGGGGCGGGCGGGATGAGGCGGGCGGGCTACTCTGCGGCGCGCTGGTCGCGCAGCTCCTGCTGGCGCAGCGGCATCTTGTCGATCGAACGGGTGATCTCGCGCACGTCCCAGGGCAGGGGCTTGCGCAGGTATTTGAACCCGTCCTTGCCGATCAGCACGAGATCGAACCCGCGCGGGCGCAGCGTCTTGCGGATCGGCAGGAGAGCGGCCGGGTCGGTGTCTGTGATCACAATCACGTCGCGCATCGCCAGTTCCTGCGGACGCGCGGTGATGTACCCCATCTGCTGCACGAAACGCGGGTCGTTTTCGCTGTCGGCGAAGATCACAAGCACGCGCGCGCGCCAGAGAAAATCGTCGAGAACCTGGTCGCCGGCTTCTGTGATCACAAGTTCGGGCTCCGGCGCGCCCTCCTGGGCGGCGGCGGGCAGGGCGAGGCTGGAGGCAACGGCGGCGAGTACGGCCAAGACTTTGAACATAATGGCTCCTTTGCCCCTGAATATAGGTGCGACGGCAGCCGAGGCAATGCACGAAGGAGAGGGATGATGAGCGACAGGAAAGACTGGGAGGCGCTGGCCGAGAAGGAATTGCGCGGCCGCCCGCTTGAAGACCTCACCTGGCACACCCCCGAGGGGATCGCGGTGCAGCCGGTCTACACCGAGGATGACGCGCAAGGGCTGGCGCACACCGGCACCATGCCGGGCGTGGCTCCCTTCACCCGGGGCCCGCGCGCCACGATGTACACCGGGCGGCCCTGGACGATCCGCCAATATGCGGGCTTTTCCACCGCCGAGGAAAGCAATGCCTTCTACCGCAAGGCGCTCGCCGCCGGGCAGCAGGGCGTGAGCGTCGCCTTCGACCTTGCCACCCACCGCGGCTACGACAGCGACCACGCGCGCGTCGAGGGCGACGTGGGCAAGGCCGGGGTGGCCATCGACTCGGTCGAGGACATGAAAATCCTGTTCGACGACATCCCGCTTGGCGAGGTGTCGGTTTCGATGACGATGAACGGCGCTGTCATCCCGATCCTTGCCAGCTTCATCGTTGCGGGCGAGGAGCAGGGGGTGGACCGGGCGGCGCTCTCGGGGACCATTCAGAACGACATTCTGAAAGAGTTCATGGTGCGCAACACCTACATCTATCCGCCTGAGCCGAGCATGCGGATCGTTGCGGACATCATCGAGTACACCTCGACCGACATGCCGCGCTTCAACTCGATCTCGATCAGCGGCTACCACATGCAGGAAGCCGGCGCGAACCTGGTGCAGGAGCTCGCCTTCACGCTGGCCGACGGGCGCGAATACGTGCGCGCGGCGCTGGCGCGGGGGCTCGACGTGGATGCCTTCGCCGGCCGGCTGTCGTTCTTCTTCGCGATCGGCATGAACTTTTTCATGGAAGCCGCGAAGCTGCGCGCCGCGCGGTTCCTGTGGCACCGGATCATGAGCGAGTTCGAGCCGAAGAAGCCGGGCAGCCTGATGCTGCGCACGCACTGCCAGACCTCGGGCGTGAGCCTGCAGGAGCAGGACCCCTACAACAACGTGGTGCGTACTGCCTTCGAGGCGATGAGCGCGGTGCTTGGCGGCACGCAGAGCCTGCACACCAATGCCTTTGACGAGGCGATCGCGCTGCCCACCGAGTTCTCGGCGCGGATCGCGCGCAACACCCAGCTGATCCTGCAAAACGAGACCGGGGTGACCAAGGTGGTCGATCCGCTGGCGGGCTCCTACTACGTCGAAAAGCTGACCGCCGATCTGATCGAGGAGGCCTGGGCGCTGATCGAGGAGGTCGACGCGATGGGCGGCATGACCAAGGCAGTCGCCACCGGCATGCCCAAGCTGCGCATCGAGGAAGCGGCGGCGCGCCGCCAGGCGGCGGTGGACCGGGGTGACGAGGTGATCGTCGGCGTCAACAAGTTCCGGCTCGAAACCGAGGATCACGTGGATATCCGCGATGTCGACAACGTGTCGGTGCGCGAGAGCCAGATCCGCCGGCTTGAGCAGATCCGCGCCAGCCGCGACCAGGCCGCCTGCGATGCGAGCCTGACGGCGCTGGAAGAGGCGGCGCGCTCGGGGCAGGGTAACCTGCTGCGGCTCGCCGTCGAGGCGGCGCGCGCGCGCGCAACCGTGGGAGAGATTTCGATGGCGATGGAAAAAACCTTTGGCCGGCACCGCGCCGAGGTGAAAACGCTCGCGGGCGTTTATGGCGCGGCCTACGAGGGCGACGCGGGCTTTGCCGCGATCCAGGCAGACGTGGAAAGGTTTGCTGAGGAAGAAGGGCGGCGGCCACGCATGCTGGTGGTCAAGATGGGCCAGGACGGGCATGACCGCGGCGCCAAGGTGATCGCCACGGCCTTTGCCGATATCGGCTTTGACGTCGACGTGGGGCCGTTGTTCCAGACCCCGCAGGAGGCGGCGCAGGATGCCGTCGACAACGACGTGCACGTGGTCGGGATCTCAAGCCAGGCGGCGGGCCACAAGACGCTGGCACCCAAGCTGATCGAGGCGCTGAAGGCGCAGGGGGCCGAAGATATCCTGGTGATCTGCGGCGGCGTGATCCCGCAGCAGGACTACGACTTCCTCAAGAAGGCCGGGGTGAAAGCGATCTTCGGGCCGGGCACGAACATTCCCGAGGCGGCGAAGGATATTCTGCGGCTGATTCGCGAGGCGCGCAGGTAGGGAATATCGGGCCGCATTCGCGGCCCGATCCGCCGGGGGGCGCTGCCCCCCGGACCCCCCGAGGTATTTTTGCCAAGAAAAAGCAGACCTAGTCCGCCGGCGCGGCGTCGATCCCGGTTTCGGATTTGCGGCTTACGGCCATCAGCACGCTGTAGCCGATGATGGCCGAGATCGCACTGGCCACCAGCACGCCGAGGCGCACCTCGTTCATCAGCGCGGGATTGTCGAAGCTGAGCCCGCCGATGAACAGTGACATCGTGAAGCCGATGCCGGCGAGTGCCGAGAGGCCATAAATATGCATCCAGTTCACCCCGTCGGGCAGCTGGGCAAGGCCGGTTTTCACCATCAGCCAGGTGGCGCCGAACACGCCGGCCTGCTTGCCCAGCACAAGGCCCGCGACGATGCCGAGGGTGAGCGGCGAGGTGATCGCGCCGGCGGAGAGGCCCGACAGCGCCACGCCCGCGTTGGCGAAGGCGAACACCGGCACGATGAAGAAGGCCACCCAGGGCGCGAGCCCGTGTTCGAGGCTGTGCAGCGGCGACTTGCCCCAGCGGTCGCGCAGCGGCACGAAGAAGGCGGTGATCACGCCGGCGAGCGTGGCGTGGACGCCGGATTTGAGCACCAGCACCCAGAGCACGATGCCGAGCAGCAGGATCGGCGCCACCCGGTGCGCGCCGCGCGCGTTAAGCCAGCCCATCGCCGCGAGGGGGCCAAGCGCGAGGGCAAGATACATCGGCTTCAGGTGCGCGGTGTAGAACAGCGCGATAATCAGGATCGCGCCGAGGTCGTCGAGGATCGCCAGGGTCAGCAGGAACACCTTGAGCGCCGAGGGCGCGCGCGAGCCCACGAGGGCGAGAAGGCCGAGGGCGAAGGCGATGTCGGTTGCCGCCGGGATCGCCCAGCCGGGCAGGGTTTCGGGCGAGGACCAGTTGAGGGCGGCGAAGACCAGCGCCGGCACCGCCATGCCGCCGATCGCCGCCACACCGGGCAGCGCCACGTCGCGGGCGCGCTTGAGCTTGCCTTCGAGCAGTTCGCGTTTGAGCTCGAGCCCGATCAGGAAGAAGAAGATCGCCATCAGCCCGTCGTTGATCCACAGGATCAGCGGCTTTTCCAGCCCCTCGCCGTTGAGCGTGACGGCGAGGTAGGAGCCGAGCGCCTTGTCGTAGAGCGGCGCGAGGGCCGAGTTGGCCACGACCAGCGCGGCGACGGCGGCGGCCATCAGCATGACGCCGCCGGCCGCTTCGTGTTTGAACAAGCGTTCGAGTTTCGCAATCATCGTTTTCCCCTTTTGGCCGATCTGGGGCTGGTGCGGGCGGGTTCAAGGCCCGGGGCGGTTCGAGGCGAGATAACAATTTCGTTTGTGCGCCGAGCGTGGCAAGGTTGCCACGAAAGGGACGCGCCATGACCGCTCTGATCGATCATCTGGTTGTCACCGCCGGCACGCTGGCGGCGGCCTCGGCGCATGTGACGGCGGCACTGGGCGTGGAGCCGGGGCCGGAGGGCAAGCACGCGGCGATGGGTACGCATAACCGGCTGGTTTCGCTTGGCGAGGCGGACTACCTCGAAGCGATTGCGCCGGACCCGGATGCGGCCGCGCCCGGCAGGCCGCGTTGGTTCGGCCTCGATGGCGCAGCAGCGGCGCGGCTTTCGCACTGGGCGCTGCGGGTCGATGACCTCGATGCGGCGCTGGCCGAGGCACCGGCGGGGATCGGCCCGGCGATTGAGATGGAGCGCGGCGCCTATCGCTGGCGCATTACGGTGCCGCAGGATGGGGTGCAGCCGTTCGCAGGGATGTTTCCGGCGCTGATCGCCTGGACGGGCGCGCCACCCGCGCCAGCGCTCGACGACATCGGCGCGCGACTGGTGCGCCTGACCGTGAGCCACCCGCAGGCCGGGCCGCTCGGCTGGGCGTTGTCGATGCTCACGAGCGACGACCGGGTGGTGGTGCGCCGCGGGCCGCTGGGCCTGTCGGCGCTGATCCACACCGAAAACGGAGAGGTGACACTGACATGATCGTGGAAGCGGGCGCGCGCCACGCGCGGGCCATTGCCGAGATCTGGAACCCGGTGATCCGGGACACAGGCATGACATTCAACTCGGTCGAGAAGGACGAGAACGAGCTGGTGCGGCTGATCGTGACGCGCGCGGATGCGGGCCACGGGTTTTTCGTGGCCGAGGAGGCGGGCGAAGTGACGGGCTTTGCCACCTATGCGCAGTTTCGCGCCGGGGCGGGCTATGCACGGGCGATGGAGCACACCGTGATCCTTGCGCCCGACGCCCGTGGCCAGGGGCTGGGCCGGGCGCTGATGGAGGCGATCGAGGCGCATGCCCGCGCGCGCGAGGTGCATGCGATGATGGCGGGTGTCTCGGGCGAAAACCCGGACGGCATCGCCTTTCACGCCCGGCTGGGCTACGCCGAGGTGGCGCGGGTGCCAGAAGTCGGCTGGAAATTCGGCCGCTGGATGGACCTCGTGCTGATGCAGAAGTTCCTGTAATCTGGCGCCATGTCGCTCTGGACCCGCATCACCGACGCGCTTGCCGCGCTGACCTCTGGCGAAAGCCTGACGGAGGTGTTCGCGCACCTGCGCACCCCGCCGGAGCGCTCCGCCGCCTTCACCATCGCCGTGATCGCGCTCGGGGCGAAGATGGCCAAGGCCGACGGCCAGGTGACGCGCAACGAGGTTTCGGCGTTTCGCGAGGTGTTCACGATTCCGACGACGGAGGAAAAGAATGCCGCGCGGGTGTTCAACCTGGCGCGCACCGACGTGGCCGGATTCGAGCAATACGCGCTGAAGATCGTGGGGCTGTTCGGCAAGAACGACCCGGCGCTGTGCGATCTGCTGGAAGGGCTGTTTCACATCGCCATGGCGGACGGCGAGTATCACCCGGCGGAAGACGATTTCCTGTCGCGTGTGGCAGGGATCTTCGGGGTGGATGAGCGGGCGTTTCGCAGCTTGCGGGCGCGGTTCGTGCCCGATGCGCACCCCGATCCCTACGCGGTGCTGGGCGTGAACCCCGATGCCGAGCTGCCGGAAGTGCGCAAGGCCTGGCGCGCCGCGGTGCGCGCCTCGCACCCCGACCAGCTCATTGCGCGGGGGGTGCCGGAAGAAGCGGTGAAAATGGCCGAGAGCCACATGATCGCAGTGAACCGGGCCTGGGAAGAAATCCAGCGGGAGCGCGCCTGACCGGGCGTCGGCGAAGGCCACCAATTCTGCGGTTCTATGCCGTGCGGCCATGGTTTAGAGTCTGGGGTAAAACCCCGGGAAACCTCATGACCTACCTGCGATACCTCGTGCTCAGCCTTGCCCTCGTTCTCGCCGCGCCCGCGCTCGCGCAGAACGGCACCATCACCACGGCCGAGGGGGCCAGCGCCGCGACCCAGGCCGAGGCCGACGCGGCCATCGCCACCCGGATCCGCGATATCGTCCACGAGCTCGACGGCTACGAAGACGTGACCGTGGCGGTGAAAGCCGGAATCGTCACCCTGCGCGGCACCACGCTCGATGCCGGCCTGGTCGAGCAGCTCGGCGCGCTCGTGGGCCGGGTCGACGGGGTGGTGGCGATCGAGAACGAGGTCACCTTGTCGACCTCGGTCTCGGAACGGCTGATGCCGGTCTGGCAGCGACTGGTCACGCGGGTTCAACAAACGGTGGCCTTCCTGCCGCTGGTCGGGGTGGCGCTGGTGGCCTTCGTGCTGGTGGTCTGGACCGGCTTCTTCATCGCCAGCCGGCACCAACCCTGGGAACGGCTCGCCCCCAACGCCTTCATCGCCGATATCTACCGCACCGTGGTCAAGCTCGCCGCGCTGGTCGCCGGTGTGGTGGTGGCGCTCGACATCCTCGGCGCCACGGCGCTGCTCTCGACGATCCTCGGCGCGGCCGGGATCGTCGGCCTCGCGATCGGTTTCGCCGTGCGCGACACGGTGGAAAACTTCATCGCCTCGGTGCTCTTGTCGATCCGCCAGCCGTTCCAGCCCAACGACGCGATCGAGATCGGCGGCGACGAGGGCAAGGTGATCCGCCTCACCTCGCGCGCGACGATCCTGCTCAACTGGGACGGCAACCATGTGCGCATTCCCAATTCCACGGTGTTCAAGTCCCGCATCCTGAACTACAGCCGCAACCCCGAGCGGCGTTTCAAGGTCGATATTGGCGTGGCCTATGGCACCGACCTTGCCGCCGCCAAGGCGCTGGCCGACGCGACGCTGGCGGCCCTGCCGTTCACGCTGAAAACCCCGGCGGTGAATTCTTGGACCACCGAGCTGGGCGGCTCCGACATCGGCATGACGTTGGTGGGCTGGATCGACCAGCGCGAGACCGACCTGAACGCCGCGCGCTCCGAGGCGATCCGCCAGGTTCTGATCGCCTTCGACAAGGCCGGGATCGAGATGCCCGAGCCCACCTACCGCCTGCTCACCGCCCAGGCGGCGGATGTGCCGGTGCCGCCGATGCAGGCAAGCCCGACGGCGCCCAGGACGCAGGCCGCGCCCGCCGTCGGCGAAACGGTGCCGGACGTGGGCGCGAGTGCCGAGCAGGAGCTTGAGAAAATGGTCAACGACGAGCGCCGCGAGACCGGGGTTGACGATTTGCTCACCCTTGGCACCCGCGCAGAATAGCCCGTCGCCGCGCGCGTTTTTCGCTTGCAGGCCGCCCGAGGTTTGAGTAGGAACACCGGCGCTGCTGGGGTGTAGCCAAGTGGTAAGGCAGCAGTTTTTGGTACTGTGTATCGTAGGTTCGAATCCTACCACCCCAGCCAGCGATTTCCCGTTTCAATGTGGCTTGCTTTGTCAGGCGGTTGACTCGCGATCGCCCCAAGCGGCGCCCCCCTCTGCCTTCATTCCTTTCGCAGCGGCGAATAGGGATGAGCAATGGAGGAGCGGGAGGGTCAGAGGCAGGTGAGCTCTCCTGAGTGGTTGATCCTGCTTTCAGACAATACCTTGCTACCCTTCCTGTCTTCCCACGCTGCAAACCGCCCAAATACCCCTCTGACCCTGGTGTTGGCCGCCATGGCTGGAAACCCAACACACCATCAGGCTCGCCAGTGAACTCATCGAGCCCCGGCCCTGAGGACGCCACCGCGTGCGCCTTGCCGACGATACGAGCTCGACGGTAAACAAGTGGCATGGGGCATTGGTCTGTCCGGCAAATCTGGGCGGCGTCCAAAGCCAAATTTCCAGAAAGCGTTTTTCGGATCCCAAAAAGAGAGACAATACCCGTTAAAATTGTCCTGATTGGCCCCATTTGTGCCACAATTCCCGTTGAGACTGATTAACGGGAACTGGAACGTCCGCGTAGGTTGCACGCCTCCGGAAGAGAGAAAGTGAATCGCATGAGAATCCTCGCCGTCGATGATGAGCCGTTGGTCCTGCGACTTCTAGACGCCACGCTGAAGAACCTCGGGTATCAGGACATGGACTTCGCGTCTTCGGGCCAGCAAGCGCTTCAGCTCTTGCAGAAAGCCGAGACGCCGTACACAACGATCCTGCTCGACATCCAGATGCCCGGCATGAACGGGATCGACCTCTGTGAGAAGATCCGGACAATCCCGGCCTACCGACACACCCCGATCCTGATGCTCACCGCGATGGCGGAAAAGGAATACGTCGACGCTGCGTTTGCGCACGGTGCCACCGACTATTTGAACAAACCGATCGACGCCACCGAACTGAGCGCACGCTTGCGGGTGGCCCGTCTGCTCCATGCGGATTTGGAACGCAGCACCGGGCAAAACAGCACCGCCGAGAGCGCGGCGCCGGGCACTCAGCCTGCGGGCCCTGCCTTCAATTTCGCCGATCCGGTTCAGGTCGAGCATGTGCCGCGCGTGGTGCCTGCGGTGGCCTTTGAAAACTATTTGCGGCAGCTTGATCGTCTGGGCCTTTTCAAGATTGGCATGATCGGCTTCCAGATCCGCCACGCCGAGAGTCTGTTCGTTTCGAACGATAACGATACCTTCCACGGGATTGTGTCGGACGTCGCGGAGGCAATCTTCGAGAACACGCGCTATGCGCACGCGTTGATCACGTATTGTGGCAGCGGCGCCTTTGTGGCCGTCGTCCCACGCGTGCGATTGTTCGATCGGCAAGACCTTGAAACCGGCATCGGACTCACCTTGCATGAGTTCGAATTCGCCGATCCGCTCGAGCCGAATTTCGATATTCAGGTGTCGGTCGGCACGCAGGTGAATGGCAGTGTTTTTGGCAACAACCCCGCCAAGATGATTGAACAGGCCGTCCGCGCGGCGCAAGGTGGCCCAGATGCTGAGCGTTCGCGAACGAGGGCGTCGCATCTGTGGAACAAGTTCGCGTGAGATATGCAGGGATGGCGGGTGACGTGAAGGGCAGTGCAATGGAGCATCCCGCCATGGCAAGAGCTCTGGCGGGAATTCGAACCGAGTTTGTCGAAGGGCTGGTTCTGCTTTTCAACGAGGTGGAATATCAGAGCTTCGCTCTCGGCAATCCGGCGACGGTCACGTCCGCACTGGAGAGCCTTCAGCGCGTTGCGCACAAGGTGAGCGGTATGGCCGGAAGCGTCGGTTTTGCCGCGTTGGGCAACCACGCTGCGCATCTCGACATGACACTGGTGAGAATGCGCCGGGGCAACACCAACCCAGCGAGTCTCGCCACGCTCGGGCCTCGTCTTGAGACGTTCATGGACCTGATGGAACAGGCGCTAGACGAAGACCTGTGATCCCTTCAGGCTCACCTGGCTGCTCCGATCACGCCTCTACTGGCCGCCCTGAAGACGCGCCCAGATCTCATTCAGTTGCTCGGGCAGACTGATCGGGTCAAATGGCTTGATCAACACCTCGGCCGCCCCAAGTGCGCGCAGCGTCTCGAAATCCGAGTTCGACACGCGTGCCGTCATGAACAAGATCGGCGTGTCCGACAGTGCCTCGATCTCGCGAAGACGTAAAAAGGTCTCTTCGCCATCGAGGCCAGGCATCATCACGTCGAGAATGATCATGTCCGGCGCCGCATTGCTCGCCTGTTCGATCGCTTCGATTCCGGACGCGCATTGCGTCAACTCGAAGCCCCCCAACATTTCGAGTGAGAGACGGACGATCTCCCGGATGTCGGGTTCATCGTCGGCGTGGAGTATGTGGCGCAGTGGTGTCATGGCCACACCATGACCGCCACACCGCAAAAATCAAGTCATATCGGCACTTTGGAGATCAGATGAGCAGCGGGCCGGCTAGTTCAGCCCGCCGCCGCCACAGCGCCCTCCGAGCGGCGTTTGGTCGCCAACAGCGGGAAACGGACGTGGAAACAGGTGCCATTTCCCGGCGCCGTTTCGAACTCGATGGTGCCGCCCAGCTTGTCGACCAGCGTTTTCACGATCGACAGTCCGAGTCCGGAGCCGTGCACATCGCCGCGATCGGATTGCCGCGTCCCGGCGAACCGTTTGAACAGCGTGGATTGAATATCCTGCGGGATGCCCCGGCCATGGTCGCGGACGTGGAGTTCGGCCATCGACCCCGCCTTTGATACCCAGATCTCGACCGAGGCGCCGTCGGGCGAGAATTTCGCGGCGTTGGACATCAGGTTCGACAGGATCTGCGCGATGTAGCCCTCATTGCCTTCGATCCAGACGTTCGGCGTCGAGCCCTGATTTACCAAGGTGATGCCGAGCTGCGCCCCGTAGCCGAGGTTTGAATCGATCGCGAGGTCAACCGCCTCCGACAGGTTCACGGGTTCCATCGGCTCCGTTTCGCTGGCCTGGTCACGGCGTTCGCTGTCGAGGATCTCGCGGATAAGCTCCAGCATTCGGTCGCTGTTGCGCAGGGCGATGCCCACCAGGTCTTTCGCGCCGGTCGACATCGGGCCGAATTTGCCGGCGTCGATCAACCGGAGCGCGCCTTTGATGCTGGTGAGCGGGGTGCGCAATTCATGGGTGATCACCGAGACGAGGTGATTGCGCTCGCGTTCCAACGCTGTGTTCTGGGTAATGTCGCGGAAAATCGTGAGCAGCCGGCGTTCGCCACCGTCCACCGCGAAGGTGTACGATCTGGCCTCGTGAACGCGGTCGTGGTCCGGGCTTTCGAGCACCATCGTGCACTTGCCTTTTTTCTGGACCTTCTCGTACAGGCCTTCGACCGCTTCCGAGGTCCTCATATAATGCGTATCCCACAAGGTTTTGCCGGTCGCTTCCTGCGCCGTCCAGCCGTGTTCGGCCAGGCCAAAGGGATTCATGTACACGATGGCGGAGGTCGCCGGATCGTGGACGATCACGGCGTCGAACATCTTGTCGAAGGCCGTGGTGACCGTCTTTTCGTCCTTCGATGCGCGATATTCGGTGACATCGACTCGCACGCACAGGTTCTTGATGTGTTTGCCTTTGTCGTCGATCAGCGGCACGACGGTCGTCTGGGTCACCGACACGGAACCGTCGGCGCATTTGAGCCGGGTCTCGCCGGTCCAGATCTTCCCGCTTCTGGTGCTTGTGCGGATATCCTGCGAAATCGAAAAATCCTCGACAGGATAGAAATCTTCCAGCACCTGGCCGACGACTTCACTGCGACTGTAGCCGAGCGTTTCGAGAAACTTGTCATTGACGTCAATGACACGGCCATCGGTATCGGTCAGGGTGGTGAGAGAGTTTTCATCGCGTACGCGCTTGTCGAACGCGGTCTCCAGGTCTTTCCCTTTTAGGGCGCGCCGGTAGGCGGCGAGGAAACCGTGGGTCATGACTACGGTTATTGCACCTAACGCGAATGCCGAAAAAACGGCCCCGAGCAATGTGAGAAATTCGTTGTTCGAAACTAGAAACACCGCCCACTCTCCTTTTCTTGCCTCCCCGTACGGGCAGTTTGGGGCGGCTTCACTGATCTGCCGCGCCTCGACCCTGAATTGGGCCGATGCCGCGGTGTTCTAATGATAGGCAATTGAAGGAGAGGTCAGTGAGGAAAAATATTGTTTACTTTGAGGCAACCTTGCCTGCTGGCTGTGCTGACAGCCGGTCATCGTTCCAGAGCGGCAACGTGAAGGTGACCTTCGTTCCATGCCCGAGCTCGCTTTCCACATGGACGGTTCCACCCTGCAGCCGGATCAGTTCCCTCGAAATTGCCAGCCCGAGTCCGGCGCCGCCCTGGTTGCGGGTGGATGAGGTATCTGCCTGAGTGAAACGGTCGAAAATGCTCGGCAGGGCGTCGCGTGGAATGCCGATGCCAGTGTCGGATACCTCGATTTCCGCCATATCGGTGTCGCGGCGGACGCAAAGTGTGATGTGGCCCTTGTCGGTGAACTTCACCGCATTCGCCACCAGGTTTGTCAGGATCTGACGCAAGCGTGTCTCGTCGGATTGAACCACGAGATGTTCGATCTTCGTCACGATTGCCACACCCTTACCTTCAAGTATCGGCTGCATCTGGTCGGCGACCGAAAGGATGACCTTGCCCGCATCGACCGGGGCGGAATCCACGCGCAACGTGTTGGCCTCGATCCGGGCCAGATCGAGCATATCGTTGATCAGCCGCTGGAGCTGTTCCCCGGCGACCTGGATCTTCCCGGCGAACCGCTTCACCGTGGAAACCGCGGCCTCGTAGTTTTGCGCCATATCGGTGTCGCCGGAGGTTTCAACTGTCTGCCGCCAACGGCGCAGTTCCGGCAGCTCGTCGAATTTGACCAGAAAGGCGTTGAACCCGAGCACGATCGTCATCGGCGTTCGCAACTCGTGGCTGATGACGTTGAGAAACTGTGTCTTGGCTTCGTCGGCCCGCCGTGCTTCGCGAAACGCGGAATAGAGCGGCGTGATATTGGCCGCTGTACCGAGGTAGCCCTGGAATGCCCCGTCGGCAGCAAACACCGGCTTGCCGCTTGTGCGGAACCAGGTTTCCGTGTCCGGCTTGATGCTCGATCTGTAGATGATGCCGTTGAACGGCTCGCGCGCGGCGATCACCTGGCGCAGTTCCTCGATCGCCTCGTCGGCGTCGCTCTGGTCGGACAAGGTCAAATGCCCGCGCTTTTGGCCGATAACGGTGGCCACAGCCACGCCGGTCGCTTTTTCGAACCCCGGCGAGAGGTAGGTGAGCAGCCCGTCGGCATCCTGTTCCCAGAACCATTCGGTGCTGATGTCGGCGACATCGGCAAACCGCGCCTCGGCGGCATCGCGCTCGGCCATGGCCGCCCGCAGTTTCATGTTTGTCTGCTGCAACCAACGCTCGTGGAGCATCAATTCGCTGATATCGACCCCGAAACAGACCAGGCCGCCTTCATTCGTGCACTGGCCGAAAAATTTGTGCCAGGCTTCAGTGCCGGTCTGGGTTTCGAATTCGGAAGACTTCTGGCGCAGTTGCCGCAGGAAGTGGTCCTTGCGCTGGCGCGCGTGTTTGGCGGAGACATGCGGCATCTCGATTGCGACCATGGCTTCGACGACATCTTCGAGGCTGTCTCCTTTCGACAGGGCACGCCCTGCACGCAGGAAAGGTTCGAGCGCGCGTTCGTTCACCAGCTCCAGTTTCTCGTCCGGGTCGAACAGCCAGAACCCGGCCGGAACCGCGTCGATCGCATCGCGCAAGCGCCCTTCGGCGATCTCGGCGCGCACGCGGCTTTCCACCTGTTGGGTCACATCGACCCGGATTCCAACGCGCCCCCCGTCCGGTGTCGACATCTCGCGAATTCTGAGCCACCGGCCGTCTTCGAGCTGTTGCTCCAACATACCGTCGGCGGCGCGGTGCGCGGCCAGACGCTTTGCGAGCCACTCTTCCTCTCGCCCGATGGCGTCTTGGTATTGGTTGCGTTCAAGCCCGTATCGCAGGATGTCTTCGAACCGGGCGCCCGCAACGATTGCCGGAGCGCTCGCAGAATACAGGTCGAGGTATTTCTGGTTGCAGACGACCAGCCTGTCTTCACTGTCAAAGAGGACAAACCCGTCGGCCAGAACATCGATCGCGGACTGAAGCAACTCGGACGCTCGAAAAGCCTGCTGGCGTTGATTGAACAGAGCATTCGCCACGGTGAGGGTAACAGCCATCGACAACAGGTAGAGCAGCACTAGGCTGCCGCTGTCCTTTGCCCCGATCCAGCCGCTGCGCGGTTTGAGGCCAATATCCCAACTCCCGCCCGGAATCGCGATCGTCTTGCGCAGAATGTCGTCGGAAAACAAAGCACTCGCGCCACTGATCGATTGCCCGGAACGAGAATCGACGATCGCGATCTCGTAGTCGGACGATGCTTCCCTGAGCCCGACATCCGCGAAGAAATTCTCCCCGGAGAAGACAATCGAGATGAACCCCCAGAAATCGTGCCGGTCGCGCCGGTTCAGGAAAACCGGCTCTCTCAGGATATATCCGTCGGTGCCCTGAATCAGCTTGATCGGACCTTCTAAAACGCTTTGGCCCGTGTCGCGGGCCCGTTCCGCCGCGATGAGCTGTTCAGGCATGTCTCTGAGGCTCCGCCCGACCAAGGGCGCGTTTTCTGCGAACGGGTAGACGAAGGTAATTTCGAGGTTGCGGATCGTGGCGATGTTGATGATTCCCGCATCCTGCAACGAGATTTTCGAGGCGAAATCTTCAAAGGCCTCTTGGTCGATATCTGGCACCAGCGACACGGCGCCTGACAGGCTGCTGCTCATGAGCAGAATCCGCGTGAGCTTGGAGGTGATGGTTTGCGACAGTTCGTTCAGGGCGGTCGTCGCTGTCGCCCGTTCGCGCTCATAGGCACTTGCCCGGTCGTACCGCTCTTTCAATATGAACAGCACGCTGACACCCACGACAATCGCCAGGTTGGTCACGACCCGCAGCGCCAGCCGCGTTTTCTTCAACCGGTTCAGATTGGGCATCCCGCTCGGCCGCTCATACGTGTTCTCCATCTTTCTAGAACAATTTTCACGCGAATGCACGCTAAAGGGAACAAGACATCCTCAGGAGCACGCAAGAGCTGTGGAACCGTGCCGGCGAACATCGTGGCGCGATGCGCACACGGGTGCCTCAACCAAGCGGACGTCGCGGTGTCAAGGCTGGCGCGAAAAACCAGAAGAGTGGGAGACACCTCCAGCACGAGGATAGGCTGAAGGCGCGGGGCCTCGACACATCCTTCATCGCGCGGCCGTCGGCTCGCAGTGTCGTGACAGCAATTACGTGGCGTTAGACAAGATCAGTCTATGCGGTTTTCTGATCGACAGTTAACCTTCTGGTTGTGGGAGCCGGACTTGGTGCAATGGAAAGGAGATCGTTGGTGGGGTATCGGGTGTTCGAAACACTGAGCCTTCGCGCGAGGATCGTCCTGACGATTTGCGGCATCGTCGTCATTTCTTCCCTGATCATGACCGTGGTCTTCGTCTCCAAATCGGAGGAATTGACCGAGGCTATCGCGACAAAGGAGATCGAGACCCAGGCCGAACTCCTGTCTTCGCGGGTGAAAAACTCGCTCAACACCATCGCCACCGAGCTTGCCAGCTTGTCGCATTTGCCCTCCATTCGGGTCGTCGCGGCGGCGAATGCGGGGGCCGGAACCGATGGCGCGCCGATTGTCTTGCCGGCGGCGCAGATCGAACAGATTCAGGGCATTTTCGCCGCTATCATGGAGGATCGGCCTCACTACACGCAGATCCGACTGTTGGCGCTCGGCCACGGGGGGCATGAACTTGTCCGCAACACCCGAACTGCAGGAGGTATTGAGGCCGTTCCAGTTGAAAGGCTTCAGGAAAAAGCGGGAGAGCCGTATTTTCGCGAGGCAGTGTCCTTTTTCGATGTGCCGGAAAAATCAGTTCATGTCACCAGTCACGAGGCGCACTACTCTTATCTGTCGGAGATCACGCTGAACCGCGAAAACGGCGTGGTGAGCGAGCCAAAAACCGCAACCCTCAGGTTCATTGAGCCCATCTATTCGCCCGAGCGGGCGCTTCTGGGTTTCCTGATCATCAATGCCGACTATGGGCAACTGCTTCGGGAGTCATTTCGGGATTTGCCGATCGATCACCGGGTCTTCGTTTTCAATGAAAACCTTGACTACATCGAATATGACAAGGCCTCTGCTGTCGCCCGTTTCGCTTTTCACCAAAATGTCCTGGGCGCCGTGCCAGACCTTCTGAAAGAAGCCACCACAAACATCCAGTCGCGCTATCTCGTGAACGATACCGACCTCGCGGTGCAGGTCCGCTTTGACGTGAACGATGACCCGTCGCGGTACTTCGGCGTTCTCGTGCAGGCGGACAGATCGAGGCTCCTGGCGGGGGTGGCCGATCTCAACTCCTTTGGGTTCCTGGTGTCGTTGTTTCTGGTGGCGGGCGCAGTGTTGGCGGCCTGGGCTTTCGCGGACAGGTTGACGAAACCGCTCTTCGCACTGACGGAATCTGTTGTTACGGCGCGGCAAAGCCACGAGAGCCTCGATTTGACGACCACCAGATCCGACGAGCTGGGGATGCTGGCGCGTGAATTTCAGGGGCTCTACGCGCAACTGGCCGACAGCGAGCTCAGGTCACGTTTGATCCTGAGCGGCGTGGGCGATGGGATTATCGCGATCCGGACCGACGGCACGATCATTAGCGTCAACCCGGCCCTTGAACGAACATTCGGCTACGACATTGGCGAACTCGTCGGCGAAAATGTCTCGGTCCTTATGCCCGGCTCAATTGCCGAAAAACATGACGACTATTTGCAACGGTATCGAGACACTCAGACACGCAAGATCGAATGGGAAAAGCGCCAGGAAATTGGCAGGCGGAAGTCTGGTGATACATTTCCGATCGAATTGACCGTGACCGAAGCCACACTGGGCGACGAGGCTCTGTATATCGGTATCCTGCGGGACATTTCCGAACGCCGCGCGGTGGAAAAGGCCAAGTCGGAGTTCCTGGCAGTGATCAGCCATGAGCTGCGCACGCCGCTCTCGTCGGTCATGGGAGCGATCCGGTTACTCGAAAAGTCGGTTCCCCAAGAGCCGGAGAGCCAGATCAATGCACTCATCCGGCTTGCCGACCGGAACAGCAAGCGGCTGTTGGAGCTGGTTGAGGACATCCTTGATTTCGAAAGTTACTCGTCAGGGGTGCTGCGCCTGAAAATGGATGAGTTGACGGTAAAGGACCTGCTGGCCGACGCTGCGGACATGGTGGCGATCAAGGCCAAACGGGTCGGCGTCAGCGTGACCATAGACTGCCCGACGAAACCTGTTCTGATCACCGGTGATGAAAAAAAGCTGCTGCAGGCGCTCACCAACTTGCTGAACAACGCCATCAAGTTTTCGCCCAGCGGGCAAGAGGTTCGTCTCGGTGCCCGGACCAACGAGAGTGGCGAAGGCGTGATCATCTGGGTGGAAGACAAAGGGATTGGCATTCCGGAAAGCGAATTGGAACGCATTTTCGATAGTTTCGCCCAGGTCGACTCATCCGACTCCCGCGGGGCCGAGGGAGTCGGGTTGGGCCTGTCCATCGCGCAAAAGATCGTCAGGCTTCACGAAGGCACGATTTCGGTGACCTCTGCGATCGGCGAGGGCACGAGATTCACGATTGAATTGCCGCTGCGCCGGCTTCCCGAGGCGGCGCAGGTGGCGTGAGCGGTCGAATGACCCAAATGCAATCACGTCGGCTTCAGATCGAGGAACACAAGGCGAGAGATTTCGCCGCCGGACCCGGAGCCCTTCGGGTCGGGCTCCAATCCCATGTAGAGGAAACATCCCGTGGCAGGTCACGCTGAATGAAACTCCGCGACGAGCCAAACCGGACGGCTTTGGCGCGCCGCGCCACCTCACCTCAGGTCGGAGCATGGTCTGGCGGAGTGTATTGCGATCCTACCCAGGGGTCGCGATAGGGGGTCCTCGACCTCACCCGGTGCGCGCGAGCGGCGCGCAGGTTTCGAGGCTCCGGGAGATCCGGATCAGAAGTCCGCGAGACCCGGTTTCGAGCTTTCCCCCCGGCAGCCCGGCGATCCGCGCCGGGATTGATGTCGCCGCCCTCAGCCCCTGCTCGAGCGGCAGCCCCACGTCTTCGACCAGAACCTTCAACGCGCGGGTCAGATCGAGGTCCGCGCCCGCGAGGGTGCCGTCGGCCAGCGTGAGGCGCCCGCCGGCGCGGGTGATCGTGCGCCCGTTCAGCTCGAAGCTTTCGATCGCGGTGCCCGCGGGCGCCATCGCGTCGGTGACGAGATAGATCTCGCCGGGTGCGCGCTTCGCCGCGAAGGCCGCGCGCATCGCGGCGGGGTGCACATGGATCGCGTCGGCGATCAGCCCCGCCGACAGGCTGGGGCTGTCGAGCGCCGCGCCGACCACGCCGGGCTCGCGGTTGCCCAGTTGGCGCATCGCGTTGAACAGGTGGGTCACGCAGCGCACGCCGGCGCGTTGGTAGGCGAGGCAGGTGTCATAATCCGCGTCGGTATGGCCGAGCGAGAGCAGCACGCCGGCGCGCGCCAGCGTCTCGGCCTGGGCGAGGGTGACGTTCTCGGGCGCGATCGTCACCATCAGGGTCGGGATCCGCCCGGCCGCGTCGAGCAGCCGCGCGAGATCGTCTTCATTCATCGGCCGGATCATGGCCGGATCATGCGCGCCCTTGCGGGCCAGCGACAGGTGCGGGCCTTCGAGGTGCAGCCCGGCGATCCCGGCCACGCCTTCCGCCAGCGCCTGTGCGACCGCGTCAATCGCGGCGCGGGTCTGGGCCGGAGTGTCGGTGATCAGGGTGGGCAGGATCGCCGCCGTGCCGAGCCGGCGATGTGCCGCCGCCATCCGCTCAAGCGTGGCCAACGAGGGGGCATCGTTGAACATCACCCCGTCGCCGCCGTTCACCTGCAGGTCGACGTAGCCGGGCGAGAGGATATCGCCGTCAAGGTCGATCTCGCGCCCGCCAGGCGGCACGCGCTCTTCGAGGTCGAACGCGACCACCACGCCATCTTCGAGGCGCAGCGCGTGGCCATGGCGCAGCCGGTCGCCATCGAAGATCGGACCGCCGCGAAGGGTGAGCACATCCTGTGTCATAGCGTTTGCGTGACCTTCTTGAGATGGCGCGGCGCGTCGGGGTTGATCCCGCGCCGGGCCGCGACCTGGTCGACCATGGCGTAGAACGAGACGATCAGCGGGATCGCGTCGGTCAGCCAATGCCCGGTGCGCACATGCGCCAGCCGCTCCGCCCGCCGGGCCTTGTCGGAGGTGACGAACACCCGCGCGCCCTTGTCCGCCAGCTGGTCGGCCACCTCGACCAGTGCCGCCTCGGCCTTGTCGGCGGCCGCGAAGCCGATTACCGGAAAGCCGGCACCGACGATCGACACCGGCCCGTGCAGCACCTCGGCTGAAGAATAGCTCTCGGCGTGGATCCGGCAGGTTTCCTTGAACTTCAGCGCCGCCTCGTTGGAGATCGCCCAGGTCGGACCACGGCCGAGCGTGAACAGCGAGTCGCCCGTGATCGCCTCGACCAGGGGCGACCAGTCGCACTGGGTGGCGCGCTCCAGCTGCTCGGGCAGGGCGTGGATCGCCGCCAGCAAGTCCGCGTCGCCTTTCCATTCCGCCATCAGCCAGAGCCCGGCAACCAGCGAGGTGACGAAGGTCTTGGTGGCCGCCACGCTCATTTCCGGCCCGGCATGGAGGCAAAGGGTGGCGGAGGCGGCCTCGGCCAGCGGCGAGGCGGTATCGTTGGTGATCGCCACGGCGTAGGCACCGCTGGCGCGCGCGCTGCGGGTGAGCGCGACGATGTCGGGGCTCTTGCCCGATTGCGACACCGCGAGGCACAGGCTGCCCTCGGCGTGCAGTTGAGTGCCGTAGATCGAGGCGACGGAGGGGCCGACCGAGGCCATCGGCAGGCCCAGCAGGAGCTCGCTGGCGTATTTGAGGTAGGTGCAGGCGTGGTCGGACGAGCCGCGCGCGACGGACATCAGAAAGCGCGGATCGCGCCGGGCGATTTCGCGCGCGATCTCACGGGTTTTGGCCTGGCCCTCGTGCAGCAGGCGGTCGACCGCGACGGGGATCTCTTCGATCTCTCGCCGCATCTGGGTGGTGTGGTCCGTCATCGGTGTGGTCCTATGGCTGCGACAGGCGAAGTTCGGCGACGAAATCATAGGCGTCGCCGCGGTAGGTCGATTGGGTGAATTCCACCGCCTGTCCGGTGTCGAGATACGAGGTCCGCTCGATGCTGAGGGCGGCGGCGCCGGGCGGCACATCGAGCAGGGCGGCGTCTTCGGCCCCGAGGTTGAGCGCGGTGAAGCGTTGGATCGCGCGCACCGGGCGGTGGCCGTCGCGCGCGAGCACTTCGTAGAGCGAGGTTTCGACCTCGAGCGGGTTGGGCAGGATGCTGAGCGGCAGCGCCGCCCGCTCCAATGCCAGCGGCCGGCCATCCGCCGCGCGCAGCCGGTAGATCCGCGCGACCGAGGCGCCGGGTTCGAGGCCCAACACCTCGACCTCCCGCGGCGAGGCCAGTGCCACGCCACGCTCGAGCCAGACCGAGGTGGTTTCCATCCCGCGCTGTGCCATGTCTTCGGTGAAGGAGGTGAGGTGCAGAAGCGATTGCTCGACCTTGGCGGCGGTCTCGCGCACGAAAGACCCCGAGCCCTGCCGCTGGTGGATCACCCCTTTGTCGACCAGCGCCTGCATCGCCTTGCGCACGGTGACCCGGCTGAGCCCGGTGATCTCGGCAATCTCGCGCTCCGGCGGCAGCGAGGCATTCGGCGCGAGCACGCCCAGCTTGATCGCCTCCTGCAACCGGCGGCGCAACTGGGCGTAGCGCGGCCCGGCGTCGGGCCGCAGCCAGCCCTGGGGGTGAAGGAACTCGGAGATCGTCATGGCGCGGTCTCGGCGGCGAAGGCCCGCGCCAGCGCCACCGCGCCCTCGATCGGCGCCGCGTCGGGCGCGATCAGCGCGCGTTCAAGCGGCGCGGGCAGGTAGGGACGGTAGGAGGGGCCAAGCCCGCCGGTCAGGCAGAACGCCATGCCGGGCTGCCATCCCATCTGCGCGGTGACGCGGGCGATATGATCGCCCCCCGCCCGCAGGATGCGCAGGGCCACCGCGTCGTCCTCGACGGCGGCGGCGGTGACCAGCACGGCGAGCGCGCCGATCTGTCCCGGTGCGGCCGTCGCGGCTTCGGCGACGATGCCGCCGGGCGAGCCGAACCGCGCCAGCAGCGCCTCGGTCAGCCCGGTTGGTTCGATCAGCCTGTCGACTGCTTCCAGCGTTGCCGACAGGGCGGCGCGCGCGACCCAGAAGGCCGAGCCCTCGTCGCCCAGCCGCGAACCCCAGCTGCCGGCGAGCCGCACCTGGCCGCCGGCCTGGAGTGCAAAGAACGAGCCGGTGCCGAAATGCCCGATCGCCCCGTCGCGCGCCCCGAGCGCACCGCGCAGGGCCGAGGGCCGGTCGTCTTCAACTCTGGCCCGGCGCAGTGGCAGGGCGGCGGCCACCCGCGCGGCCATCGCGGCATCGACCACCCCTGCAAGGCCGACAAAGGCGGGCAGATCGCGCAGTGCGGCGGCGTCAGTGCCGGCCGCGTTGGCCAAGGCTCCAAGCCCGGCCTCGATCTCGGCAATCGCGGCGTCGAAGTCGGAGGTGACGTTGGCCGGGCCCACCTCGACCGCGTGCCGCCCATCCGGGCCGTCCAGCACCAGCCGGCAGCGGGTTCCGCCGCCGTCGACGGCGATCACAGAAGAGGCGAGTCCTGCGCACATATCAATACCTTTAAGATACAAATTCGAAAAAAGAAAGACCTTTTAAATATCAATCTGGCGCTGAACCGGACAAAATCAGATGGAAATCGGCGGCGGAAACAGGCGTCTAACAAGAATGTAGACAAATGGTATTTAATAGGTATTCTATGGAGGATGGGGAGATTCGGATGCTGCCGCCAAACACGGAAAACCTGCACGATTTGGCTGCCGGCCTTGAGCTTCGCCCGCTCGATCAGGTCGCGCGGATCCTCGCTGAAGGGCAGGCCGAGGCGGCAAGGGCGGTTCTGCCCGTGATCCCGGCGATCTGCGCTGGCGCGCATGCGATGGCGCGCGGTCTGCTGGGGGGTGGGCGGCTTTACTACGTGGCGGCCGGCTCGTCGGGGCTGATGGCCGCTGCGGATGCGCTGGAGCTGGGCGGCACCTTTGGGGTCGCGCCGGACCGGGTGCGCATCCTGATGGCCGGCGGCCTGCCCACCACGGCGGCCATGCCCGGCGACACCGAAGACGACATTTCCGGCCTCGAGGAGGCGCTTGACGGGCTCGGGCCGCAGGACGTGATGATTGCCGTCGCGGCCAGCGGCACCACGCCTTACACCGTGGCGGCCGCGCGGATCGCCCGGGCGCGCGGCGCGACCGTAGTGGGGCTTGCCAACAATCCCGGAGCGGTGCTGCTGGAGCTTGCCGACGTTGCGGTGCTGCTCGAAACCCCGCCCGAGGTGATTTCCGGCTCCACCCGGATGGGCGCCGCCACGGCGCAGAAAATCGCGCTCAACACGCTGTCGACGCTGATGGCGGTCGAGCTTGGCCATGTCTACGACGGGATGATGGTGAACCTCGTGGCCGACAACGAAAAGCTGCGCGGCCGCGCGCTCGCGATCGTGCGGCGGATTTCGCAGGCCGATGAGCGTGCTGCCACCGAGGCGCTTGCCGCCGCCGGGGGCGACGTGAAAGCGGCCGTGCTGCTGGCGGCTGGCGCGCGCTCGCTGTCAGCGGTCAAAGAAAACCTTGATGACACCAAGGGGCACTTGCGCGGATCGCTTGAGCGATTGCGCGCCAAATAACAGAAAAGCATTGCAAAACAGGAGGATCCAAATGCAACGCAAACTGACAACACTGCTTTTGTCGAGCGTCGTCTTCACGGCGGCGTCGGGCGCTTTTGCCGAAGACGTGACCCTGACGATCGAAAGCTGGCGCAACGACGACCTGCAACTCTGGCAGTCCGAGATCATTCCGGCCTTCGAAGCCGCCAACCCGGGCATCAAGGTGAAGTTCACCCCCTCGGCGCCGGCGGAATACAACGCCGTGCTGAACTCGAAGCTCGACGCCGGCTCGGCGGGCGACCTGATCACCTGCCGCCCGTTTGACGCCTCGCTGGCGCTTTACGAGGCCGGCAAATTGACGGACCTCTCCGACCTGCCGTCGATGGCGAACTTCTCCGACGTCGCCAAGTCGGCCTGGACCACCGATGACGGCGCGGCCACTTTCTGCGTACCGATGGCCTCGGTGATCCATGGCTTCATCTACAACAAGGACGCCTTCGCCGAGCTTGGCCTCGACGTGCCGGTGACCGAAGACGAGTTCTTCGCCGCGCTCGACAAGATTAAGGAAGACGGCACCTATATCCCGATGGCGATGGGCACCAACGACCAGTGGGAAGCCGCGACGATGGGCTACCAGAACATCGGCCCGAACTACTGGAAGGGCGAGGAAGGCCGTCTCGCGCTGATCGCCGGTGAGCAGAAGCTGACCGACGCGCAGTGGACCGCCCCCTATGCCACGCTCGGGCGCTGGGCCGACTACCTCGGCAAGGGCTACGAGGCGCAGACCTACCCCGACAGCCAGAACCTGTTCACCCTCGGGCGCGCCGCGATCTATCCGGCCGGCTCGTGGGAAATCTCCGGGTTCAACACGCTGGTCGATTTCGAAATGGGGGCGTTCAAGCCGCCGGTGCAGGCTGCGGGCGATACCTGCTACATCTCCGACCACACCGACATCGCCGTCGGCCTGAACGCGGCCTCACCGAATGCCGAAGCGGCGCGTACCTTCCTCGACTGGGTTGGCTCGACCGACTTCGCATCGCTCTACGCCAACGCGTTGCCGGGCTTCTTTGCGCTGAACGCGACCCCGGTCGAGCTGAGCGACCCGCTGGCGCAGGAATTCGTGAGCTGGCGTGACCAGTGCGAATCGACGATCCGCAGCACCTACCAGATCCTCTCGCGCGGCACGCCGACGCTGGAGAACGAAACCTGGAACGCCTCGGTTCAGGCGATCAAGGGTGCCGCGACGCCTGAAGAGCTGGGCCAGAAGCTGCAGGACGGTCTCGCCAGCTGGTATGCGCCGCAGCAATAAGCGCGCGCGACACGCTTCAAAATCCCGGGCGGTGCGCCGCCCGGGAAACCCGAACGGAAGGTTGCCCCATGTCCCGCATCCGATGGCATATCGTCGTTTTCCTCGCCCCGGCCGTGCTGGTCTATTCGGCGGTGATGGTGTTTCCGCTGTTCAACACGCTGCGCCTCGCGCTTTATGACGAGGTCGGGCAAGTGCGGGTGTTTGTCGGGCTTGCGAACTTCCGCACCCTGTTCGGCAATCCGCTCTGGTCGGACGCGTTTTGGAATGCGCTCGGCAACAACTTCAAATTCTTCTTCATCCATATGCTGGTGCAGAACCCGATCGGCGTTCTGCTCGCCGCGATCCTGTCGCACCCGCGGCTGCGCTTCGCCGCGCTGTACCGGTCGGCGATTTTCGTGCCGACGATCCTGAGCTTCGTGATCGTCGGTTTCGCCTGGAAGCTGATCCTGTCGCCGATCTGGGGGATTGCGCCGAACATGCTCGATGCGATCGGGCTTGGCGGTCTGTTCGCGCCCTGGCTCGGCCAGGAGAATACGGCGCTGATCACGCTGGCCCTCGTCTCGGTCTGGCAGTTCGTCGGCATCCCGATGATGCTGATCTACGCCGCGCTTCTGTCGATCCCCGAAGAGATCCTGGAAGCGGGCGAGATCGACGGGATTTCCGGCGCCTCGGCGTTCTGGAAGATCAAGCTGCCGCTGATCCTGCCGTCGATCGGGATCATCTCGATCCTCACCTTCGTCGGCAACTTCAACGCCTTCGACCTGATCTACGCGGCCCAGGGCGCGCTGGCGGGTCCGGATTTTTCCACCGACATCCTCGGCACCTTCATGTATCGCACCTTCTTCGGCTTCCAGCTTCAGCTCGGCGATCCGCACATGGGCTCGGCGATCGCCACCGGCATGTTCGCGATCATCCTGCTCGGCGTCAGCCTCTATCTCTTCGGCATCCAGACCCGGATGCGCCGTTATCAGCTCTGAGGACGCGCCATGAACCAAGCCCGCCGCAATCCGCTGAACATGGCCGCCGCCCACGCGATCCTGCTCACCTATACGCTGATCGCGCTGTTTCCGGTCTTCGTGATCGTGATCAACAGCTTCAAGACCCGCAAAATGATCTTTCGCGAGCCGCTGGCGCTGCCCAATGCCGACAGCTTCTCGCTGATCGGCTACCAGACGGTGATGAAGCAGGGGGATTTCTTCCTCTACTTCCAGAACTCCTTGATCGTCACCGTCGGGTCGCTGTTCTTCATCCTGCTGTTCGGGGCGATGGCGGCCTTCGCGCTGTCGGAATACCGCTTTCGCGGCAATACCCTGATGGGGCTCTACCTTGCGCTCGGGATCATGATCCCGATCCGCATCGGCACCGTTGCAATCCTCGAGATGATGGTGGCCACCGGGCTGGTCAACACGCTCTGGGCGCTGATCCTCGTCTACACCGCGTCCGGCCTGCCGCTGGCCGTGTTCATCCTGTCGGAGTTCATGCGCCAGGTGTCGGACGATCTGAAAAACGCCGGCCGGATCGACGGGCTTTCGGAATACACCATCTTCCTGCGCCTCGTGCTGCCGCTGGTGCGGCCCGCGATGGCCACCGTGGCGGTGTTCAACATGATCCCGATCTGGAACGATCTGTGGTTCCCGCTGATCCTCGCGCCGTCGGAAGAAACCAAGACTCTCACGCTCGGCAGCCAGGTGTTCATCGGCCAGTTTGTCACCGATTGGAACGCCGTCCTCTCGGCGCTGTCGATGGCGATCCTGCCGGTGATGATCCTCTACGTCATCTTCTCGCGGCAGTTGATCCGCGGCATTACTTCTGGAGCTGTGAAATGACCCGTGTCCTGATTGCTGGCCTTGGCAACATGGGGCGCAGCCACGCGCTCGCCCATCACCACCACCCGGACGCCGAGATCGTCGGCCTCGTCAACCGCTCCGAGGTGGCGCTGGCCCCCGAGTTGGCCGGTTACCCGCGCTTTGCCACTTTCGAGGAGGGGCTGGCGTTGCGGCCCGATCTCGTGGTGGTTGCCACCTACACCGACAGCCATGCCGATTTTGCTTGCCAGGCGATGGAGGCGGGCGCGCATGTGTTCGTTGAAAAACCGCTGGCGATGAACGTTGCCGATGCCGAGCGGGTGGTGGCCACGGCCAGGAAGACCGGGCGCAAGCTCGTGGTCGGCTACATTCTGCGCCACCATCCGTCGTGGATGCGGCTGATCAAGGAGGCGCGCGCGCTGGGCGGGCCTTACGTGTTTCGCCTCAACCTCAACCAGCAATCCACCGGCGCGGAATGGGAGACCCACAAGGCGCTGATGAAAACCACCAGCCCGATCGTCGATTGCGGCGTGCACTACGTCGACGTGATGTGTCAGGTGACCGACGCGCAGCCGGTGCGGGTGCATGGCATGGGGCTTCGGCTCACCGACGAGATTGCGCCCGACATGTACAATTACGGCCAGTTCCAGGTGGTGTTCGACGATGGCTCGGTCGGCTGGTACGAGGCGGGCTGGGGGCCGATGATGTCGGAAACCGCCTTTTTCGTGAAGGATATCGTCAGCCCCAAGGGCGCGGTGTCGATCACCGACGGCAACAAGGGGGCCTCGGCCGATATCGAGGGCCACACCCGGGTGGGCGGCTTGCGCATCCATCGCGTGGGGCAGGGCGACGAAGATGTGGCGATGCCCGACGAGCCGGGGCACGACGCGCTCTGTGCCGCCGAGCAGGCCTATATCCTGCGCGCGATTGCTGAAGACATCGACCTGACCCGTCACATGAGCGATGCCGTCCAGTCGCTTCGCATCTGCCTTGCCGCCGACGAGAGCATCCGCTCCGGGCGCCCGATCTCGCTCCAGGAGGAAACCCGATGACCGCCCTTTCGCTGACCAAAGTGAACAAGTCGTTCGGATCGGTCCATGTCCTCAAGGATATCGACCTCGAGGTGCAGGAGGGCGAATTCGTCGTCTTCGTCGGCCCGTCCGGCTGCGGCAAGTCAACCCTGCTGCGGGTGATCGCGGGGCTCGAAGATGCGAGCTCCGGCGAGATCTACATCGCCGGCGAACACGTCAACCTCACGCCGCCGGCCAAGCGCGGTATCGCCATGGTGTTCCAGTCCTACGCGCTCTACCCGCATCTCACCGTGCGCGGCAACATGGCGCTGGCGCTGAAGCAGGAACGCCAGCCCAAGCAGGTGATCGAGGCGCGGATCACCGAGGCGAGCCGGATGCTCGACCTCGATCTCTACCTCGACCGCCGCCCGTCCGAGCTGTCCGGCGGCCAGCGCCAGCGGGTGGCGATCGGCCGGGCGATCGTGCGCCAGCCCAAGCTGTTTCTGTTCGACGAGCCGCTGTCGAACCTCGATGCCGCGCTGCGGATGAACACGAGAATCGAGCTTTCCAACCTGCACCGCCAGCTTAATGCGACGATCATCTACGTCACCCACGACCAGACCGAGGCGATGACCCTGGCCGACAAGATCGTGGTGCTGCGCGATGGGCAGGTCGAGCAGGTGGGCAGCCCGATGGAGCTCTATAACAACCCGGCAAACCAGTTCGTCGCCGGGTTCCTCGGCTCGCCGGCGATGAACTTCTTGCCGGCCGCGCTGCTGCGCGACGGCGACACCCGGACGATCGGCGTGCGCCCCGAAGATCTGGTGCTGGACGACGCCGGGCCGCTGCAAGCCGAGGTCACCCATGTCGAGCATCTCGGCGGCGACACCAACGTGGTGCTGCGTTCGCCCGAGGGCGCGCCGATCACCCTGCGCCTGTTCGGCCAGCACGAAATCGGCTTCGGTCAGACGTTGAAGCTCGGGTTTCCGTCGCAGAAGGTGTTCTACTTCGATCCCGCCGGGCACCGCGTGGCCGCCTAGCCGCCACGGCGCGACGCGCTTATTGGGCGCTGCGGACGTAGGTCACGCCGTCGGGTGCCGGTAAATCGCGCACCACCGACGAGGCCAGCACGTCGCCATAGACCGCGCGCACCTCGGCGGCCACGCGCTGGCGGAAATCGGCGAAGGGCTTGAGGCTCAGCAGGTGGCGCGGCATCGCCAGCACGATATCGCGCGCATGCAGGCCGAGATCGAAAAACTTGATCCGGTTTCGCACCGGGTCGGGCAAGTTCGGCAGCAGCGAGACCGGTACGTGGCAGGTGGCAAGGCCGGCGGCGACGATGTCGATCGCCGGGTGATGCGCGACACAGGCGAAATAGGGCAGGGCTCCGGGCAGGGTGCGGCGATACCAGTCGCGCGAGCGCGGCTCCCAGCTTACCGCCGAGGTGATCGACACGTAGCGCGACAGGGCCGGGTGGCTATCCGTGCCCGGTCGAGGCTCGCTGATCGCGTGGGCGATGATCTCGTCGGGCACCTCGGCCGGCACCGCCCAGATGATCCCGTCGCGGCACAGCGGTTCGACATCGAGCTGGCCGGGGTTGTCCGCGACACTCGACGCGGCGACAATGGCGCAATTGATGCGCCGCAGGTTGATCAGCTCCGCCACGTCGTCGGAATTGGCCGCCCAGGTGAATTCGAACCGCGAGAACGCCTCGGTCTCGACGGCGGTGCGCGCCACCATTTCGACGAACCGGCCCCGCAGCGACGGGGTCGTGCCGAATTGCATCACCAGTTGAAGCTCGCCGAAGGTGGCGCCATGCACCTGGATCGCCTGCTGCATGTCGTCCAGCACCTGCCCGGCGGTCCTGAACCAGTGCTCGCCGGCCGCGGTGAGGGTGGGCTTTGGGCCGCGGTCGCGGATGATGAGCCGGGTGCCGAGCGACTCTTCGAGCTTGGCGAGTTGTTGCGAAAGAGTGGGCTGGGCGATCCCCAACAGCTTCGCTGCCGCGCCCATCGACCCGGCCACGACGATCCCGTGCAGGATTTCGAGTTGCTTCAAAGTGATCGGCACAAGCGGCCTCCAGAAAACATACATACTGCAAAAGTCGGTTTCGGTCAAAAGTAGTTATTCATATATCACTATGTTTGGATTGAGTCCTCGGCGGTTCAGACGGGCAGGCCGTGGTCGGAAATGATCGACCAGACCTCGGCGTTGATCGCCTGCATGTCGGCCAGCGCGGCGTCGAGTTCGGCCAGGCTGGCGCGGTCGAGCACGGTTTCGTCGCCGATCCGCAGCGAGTGCTTGCGGTCGGCGATCCGCATCTGGATCGAACGCACCGGGCCACCGTCGGCGTCGAAGGCGTAGATGCAATGGTTCATCCGGTTGCGCAGCGACGACAGCCCTTTGAACCGATGGGCGACGGCGCGGATCCTGTCCTGCGCCGCGCGGGGCAGGGGGCAGCCGCGCCGCTTCGACAGCCGTTCGACCAGGTCGATCCGCGCGCGGCTGGTGTTGAGCGACAAATGCAGGATGGTGGCCGTTTCGGTATCGGTTGGCACCAGGCCGGCGAGCAGGTGGATCAACAGGCTCTCGGTGTTGGTCCAGGCGTAGTTGATCTGGCCGATGCGCATCAGAAACTGGTCGAATTCCGGCGGTGGGGCGACGCTTGCCGCCCGGGCGCCGGGGCCAGACCCCGCCTGCCGGCCGGCGGACGCGGCAACCCGATCCGACGGCGACGGCGGGCGCGGAGTTGGGCCGCGCTCAGGCATTTTCGTTGTGCTGGAAAAACCACACGGCCGCCTCTGTGCGGTTCGTCACACCGAGCTTGGCAATCACCCGGTGCATGTGCAGCTTGACCGTGTGCTCCGACAGATCGAGCGCGTGGGCGATCGCCTTGTTGGGCGCGCCGCCGGCGGCCATCTTGAGCACTTCGGTCTCGCGGGGCGTGAGTGCGTCGATCAGCGCGCCACCGCCGGCGGCGGGATTCTTTACCCCCGATCGTGCCGCCTTGGTCTCCAGCTCTGGTGTGGGGGCGCTGGTGGCGAGGCCGAACAGGCGCGGCGGAACGTAGTGCCCACCGGACCCGATCAGGCGCAACAGGCTCACCCAGGTCGCGAGCTTCAGGTTCATCGGCAACAGGCTGATCTGTCGGCTCACCAGCCGCGCACGGCGGTTTGCCAGCAGCTCGCAGGCGAACGCCTCGTTCTCAAAGGCGATGACCTGGGTCAGGTCGCCAAAGCGCTCGGGCTCGCGGTCGGCCAGGTTGAGCATCGCCGTCGCGTTGCGCTCATCGGCCACCAAGGCGCACAGATTGGCGAGCATGCCGGCTTCATCGCGGTCCTGCATCACCAGGTGCAGCGTCGCCATGTCCGGCATCCTGATCGCGCGGATGCGCTCCAGCTCCGCCTCGACCGTGCGCAGAACGACTTCGGAAAACAGATCGCCTGAGCCGACAAAGCAGATTACGCGGGTGCGCGGCGGATGCAGCAGATCTCTCTCGTCGCGGTTCACCTCGGGAACCGGTTTTCGGTCGGAATACATTGCTCACCCCCCAGTGAAAACACTCACTCCGCACCTCCCCGCGAGCACCGCGCAGAGAAACAGCAAAGACAAAAAATATTCGCCACACGTGCCGTCTCTCTTCCGGATCGAGAAAGACGCGAAGCGACTCGCCAAATAATCAAATGCTCAATTAGTGTAGCACAAATACCAAGTAGATTAATCAATCGTCCGGATTGCGTTTTGCCCTCCCTCACCGGACGGAGTAGTTGCAACGATGGATGGTCGCCACCGTTGTGCCCGGGCCAGGCGCCGCGCAACCGCAGAAAAAACCAACCCTCTGCCGGCAGATCGCACTGGTGGGCAGGTCTTTTCCGCGCGCTGCGGTGCAGCGGAGGGCACGATACACCTTTCGGTGCAAACTGCCGCGAAGCGCAGAAAAATGCCCTTAAAAAACAGTTGCTAATGGTGGTTTTGTCACGGTGTAGTCCGTTTTTCCGGCTGTTTTGGCAGGCCGGGCGGGCGCAGGTTTCAAGGGCCGGAGCGCAAGCCGAGGCAGCCTTCGAAACCCGATCTGCGGCCGACTTTCCGGCCCACCGTCCGCTCGTGCGGGCGAACCGGAGAGCGCGCCCCCGAGGAAGGCTGAGAAGGCGGGGGAGACCCCACCACACCAACCCGGTCCGGCTGTGCCCGTTTGTAAACAGAATGACGGCGTCGGACCCCAGAACCTACAGGAGTCCAACATCATGGGACGTCGCAACAACCACTACCATCCCGGCCCGTCCAACGACCAGAGCCAGGATCAGCTCCAGGCCGAACTCCAGGCGCAGCTTCAGGGTCAGCTTCAGGGCCAGGGCCAAGGTCAGCTCCAGGGCCAGGGCCAGTATTCGGTGTCGGAGAACTACAACGGCAACGGCAACGGCAACCTGAACGGTAACGGCAACGGCAACCTGAACGGCAACGCCAACGGCAACGCCAATGGCAACCTGAACGGCAACCTCAACGCCAACGGCAACCTGAACGGCAATGCCAACCTGAACGCCAACGAGAGCACCAACACCAACACCAACACCACCGAGACCACCACCACGGTCGATGTGACGGTGGATCTGTCGATGGAAGGCTACATGCCGAACGATGACGATATGATCGACCTCGACAACGCCACCACCGGCGACGTGTTCTTCGCCAAGGGCGACATCAGCTACGATCCGGGCAACGAGCTCAACCTCGACGATATCCTCGACGGGGCGCTGACCGGCGCGGGCAACGATTCCGGCATGGCGCTTGGCCAGTCCAACAACCTCTATGACGCCGACACGCTGAGCGGCGCGAGCGTTTCCAACACCGGCCCGTTCACGGCGACCGGCACGGTGTCGGGCGGCGGCGCCGAGACCGGTGACGGGATCGGGGCGTCTTCGGGCGGCGCGGCGGCCGACAGCGGCTGGGACCATCATGGCCGGGGCCACCACGGCGATGACGATGCGGGCATTGCCGGCGACGTCGGCAGCTGGGGGTCGGGCAATGGCGATGACGGCTACGTCGCCGGGTCCGCCGCGGCCGACGCGGGCGCTGCGATGGACGTGACCGCGTTCAACCAGTCGATCGTGATGGGCGCCAACGTGCTTGGCAACAGCATCGACACCACGGTGGTTGGCGGCAACATGACCTCGACCTACACGATCGGTGACGACGACGCATAAGGCCACCCCACCTGGCCTTACACGGTGCGCTCCCGGCTAGCCCCTCTTTGTCGGGCGCGCACCTTCCTCACCTGCGCGCACCCCACCCGCGCGCCGTTTTGAGGGTTCGTTTTGGGTGGGATCGCATTTCCAGCCGGGCCCGCCGGTCCTGACGCCGACGGGCCGGATCATCCCGGGGGGACGTCACATGCTGGACCGCCAATCAGAAATTATCGCCCACTTCATCGGGCAGCTCGACCAGGCGACCGAAAAGCTCACGCTGCGGATGCAATACGATGAGATCCGCGCCGCGCGGGCGTCTGAGCCGGAGCTGAACACGCTTCTCCATGTCGAGGTGAACGTGTCGTCGGAGATGGGGCTCACCGATTTCCACCCCGGTGTCAGGCTGGCGCTGCCGCCCTACGAGATGCCGCCGCTCGGGCCGCCCTCGGTCGGGGTGACCGCGATCATGCCGCTGATGCCGCATCTTGGGGCCAGCTTCCTCTACGACATCAATCTCGATCTGTTTGGCGGGCTCTGGCGCGCCGACACGATCCACGTCACGCCGCTGTTCGAACTCGACCCACCGGGCAGCTTTGTGACGGTGGCGATCCAGAAGAACTGGCTGCAGGACGACGATATCCTGCTGATGCGGGCGCTTGATCTGTCCGACGCGCAGATGGCGGCGCGCTCCGACGCGGCGATCGACGCCCGGTTCGAGGCTCTGGTGGGCCTCGCCGAGCAACTCGATCCGCTCGGCACGCGCCTGACCGACGATGGCGCGTTCGTCACCCCTGCCGGGATCGGCGAGGTGCTCGACACGGTGGCCCGGTTCGATCCCGACGCTGCCCCGGCGGGCACGCAGGCCACGCTGCACTGGAGCTCAAGCCATGCCGACACCGCGAGCGCCGCACCGGTGCCCGAGGGCGGCGTGCTGATCAACGGTGAAGCCGGCGAGACCCTGCCCGACACGCTCGCCCTGCGGCTCGATGCGCGGGCGCAAGACGATGCCGCTGAGGACGAACCGGAGGCCGTCGCCGACGCCACCACCAGTGCCATCGTGGCGAGCCGCACCGGCGACGAGACCGCGCCGGACGCAGTGCACCGGATCGAAACGGGCGACAACCTGCTGGTCAACCAGGCCGGGGTGTCGATCAGCTGGGTCGACGCGCCCACCATTGCGGTGGCGGGGGCGATCCACAGCTTTACCCTGATTTCGCAGATCAACGTCTGGAGCGACGAGGACGGCCCCGGCGATGGTCCCCATGGCACCGAGGCGCACAACATCGCGGCGGTCAGCCACATCGCCAATCCGTATGATCCATTCGCCATGCCCGACAGCGCCGAAGTGCCGGTGACCTATGCGATCGCCGAGATCGCGGGCGACCTGGTGGTGCGCAGCTACACGGTGCAGGTCAACCTCGTCTCGGACGACGATATCGTGAGCTTCGAGACCACCTTCCACGAGGTCGATATCGGCCTCGGCGCCAACGCGGCCAGCAACCTGGTGCTGTTGCAGGGCTTTGAGGCCGGTTTCGAAATGATCCTCGTCGGCGGCGACATGATCAGCCTGGTGTCTCTGCAGCAGCTCAACCTGATGAACGACGACGACCTCGTGGTCGCCGGTGCCGGCACGGCGGGCGATATCACCACCTCGGGCAACCTGCTCTGGAACGAGGCCCAGGTGGATTGGACCGGGCTCGACAGCGAGACGGCGATGAGCGACGGCGTCGCTGATGCGCTCGCCTCGCTCACGGGCGGGGGCGCGTTCGACCCGTTCTCGCTGGGTGGCGAGGATGGCCTGGCCGGGTCCGAGGTGGGGATCCTGCTTGCCGTGGCCGGCGATTTCATCACCGAACACCACCTGGTGCAGATCAACATGCTGTCGGATGCCGACACCGTGCAACTGCACGCCGCCGGGCTGGAACACGCGGGCTTTGCCCGGATCGACGTCGCCACCGGCGACAACGTGCTCGCCAACGTGGCCGAGGTGGCGGTGAACGGGATCGACAGCGCGGTGATGGCGGGAGGCGGGGTCTATTCCGACGTGGTGATCTACCAGGCCGGTATGTACGGCGACGCGCCCGACGGGTTCGGCTGCGACGGGCCCCCGGGTGGCGCACTCGCCTCGGAGGCGGTGGCGTTTCTCGTCGATGGCATGATCGGTCCGGGCGACGATGGTGAGGGTCACGGCGGCTCGGTGGAGTATGGGCCGGAGGGCTGTGGCTCGGGCACGCATGACGCACTCGGCACGATGGTGGCCTGAGCCGCGCCGGACTGAGTTGATACGCCTGAGGGGGGGCAGCATGACCAAGATAGACACACCGAACACGCGGCGCGACGCGGGCGCGACCCCGGTCAACGCAAGGGCCGACTCGTATCCGGGTGGGACGCGGCAGGCCCGGCCGACCGGGAAGGCAACGCCACTCGTGCTGACGCCACAGGACCGGGCCGACCTGGACAAGACCGACAGCCCTGGCGGCACCGGCGGCGGCAAGGTCCCACCGGAGTTCCACCGGCGGGTCGCCCCCGAGGATCACAAGAAAACCCTGACCGAGACCCGCGCGCGGATCCTGCGCAACATGCTGTTCGTCGCGCTGATGACGACGGCGACCAACCTGCTGATCCTCGCCGTGCCGATCTACCTGTTCCAGATTTCCGACCGGGTGTTCACCTCGCGCTCGCTCGACACGCTGGTGATGCTGACCGTGGTGATCCTTGGCGCGATCGTGGTGCAGGCGTTCTTCGACGCGCTGCGCCGCTTCGTGCTGATGCGCACGGCGGTTGACGTGGCGGCGCGGCTGGGCGCACCGGTGCTCGGCGCCGCGGCGCAGGCCTCGCTGCACTCGAACGGGCGCGAATACCAGATGCTGGGCGATCTTCAGACCCTGCGCGGCTTCATCGTTTCCGGCACGCTCCTGTCGTTTCTCGACGTGCCCTTCGCGCCGCTCTTCATCACCGTGATTTTCCTCATTCACCCGCATCTCGGGATGATCGTGATCTTTACCGCGCTGGTGCTGGCGCTGATCGCGTGGATCAACCAGAAGGTCACCTCGGACGGCTTCAAGCAGGCCAACCAGGCGCAGGTGCGCGCCAACCTGCACCTCGAAAGCATGTCGCGCAATTCCCAGATCATCAACGCGATGGCGATGATTCCCGAGGCGGTGCGGATCTGGGGCGCCGACACCGCCACTTCGCTCAAGGCCCAGGTGCAGGCCCAGGACCGCAACATCCTGACCGCCTCGGTCAGCCGGATGTTTCGCCTGATGACGCAGATCGGCATGCTCGGCTGGGGCGCCTGGCTGGCGCTCGACGGGCAATTGACCGGCGGCATGGTGATCGCCGCCTCGATCGTCGCGGGCCGCGCGCTGGCGCCGATCGAAGGCTCGATCGAGGGCTGGAACACCTTTCTGATGGCGCGCGGCGCCTACGAAAGGGTGGCGCAGCTGCTCGCCCGTTCGGCACAGCGCAACGACAAGCTGCGCCTGCCCCGGCCCGAGGGCCGGCTGGATGTCGAGCGGCTGCTCTACGTGCCTGCGGGCACCAAGAGCGTGGTGCTGAACGCGCTTACCTTTACCGTCGGCGCTGGTGAGCGGCTCGCGGTGATCGGCAATTCGGGCGCGGGCAAGACTACGCTCGGCAAGATGCTGGTGGGCTCGATCCTGCCCACCTCCGGCGCGGTCCGGCTCGACCTGATGGACCTGCGCAACTGGGACCCGCGCCAGCTGGGCGAGATCGTCGGTTACCTGCCGCAGGACGTGCAGCTGTTCCCCGGCACGATCAAGGCCAACATCGCGCGGATGCGGGTGGATGCCTCCGACGAGGCGATCTACCGCGCTGCCGAGCTGGCCAACGTGCATGACATGATCGCTTCGCTGCCGCAGGGCTACGAAACGGTGGTGGCCGCCGACGGATCGCCCCTGTCGGGCGGGCAAAAGCAGCGTATCGGGCTGGCGCGCGCCTTTTTCGGCAACCCGAAATTTCTCGTGCTCGACGAGCCGAACTCGAACCTCGACACCGCCGGCGACGCTGCGCTGGTGCGCGCGCTCGAACACGCCCAGGCGAACCGGATCACCACCATCGTGATCACCCAGAAGCCCGCGATCCTCTCGGCGGTGGACAAGATCATGGTGCTGGGCGAGGGCAATATCACCATGTTTGGCTGGCGCGACCAGGTGCTGGTCGAGATCGACAAGCGCAAGAAAGCCAAGGAGGCCGAACGGCTTGCGCGCGAAGCCGCCACCCGCACCGACCTTCCCCCGGCACAAGGAGCCCCGGCATGAGCATGTCGCTTCCCGTGACCATCGACCACCAGCCCGAAACCTGGGACGCCGAGGTGCCACGCTCGATCCGGGTGCATGTGATCGCCGCTCTGCTGGTTGGCCTGCTCGCCTTCGGCGGCTTCGGCTACTGGGCCTTCACCGCGCCGCTCGCCGCGGCGGTGATGGCGCCGGGCTCGTTCGTCGCCACCGGCCGCAACAAGCTGGTGCAGCACCTTCAAGGCGGAATTATCTCCGAGATCAACATCGAGGAGGGCGACCGGGTGATCGCGGGCCAGCCGATCCTGCGGCTCGACGAGACCTCGGCGCTGGCGAGCCAGCGGGCGCTGTTCCTGCGCCGGGTGCGGCTTGAGGCGATGGCGGCGCGGATCACGGCCGAATACGACGCGAGCCCGGTGCTGGTGTTCCCCGACTGGATGCGCAAGGCGCGGGTCGATGCGGAGGTGGCGGCGATGCTCGACAGCCAGGCGCTGAGCTTCGAAGTGGCGCGCGCCCGGCTCGACAACGACCTCGCGCTGATCGACCGCAACATTTCGGTGCTGATCCAGCGCTCGGGTGGCTACGAGGCGCAGAAAAAAGCGCTTCTGCGCCAGCTCGAGCTGCTCGGTGAGGACCGCGACGCCAAGGCGACCCTGCTTGAGCGCGGATTGATCCGCCGCCCCGAACTGAACGCGCTGGAGCGCGCGGTGGCGGATGCCGAGGGCCAGCTGGGGCAGGTTGTGGCCGAGATTAACGAAAGCACCGAAATGCAGGCCAAATACGAGGCGCAGAAGACCCAGGCGATCGACACCTATCGCCAGGCCGCGCTCGATGAGCTGGAAAGCGTGCAGGCCGAGCTCGACACGGTGCGCGAGCAGGAGCGCGATGCGCAGTCCACGCTGAAGCGCGTGGTGGTCGAGGCGCCGGTGTCGGGCACGGTGATCCGGGTCAATTATTCCGGCGTCGGCGGGGTGATCGAGGCCGGCAAGGTGATCGCTGAGATCCTGCCGACCGACGTGCCGCTGATCATCGAGACGATGATTGCGCGCACCGATATCGACGCGGTCACCGTGGGACAGACCGCCGCGGTGCGCCTCTCCGCGCTGAACCAGCGCACCACGCCGATCCTCGAAGGCGAGGTCTACTATGTCTCGGCCGATGCGATCGTCGACAAGGAGGGTGACGCGGCGCGCGAGGTCTACCTGGCGCGGATCAAGCTGCCGGTGAAAGAACTCACCCGCGTGCCCGGCTTTGCCCCAGTGCCGGGGATGCCGGTGCAGGTGATGATCCAGACCGCCGAGCGCACCTTCGCGCAATACATCGCCAAGCCGGTGGTGGATTCGATGCAGCGTGCTTTTCGCGAGAACTGAGCCCTGGGGAGCGGGGGAAACGCCGGGCGCGGCGCGGCGCCCGATGCTGTGGCGGGCGGGCACAAAATGGGGCCGGGGAAAGCCCCCGGCCCCTCGATTTGGGCCCCGGAACCCGCGCGAAGGGACGTGACGCGCGGCCCACGGGGCCTGGGTCTCAACGGTTGGTCAATCCCGGCGAGATTTTCTGTCGCCAATCAGGCGTTCGTCTTCTTGCAGCTCGAGCCACATCGCGTTCACGACCGCGAAGCCGGCAGCGAGGGGAAGGCCGAGCATCCAGGCAAAATACCACATGGTGTTTCCTTTCTCAGTACATGTTGCCGTGTTCGGCGATCACGTCGTCCTCGGTCACCTTGCCCCACAGCACCTTGTAGACCCAGGCGGTGTAGAGAAGGATGATCGGCATGAAGATCAGCGTCACCACCAGCATCACGAACAGGGTGAGGTGCGACGACGAGGCGTCCCACACGGTGAGCGACGATTTCGGGTCGGTCGACGACGGCAGGATGAACGGGAACATGGTCAGACCCACGCTCGAGATCACCCCGAAGAGCGCCAGCTTCGACCACAGGAGCGTGCCGACTTCGCGGCCGGCGCGCAGACCCATCGCCGCCATCACCATACCGCCGAGACCCATCGCCGGGGCGATGATGATCCACGGACGGGTGGCATAGGCGGTCAGCCAGGAGCCCCCCTTCGCCACCTCGGTGTGAAGCGGGTTCGCATGGCCGTTGGCGACGACTTCGGAGGTGAACGCATAGCTGTCGACGCCGAAGGCGAGCCAGATACCGGCGAGACTGTAGCCGACAAAGGCCACGCCGGCGGCGTAGAGGCCGAACGCGCGCGCGCGGGCCGCCACCGGGCCTTCGGCCTTGAGGCCAAGCCAGGCGGCGCCGTGCATGATGATCATCGCCACCGAGACGACCCCGGCGAGCAGGGCGAACGGGTTGAGCAGGCCGAAGAACTTTCCGGCCACCGAGCCTTCGTAGACCGGCAGAAGATCCGGGGTGAGGTGGAACGGCACGCCTTGCAGAACGTTGCCGACCGCCACACCGAAGATCAGCGCCGGCACGAAGCCGCCGACGAACAAGGCCCAATCCCAGGCCGAGCGCCAGGTGGCGCTTTCGCGCTTCGAGCGGTACTTGAAACCGACCGGGCGCAGGATCAGCGCCGCCAGCACCACGAACATCGCCAGGTAGAAGCCCGAAAAGCTCATCGCGTAGAGCGGTGGCCAGGCCGCGAAGATCGCACCGCCACCGAGGATGAACCACACCTGGTTTCCTTCCCAGACCGGGCCGACGGTATTGATTGCGATCCGGCGCTCGGTGTCGGTTTTGCCGACGAAGGGCAGCAGCGCGCCCACGCCCATATCGAATCCATCGGTAAGGGCGAAGCCGATCAGCAGCACGCCGAGCAGCACCCACCAGATGACGCGCAGGACGTCGAGAGAAATCAGCTCATGCAAGATCATCTGTCATTACTCCGCGGGGGTTTGCGTGGGGGAGCCGCCGGTGGCGCAGCGCAGGCGCTCGGCGTGGTCTTCCATCCACTGTTCGGTTTCGGTCACATCCATGTACGGGCCCTTGCGGATGTATTTGAGCATCAGGCCGATCTCGATCACGAACAGCACCGTGTAGAGGGTGACGAAGCCCGCGAGGGTCAGCGCCACGTCGGTGATCGAGAGCGCGCTGACCGACATCGCGGTGGGCAGCACGCCATCCACCGTCCAGGGCTGGCGGCCGAATTCGGCGACGAACCAGCCAAGCTCGATGGCAAGCCAGGGTGCGGGGATCATCCACACGGCGAACCGCAGCGCCCAGCGCGGGAACTCCATGCCCTTGAACGAAGCGCGGATGAAGAAATACGCCATCGTGGCGATGAACCCGAAGCCGAGCGCGACCATGATCCGGAACGCCCAGAACAGCGGCCAGACGGTCGGGATCGTGTCTTCGGCGGCCAGCGTGATCTGTTCGTCCGTCGCCTGCGTCGGGTCGTCGATGTATTTGCGCAGCAGGAAGGCGAAGCCGAGGTCGGCCGAATGCTCCTCGAAAGTGGCCATGATCGCCGGGTCGGCGCCTTCACGGGCCTCGCGAATATGCATCAGCGCACCGTAGGCCACCATGCCGGAGCGAATCCGCTCTTCCGCCTGCTTTTCGAGGTCCTCGATCCCCGGAATCGGGGTGTCGAGGCTGCGGGTGCCGATCAGGCCCATCGCCCAGGGGATGTGGATCGCGTATTTGGTTTCACGCGCTTCCTGGTCGGGGATGCCGATCAGGGTGAAGGAGGCGGGCGCCTCCTCGGTTTTCCACATCGCCTCGATACCGGCGAGCTTCATTTTCTGGCTATGGGTTGCGGAATAGCCCGACTCGTCACCGAGCAGCACCACCGAGAAGGCCGAGGCGAGGCCGAAGGCGGCGGCCACGGTCAGCGAGCGGCGGGCCAGCTCGACGTGGCGGTTGCGCAGCAGGAACCAGGCCGAGACGCCGATCACGAAAACGCTGCCCGCGACGTAGCCGGCCGAAACGGTGTGGACGAATTTGGCCTGCGCCACCTCGTTGAACAGCACCTCGCCGAACGAGGTCATCTCCATGCGCATCGTCATCGGGTTGAACTCGGCACCCACCGGGTTCTGCATCCAGCCGTTGGCGATCAGGATCCAGAGCGCCGAGAAGTTCGAGCCGATCGCCACCAACCAGGTGACGACCGCGTGCGCGACTTTCGACATCTTGTCCCAGCCGAAGAACATCAGGCCGACAAAGGTGGCTTCGAGGAAGAACGCCATCAGCCCCTCAATCGCCAGCGGCGCACCGAAGATATCGCCCACGTAGTGGCTGTAGTAGGACCAGTTCATGCCGAACTGGAATTCCATGGTGATCCCCGTGGCGACGCCAAGCACGAAGTTGATGCCGAACAGCGTGGCCCAGAACTTCGTCATCTGCCGCCAGATCGGGCGATTTGTCATGACATAGACCGTCTCCATGATCGCCACGATGATCGACAGACCGAGCGTGAGCGGCACGAAGAGGAAGTGATACATCGCGGTCATGGCGAATTGCAGCCGTGACAGCTCGACGATCCCGAACTCCATTTGTATCTCCTGTTACGAGGCCATTCCGGCCGTTGTCAGGTTTCGAGGTTAAAGATGCATTAAAGATACAACTTTTATGCGTCTTGTGCCGGAAAATACGGCGCTGACCTCGAAAGTCCAAACTTGAATCGCTGATGTGACTTTATGTCATAGGCCGGACGCGCGCGGCAGCGTCGATTTCGACCTTGCGGTGCGCGGCGATCAGGATCGCGGCGTCGGGCAGCGCGGCGCGCAGCGCATTGAGCACGGCGCGGGCCGTCGCGTGATCGAGGCCCTCGGTCGGCTCGTCCAGCAAAAGAAGGGCCGGGCGGCGCAGCAGGGCGCGCGCCAGCACCACCCGGCGCGCCTGGCCGCCCGACAGCCCGCCACCGCCCGGTCCGAGCAGCGTGTCGAGCCCCTCGCGAGCGGCAAACACCTCGGTGAGCTGGCAGGTGTCGAGCACGGCGTTTAGCGCGGCGTCGTCGGCATCGGGGGCGGCGAGGGCGAGGTTTTCGCGCAAGGTGCCGGCGACAAGCCGGGCGCGCTGCGCCACCAACATCACCCGGTCGCGCAGCGCCGACTCGGGCCAGTCGGCGATCGGGTGGCCGAGCAGGCTCACCGTGCCCGCGTTGGCCGTGGCCAGCCCGGCGGCGAGCTCGAGCACGGTGCTCTTGCCCGAGCCGGAGGCGCCTGTGAGGGCCACGGTTTCGCCCGCCGCCAGCGCGAGCGAGAATCCGGCAAACACCGGCGCGGCGGCGCCGGGGCGGTGCAGCGTGACGGCGTCGAGCGCGAGCACGGGGGCGGTGGAGGCGGGGCGCGGCGCGGCGCGGTCCGGCGCGGGCGCGGGCGGGGCGTCGAGCACCTCGCCCATGCGGGTGGCGGCGAGTGTCATGCGGCCCAGCTCGGTCACGGCGCGGCTCATCGGCGCAATGGTTTCGGCCAGCCCCAGCGCGGTGAAAAAGCCCATCGCGGCGATCGCCGGGGTGAGGCTGCCCGCCTCGGCGAGGCTAAGCCCAATATAAAGTGCCGCCGCCCCGGCGCTGCTGGCCACCAGCGTGAGCGCGGCTCCCGCACGCCGCCCGACCCGGTCGAGCCGGGCCTGCAACGCGCGTCGTTCGTCATCGGCGCCGCGCAGCGCGGTCAGTTCGGCGGGTATGCGGCCATGCACCACGAGGTCGGTGCGGGCGCGCAACAGGTCGATCAGCCTTGCGCGGAAGCTTTGCGCGGCGCGCTCGGCGGCCGCAGACGCGCGGTGGGCGCGCGCCGCCGAAAGGGCGAATACTGCCGTGGTGCCGGAGAGATAGATTGCGAGGATCGCGGCCGCCACGCGCAGATCGGCGAGCCACCACAGCACCGCGAAGGCGACCAGATGCGCGGCCAGCCCGGCGGCGATCGGCAGGATCAGCCGCAGCGGGATACCGTCGAGCGCATCCACGTCGGCGGTAATCCGGTTCAGCGCGCGCGCGCCGCGCAGCCGTGTGATCTCGCCAAAGGGGCGCGCGGCGAAGCTTTCGAGCAGGCGCACCCGCAGGCTGGCAAGCACCTTGAGCGTGGCGTCGTGGGTGGTGAGCCGTTCGCCGTAGCGCGCCGCCGTGCGCCCGAGCGCGAGAAAGCGCACCATCGCCGAGGGGCGGAAGACGTCGAAGGTGGCGCCAATCCCGGCCAGCCCGGCAGCGGCGGCGGCGGTGATGAACCAGCCCGAGAGGCCGAGCAGCGCCGCCCCCATCAGCAGCACCACAAGCGCCAGCGCGCCGCCATAGGCAAGCGGGCGGCGTTGGCTTTGCACCACCAGGCGGAACACGCGCACGAGGTTTTTCATGCCTCACCGCCGATCTCGAGAGCGCGGTCCATGCGCGCGATCAGGGCCGGATCGTGGGTGGCGACGATCAGCGCCATCCCTTCGCGCGCGCGCGCCAGGAGCGCCTCGGTCACGATCCGGGCGGTCTCGGCGTCGAGGTCGGCGGTGGGCTCGTCGGCGAACAGCAGCTCGGGCACGGACTGGATCGCGCGTGCCAGCGTTACCCGCCGCGCTTCGCCGCCCGAGAGGCCGGCGCCGGTCTCGCCCAGCCGCGTCTCGGCGCCCTCGGGGAGCGCGGCGACCACCTGGGCCACGCCGGCGCGCTCCAGCGCCGCGTCGATCCCGGCGCCGCTGTCGAAGGCGACGTTTTCGCGCAACGTCGCGTCGAGGAAATAGGGGCTCTGCGGCATCCAGCCGAGCCGGGCGCGCCAGGCGTCGGCGGTTCGGTCGTCGAGCGGCTGGCCGGCGACGCTGATCGTGCCGGTCTCGGGCCGGATGAGGCCGGCGAGCGCCAGCAGAGCCGTGGTTTTCCCGGCGCCGGAGGGGCCGGTGAGGGCGAGGCTTTGACCGGGGGCAAGGTCGAAATCGGGCAGGTGGATCCGGTGTGCGCCACGCCTCAACGTCACATTATGTGCGGAAAGTGCAAGGCGGCCCGGTAGCGAGGGGGCGGCCGCGCCGGAGCCGAAGCCGGGGCTGCGCCCGGCCTCTTCCCAGGCGGCGATATCCTTGGCCACGGCGGCGGCGGCGGCCTTGTCGTGCCAGGCGGCGGAGAGGTCGCGCAGCGGCTGGTAGAACTCCGGCGTGAGGATGAGCAGAAAGATCACCTCGAACGGGGTGAACGGCGTGCCCCAGTCACCGAACGAGATCGCACCGAGCATCGAAAAGCCAAGGAACACGGCAACCATCGCCACGCCGATCGCGGCGAACAACTCAAGGACGGTGGACGACAGGAAGGCGATGCGCAGCACGGCCATGGTGCGTGCGCGCAGGGTCTCGGCGCGGCTGGCGAAGCCGCCGATCAGCGCGGGGGTGGCGCCGAGCAGGCGAAAGTCGGCCAGCGCCGCGAGCCGGTCGATCATCAGATCGTTAAGCGAGCCGATCTCGTCCATCTGCTTTTCGCTCGTCGCCTGCGCCGCCATGCCCACCAGCGCCATGAACAGCGGGATCAGCGGGCCGGTGGCGAGAAAGATCAGCCCCACCGCCCAGGAGATCCAGAACGCGACGGCGAGGATCGCCAGCGGCACCACCATCACCCGCGCCTGCGCCGGGCTGTAGCGGCTCACGAAGGGCGCGATCAGGTCGAGCTTTTCCGCCGCCAGCGCCGCGGTCGCGCCCGCGCCGCCGCTGCCCGCGCCGGGGCCTTCGCCGGCCTCGCGCGCCAGGATACGGGCGCGCAGGCCCGCCACCACCGTGTCGGCGGCGCGAAACAGCAGCCCGTCGGAACTATAGGAGAGCGCCGCGCGCACCCCCCCGACGGCGAGAAAGATCAGTGCGGCCATCAACGGCGAGAGCGTGGCGGGCGGGGTGAGCAGCCCGGCGATCCCCGCCGCCACCGCCCAGGCCTGCACCAGCCACAACAGGTTCTGCCCGGCCGCCAGGGCCGAGGCGCGCGTGAGCACCGGGCGCACCGGGGCCAGCAGCCGCGCCATGCCGGATTTGTCCGTTCTCGCCAAGCCGATCCGTTCCTGTTCGCGTCAAATGCGCATCAAAGATGCGGATTATAGATCCGGTTTCGTTGTCCTGACTGATCTAGATCAGATACAAGCCAGCGCAACCGTGATTCTTTGTCGCAAACCCGATCCAGAAATCCGAGAGCCCCTTGCGCCTGACGACCCGCACCAACCTCGCCATCCGTGCGCTGATGTATTGTGCCACCAACGATGGCCGCCTGTCGCGCTCTGCCGAGATCGCCGAAGCCTGCAATTCCTCGGCCAACCACCTCGCGCAGGTGGTGCATCACCTGCATGCCCACGGCTACGTCCACGCCACGCGTGGCCGCATGGGGGGCGTGAAGCTGGCGCGTGCGGCCCGCGCCATCAACATCGGCGAAGTGTTCCGCATCTTCGAGGCCGATGTGCCCTTTACCGAGTGTTTCGCGCTGGATACCAACACCTGCCCGCTGGTGCGCGCCTGCCGCCTTCGCCACGCGATCCGCCGTGCGCTCGATGCGTTTTACCGCGAGATGGACCTGGTCACGCTCGAAGACCTGGTGAAAGGCAATTACCTGCTCGAAGAGATCTTCACCTTCGGCGATGGCGGCGCGGCCGTGGTGGGCTGCCCCGCATCCGCGCAGGCGCCACGCCCCTGACCCGCGCGGCGATCCGCAGCTTGACACTGCGCGGCCGGAGCGAAAGTCTCGGCGCGATCACAGCAGGAGAGGCGCGATGAAATTCATTCGGTATGGCGAGCGCGGCGCGGAAAAACCGGGGCTGCTCGACGGCGCGGGGCGGATCCGCGATCTTTCGGCGCATGTGGATGATATCGCCGGCGCCGCGCTGGGCCGGCTCGGCGAGCTGGCCGCGCTCGACATCGAAAGCCTGCCGCTGGTGGAGGGCGATCCCCGGATCGGCGCCTGCGTCGGATCCGTAGGCAAGTTCATTTGTATCGGGCTCAACTATTCCGACCACGCCGCCGAGGCGGGGATGGACCTGCCGCCCGAGCCGATCACCTTCGCCAAATACACCTCCGCCATCTGCGGGCCGAATGATCCGATCATCATCCCGCGCGGCTCGGAGAAGACCGACTGGGAGGTCGAGCTGGCCTTCGTAATCGGCAAACGCGGCAAATATATCGCCGAGGCCGACGCGCTGAGCCACGTCGCGGGCTATTTTACCGCCAACGATGTGAGTGAGCGGGCGTTCCAAGTCGAGCGCTCCGGGCAATGGTCGAAGGGCAAATCGTCGGACAATTTCGGCCCGATCGGCCCCTGGCTGGTCACCCCCGACGAGGTGGGCGACCCGAACGCGCTGGCGATGTGGCTCGACGTGAACGGCGAACGGATGCAGACCGGCTCGACCGCGACGATGGTCTACAAGGTGGCGTTTCTGATTTCCTACCTGTCGCAGTTCTTCACGCTGGAACCGGGCGACGTGATCTCAACCGGCACGCCCCCCGGCGTGGGCATGGGCATGAAGCCGCCGCGCTACCTGCGCCCCGGCGACGTGGTGACGCTGGGTGTGAAGGGGCTGGGCGCGCAGCGCCAGCTCTGCGTGGCCGATATCTGACAGGAAAAGGGTGGAGGCGAGTACCGGAATCGAACCGGTGTGCACGGATTTGCAATCCGCTGCGTAACCACTCCGCCAACTCGCCGAAGCCTTGGGGGATGTAGCGGATGGGCCGGGCCTGTGCAAGAGGCCTGTCGCAGCTTTGCCGCAACCCTGCAAATGCCGCCGCGGCGGTGTTGCGACACCCGTGGAATCATGGCAAGACGAACCGGCTTGCATGCAAAAACATAACCAAGGCCTCTCATGAGCGATTTTTCTGCACTCAGGACGATGATGGTCGACACCCAGGTGCGTCCTTCGGACGTGACCAAGTACCCGACCATCGAGGCGATGTTGCATGTTGCGCGCGAGGATTTCGTGCCCGACAGCCTGCGCAACGCGGCCTATGCCGATGCGGCGCTGCCGTTTGACGGCGGCCGGACGATGCTGGAGCCGCGCACTTTGGCGAAGATCCTCGACGCGCTCGACATCGCCGGCGACGAGTTGGTTCTCGATCTGGGCTGCGGGTTCGGCTATTCCTCGGCGGTGATCGCGCGGATGGCGGATTTCGTCGTCGCCCGCGAAGAAGACGAGGCGCTTGCCACCGAAGCCGAGCGCCGGCTCGGGGCCGCCGGGATCGACAACGTGGCTGTGATCGCCGGGCCGCTGGCGGCGGGCGACGAAAAGCACGGGCCCTATGACGTGATCGTGGTCGAGGGGGCGGTGGAAGAAATGCCCGCCGCGCTCACCGGCCAGCTCAAGGACGGTGGCCGTATCGTGGCGATTTTCGCCGACGGAGCGGTGGGCGCCGTGCGTATTGGTTACAAGTTTGACGGACACATGGATTGGCGGTTTGTCTTTAATGCCGGGGCGGCGGTGCTGCCCGGGTTCGAGGCGGCCAAGGAATTCGCGCTCTGACGCGCGGCGGATCAGCGGCAAGGTCCGCGGGAGAACAAGGATGACGGTGATGCGGGTGATGAAACGTCGATTTGCGGCGCTGGCCCTGGCCTCGGTGCTGGCATTATCGCCAGTGGCGGCGTCGGCAGAAACTCTGTCGGACGCGCTCGTCTCGGCCTATCGCAACTCGGGCCTGCTCGACCAGCAACGCGCGCTGCTGCGGGTGCGCGATGAAGACGTGGCGATCGCTGTCGCCGCGACCCGCCCGGCGCTGAACTACGCGCTGAAATACGGCTGGTCATCGACGAATATCGACGGCGTCCCGGCCAATATCAGCTCGACCTCGGCCAGCGCGTTGCTGTCGGCCAGCCTCACGCTGTTCAATTCCGGCCGCAGCAAGCTGAACATCGACCTCGCCCATGAGAACGTGATGATGGCGCGCGAGACCCTCGTGGGGGTCGAGCAACAGGTGCTGCTGCGCGCGGTGCAGGCGTTTCTCAACGTCCGCTCGGCTCATGAAACGGCGATGCTGCAGGCCAACAACGTGCGCCTGATCACCCAGGAGCTGCGCGCTGCGCGCGACCGGTTCGAGGTGGGCGAGATTACCCAGACCGACGTTTCCCTGGCCGAGGCCGCGCTGGGCGCGGCCAAGAGCGCCGAGGCTGCGGCCCGTGGCCAGCTGATGATCGCACGCGAGGAATACAAGGCCGCCGTCGGCCACTATCCCAACGGGTTGCGCGTGCCGCCGGCCGTGCCGATGACGGCGCGCTCGCTGGACGAAGCCAAGGGGCTGGCCCGCAGCCGGCACCCCGATGTGCGGGCCGCACAGCGTTCCGTCTCGGTGGCCGAGATCGCCACCCAGGTCGCCAAGACCTCGATGAAGCCGACCGTGACCGCCGATGCCACCTTTGGGCGCAACGTGGTGGCGGGCCCCGACAACTCCGCCACCAGCGTGGGTATCACCCTGAGCGGCCCGATCTACCAGGGCGGCAAGCTGTCGGCGCTCTACCGCCAGGCCAAGGCGCAGGTCGAGGCCGCGCGCGCCGCGCTGCATCTCTCGGTGCTGGGGGTCGAGCAGCAGGTGGCCAATGCCTGGGCCCAGCTTGCCGTCGCCGCGGCCAGCCAGCAGGCGACCGACCAGCAGATCCGCGCCAGCCGGGTCGCCCTGCGGGGCGCGCGCGAAGAAGCCACGCTCGGTGCGCGCACCACGCTCGAGGTGCTGACCTTCGAGCAGGACCTGCTTGATGCGCAGGCGGCGCAGATCAATGCCCAGTCCGACCAATATGTCGCGGCCTACACATTGCTGGCGTCGATGGGCCTGCTCACCGCCGAACACCTGCGACTCGGTATCGCCACCTATGATCCCGAAGCCTATTACAACGCGGTCAAAGGCGCGCCGGTGCGCGAAATAAGCCCGCAAGGCGAGCGGCTTAACACGGTTCTCGAAGCGCTGGGGCGCAAATAACCGGGCGCGCGGGGCTGTCGTCTTAACGAATCGTTCGTCAATCCGTTGTCTGTTGGCGATCGGATGTTATTCTTATCCGCAAGTCAGCGTGAGGTCGTGGGAATGTCGGAGCCGGTGTCGAAAGCAGAAATCGAGGATGTGCTCTCGTCGATCCGGCGCCTGGTGTCGGAAAACGCCGGCGCGCTGCGGCGCGAGCAGGATCAGGGTGAGAGCCGCGACAAGCTGGTTTTGACCCCGGCGTTCCGAGTCGACGAGGACAGCGCGGAACAGGACGGCGCCGAGGCTGACGACGACCGGGTCGAGACAGCTACGGGCGAGCCGGAAACGACCCCGGATGCCGTCGTGGCCGATCTGGTCGAGGCCGACCGCGCGGCCAATGCTTCCACCGGCGAGAGCGCCGAGGCGCCGCCCGAAGCCACGGATTATTCGCCGCCCGAGGCGGATCACGCGCCCCGAGCCGACGCCCCCCCGCTCAGCCCGCTCGAACAGAGGATCGCCGAGCTCGAAGCGGTGGTCGCCCGCAGCGCGGCGGAGTTCGAGCCGGACGGCAGCGAGGCCGACGAAATGCCGGACACCTTCGTGTTTCATCACCAGGCGAAAGAGCCGCAGGCCGATGTCGGGACACTCCCCGAACAGGCCGCCGCGCCCGCACCTGTGCCCGACCAGCCGCAGGACACGGCGCCCGCCGCGCCCGCGCCGATCCGAGAAACCTGGGGATCAGACCCGTCGCAAGCCGAGGCCGCGCCGGCCACCGAGACCGCCGCATCGCAGGCCGAGGATACGCAAGACGCCACACCGGGGCCGGGCGATGTGCCCGCGCCCGACACCGCGCGCGATTGGCAAGACGTGCCGATCAAGGGCGATGAAGCCGAGGTGCCGGAAGCGGGTTTCGTCAACGTCGAGGAGGACGCCTGGGAAGATGTCGATGCCGCCGGGTTCAGCGAAGCCGTCGATGACGACGATTTCGAGGAGGAGATCGACAATGACGACATCGGCATCGACGACGCTGAAGAGGCCAGCGGCGGAGACGATGATGGTGCGGTGCTAGACGAGGCCGCGCTGCGCGAAATGGTGGCGCGGATGGTGCGTGATGAGCTTCAGGGCACGGTGGGCGAGCGGATCACCCACAACGTGCGCCGGATGGTGCGCCGCGAGATCGCCCGCGCGCTGTCGTTGCAGGAATTCGAATAGGCCGCTCGCCGGCGGCGGGCCGTCGCGCCCGCCTGCCGGTCAGGTGCTGCGCCGGGCCAGGGCCAGCACCGCGTCGAGGTCGAGGTGGGCCTCGAGATGGTCGGCCAGCGCATCGAGCGTCGCCTCCACCCCATCGTCATAGCCAAGCTCCGACGCAGGCGCGCCCAGCCGCATGAGATAGGCGCGCCGGAAGGTGTCGGACGCGAACAGGCCGTGCAGGTAAGTGCCCATCACCCGCCCATCGGCGCTGGCCGCGCCGTCGGTGCGGCCGGCCAGACCCAGCCAGGCGCGCGCGCGGTCTGGCCCCTCGGTCTGGCCAAGATGGATCTCGTAGCCTTCCACCGCATCGCCGCTGGGCAGGTAGCGCGCTGAGGTGAGCGCCAGCGTCTTGGCCGGTTCGAGCCGGGTGGTGACGTCGAGCAGTCCCAGCCCCGGCGCATGGCCGGGCACGCCCTCGACCCCGTCCGGGTCGGCGATCTCCTGGCCGAGCATCTGGTAGCCGCCGCAAATGCCCAGCACATGCCCGCCCCGGCGCACATGGGCGGCAAGGTCGATATCCCAGCCCTGGGCGCGAAAATCGGCCAGGTCGGCCACGGTGTTTTTCGAGCCGGGGATCAGCACCAGCGTGGCGTCGCCGGGCAGGGGCCGGCCCGGTTCGATGATCTCGACGCTCACCCCCGGCTCGGCGGCGAGCGGATCGAGGTCGTCGAAATTCGCGATCCGGTTCAGCCGGGGCATCGCCACCTTGATCGTGCCGCCGGCGCGCGGCGCGCGGGCAAGGTCCATCACGTCTTCGGCGGGCAGCCGCCAGGCGTCGGCGAACCAGGGCAACACGCCGAGGGCGCGCCAGCCGGTGCGCCGGGCGATCTCGGCCTCGCCCTTGGCAAACAGGCTCACGTCGCCGCGAAACTTGTTGACGATGAAGCCGCGGATACGGTCGCGGTCGACGGCGGGCAGGATCGCGTTGGTGCCGACGAGTTGGGCGATCACGCCGCCCCGGTCGATGTCGCCGACCAGGATCACCGGCACGTCGGCGGCCTCGGCAAAGCCCATGTTGGCGATGTCGCCGGCGCGCAGGTTGATCTCGGCCGGGCTGCCCGCGCCTTCGATGAGGATCAGCTCAGCGGTCTTTGCGAGCCGGTTGAAGCTTTGCATCACCGCCGGCAGCAACATCTCCTTCACCTCGCCGTAGTCGCGCGCCTTGAGCGTGGCGAAGCGTTGCCCCTGGACGATCACCTGCGCGCCGGTGTCGGTCTCGGGCTTCAGCAGCACGGGGTTCATATCGACCATGGGGGCCCGCCTGGCGGCGCGCGCCTGAAGCGCCTGGGCGCGGCCGATCTCGCCGCCGTCGGCGGTGACGGCGGCGTTGTTGGACATGTTCTGCGGCTTGAATGGCGCGACGGAGATGCCGCGCCGGGTGAAGGCCCGTGCCAGCCCCGCGACGATCAGCGATTTTCCCACGTTCGAACCCGCGCCCTGGATCATGATCGACGATGTCATGGCAGCCTCCCTCGGCGCCATGCTACCGCTCGCACCGTTGCCGCGAAACCCGCCTCGGCACGCGGGGTGCAAAAAGAAAAGCGCGCCCCGTGGGACGCGCCTTTCTCACAACCACTCTGGTGCAGCTTACGCGGCTTCGGCAGCCTCCGCGGCATGGCGGCGTTCGCTCTCTTCGCGCGACAGCGCCACCGAGGTGCGCACGCCTTTGGAGACGAATTCCATCAGGCCTTTCACCACCCGTTCGTTCGGGTCGATCCCGGCACACGACAGCACTTCGCGCCCATCGCGCGAGCGCGCCCAGCGGGCGATCTGGTCGGGGCCGTTGCCGTATTTCTTGTCATCCGCGATCGCGTCGTCGAGCGCGGCGAGAACCACGGCGGCGAAGAGTTTTTTAGCGCGATTGCCCTGTTCGTGGTTGAACGCAGTACCGTCAACAGTGTCAAACATTCGGCGTCCTTTGTTTTTCTTGCTCTTGTGCTTTTGGGCGTGATGGCCAATATGACCTTTCCCAGCCGATTCGGTATCCCCCAGGGCGCATAGCTGTCATGCAAAAAACGCATGGCTCGTGCGCGGGAGGCACGAAATCTGGTCTGCTTGCCAGGGGCGAACCGGCAAGATATAGGTGCCGCCAAATCAACGTCAACCTTTCGCCATGGTTTTGCCACAATGTCTAAGATCAACGGTAACGAGATCCGCCCCGGTAACGTGCTGGAGCATAACGGGGGCCTCTGGGCCGCCGTCAAAGTCGACCACGTGAAGCCCGGCAAGGGCGGGGCCTTCGCCCAGGTCGAAATGAAAAACCTGCGCAACGGGTCCAAGCTGAACGAACGCTTCCGCTCTGCCGACAAGGTCGAACGGGTGCGGCTCGAGCAGAAAGACATGCAATTTCTCTACGAGAGCGACGGCATGCTGGTGTTCATGGACACCGAAACCTACGAGCAGGTCGAGCTGCCCGCCGACATTCTCGGCGAGCGCCGCCCGTTCCTGCAGGACGGCATGACCATCCTGGTCGAGTTCCACGAGCACGAGGCGCTGAACGCGACCCTGCCGCAGAAGGTCACCTGCATGATCTCCGAGACCGAGCCGGTGGTGAAGGGCCAGACCGCGGCCAACAGCTTCAAGCCGGCGCTGCTCGACAATGGCGTGCGCGTGACGGTGCCGCCCTTCGTTGGCCCTGGCGAGGCGATCGTGGTCAACACCGAGACAATGGAATATTACGAGCGCGCCTGAGCCAAGGTAATCCAAGCTGAAAGCCCCCGGACCCTGGTCGCGGGGGCTTTTTCATGCCCCGGCGGCGGTGAGACAGCGCTCGGCCATGGCGTGATACGCGGCACCGAACAGCCGCACATGCACCAGTGCCGGAAACAGAGAATAGACCGCGCGCCGCGCCTGCCAGCCGGGGGCGAGGGGGCCGTAGCCTTCGGCAAAGCCGCGGCCGGGGGTTGCGAACAGGTGCAGCATGGCCAGATCCACCTCGCCGTCGCCATAATAGCTTGCCGGGTCGATCAGGTGGATCGCCTCTGCCGTTGGCAGCAGGTTGCCAGCCCAGAGATCGCCGTGCAGCAGGCCGGGGGCGGGGTGCGCGGGCAGGAGCTCGGGCAGGCGGCGGGCGAGGGTGTCCACCCGTTTGGCGAGTGGGTCCGGCAGGTGGGGGAGGTGCGGCAGCAGCCGGTGCTTGGCCCAGAACGCGGGCCAGTCATCGACGGGGGTGTTCGGCAGCGCGACCGGGCCGAAGGCGTAATCCTCGGGCCAGCCGTAGCCCGGCCCCGGCGTGGCGTGAAGCCGGGCAAGGTCTTCGCCGAACCGCGCCCAGTGCGCGGCGGTGGGGCGGGCCTCGCTGAGCGCGTCAAGAAAGAGCACCGGCCCGGCCAGCCCGAGCACGCGCGGCGCGGGCACGCCGGCAGCTGCGATGGCCGCCAGCATCCGCGCCTCGCGCGCCACCAGCGGCCCCTGTTTGGCGACGGCGCGCCGCCCATCCGACAGCTCGATCAACGTCACCGTGGAAAGGTCTCCGCCATGCAGCGGCGTGGCGCGCGCTTCGGCGACGTGAAAGACGTCGCGGATCGCCGCTCTCAGGGCGTCCATGTCACCGTCGCGTCACCGGCGCGCATCGGCCCGGTGGCGCGGTCAAAGCGCAGGTAGGCGATCGCCGCGTCGCCGGAGACGGTGGCAAGCGTGCCCGCCTCCTTGCCGTCTTGCGTGGTGATCGGCGTGCCCGCCGTGGCGGCACCGTCGAGGCGCACTGTGACGAAGCCCTTGCGCAGCTCGGTCTTGTGCTTCATCCGCGCGGTCACCTCCTGGCCGACGTAGCAGCCCTTGCGAAAGTCGACCCCATGCAGCCGCTCGAACCCGGCTTCGAGGATGTAAGTCTCGGGCGTCAGCTCCACGCCGGTTTCGGGAATGCAGTGCGCGACGCGGATCGCATCCCAGTCGACGCTGGGCGCACCGCCCGGCGTGTCGCTGTAGAGCCGCCAGCCAAGCGCGGCGTGGCGCGGGTCGTCATGGGCGCCTTCAGGTTTTTCCCCGATTCCACGAATCGCGTATTTCGGGGTTTCTTCAAGGTCGACCTTTGCCCTGAGCTTATACATTTTCAATTTTTTCAGCAGGCCGGGGGCAAGGCCGGCATCGACGTCGAGCAAGATCGCGTCGGCCTCGGGCACGAGAAAGAAGTCGGCGATATATTTGCCCTGCGGGGTCAGCAGCGCGCCGTAGGCGAGGGTCGAAAGACCGGTCATGTTGTTCGACACGAGACCTTGCAGGAAGTGCTCGCGGTCGTCGCCGGACACCCGGATGATGGTTCGGTGCGGATGCGTCTCGCCCATGGTTTCCCCCTGTTGGCTGTCTCGCATATATAAGAACGCAGAGCTTGGAGTGAAGGCAAGATGCGCGCCCCCCTGTCGATCGTGATCGCGACCCTGAACGCCGGCGATGAGCTGGCCATCTGCCTGCCCGCGCTGATGGAGGGGGTCGAGGCCGGGCTGGTGCGCGAGCTGGTGATCTCCGACGGCGGCTCGGGCGATGGCACAAAGGCGCTGGCGGACGCGGCGGGGGCGGTGTGGATCGAGGGGCCGGCGGGACGCGGCGGCCAGCTCGCGCGCGGCGTGGCGGCCAGCGGCGGCGAGTGGCTGCTGGTGCTGCATGCCGACACCCGGCTCGCGCCGGGCTGGGCCGAGGCGGTCGAGGCCGGGTTCGCGCGCGGGGGCCCGGGCTACTTTCGACTGAGGTTTCGCGCACGCGGGCTCGCGCCGCGCCTCGTGGCGGGCTGGGCCAACCTGCGTGCCGCTGCCTTCGGCCTGCCGTTCGGTGACCACGGTTTGCTGGTGAGCCGCGCGGATTACACGGTGGCCGGCGGCTACCCGGATATTGCGCTGATGGAAGACATCGCGCTGATGCGCCGCCTGCCGCGCCCGCAGCGCCTGGGGGCCGTGGCCGAGACCGGGGCCGGGCGCTACCTCGCGCGCGGCTGGCTGCGGCAGGGCGCGGCAAACCTGTGGCGCCAGGCGCGCTTTCTCGCCGGCGCCGATCCGGCCCGGCTGGCGCGCGGCGACCGGCGCTGAGCGAGCGCGCAAACCGGCTTGCACCGGGGCCGGCGCCGGGCCATCCTCCCGCGACCAAACCGGCCCCCAGGAGGAGAGACCCCATGACCGCGCTGCGCAGTGACATCGACCCCGACGGGCTGCTCGAATTTTCCGTTGTCTTCACCGACCGCTCGCTCAACCACATGTCGGCCGCGTTCCAGCAGGTGATGCGCGATATCTCGGGCACGCTGAAAGAGGTCTACAAGGCCGATGCAGTAGCCCTCGTGCCCGGCGGCGGCACCTACGCGATGGAGGCCGTGGCGCGCCAGTTCGCCACCGGCAAGCGCGCACTGGTGATCCGCAACGGCTTTTTCTCCTACCGCTGGAGCCAGATCTTCGACATGGGCGCGATCCCGGCCGACGAGACGGTGATGATGGCGCGCCGCACCGGCAACAGCCCCACCGCGCCCTTCGCGCCCACGCCGATCGACGAGGTGGTGGCGAAGATCGCCGAGGAAAAGCCCGATGTGGTGTTCGCGCCGCATGTGGAAACCTCGTCGGGTATGATCCTGCCCGATGATTACATCCGCGCCGTGGCCGAGGCCGTGCATGCCCATGGCGGGCTGTTCGTGCTTGATTGCATCGCCTCCGGTACGGTCTGGGTCGACATGAAGGCCACCGGCGTCGACGTGCTGATCTCGGCGCCGCAGAAGGGCTGGTCGGCGCAGCCCTCGGCCGGCCTCGTGATGTTGAACGAGGCCGCGCGCGACCGGGCCAAGGCCGCCACCTCCACCTCTTTCGCCGTCGACCTCGGCAAGTGGCTCGCGATCATGGAGGCCTATGAGAATGGCGGCCACGCCTACCACGCCACCATGCCCACGGACGCCCTGCGCGCCTTTCGCGACGTGATGATCGAGACCCGCGAGATCGGCTTTGACAAGCTCGCCGAGGCGCAATGGGAGCAGGGCCGCCGGGTGCGCGCGGCGCTGGCGGCGCGGGGGATCAAATCGGTTGCGGCACAAGGGTTCGAGGCGCCCGGCGTGGTGGTGTCCTACACCGACGATCCGCAGGTGCAGACCGGCAAGGCCTTCGCCGCGCTGGGCCTGCAGATCGCAGCGGGCGTGCCGCTGATGGTGGGCGAGGGCGACGACTACCGCAGCTTCCGGCTGGGCCTGTTCGGGCTCGACAAGCTGGCCGATGTCGACGCGAGCGTGGCGCGGCTCGAAGCGGCGCTCGACAAGGTGTTTGGCTGAGCCGATCTGACCGGCCTGCAAACAAAACGCGCCGGTCCTGCGGGGCCGGCGCGCGTGTTTTACGGGGTGGGGGGG